>Ga0210403_10000321_pt1 | contig 52509 bp, 39 predicted proteins | sample IncBWC19MmetaG_FD_150863 | JGI IMG/M metagenome (GOLD analysis project Ga0210403, IMG submission 150863) | Forest soil microbial communities from Barre Woods Harvard Forest LTER site, Petersham, Massachusetts, United States - Inc-BW-C-19-M | ecosystem: Environmental > Terrestrial > Soil >...
TCAGCGGGTCGGGGACGTGGAGCTGGTAGAGATCGATCCAGTCGGTTTGCAGGCGGCGGAGGCTAGCTTCCACGGCGGAGAAGATGTAGCGGCGGGAGGCACCTTTGAGGGTTCCGGCCGCGTCCATGGCGAAACCGAATTTTGTGGCCAGGACGATGTCTTTGCGGCGTTCGCCGAGAACCTGGCCGAGGATCGTTTCGGAGCCGCCCAGGTTGCCGTAGTAATCAGCGGTGTCGAGAAGGGTGATGCCCAGGTCGAGAGCTTTGTGCACGACTCTGCGGGAGGTTTCGAGGTCGATGCGCCCGCCGAAATTGTTGCAGCCCAGGCCGACCTGGGAAACCTGTAGACCGGATTTGCCGAGATTCCTGCGCTTCATTGCTGTCCTCGTTGACGAAGGTGTTTTCGTGAATTCAGCATTCTAGCCGATTCGAGAACGCGGTGCAGTGAACGCCCGGGCAATTGGGGCGCAGCACTGCTGCGCCCCTACAATGAAACTGCCGGAGGTTGCACGACGCGTCAGGATTCCTTGAGATAGTACGGGGCGCTAACGGTGAAGATGCGCTCGTTGCCGCGGGCGAGCAAGACCCACTCCAGGAGCCGGCCGCGCTGATTGTGGAGGAAATATTCGTACCAGTGACCTTCCACTAATTCAGGAATGACCACCACGATGCGGCGCTTGGGATTCTTTTCGGACAAATCCAGGACGTATTGAACCAGGGGAACGATGACGAAACGGTAGGGCGAGGGCAGGGTCAGGAGCGCGGGAGCGTGCGCGCCGGATTCACGAAACGGTTTGGCGACGAAGCGCTCCCAGTCGTCATGGAGCAGTTCGGAGTGCTCGTCGGGCTCCACGTGGATAGCGATGATTTCTGGGGTGAGCCTGGAGGCGAATTCGATGCCTTGCTTGGAGATCCAGCTCCAGCGGTCGATGGCGATGACGGCGATGGGAGGGGATTTTTGATCGGCGGGCTCGACCGGCTCGCAGCAATTGGTGCGAACTCGAACGGTGTGATAGTGGCGGCGGACGACGATGAAGAAGGAAATTAAGAGAGGAATGAAGATGATGGTGATCCAGGCGCCCTCGGCAAACTTGGCGACCAGAACGACGATCACGGTGACGCCGGTGACAAAGCCGCCGAGGCCGTTGACCAGGGCGCTTTTGATCCAGTGCGGGCCGCGTTTTTTCCTCCAGTGCACGACCATGCCGAATTGAGAGAGGGTGAAAGCGAGGAAGGCGCCGACGGCGTAGAGAGGGATCAACCTGTCCGTTATGCCGCCAAAGAGAACGAGCAGGACTCCGGTGAAAACGGCCAGGACCACGATGCCGTAGGTATAGACGAGGCGACGCCCGCGAAAACCAAAGGCGTGGGGCATGTAGTTGTTTTGCGCGATGGCGCGGCAGAGGCGGGGGAAATCGGCGAAGGCGGTGTTGGCGGAAAGAGAGAGAACCAGCAGGATGGAGCCGATGGTCAGGTAGTAAAAAACGCCTTTGCCGAAGACAGCGGCGATGAGCATGGAGAGGACGCTCTGGTAGCCCTGCTGGCCGGGATCGGTGGCGGCGATGCCGTAGGCTTTGACGAGATAAGAGATACCGGCGAGGAGCAGGGTCAGAACGAAAATGATGACGGTGAGAGTGCGCTGGGCGTTTTTAACGGCGTTCTCGCGGAAAGCTTTCACGCCGTTGCTGACGGCTTCGACGCCAGTGAGCGCGGTGCAGCCGCTGGCGAACACTTTTAGCAGCAGCCAGTAGGTGACGGCTTGGGTCACGGCGGGCGGGGGCGGCAAGGGCGCGACAGCGGAGGGATGGCCACCACTCAGCGCGACGCGAATCAGTCCGCCGGCAATGGTGACGAGCAGGGTGCCCACAAAGAGGTAGGTGGGCAACATGAAGGCAACGCCGGCGTCGCGGAGTCCGCGAAGATTGAGCAGGGTGATGACGACGAGAATGCCGAGGCAGATGCTGACGGTGTGCGGCTGCAAGGACGGAACGGCGGAGATCAACGCGCCCACTCCGGCGGAGATACCTACCGCGGCGGTGAGGATGTAGTCGGTGAGGAGGGCGGCAGCGGCGAGCAGGCCGGGAAAAACGCCAAGGTTGAAACGGGCGACGGTGTAGGAGCCGCCGCCCATCGGATATGCCGCGATGGTTTGGAGATAGGAAAAGTAAACGATGATCAGCAGGGTGATGATCGCGGCGCTAACGGGAATGATGTAGTTCAGGCCCAAGAGACCGAGAGGGATCAGCAGGCTGAGTGCGGCTTCGGGGCCATAAGCCGCGGAACTCAGGGCGTCCAGACCGAAGATGGGAATGCCTTGGGCAGGTCCAATCTGCTCGGCGCGTTCGTCGCTGGTGGCCAGGGGCTTGCCAACCAGAAGGTCAAGGATGTTCATGAGAGCACGATCCCAGGGAAGCTTTTTCTTGCGCATCCATTTGCAACGAGTGGCGTTACAAAGTCAACCCAGATAGCCGAGCATGCTGGTTGGTCTTACGGTTTTAGGGGTGATAGAATCCCGGCGCTTCGAGGAGCGAAGATTTCCATGCGCAGACTCTTTCTTGCTGTTGCGTTTCTAATTTTCCTGTACCAGCCGCCGGCCGTGGCTCAACAGGAGCCTGATTTTTCCAAGGTACAGATCAAGGTTACCAGGGTTTCCGGCAACATTTACATGCTGGAAGGCGAGGGTGGGAACATCGCGGCTTCGGTTGGGGAAGACGGCATCGTCATCGTGGACGATCAGTTGGCGCCACTGGCCGATAAAATCCAGGCGGCGCTGAAAGATTTGAAGATCACGGACAAGCCAGTGCGCTTTGTAATCAACACCCACTATCACGGAGATCACGCGGGCGGCAATGTGCCATTTAACAACGCGGGATCGACCATCATCGCGCAGGACAATGTGCGCAAGCGGCTGGAAAGCGGCGGAACCGCGGGCAACGGGGGCTCCATCAAGATGGAGGTCAAGCCCGCAGAGAAAGCGGCGCTGCCCATCATCACTTTCGAGCACGATGTGACCGTGCACCTGAACGGCGAAGATATCCGCGCGCTGCACTTTCCGGCAGGACATACCGACGGCGATTCCATCATTTTCTTCCCGAAAAACAACGTGGTGCACATGGGGGACGATTTTGTGCGCTATGGCTTCCCGTTCATTGACGTGGCTAGCGGCGGGAGCGTGCAGGGCATGATCGATGCCATGGAGAAGGCCACCGCGCAGTTGCCTGCGGACGTCAAGGTCATTCCGGGGCATGGAGCGCTGTCCAATCTCGATGACGTGCGGGCGTTCGTTAAAATGCTGAAGGAGACTTCAGCGGTGGTAGAGAAGGCGTTGAAGCAGCACAAGACGCTGGAGCAGATGGAGAAGGACAAGATCCTGGAGCCTTGGGCGGCGAAATGGTCGGGCGATTTCGTCAAGACCGATGCGTTCATCGAGACGCTGTATAACTCGCTTACCGGGACCAAAGGCCCATTCGTGAAACACAACTAACGGACCGCAGCGGTGTGACTTTCCTGAGGGTAGCACGGGCCGCGGCTTGACTTGGCTGGAAGCGGCTGCGAGACTGAAGTTATCCGCACGGGAAATATGCCGCGAACTCAAGGACAAGTCGTAAGTCTAGGTGTGACCGGAGCCAGTGGGGCTGTTTTGGCGCAAAAAGCGCTGCAACTCCTCGAGGGCGATACTCGTGTCGCGCGCGTACATCTGGTCGTCACCGAAACCGGCCAGCGGCTTTTTGCGGAGGAACTGGGGATTTCCTCCGGCGACTTGAAGCAGTTGCCTAGCCGCATCCTCGGGCACCCTGCCGCAAAGATCGAGATTCTGCCGAACAAAGACGTTGGCGCGTCCATCGCCTCGGGCAGCTACGAGGTCGACTCCATGCTGGTGGTGCCCTGCTCCATGGGCACGCTGGCATCCATCACAGGCGGCACCAGCGATGATTTGGTGGCGCGGGCCGCCGACGTCATGCTGAAAGAAGGCCGCAAGCTGGTGCTGTGCGTCCGCGACACGCCGTTCAGCCGCATCCATTTGGAGAATATGTTGCGGGCGCAGCAAGCTGGGGCGGTGATCATGCCGGCGATTCCCGCGTTCTATCATCAGCCGAAAACGATCGAAGATTTGGTGACGCAATATATTTGCCGGGTGCTGGCGCAAATCGGATTGCCGCAAGAAAAAATGTTTCGGTGGACTGGGCAAGCGGCGGCGAAGAAAGCGGAGGCCTGAACGGCGATGGCTAGCCGCATCCGCACAGTGCTGGAGATGATCAAGTTCGAGCACTCCGTGTTTGCGCTGCCATTTGCGCTGACCGGGGCGCTGCTGGCCGCGCGTGCTGTGCGGCACGGCTGGCCGACGCTGCGGCAAGTGCTGTGGATCGTGGTGGCAATGGTTGCCGCACGCTCCGCGGCGATGACCATGAACCGCATTGTCGACCTGCGCTACGACCGGGAGAATCCGCGCACGCAACAGCGGGCGCTGGCTACCGGCGCCCTTTCCGTTTCGTTTGCCTGGATTTTTACGCTAGCCGCGGTGGCCGCTTTCTTGATTGCTGCGTGGCAGCTCAATCCTCTGGCTCTGAAACTCGCTCCATTGGCGCTGGCCGTGTTGTTTTTCTATTCCTTTACCAAACGCTTCACCAACTGGTCGCATCTTTTCCTGGGATTCGCGCTGGGCATTTCACCGGCGGCCGCGTGGATCGCCATCACCGGCGGACTCGATTTGCGCATGCTCATTCTGTGCGCCGCAGTGACGCTGTGGGTGGGCGGCTTCGACGTACTGTACGCCTGCCAGGACGTCGACTACGACCAGCGCGCCGGGCTCTATTCCGTTCCTAAGCGTTTTGGCATCGCCAACGCGCTATGGATCGCTCGAGTCATGCACGTAGGCGTTGTCGGGCTGCTCGCCTGGCTGGCCGCCAGTTTCGCTCTTCCCTGGCCGGCATGGGTGGGCATCGCCGTTGTAGCCGCGTTGCTGGCCTACGAGCACTCGCTGGTCAAAGCCGACGATCTCAGCAAGCTGGACGCTGCGTTTTTTGCCGTGAACGGTTATATTAGTATGTTGTTCCTGCTGTTTTGGGGCGCTGCGGCAGCAGTTTGGCGCGTTTGAAACTTTCGACAGGATCGAAATGGGCGAACTGACAATCACGGACTTGAGGCTGAAGCCGATCGCGGACAAGGTCCTCGCCGGCGAGCGCCTCAGCATGGACGACGGCATTCTGTTGTATCGCTCGCCCGATCTGCTGGCCGTCGGATGGCTGGCGAATTACGTGCGCGAGAAGCACCACGGCAACGTCACTTATTTCAACGTCAACCGGCACATCAATCCCACGAACGTGTGCGTCGCGCATTGCAAGTTGTGCGCGTTTGGACGCGATCCGAGCGCTCCCGGCGCGTACACCTTCGCTCTGGAAGAGATTTATCAGCGCGCAGAGCAAGGCGTGCGTGAAGGCGCGACGGAGTTTCACATCGTGGGCGGCTTGCATCCCGATCTTACTTTCGATCATTATCTGGAATTAGTGCGCGGCCTAAAGCAGCGCTGCCCGACGGTGCACCTCAAGGCTTTTACAATGGTCGAGGTGCACTACTTCGCGCGTATCGCCAAACTTTCCATCGAAGAAACGCTGCAAAGAATGAAAGAAGCCGGCGTGGATTCCTGCCCCGGCGGCGGCGCCGAGATTTTCCATCCGCGGGTACGCAAGATCATCTGCGATCACAAGACCAGCGGGCAGATGTGGCTGAGCACGGCGAAGAAGGCGCACGAAGCGGGTTTCCGCTCCAACGCCACCATGCTCTATGGCCACGTGGAAACCGAGGAAGAGCGCGTCGATCACCTGCTCAAGCTGCGCGAGCTACAGGATGAGACCCATGGCTTCGTGGCCTTCATCCCGCTGGCCTTTCATCCGGACAACACCGCGCTCTCGCACCTTCCCAAGACCAGCGGCTACCTGGATCTGCGCAACATCGCGGTGTCGAGGCTGCTGCTCGACAATTTCGAGCACATCAAGGCGTACTGGATCATGCTGACGCCGAGCATCGCACAGATCGCGCTACGCTTCGGCGCCAACGATCTGGATGGCACGGTGGTGGAGGAAAAGATCTACCACGACGCTGGGGCCAAAACTTCTGAGTTTACTCCGCGCGCCGAGCTGGAGCGCCTGATCCGGGCCGCAGGCCGTGTGCCTGTCGAGCGCGACACGCTGTACCGCCCCGTCGACCGCTCCAAAATGCCGCCCCTGCCACCGCCAACCCGTACAGACCTGGTCTCGCTCACCCTCAACGTTTAATCAGCGCAATAGCGTTGTTGCGTGGGTAAATGTCATGCGACAGATAATCCTAGATCCGCGCCGAGACCCAGCCTAAAAGCAAACGCCCCGGAAACGATTCCAGGGCGCTGGCTAGAACGAGAAGCGGTTCGCTATCGTTGCGGCTTTGCAGCGGGAGGCGGGGTGGCCGCCGGCTTGGCTGCTGGTTTCGCGGCAGCACCCGCCGGGGCGCCACCCTTGACCGGATACGCGGTGTCGTAGAGGTGCACGATATCCTGCGTGACGTCAATATTGGTGGAGGCAAACAGGATCGGCGTGTTTTGCGCCGAAGAATCGAGAATCGCGACGTAGCCGTTCTCGCGCGCGTAACGGTCCAGGACATCGACCAGTTTGCGGCCGATGCGGTCGAAGACGTCGGCTTGCGCGGCGTTCACGTCTTCCTGATATTCATTCTGCTTGCGCTCGAGTTGCCGAGCCAGCGTTTCGCCCTGGCGAGTGAGCCGCGCCTGCTCGTCCTGGTTCAGCTTGCCGGCGCCGGCTTCGAGCCGCTGCCGCAGCTCGTTAATGGTCTTGTTCATGTTCTCCAGCTCGGTTTGACGCGAGGCGAATTGCGACTGCAGCTCCGCTCCGGCCTGCTTGCCTTCGGCGGTGCTGGCGATGGCCTGGCGCACGCTGATGACGCCGAGCTTGCCGGCGGACGCGGCGCCGGGCGCCGAAGCCCCCTGAGCGTAAATCGCGGCCGAGCCGAAAAGAAACGCTGCGGCCAAGGCGGCGGCACGAAGCAACATCCCGCGCGAGCCTAGAGCGGCGAATTCTGTTAGCCACCGCGAAGCGGTGATTGTGCCGTGTGACCGTAGAGCGGTCAACGTGCTTTGTGGCCGCGAAGCAGCCAACATTCTCGAGTTCACTTTATTTCTCCTTATAGGCCAACTCACGATTGGCACAAAACAGATTCCGCTTCCCCCAGCGGATCGTACGAGGGTTACACAAACCTCGAAGTATAGCCGAGCTACACAATCTCCCGCAATCAGAAAGCATCCAGCACCGCGCAGCGCTCGGTCGGCGGCCGTGCGATGCGCATGGGCCCAAATCCAAGGCGGCTCAATTCGGCATCGGGAACAACAGCAGGCGGTTATTGGCCTGATCCACGATGACCGCCAGATTGGTGAACTGGTCGATGGCCACACCGAACTGCGCCGAACCCGGCAGGCCAATCGTCAGCCGCGTCTTCATGGGGTTCGACAGCGAGTCCACGATGGACACCGACTTCCCCGCAAAGTTGGAAGTCAGAACCGCGCCAGTTTGCGGGTTGATTGCCAAAGCCGTGGGATTGATGCCCACGGACGCCTGACTGGGAGTACCGGAGTCCGGATTAAACGACGAGATGATGTTGCCACCGCTGGAATTGACGTAGAAGAGGCCCGGGTTCCCGGTGTTGGTCGTGACCTGCGGCGCGACTCCAGGCGGCACCGCGGGGGCCGCGCCCAATGGCACGGCCGGATTGAAGACGATGCCGGTCGGAGTCGAACTGACGCTCCCGAGCGAAATGGTGGTGCTCAAGCCGGGACTCACCAATCCGATGTCGACTGGGTAGAGGGCTCCGCTGGGCAAAGCGCCATTGGACAGCGGCAACCCGGTGACCAGCGCGAGACCTTGATTGTTGGTGCCGCGATCCGGATCGATGGCCACAGCGATAGGCTGCTGCACGCCCCCGATGGTCAGCGCCGTCAGGGAAGTCGAACCGGACAAGGAAGCCAGATCGATTTCGGAGACGCTATTGGAACCAAAGTTAGCCACCAGCGCGGCACCGGTAGCATCGTTGATGGCCACCCCGATGGGGTTGGTGCCCACCGCGACGGCCGCGACCGGCTGGGTATTAGTGAGCAGATTCACGATAGAAGCGTTGCCGCTGCCATTGTTAGCAACGACGGCGAGGCCCAGGTGCGCGCTCACGGCAATGCCTTGAGGAGTGGTGCCCACCGCAATTGAATGGAGGATGTGGCCGAAAGTCGGATTCGGCTGGACCACACCGTTGACCGTTACCGTCGGGTTGATGTCGACGGTGGAGATGCTGTTGCAGCCGCTGTTGGTGACCACCGCGATGGGAGAAAACGGCCCGTTCGCCAGCTGGTCGGCAATGGCCACCGAACTCGGCGTAACGGGCCCGCTGCAGGCCACGCTCATGTCTACCGCCTGGACGACGAAGAAGTCTGTGGGGTTGGACTGATCGCCAGCAGGTGTGACCACATCGAGGACGTAGTGATGCGGCGCGGTCAAGAACGACGCAGGAATGGTGACGAAGAGGCCGCGATTGGCGCCCTGGTTATTCGCATTGGTGATGGGCTGCACGTTGCTGGGAGGCAAAGAGGTTCCGTCCAGACGCACTTGCGAGCCCGCGAGGAGATTGGAACCAAAAATTTCCACGCCGCACATGTCAGTCGCCGAGGTAAGTGTGGCTTCGGGAGCGAAGGCGTTAGGCACACCGCTGACCGATCCGGCGGGGCAAGTAAGCGGCGCAGGCGGCGCGTTGGTAACGCGAATTTCGCTAATCTGGGTCAGCTTCATAGCATTCCCAGCCGTCGGACCGAGATTGATGACTTGAATGGTGCTGCTGCCCGATTCCACGACGAAGGCCTGATTGGTGGCCGGGTCGACCGCGATGCCGCCCGTCAGGGTGAGAGTGGGGGACAGCGTGGCAAAGCCAGTTCCCGGCAAAGTGATCTGGGCTAGATAGTGCTGTTGCTGGGCACTGTCCGTGAGCAGCGGGTTGGTGATGCACGGAGCCTGGGTGCTCAGACAGGCAAAGGCGTAACGCCTTAGAGTGACTGGATCGGAGATCGAAACTTGATTCGCCTGAACCGTGGCCGTACCGGGATTGTAGGAGACGATAGAATTCGTATAGGGCTGCCACGCGACGGACGTGGTGCCCAGAGGTTCCGTGTTGCTCGGGCAGCCGGTGTAAAAGAACGTGCAGTCATCCGAGAAAGTCATGTTGCTGACGGATTGGTCGAGCTGGTTGAGGAGGCTGATCGAGGCAGCGCCTTGGCCAGGATCGGCAAACACCGCGGTGCGCGTAATGGGATTGATGGCGATACCTTGCGCGCTTGTGGAAATGCCGCTGAAAATCAGATTGGGACTTCCGTAGAAGACCGTTCCGACGGTGCTGCCTGAACCGGCTGTAAAACTGCCGCTGTTCGTACTGTTCAATGCATAGGAAAAGGTATTGTTGCTGATATCGGCGATGCTGAAAACACCGTTGAAATTGGTATTGCCGGCGGCGTTGGTGGTGGGAACATCCTTGATGAAAACGGTAGTCGGTATGCCCGGAACGATCCCGGTCAGGTCGGCGGTGGTCTGGACCGTGACGATCCCCGAGGTCAGAGAGACACTGCTGATGCCCACCGACGTCGAAGGTGTCCGGACGTCGACGCCCCGAACATTTCCCGAGCCGCCGGGGGAGACAAAGGCCAAATGATTTGGCGCCATGGCGACCTGGGGATACTGGCCGTTATTCAGGGTCACTTGCGAATAGACGCAGGGCCCCTGGGACGCCAGAGTCGCCAGGCAGCCAAAGGGAGGGTTATTTCCGACGTTAAGGTTTACAACGAATCCGACGTTTGCACTAGACGTAAGGGAAGTCGAGGAAAAAGCAACCAGTGCTAAGTTTGTCTCCGGGTCCACGCCAATGGAGTAGGCGATGGGCGGCGACGAGACACCAGGCAGCAACGACCCGAGGGCAATGGGAGTGGTGAAGGGGATGCCCGTGGGAGGAGTTGTATTTGGAAATGGGAAAACTTGCACCGACTGGTCCTGGTAGCTGACAACGGCGACGGTGTGATTCTTGGGATTGACGGACAACCCGGTGGGCATATTGATCGCGCAGGAGGCCACTGGGCACGCGAGAGGCGTAAGAGAGCCGCTCCCGATATTGAAAAACTGAATGGCGTTGGAGCCCGTTTCCGCCACGACCGCAATTCCAAGGGTCGTATCGATATCGATGGCGCTGGGATTTGTGCCCGCGGGAATGGGAGCGCCAATCAGAGGCGGATTGATGGAATAGTCCGGGAAGACAGCCAGGGTGGTGACCGCCGGATTGTTTGTCGGGGGCGTGGGAGAAGCCGACCGGGACACCGACAGGGGATACAGACCGGGAAGGCTGATGGCACTGGTCGGAAACTGTGCCGCGAGCTGGCGAGAATTGGAAGTGGCGCCCTTTGGAATCCCGGTAGTTTGAAAAGCCACGTTAGCAAAATCACCGCCCGGCCCGAAATATCCTCCGTCGATGTTCATGGGCACGGCGCTCGTGGTCGCTCCCTGCACAACGCCCGTGGGAGTAGCGGAGATTACGCTAGGGCGGACCGGGAGCAACGTGAGGGAGAATTTCCCACCGGCGGTTTTGGTTACCGGTTCGGCGGGATCGGTAACAGAAACGGTGTAGGTCAGCGGCGTTACCGTATTGGCACCTTGTAGGTCGCCTTCCAGTAGACGGAGACGGGCACCGATAGAGGAGGGAGCCGTGGTGGTCGATGTGGGAATGGGAAAGAGCACCTTTACCTGACTGCCGAAGGCGGTCTGATTGCTGAGGGATGTGAACGTCTTTGTGCCGCCGTTTTGATCGGTCAACGTGATGATCGAGGAAGAAGAGATGTTCGGAGCGTCCAAGTAGACGTCCCAGTAGGTGGCGCCTTGCGGAGCGATGGTGGGGGAGATGCCATTGAAGGTGATGGGGCCGCCGGTGGTAATGGTAATGGTTCCGGTGACAAAACGGGTGTTGTCGCCTTTGGCGGTAGCGACAACGGTGACGATGGCGGGCGTGGTGCTAGTGCTCGTCGAAGGAGTAACGGCGGTGGGCACGGTGGCGGGAGCGGTGTAAATCCCTTCATTCAATCCGCTGGAAGTGATGGTCCCGCAGGTAGGGCTGCAAGTGGCCAAATTAGGCACGGTGATAGTGGCCGTCGGGACGGACTGGGTGACCAGCCAAACCACACCCTGGCTTTGCAGGTCGTTGGTGAGTATCGAAGTAAACTGCTGCTGCTCCTTGGTGGGCACACTGGCAGTGTTGGGTGTCAGAGTGACGCTGATGCCGGAATCCAATGTAAGTGTCGCGGACCCACTCTTGCTGGTGTCCGACTGGGCTTGGGCGGTGATGACGATGGCCAGTCCCGGAAAGGTGGTTTGATTGGGAACCTTGTTGGGGGCGGTGTAGGTGGCGGTGCCGGTGGCGAGTTGATTGGAGATGGTGCCAAGGGTGCCATCGGTGGGGCAAGCGGCCGGCTTGGTGGTGGTGGTCGTGGTACCGGAAACGGTGGTGGTGGTGAACTGGCAGGCCTGCCAATTCACCATGGTATTGGTACTGGTGCCGCCGGTTACGGTGGCGGTGAGGGTGGTGGACTCCCCGAGGATTATCGCGTTGCCTACGGATGAGACTACCGAAACGGTAACAACATTTGCGCCGCTACTGCTGCCGCAGCCGGCCAGCCAAAGGCAGCTAATCGCGACGGCCACCGCCGCGCAGTTCCAGATGCTTCTCGACTTCATTACAGCAGCCTCCCCAAGTCCAAGCGCTCGATGTCCCATCATCTTACGTCCCCACTGGTTTTATTTCGCCCAAGCACCTTTTGCCGGGCCCGCTCAGAATGCGTTCCAAGTTCCCTGCGTTAGAAAGTCTTGCCCACCGTAAAGCGAAAGGTGGTCTTGGGCTCGAAGTAGTTCAAGCGCCCGGGATTGTTGAGCAAGAAATTCAACTGCGGCGCAATCTGCTGCGGATAGATGGTCGGATCCAGTCCATTGAAAGCGTTCTTCAAAAAGTTAATCTCGTTGGGCTCGATGAACGGCTGCTTGGCTATGATTTCCGAATGCAGCCGGTTGACGTTGTAGGCGTAGTAGATCCGGAACGGGGCCTGCACGATCGGAAGCTGTACCCCAAACTCAATGCCGGTCGAGCCGCGCAAGCGGAAATTGGTTCCGGAGGCAATGGGAAGTTTGCCGGTCAAATTGGCATTGGGAAACTGACTGGCCAGGCTTGGCGGGTTGATCTGAGTGGGATCCAGCGCCTGTGGGTTCAGATGCAAGGCGCCAGAATTCAGGATCCCATCGGTGCCGCCGTCGAAGAACAAGGAAGCGTGAACCGGGCCGACAATAGGAATGCGATATTCAATATTTCCGGAACTCTGCAAATCGCCGCCCGGGAGCGTAGCGGTGTAGGTGAGCACGGGGACGCTGAACTGCCTGATGGCTCCGCCCGCCGTGGGATCATGAAAAGAGATAGCCTGGGCCGTCGCCACTGGAATGAACGTAACCGGAGAGATGGAGCGAATATCAAAACCGCGAAGATCGTTTTCGCCGCCCATGTAGAAACGGCTGAACGGCGGAACTTCCTTGCCGCCGAATCCCGTGGTGTGCGCGGCGGTGAAATGCAAGCCCAGTACGTTGCGGCGCTTGTACACCGGGCGGAACATGGTGTACGAAAACACGTTGGTAATGGTGTTTACGTTGCCGCCCAGCGGCCCGCCCGAAATAGCAAGCGAATAGTAATAGCTCTTTCCAGTTCTGGGATTGACCGGGTTATCGATGGTGTTCTTGGTGATCGAGGGGGTCAGCGTGCTCGACACAATTCCGTTCAGCGCGCTGGGACCCGCGACGCTGCGAAATTGCACTTGCTCAAACAGCAGCGTAGATGCCTGGTTGAAGGATTCGATGTTGGTGCGTGTCAGGCCGTACGTCAGGCCAACCCTAGTGAAGGACAAGCGCTTGATGGGATAACTGGCGAAGGCGGTGAAGCCGGTGCTGTTCTGGCTATAGTTCTGGACGAACTGGGGATTGATGCTGACCGACTGGCCCGTGAGCAGCGCTTCTTGCCTGGCTTGGTTGAAATTATAACGGCTGTCGAAGATCGTGAAGCCGGTGGAAATGGGCCGGTCGAACAGATAGGGCTCGGTGAATCCGAACATGAAACTCCGCTGTACGCTGCCGAACTGGGCGGAAAAGGTCAACGTCTCGCCGAGACCCAGAAAGTTGTTGGTCTGATAGGTCAGCCCGATGAAGGTCCCGGATAGGCCGCTTACACCGCCCTGCAGTCCGATGGACTGCTTGCCCTTTTCCTTCAGCTTTAGATTCAGGTCGACGGTGCCTTCTTTGGTGTTGCGCTTGATCTCGACGGCCTTGTCGGCCTCGATGCGCTCGAAATAGTCGAGCTGGTTGAGGCGGAGGATGCTGATTTCCCACGCGCGCTTGTTGAAAAGCTGGCCTTCGTCGAGCAACAGTTCGCGGCGGATTACTTTGTCGCGGGTAGTGGTGTTGCCGCTGAAATCGATGCGCCGGACGTAATATTGCTTTTCTTCGGTGAACTTGAGAACGACGTTGATGACTTTGTTGGTTTCGTCGATGTCCGTCTCGGGCTCCGCGGTCATGTCGATGAAGCCGTACTGGCCGTAGGCTTTTGTATAGTCTTCCAGGGCCTTGCGGATCTTGGCAGTCGAGAAGATATAGCCTTGGTGGAGCGGAAAGATACTCTTCAGGGCATCGACTTTTAGCGACAGGGCCTTATCGGGATCCGCACTGACGATCCGGAGGGTTCCCATCTTGTAGCGGTCGCCTTCCTCGATGGGAATGGTGATGTTGACGGCTTTTCCGTGGCTCTTGCCGGTGATCAGCGGAACTCCCAGACGGAATCCTTCGGTCTCGATATTCTCGAGGACTGGGTCCCCGACCGATACCTTGTAGTAGCCGTTGTCGCGGTATAGGCCGCGGACGCCCACTTCCAAATCCTCGTTGAGTTTTTCGCGATCGTACGTCTTGGAGAGCACCGAGATTTCCGTGATGTACAAGGGAATGGAGTAGGGCCGGTCGTGGCGCATGGCGCGAATCAGCTTGCGATCGCTGAAGGCATGGTTGCCGGTAAATTTGATCCGGCCAACCTTAACCTTTGGTCCTTCCTCGATCTTGAAGACCAGGATCACCGCATTGCTGGAGGCGATGCGTTCGTACTGCGGGGTCACTTTCGCAAACTGCCGTCCATGCTCGCCCAGCAATTCCTTCAGCACGACTTCGGCTTTCTTGATGCGCGTAGGATCGAACGAACTCTCCACCGTCAAGCCGACCTTGCGTTCCTTGAAGCGGTCGAGAATGTCCGATTCCGAAACGGAGTGAATGCCGTCGTAGCGAATGCGGCGGATGACCGGACGCTCTTTTACGTCGAAGATGATGTTTTTGTGGTTAGGGCCGTCGGGAGAATCTTCGACGCGCAGTTTCACGTCTTCAAAAAATTGCGTGTTCCACAACGCCTGGAAATCGCGGCGCAAGGTTTCCTCATTGTAAGGATCGCCTTCGCGGCTGAAAACCCGCGCTTTCAGAGTGTCGCTGCGGATGCGGCGGTTGCCCAGGAAAATGATGCGGTCGATGACGGCGGGCGGCGGCTGATCCGGCCTGGCCTGCTGGGCGGGCGGCGGTTCGGCGGCCGTGTCAGATGTAACCTCCGGCGAAGCGCCGGAATCCAATGCACGAGATGACTGGGAACGCGCAGACCCGTCCGCACTGAGATTTTCGCGGGTGACCGCGAGCGCACTAGACGCGAGCAACAAAACAATTGCCGCGACCCAGACGACCCGGGCACGCAAAATCGCAGACAGCAAACAAACTTTGATCTCAGCGGCCGCTGAGGTGGTCAAGGCCGCGCCCCCCAAAGCAAGTTGTTTTTCTCCCGCCGGACCCGGTACGGGCCGACCGTGTGCTGGCCCCCGACCCTGGCCGGGGCCAGCCGTGCGTTGTGTCAGATTCGCTAGTGGACGACCGGGGTTGCCTCACCCACCGGCCGGAACGCCAGGGCCTCCCCTGCGACGTAAATCTGCAGCGTCGCCGGCCTCTGAATCCCACCCTGGATGAGCGCCTCCGACAGCGGGTCTTCCACATACTTTTGCAAAGCCCGCCGCAGGGGCCGCGCCCCGTAGTTGCGATCCGCGCACGTCTTTTCGAGGATCCACTGACGTGCTTCCGGCGATACGACGATCTGGACTTGCCGATGAATCAGCGTGTCGTTGAGCTGGCCCACGAGCAAGTCGATGATGCGGAGCAAATCTTCGTCGCCGAGCGGATTGAAAATAATGACCTCGTCCAGCCGGTTCAAGAACTCCGGATTGAATGCGCGCTTCACTTCGCCCATCACCAGGTCTTCCATGCTCTTCATCCCGGCTTCGTCGGTTCCCGACTGGAAGCCCATCGAAGTGCGCTTTTGCAAATGGCGCGCGCCGAGATTGGAAGTCATGATGATGATGGTGTTGCGGAAATCGACGGTGTTGCCCAGGCCGTCGGTTAATTGGCCGTCTTCGAAGACCTGCAACAGGATGTTGAAGACGTCGGGATGAGCCTTTTCGATTTCATCCAACAGGATAACCGAATAGGGAGTGCGGCGTACCCGCTCGGTTAGCTGGCCGCCCTCTTCGTAGCCTACGTAGCCTGGAGGCGCGCCGATCAGCTTGGAAACCGAGTGCTTTTCCATAAACTCCGACATGTCGAAGCGCACCAGCGATTTTTCCGAACCGAACAGAAATTCCGCGAGACGCCGCGCGACTTCGGTTTTTCCGACGCCCGTGGGCCCGAGGAAGAAGAAGCAGCCCACCGGACGCAACGGGGACTTGAGTCCCGCGCGACTGCGGCGAATGGCGCGTGCCAGAGCAGTGATGGCTTTGTCCTGACTGATGACGCGCTTGTGGAGTTCCGGCTCGATGCGCAGCAATTTCTGCTGCTCGTCTTCCTTGATGGAAGTGACGCCGATGCCGGTCCAGCGCGAAACCACTTCTTCAATGTCTTCGCGAGTGACGATTCCCGTGGAGGCGTCGTCCAGCTTGAAGCGCTCGCGAAGAGTGCGGAGATTTTCTTTTTCTTTGCGCTCTTCTTCGGAGTAGAAGCGCGCCTTCTCGAATTCGTGCGCGGCGATGGCGCTTTCCATGCGATGGGTGATGAACTTGACGCGCTTCTGCACTTCGCCGACTTCTTCGGGGACGCTGGCCTGGCGCAGTTTGACGCGCGCGCCGGCTTCGTCGATCAGGTCGATGGCCTTGTCCGGGAGGAAGCGGTCGGGAATGTAGCGGTTCGAAAGGTAGACGGAGTAGCGCAGCGCTTCGTCGGTATAGCTGACGGCGTGGAATTTTTCGTAGCGCTCGCGGACACCGCTGATGACCTGGATGGCTTCTTCTTCGTTCGGAGCAGGGACTTTCACGGATTGGAAGCGGCGCTCGAGGGAGCGGTCTTTCTCGACGGACTTGCGATATTCACCCGGGGTGGTCGCGCCGATGCACTGAATTTCGCCGCGAGAGAGCGCGGGCTTCAGGATGTTGGCGGCGTCCAGCGAACCTTCCGCGGAGCCGGCGCCCACTAGTGTGTGCAACTCATCGATGAAGACGATGGAGTTCTGGCTCTCCATCAATTCCTTCATGATGGTCTTAAGACGCTCTTCAAATTGTCCGCGATATTTTGTTCCCGCAACGATGAGGGAAAGATCGAGAGAGAGAATGCGCTTGTCCGCGAGGAACGGCGGGACGTCGCCATCGGAGATGCGCTGGGCGAGGCCTTCCACGATGGCTGTCTTGCCAACGCCCGGCTCGCCGATCAACACCGGATTGTTTTTCGTGCGGCGGCAGAGAATCTGGATCACGCGCTCGACTTCGCCTTCGCGTCCAACTAGAGGATCGAGCGAACCCTCGGAAGCCGCCTGTGTGAGATCGCGGCTGAATTCCGCGAGCAGAGACGTTTCCTTGGGACGCGCCGCGGTGGTCTTTTCACCGGACGTGCGCGCGAGTTCCTCCCGCAGCGTGGAGAGGCGCAAGCCGCGCTCCATCAAAATCTCCGCGCCAAAACATTTTTCTTCGCGCAGGATTCCGAGAAGCAGGTGCTCGGTCCCGACGTGTTTCACGCCGAGCCGCTCCGCTTCTTCGCCGGCCATATTGAGGATGCGCTTGCACTCCGCGCTAAGCGGCACTTCGACGGAGGTCGAAATACGCTCGCGTATCGTGATGCGGGCTTCAATCTCTTTGCGGATGGATTCAATCGATCCCTGCTGCCGCAGGAAACGGTTGGCCAGTGCTTTGTCCTCGCGCATCAAGCCGAGCAGCAAATGCTCGGTCTCGATGTACGGGCTGCCGTACTGGCTAGCTTCGTATCTCGCAAAGAAAATGACGCGCCTTGCTTTTTCTGTATAGCGTTCGAACACGTTAGCTCGCTTCTCCCCCAGGGATACCGCTCGCAGCAGCCGCAGCCGTGCGAGTACGCAGAACGCCGTGTTCTAGCCCCAGAACCCGATCACACCGCGCGGCGAGCGCCAAATTGTGCGTCGCGATGAGCGACGTCAACTGGTGCGTGCGGTGCATCCGTTCCAGCAACTCGAATACGGCCCAAGCATTCTGCTCGTCCAAGTCTCCGGTAGGTTCATCTGCCAGCAGCACGGCCGGCTCGGTGACGAGCGCCCGAGCAATCGCCACGCGCTGCTGTTCCCCTCCGGAAAGCTCCCCTGCGCGGTGCTCGGCGCGATCTTCCAGGCCGACCTCCGCGAGCCACTTCCGCGCCGTTGCCAGCGCCGAAGTGAAATTCTCACCGCGCAACAGCAGCGGCATGGCTACGTTCTCCGTAGCCGTAAAATCCGGCAACAATTGGTGCCGTTGCCACAAAAATCCCACCGCGCGATTTCGATATTCCGCGACCGCGGCGTCATCATTTGTTTCAATGGCTTTCGTCGCGAAGTATACTGTACCGCTCGTTGGCGTGTCTAGCGCGGCCAGCAAGTGCAGCAGCGTGCTCTTGCCGGCTCCGGATGGAGCAACGATGGCCACCATCTCGCCGCGCTGCAAACTCAGATTCGCATCGGACAAAATCGGCAGGCTTTGCGCTCCCGAACCATAGACCTTCTTCAAGCTTCGCGCTTCCAGCACCGTCCCCGCGTTGAATGGCGCGCCCGCGGGCATTTGGTGCACTGCTTGGTCCGGGTTAGAGTTGCTCTGTGTCATTCAAGTCCGGCGTGTCGTTCCGTTCCAGTCCTCTTCTCAAAACTATACTTACTTAGATGCTCTAGCTGCAATCCGAGTACCTCTCGCGAGGCTCGTTGCTATTCCGTCGACTTGCCCAATCTCTTCCCTTTTCCGCCCGTGCGCTGCCTGTCCTCAAAAGACGACAAAATTGCGCCATTTTGAAACAGTCTTAATGCTTTTATTTTCAATCGTTTGCGGCGCGTATTGCGGTCCATCGGAGCTGAGGGATGCACTCCGACCTTACCCACCGCCCTCTGCGCCTTGCTTAGGAGCAAACCATGCGCCAAAACCACCCGGCAGCCCCCAAACCCTTCCCAGCGGTCCGCTGGGCAGTCCCGGTCCGCGATTCTTCCCTTCTTGACCCTATTCGTAGCGCAAAATCTCCACCGGCAACAGTCGCGCGGCTGCCCGTGCGGGCAGCAGCGTCGCCCCGACCGAGATTCCCATAGCCACCAGCGTGATCCATAAACCATCCCAGACGCTGGGGTGAAACGGTACATACGGCACGGCATACACCTGAGGATCCAAGGGAATGAGATGAAACGTCCCGGCGATCCACGCAAAAGCGTACCCCAAGCACAATCCGGCCAGCGTTCCGGTCGCGCCAATCGCAATTCCTTGCCACAAAAAAATGCTCCGAATCTGTTCACGGCGCGCGCCCATGGACATTAGAACCGCAATATCTCTGGCTTTGTCGGTCACCGTCATGGACAGCACCACGAGAACGTTCAAACCCGCCACAAAGGTAATCAATCCAATGAAAATCGCCGTGACCAGTTTCTCCAGCTGCAGGGCGCGAAAAAGGGGACGGTTTTCTTCCATCCAAGTGGTTGTCGAGAATTCCGGGCCGACGGCTTCTTGGAGTTGGCGTGCGATCCGGTCGGCCTGTTCCGGCCTGTCCAGCCGGAACTCCAGCACACTGGCGCGATCCCCCGCTCCAGAAAGCGCCTGGGCGGCAGCCAGCGTCAGAAAACACCAATTCTCGTCGTAATCGTAGAAGCCGGAATCGAACACTCCGGCGACGCGGAACCTCCGCGTTCGAGGCATCATCCCAAATGGGGTGAGCCGCCCCTGCGGGCTGGTCAAGGTAACGTAATCTCCCGGCGAGAGCTTCCACTCCCCGGCAAGCTGCTTGCCCACCAGCAGCGCGTCGATGCCGTCGGCATCCTGCGCAAAATCCAGGTGGCCCGCAATGATGCGTTGCAGCGCTTCGTCGCTGCGCCGCTCGCGCTCGGGATCGATGCCCTTGGTCACAATTCCGCGCGCATCACCAGCAAACGACAACAGCACGGTCTGATAGACCGCGGGGGTCGCGGATCGCACTCCGGGTGTGGCGGCTAGCTTGGAGGCCAGCGCCTCATACTCGCGAATACCTCCCGTGCCTGCCCTGCTCAGCGAAACATGCGCGGTCACTCCCAGCAACCGGTCCTGCAGCGTCTCCCGGAAGCCGGTATTCATGGACAAAGCAATAACCAGCGTTGCCACTCCTGCGGAAACTCCCAGTACGGAAAAAGCCGTGACCAGGCGCAACACGGCGGGCCGATACGGCGACCGCAGGTACCGCCTGGCGACAAACCATTCAAATCTCATTGAGGGAAGTAAGGATACGTCACGCGCCGGGTGCTTCGGAAGCAGAGTCTTCGCGCGACTCCGGGCGCAGCAAGGGAAACAGAATCACGTCGCGGATCGACGGCGAATCCGTAAGCAACATCGTCAGGCGATCGATGCCGATGCCCTCCCCGGCGGTCGGCGGCATGCCGTGGCACAAGGCGCGAATGTAGTCGACATCCAGTTGCTTGGGTACTTCCTCGCCGCCGCGCGCGATTTGTGCCAGGAAGCGGCGCTCCTGCTCGGCGGGATCGTTCAACTCAGAGAAACCATTGGCGATCTCCATCCCGGCCACGTAGATCTCAAAGCGCTCCGTCAGCGACGGATCTTCCGGCTTCTGCTTGGAAAGTGGGGATATATCGGTCGGGAAGTCGTAAAGAATCGTCGGCTGCACGAGTTTGTCTTCGGCCATGGTCTCGAATAACAAACCGGTCCACTCGCCGTCCGTCAGCTTGCCCTTCGCCGCCGCATAGGGTGCCCCGGCACCCTTCGCCCAGGCGTTGTAACGCTCGGTCGCCGTCGGCGGTCCTCCAGGTGAGGCTAGCTCCTGTTGGGTCGGTGCCGCGCCGGCCTCGGCCGGCCAGTATTTTTCAATGGCCTCCCGCATCGATAATCGCTCAATATTTGCGAAGTCCAGATCGACGTCCCCGTAGCGAACTGTGGTCGACCCGGTAATGTTTTTTGCCACCGTCGCGAAGATCTGTTCGTTCAAGTCCATCAAATCGCGGTAGTTGCTGTAAGCCTCGTAAAACTCGAGCATCGTAAATTCCGGATTGTGCTGCGTCGAAATCCCCTCGTTCCGGAAGTTGCGGTTGATCTCGTAAACCCGGTCGAATCCCCCGACCGTAAGCCTCTTCAGATATAGCTCCGGCGCAATACGCAGGTACAAATCAATATCCAGGGTGTTGTGATGGGTAACGAAAGGCCGCGCCGTAGCGCCCCCCGATACTGGATGCATCATCGGCGTTTCCACTTCTATATAGCCGCGAGCGTCGAATAAACGCCTCAGTTCCTGAATGATGCGAGCCCGTGTCAGAAATATCTGGCGCGATTTCTCATTGGCGATCAGGTCCAGGTATCGCTGCCGGTAGCGCAATTCGACATCGGTAAGCCCGTGCCATTTCTCGGGCAGCGGCAGCAGCGCTTTTGAAAGCAAAGTCAATTCTTCCACCCAGATGGAAAGCTCGTTGGTCCTGGTGCGAAACAGGTGGCCCCGTACGCCGAGGGAATCCCCGAGATCGAGCAGGTGAAACAGCTGGAAGCCGCGTTCGCCCACAACATCTTTCTTTACATAGATCTGGATGCGTCCTCCAGAACCCTGCAGATGCGCAAAACCCGCCTTCCCCATCAATCGATAGGAAACAATGCGCCCGGCAACGCGCACCTCGCTCTTGTTGGCCTCCAGCTCCGGACCAGGCGCCCCGCCAAATTTGGCGACCAGCGCCGCCGGAGTGTCCGTCCAACGGAATTCCCGCGGATAGGCATCGAATCCCAGCGCCTGAATTTGCTCGAGTTTCTTTTGCCGCTGCTCAAACTGGTCGTGCGGTTCAAATTGCAAGCGAGAATTCCTTTCGGAGTGAACGAACGCGAGTATAGCGGCCCACGCCGCCTAAGAGCAACCAATCGGGCCGGTCACCAAAGCCGTCGCCAGCCCTGGTCTCCAACAAACAAGCCACGTACCTTTGCAGTACTAGTAGTATCAGTATTTATGCATAATCTACCTAACGCATTATATAGCGTCAATTCTGGGAAGAAAATTACTCCACACCCTGTGGATTTTGTTATACTCCCGGACTCGGGGGGTCCTTGTGCGGGTCGCGAATTCTCTTCCCTCTGTTCAAGATGACTGGCGCGCTTGGTTGCCGCAAGAGAAAGCCCAAGTTTTCGGTGCTTATGCGCAACAACTCGAAGCTATTTACACCATGTTCAGCGTCGCGCTGAACGAAGCCATCGAGTTGCGTCGCACCGGATGCGTGGCAAAATCTTACCAGGCAGTAAGCGTAACTCCTGATCTTTGTACGCGGCTAGCTAACCGCCTGGGAGCGCTTCTCCGCGCTCTCGCGGAACACGCCAAACATTACGGCACCATCCCTAATGCCGCACCGCTGGACGCCGCGAATTTCAAAGGCTCCAAAGAGCAGCGCACTGCCAGAATGAGTGACTTGCTGAGTCGAGTGCTCTTCACCCAGCGCTCGCAGTTCCTCCACAAGATTGGCACTCTGGAGGAAATGGTTGGAGACCTCGGCAAGGATTTTCGTCAAGCCGCGGATGACCTTGGCAGCGGCGCATCCGCCCAGCCGGCCGCCGACTGGCAAGCCGTGGATTCGGTCCACTACGACCTGAACACTTGCCTGCGAGAAGGCATCGTGCTGCTGAAGTCCTTTCTGATCGTTCTGCCGGAAGACCAGCTCGGGGCGTTCCAAAAAACCGTACGTGCCCAGATGCAGGCACCTGAACAAGAAGTTCCTCATCTCCTCCGCCGTAGACGAATGGCCTCAGTCGGGGGACAATAGCCAAGCGGCTGGCGAGCAACCCCGGAAGCAAACCGGTGCCTGACGCGTACTTCCCGCATATTTCTTTGGTACTGCGGGTTATTGCAAAGACAACTCCAGGAGGTATTCGGTGCATCCGAAGGGGTGGATGCGCCGTTATTGGACCGTTGGCCCGAAACCGACCAAGCGATCCCGACGCGTCGACCGCCCCGCGGTCGCGAAATGAGACGACCGCTGCGCAGCCGCCCAAAACGGTGACTGAAGCGGACGCCATTCGTCTGGCACAAGCAGGGGATGCCTCAGCCTTTGAGTTTCTCTATGGACTCCACGGTCGGCGCGTCTATGCCCTGTGCCTGCGCATGCTAGGTAATCCGTCCGACGCGGAAGACTTGATGCAGGAAGCATTCCTGCAACTCTTTCGAAAGATTGGTACTTTCCGCGGCGAGTCGGCGTTTTCTACCTGGCTGCACCGGATGACGGTCAACGTGGTCCTCATGCGACTGCGCAAGAAGACGCTCCCGGCTGCCTCTCTGGAAGAGATGACGGAGCCGGACGAGGATGCGGGTGGCCCGAGGAAGGACCTCGGTGCCCCGGATTTACGGTTAAGCGGCGCGGTAGACCGGGTCAATTTGGAACGTTCGATCGAGAAGCTGCCGCCTGGTTACCGAACGGTTTTTGTGCTGCACGACGTGCAAGGGTACGAGCACAACGAGATTGCCGGCATCATGGGATGTTCGGTAGGTAATTCGAAGTCGCAGTTGCACAAGGCGCGTACCAGGTTGCGCGATCTGCTCCAGGAAGAAGTCCGGGCACAGGCGCGGCAGGAACGCCATGAAGCAAAAGCGCAAACGGGACTAGGCGATTGAGCTACAATAGAGCAAATTTCGGGGTGCGGTTAACAGACCAAGGCGCGCAGGAAGGTTCGACGTCACGTCGAGCCGGAGAATCAGCGAGTGCCGCGTCTGACGGAGTGAACGGCCATGCAGTGTAAGGATGTGGAAGTCGTCCTGGAACAGGATGGTTGGACGCCTCTGCCGGAAAGTGCCCGCGCCCACGTGGCTTCGTGTAACTCCTGCCAAGGCCTGGTTTCCGACCTCAGCGCCATCGTCGCTTCCGCACATCTGCTGCCCGCGGAAGTCGAGCCGCCTGCCCGGGTCTGGGTAGCCCTGCAGGCGCAACTTCAAGCCGAAGGCATCATCAAAACTCACACCGCTGTGGAACGCGTGTCCTGGTGGCCGGCATTTTCGGATCTGTTCCGAGCCCGTGTGATGGCTACCGCCGCCGTGGCCCTGCTTATCGCCGCCGCGATCACTTTGCAGCTGCAGGGTCCCACGGCCCCCACAGTAGCGCGCAGCGTCTACGAAGATACCTCCACCGCGCTGGACCAGGATGAGGCCCATTTGCCGCCCGCTCAACTGGCGAATCCCTCGATGGTGGAAGCTTCGCTCCGCCAGAATCTGGGCATTGTCGATAACTTTATTGTGGACTGCGAGCGGCGCGTAAAGGAACAGCCGCAAGATGATCTGACCCGCGAATACTTGTCCGGCGCCTACCAGCAGAAGGCGGAATTGCTGTCCGCGCTGATGGAATCCAGAGGGAGCGGAAACTGACATGAGCCTGCACACGATGGGACGCAGCATACTGCCGGTGCTTGGTGCCGGAGTGCTCTTGTGGCCGGCGTCGTCGGCTCAAGCGGCGGGTCAGCGCTTCGAAAAACATTTCCCGGTCAAGGGCCGGCCGGTGGTGATGATGCAAAACATCGCCAACGGCCGCATCGAAGTGAAGTCCTCGAAGAACCTGGAAGTGGTCATTGCCGGAAGTCAGGCCTCGAATAAGGTTAACGTCGAAATTGAACAGGTTGGCGATCGCATCGACGTCAACACCACCATCTTGGACACCGCGGCGCAGGCCGACGAACTCGAGGCCAATTTCCAGATTACCGTGCCGGAAGAAACCGAACTTCAGCTCCGGACGCAGACCGGCCTGATTTACGTGGAGCAGGTCATGGGCGACATGACTCTGCAAAGCGTCGCCGGCGACGTGCATTTGAAAGAAGTATCCGGCTACATCGTTGTGAAGACCACCAACGGTTCACTGGTGTGCACGCAATGCGCCGGCAAGCTCGACTTCAGTTCGGTGAGCGGCAACGCTCAGCTCTTGCAGCCGGGCCTCACCAACGTGAACCTCTTTACCACTTCCGGCAACATTCTTTTCGACGGCGACTTCATCCGCACCGGGATCTACACCATGCGTAGCGGCAAAGGCACTGTCGAAGTTCATTTCTCCGGCAACGATTCCTTCGACCTGAAAGCGCAAACCGCCACCGGCTCCGTCGACAACCAGGCGGAAGCCTACCTGAAGCCCGATTCCCACGGCGTCAAGCATATTGCGTCAAAATTCACCAAAGGCTTGTTCGGCACCGTGGGCAGTGGCCTCGCGAAGGTCGAACTCTCCTCCTACAGTGGTACAATCCGCATTCTCAAGCGCGACTAGTTTTTCGCGTCTCTAACTTTTTCGCGAATGCTCCGCGGCTGGCGTTTACGTTGACCGCGTTGCGCGCCCACAACCATGACTCAACCTCCGCTGTCGCGCGCGTCGCAAACCCGCGTACAGATGCTTTGCCTCGCCGGCTTTATGGGTTCCGGCAAGACCACCGTCGGCACGCTGCTCGCCCGCCAGCTTGCCTGGCGCTTTGTCGATCTCGACGACCGCATCGAAGAAGCCGCCGGCCTGGGCATCCCCGCGATTTTCGAGCGCCTCGGCGAACCTTCCTTCCGGCAGATGGAAGCGGACCAATTGCGAGCGGTTTTGGGCCGCGTCGCCGAGACAAAAGAAGCTACCGTGCTCGCTCTCGGTGGCGGTACCTACGCCCAAACCGGTGCTCCTGAGTTTCTCCGCGCTGCCAACGTCCCGGTGATCTGGCTCGATTCGCCTGTGGAAGTCTTACTGGCGCGCTGTATGACCATGACCGGCCGACCGCTCTTCCGCGACGAGGAGAGTTTTCGGGCGCTGCACGCCCAGCGCCTGCCGTCCTATCAACAAGCCGATCATCGTGTAGACAGCTCCGGCGATCCGGCCCTCGTGGTTGCAGAGATTCTGAGCCGTGGAATCGTTTCCACCGGCAGCCGCGAAGCTCATCTGGTGGTTGAAAAACCGCAACCCTGAGAAGTTCTCCTCGTCAGTCTTCGGCTGCCATGGGCGGTGTCGTTCTGAGCGCATTCGCCGAGGATGCGTTCAGAGTCCTCACCCAGGGTGTGGCAAACTCTGATCGTCGGAGCCGTTCCGCCCCGCCAATAATTTCGTGAACCTGCGACTACCGGCTCGGATTTTCGGTAAGCCAGGGAGAGAGTGATCGATGAAGAAAATCAGCCGCGATCCAAAGCTGCAAATATTGTCCTGCGTCCTGGTCGCAAGCCTCCTGATTTGTACCGGCGTAACTCTCGCCGCTCAAAAAAAGAACGCAGCTCCACCCGCCACTTCCGTCTTCGCTCAAGACAAAGGAAAGTTCGTCATTCAACTTAAAGGCCAAACTGTCGGCCACGAAGACTTCGACATCGTCCCCAGCGGCGGCGGCTGGACCGCACGCGGCACCACCGACCTCAAACCTCCCGACTCCGCCGCCACCCGCACCAGCGGAACCTTGACCCTGCAGCCCGACGGCGCTCCGATCAGCTACGAATGGACTGCGCAGACCGACAAAAAGAACGGCGCGCACATCCTGTTCGCCAACGGCGTCGCAAAAATCACCCTGGAGATGCAAGGCGCGCGCCCCTTCGAGCAAGACATGACCTTCAACACCCCGCTCATCGCCGTGCTAGACAACAACCTCTACTATCAATACGCCGTACTCGCGCGCATCTACGACTGGTCCAAGAGCGGCGCGCAGAATCTCCCCGTACTGATCCCGCAGGAACTCACTCCCGGCTCTGTGGTCGTCGAAGCCGCCGGTTCGCTCACCGCCGGAGGCAAGTCCTACGATGGCCTGCGCGTGACCACCTCCGACCTTCAAATCCTCCTGTATCTCGACAACAATCACCGCCTCCTGCGCCTCGAAGTGCCGGCCGCCAGCGTCTCCGTCGTCCGCGAATAACGGCTGCTCGATCAATCCCCCGTCAGGCCGTGCATTTAGGTCGCGAACGAACCATGCCGCCGGCAGGTGCAATTTCTCCGAGGCGTCTGCGAACGCGGTGCCTGAAAATATATTTCCGCCGGACAAAAAAGAAACGCGGCATGATCCCCAGGATCACGCCGCGCTCTTTGTGCCCTGCTCTTGGAAAAACTTTTATCGCGCCAGTGGCCGCTGAAACACAGGGGCGCCGGGGCGCCGCAGCGGATAGCCCTGCGGATGACCATGAGCGTGCGACAACGCATGCCCATTCGAATGGCCCGGCATCCCGATGTGCCCATTGCCGTTGCCATTGCCATTTCCCGACGCGGGCTGCGGTAGCCGCGCGGGATTACCGATAGGGCGGAGATTGGCCGGTGGCGCCGCACTGACGTGATCGCTGATCGCCTGCAGCCTCTTCAGAATGGACTGCCACTGTTCCCAATCCAGTTGCCGCAGGAACGGCCGCAATCCCTGAATGAAGGGATCCTCGAGCAGCGCCTCCCCATCCGATTCCGGAATGAAGAAGCGGTTCAGGCCCACGGTGAGCGCCTCGGAAATCTTCTCCAAGGTCCCCAGGCTCGGCGTCATCTGCCCGCTCTCGATGCGCGACAAATAGGAACGCGACACCTTCGAACGCGATTGCAGCTGGCTCTGGGTCATCGCGCGGGATTCGCGCAATTGGCGGATGCGCTGACCGATGTTCTCGACGGTCTCGCGGTTGGCAAACTTTTCCTGGGTGGGCTCAGCGCCTGCTTCCTCCGGAGGTGCCGGGGGAGGAATTAGGAACTCCAAACGCTGAGGCAAGGCGCGCACGCATCTTCGGCAATTTCCCGTGCGCGTCCGGTATTGGACCAAACCACATGTCTTACAGCGAATGACTTCCCTATCCAACTCTAACGAATCCATCGTCTCTTTTTCTAATTGTAAGGACACCGGTACTCCTCGCTGACTTTGTCCGGCGTGCGGATAGGAGAGGAACGTCGGAACGTGCTTCGGGGGGGAAGGCAGTAACTGGCGCGAGAGGGAGTTTCTCCCACGCGCCTTTTCCTGTCAAGAGTATTTTTTAACTTTTTTTAGGCCCGCGTCCGCGCTTCGCCCCTTTTACGCCCGGCTTTCGCCTGTTCCTTCGTACAGCCCCCTGGCATCTCCTTCATTCACCGAAACCTCCGCGCCTAGGACTTTCGCCCCTCCCTCGCAAGTCCATCGACAGCGTGTCCACTTTGAAAACGCCCAAAGTTCCAGCACTGTTTGCGTTAAGCTATCTCGCGCCCGCAGCCCACAAGGAGCCTCTCTGCATGCCGACCCGCGATGACGCCTGGAAACTTCTCTGCGAATACACCCAATCCGAAAGCCTGCGCAAACACATGCTGGCCGTCGAAGCCTGCGTCCGCGCCTACGCCCGCAAAAATGGCGCCGACGAAGAACTCTGGGGCCTCGCCGCCCTGCTCCACGATTTCGACTACGAGCGTTGGCCCAACAACGCCCATGCCGCCGACCAGGAGCATCCCGCCGAAGGCGCAAAAATTCTCCGCCAGTTGGGCTACTCCGAAGAAATCATCCGCGCCATTCTCTCGCACGCTGACTATTCCGGCGTCTCGCGCCAATCTCCGCTCGAGCACACGCTCTTCGCCTGCGACGAGCTGGCCGGCTTCCTCACCGCCTGCAGTTACATTCGCCCGTCGAAAAGTATTCTCGATCTGGAAGTCGATTCCGTGAAGAAACGCCTGAAAGACAAAGCCTTCGCCCGCGGCGTCTCTCGCGAAGACGTCCGCAAGGGCGCCGAAGAACTCGGCATCCCGCTCGAAGAGCACATCGCCTTCTGCATCGCCGCGCTACGCGAAAACGCTGACGCCCTAGGCCTCCGCGGCAACATCGCCACCCAAGCGGCCTCCTCGTAGGGGCACGGCATCGCCGTGCCCGCTCTTGACAACTGCCCAGTAGGGGCGCAGCACGCTGCGCCCCAGCTTGGCAACCAAATCGTCCGTCGACACTGTTCTGTTTGTTTTGTAGCGTGGAGGACTGCGCTAAAACGCCCGACGCGAATACAACGTAATCGCCGCCCCGAAGAGTATCGCGGCAATCAACAAAGCTATCATCCCCGCCGTAAACCAAATTCTCGCCCGCTCCGCTCCCGCCAAGGTCGAAGCATGCACCGAGCGCCACAGTGAGGTTTTCGGCGCAAGTGACGGCGCAATACGCGGCACGGATCTCGCCAGCATCTCGTCGACATATTCCACCTTCGCGATGAAACTGTATCCCCTCCGCGGAATCGTCTCCACAAACATCGGCGCGCTATTGGTATCGCCGAGAACCTGCCGCAGCTTGTTCACGGTGGTATTCACATTGGCGTCGTAGTTGACGTGCGTATCCCTAGGCCACAGGCGCATCCGCAGCGTCTCGCGAGTCACGATCTCGCCGGAATATTCCAGCAAGGCCAGCAGTGCTTGATACACTTTGCCCTGCACTTTGACGGGTATTCCGTTGTTGACGAGTTCTTGCCGGTGCAAATCCAGTTGGAACGTGCCGAAGCGCACGCAGCGGGTGGGAAAACCCGCTATCGCTGGCCCTGAGAGTTTTTCTCCGCCCGCAGCCGGCTGCTTGAAAGCCAATCCCGTGTTCATAGATCACCCGGACCACAGCAAGGGTCGCCTCACATGCAGGCCTCCCGCCGCTCGCGCGGGGCTTCGGCCCTGCCATTGAAATAGCCACCTTGACAATTCGTTGAGCTAAGTTATACTTCAATTGTATATACAAGTCAAGGACAGGACGCTGCCTCATGTTCCCCTGTAGCACCCGCAAGTTTGACCTCACCGGAACCGGTTCCTGTGGCTCCTTCAACCTCCGCCGCACCGCTCGCGCCGTCACCCGCTTCTACGACCTGGCCTTCCAGGACTGCGGCATTCGTTCCACCCAGTTCACCATTCTCGTCAGTATTGCCAAGAAGCAACCAACCTCAATGGGCGCCCTCGCCGACCTCTTAGTCATTGATCGCACGACACTTACACGTAGCCTCCGCCTCCTGAAAAAAGAAGGCCTGGTAGCCGTCTCCGAGCGCAGCACCATGCGCCAGCGCTTCCTAACCCTGACTCCCCAAGGCGAGCAAATGCTGGAGCGCAGCCTCCCGTACTGGCGAAAAGCCCAAGAACGCTTCGTCCAGGCCCTGGGTTCTGAGCGCTGGACAAGTTTCCGCAACGAGCTCGAAAAACTAGCCCACATCGTTACCGATCTGGAAGCTTCGGGCAGGTCTTTCTAGGGGAGGGGCTCGTTTACCCTGAGTCTCGAAGGGCCCTCCCGGCCCGATCCACGCCGAGATTCTTCTCCGACCCCGCCCGCACAAGCCCGGAAACGCCATGTCCGCGCCGCTACAATTCTTCTTCAAGGCGGCCCCCCACGTATCCCGTAGCGCCCGCTATGAATACTCGCCTCGCTGTCTTGCTTATTGGAGTTCCCTCGCTCGCCGCTTTTCCGAATTGATGGAGGTTCTTCGCTTTAAGCACGAATGGTAATACGCCCTGCCCGCGTGGATGGATCGCTCGTTGCACCGCCGAAGAGTCCGTGTCATGCTGCGCTCTTTGCATCTCCTGCGAGATTCCCATGACCAGCAACGACTTCCGCCGCATAGCCCTGAGCTTCCCAGAGACCGAAGAGCGCGCCCACATGGGCCATCCCGATTTTCGCGTCGCCGGCAAAATCTTCGCCACGCTCCGCTACCCAAGCAAAGACTGGGGTATGGTGAAACTCACTCCCGAACAACAAGCCGAACTCATTCACGATGAGCCCAAGGTCTTTGACCCCTGCAACGGCGCCTGGGGCCGTAAGGGTGCCACCAACGTCCGCTTGAAGCTGGTCAAGAAGGCCACGTTGCAGCGCGCCCTCGAGGCCGCTTGGTGCAACGCCGCTCCCAAGAAGCTAGTGCAATCACGGAAATCCCCCGGCGCCTAAGTCGGGGCCGCAAAATCCCCACACGAAACCTCCAACTTCTTCTATTAGGTTCTAGTACTATTATCGAGTTGACAAATAGAAAATTCCATGCTATCTTTTGCCGTGTATTCTCAAGTTTCCCTCCGAACCGGCTCGCGAGTTCCGGCACCCAGCACCTACGGGCCATTAGTCCGTTCCTCTTGTACTCTTTCACGCTTACGCCCTGTAACTCCTTTAGAATCCACTCTTAAAGCACATTCCCGATTTTCGCCAAATTCTGCCGAAATAACCCGTTCAGAATCAATCCGTGATTTTGCTAAGTCCTTTAAAGCTCACTCTTACGAGAAATACGCCCGTAAGTCCTTTAGAGCTCACTCTTACGAAATCGTGGGTCTGAAAGCCCCGTCGAATCACACTCTTACAAAAAGGGGGGAAGGGGGGCCTCGGCCCTCTTATGTGGCACAGGCACTCCTGCCTGTGCTCTTACGACCGCCAACCTGTGGAACAAGACCTGCGATGGCGGACCACCCAGCCTGGCCCAAAGCGCTCCGCGGCAGTACGCCACCGCACGCCCCGAAGCACTCCTTCCACCCTACCCGCCGCTCACGTTAGAATGAAATGAGCATGATCACCCAAATTGCAGGCTTTGACGCGGCCGCCACCCTGCACCCGCGCCGCAAGACGCATGGCGTAAACGTCGGCCACGTCCGCGTGGGCGGCGGCGCGCCGATCGTGGTGCAGTCCATGACCAACACGGACACAGCCGATGTCGCCTCGACATACCAGCAAACGCTGGAACTCGCCGAAGCAGGCTCCGAAATCGTGCGCTGGACCGTCAACGTTCCCGAAGCCGCCGCCGCCGTGCCCGAAATCAAGAAGCGCCTTCTAGCCGCGGGCTGCAAAGTTCCCATCATCGGCGACTTTCACTACAACGGCCACGTGCTACTGACCAAATATCCCGCTTGCGCCGCCGCTCTCGACAAATACCGCATCAATCCCGGCAACGTCGGGGCCGGTCAGCGCCGCGATGAACAATTCTCCACCATCTGCAAAATAGCCCGCGACAACGGCAAGCCCGTGCGCATCGGCGTCAACGGCGGCTCTCTCAATCAAGAGCTAGTCATGCACAAGATGCAGGAGAACACCGACAAAAATCTCGGCAAGGAATCCGAAGAGATCATCAACGACTGCATGGTGCTAAGCGCCCTGCAATCCACGGAGCTCGCGCTGGAATCCGGTCTTCGCCAAGATCAGATCATCATCTCGTGCAAGACTTCGCGCCCCCGGGACCTTATCACCGTCTATCGCGATCTCAGTTCCAAAACGGAACAGCCCCTGCACCTCGGTCTCACCGAAGCCGGCATGGGTATGAAGGGTCAGATCTGGTCCGCCGCCTCTCTAGGCGTCCTGCTGTATCAAGGTATCGGCGACACCATCCGCATTTCGCTCACGCCGCGTCCCGGCGGAGATCGCCGCGAGGAAGTCTACGCCGCCTGCGAATTGCTCCAAGCCTTGGGCCTGCGTTCCTTCTCGCCCAGCGTCACCGCCTGCCCCGGCTGCGGCCGCACCACCAGTTCCACCTTCCAGGAACTGGCCGAGCGCATCCAAAACTACATCCGCGAGATGATGCCCATCTGGAAAACGCAATACGACGGCGTCGAAACCATGACCCTGGCCGTGATGGGCTGCATCGTCAACGGCCCCGGCGAATCCAAGGCCGCCAATATCGGCATCAGTCTCCCCGGCACCGGCGAAGCCCCCCGCTGCCCCGTCTACATCGACGGCAAAAAAGACGTAACCCTCGAAGGCACCTACGACGAACTAGCCGCCGCATTCCAAGCCCTCGTCGACAACTACATCACCAGCCACTACTCGAGGAAGACCGCCGAGGTCACCTCCCGCTGATAGCCTGCTCTCGGCAGGAAAGGAGCACGACAGAACGTGAAAAAATTGTTTGTATAGTCGGTGGTTGTCGCGCTCTTGCTGGGTTCGTTGGTAGGATTCGTCGACTACGTGGCGTCAGTTCACGGTGCCTCCAAATACGACCCGCCGATAACTGCGGAGGAGGGGCGCCAGTTGCGAGAGCTTCCGATGAATAAGGCGGTGGTGGTAATGGCGGCTCGGAGACGGATCCTTACACGTCGCGAATGGGTGGCGGAATCGATCGGTTATTCTTATTTTTGGAGGGGCGTTGCCAAGGATAGCATCGTACCGATCCTCGGCGTCTTTATCGCCTGTGTGTTCATGGGTAGACTGCAAATGCGGGCCGGAGGCCCCCAGTGAAAATTTCTCGGGAGGATGTGTTGCGCGTGGCCGACTTGGCGTACCTCGATCTGAGCGAGGCCGAGCTGGAAACCTATCGCAAGCAAATCGATGAGATTCTGGAATATATCGGCAAGCTCAACGAGCTGGATACCGCCCCGGTCGAACCCATGGCGCAAGTTCTGACCGATGACCAGACCGCGGACGCCACCTTGCGCGAAGACGTGGTTGTCCGGTGCGAAGTAGCTGGCGAAATCCTGAAGCAAGCGCCCGATCCCGAGCCGCCGTATTTCCGCGTGCCCAAGGTCATCGAGCGCTGAAGCAATGTAGGCGCTGCCCTTTAGGGCGTGCGTTCGGTTTGTGGGTCGGAGCTTTAGCTCCGACATAAAGTAGGGCGCCAAATGGGCTTTAGCCCCTGAGGAAACACTCTTGGAGTCTCCGGAACTGCTAAGCCCAGCACCACAAACAACAGGGAACCCAGAAATGACGAACTGGACGATTGATGGCGTAAGAGAAGCGATTGCGGCGAAGAAGACCTCCGCTCGCGAACTGGCCGTCGACTATTACAAGCGCATCGAGGCCCGCAACCCGGAGCTGAACGCCTACCTGACCTTGTCGCAGGAACGCGCCTACGCCCAAGCCGATCGGGTCGATGCGCTGGCCACAGCTGGAAAGCCGTTGCCCCCTCTCGCGGGCGTGCCCGTGGCGATCAAAGACGTGCTCAGCACCCGCGGCGTACGCACCACCTGCGGCTCGAAAATCTTGGAACATTACGTCCCGCCGTACGATGCCACCGCCGTACAACGCCTCGAAGCCGCCGGCGCGGTCATTCTCGGCAAAACCAACTGCGACGAATTCGCCATGGGCAGCTCCAACGAAAACTCCGCCTACGGCCCGGTTCGCAACCCGGAAGCGACCGACCGCATTCCTGGCGGCTCCAGCGGCGGGTCGGCCGCTGCTGTGGCCGCTGGCTTGGCCGTGGCCTCGCTCGGAACCGACACTGGCGGATCGATCCGCCAACCCGGCGCCATGTGCGGTATTCCCGCCATGATGGGCAGCTACGGCCGCGTGTCGCGCTACGGGCTGATTGCTTTTGCTTCGTCCCTCGACCGGGTCGGACCCTTCGCCACCAACGTTCGCGATGTCGCCACCGTTCTGCAAGTCATCGCCGGGCGCGATGCCAATGACTCGACGTCCACAACGGCACCTGTTCCCGACTATCGCGCCGAAATCGGGAAACCGGTCAAAGGCATGCGCGTCGGCATTCCCAAAGAATACTTCGCCGAGGGAATGGACGGCGAAGTTCGCAAAAAAATCGAGGCCGGCATCGAACTGCTGAAAAAACTCGGCTGCAACCTGGTCGACATTCACATGCCGCACACCGACTACGCCATCGCGGTCTACTACGTCATCGCCACCGCCGAGGCCAGCTCCAACCTGGCGCGCTACGACGGCGTCCGCTACGGCCTCCGCGTCGAAGACGATTCTCTGCTCTCTATGTACCGCAAAACGCGCGGCACCGGCTTCGGCGCGGAAGTGAAGCGCCGGATCGTTCTGGGCACCTACGTTCTTTCCGCAGGCTACTACGACGCGTATTACCTCAAAGGCCAGAAGGTCCGGGCCCTAATCGCCCAAGACTTCCGCGATGCCTTTACCAAGGTAGACGCTATCGTCACGCCCACTTCTCCCGTGCCAGCTTTCAAGTTGGGCGAGCGCACCAACGACCCTCTTCAGATGTATCTTGCTGATATATATACGGTTACGGGCTCCCTGGCGGGCGTCCCGGGAATCTCCGTGCCTTGCGGAAAGGTCTGCGGTAAGCTCCCCGTCGGCCTGCAAATCTTTGGCCCGGCCTTTGGCGAAGCCCGTGTCCTCCAACTGGCGCATGCCTTTGAACAAGCGGGCGGCGCGACGGTCTGAATCGGGGCCGCAAAAACAGCGGTCCATTTAAAGGTTGGCGCGTCACCAAAAAATTGTTCGTGCCGAGACTCGAACCCATCCTCGAGAAACTGGTCGTCGCTCAGCAGCGCCTGCTGCGCACCGCCGATTCCGTCACGGCGGATCAGTGGAAAACCAGCCCGGGAAACGGATCCTGGTCGGCCGCGCAGCTGGTTGCCCACCTGATTATGGTGGAGCGGAAAATAATTGGCACCGCCGATCGCCTGCTGCAAAAGACTCCCAAGCATTTCTCGCTGCTGAAAAGGTTTCACTTACCGCTGAGGCTGGTCGAAGCGCGAATTATCCGGCGAAAAACGCCGATCCCAGTCGATCCAGAACTGGTGCGCGAGAAAGAAACCATGCTGGCAGAGCTGCGCGAAGTGCGCGAACGGACCCTGGCGTTCATGGACGAAACCAAAGCGCGCGACCTCAGCGTATATTGCTGGCCGCACCCTTTTCTCGGAACGCTGAATGTCTACGCATGGCTTCAGATGATCGCCGCGCACGAACTGCGGCATGAAAAACAAATGCGGGAAATTGCGGAGCATCTACAGAAACGCGTAGAGGTTTTGCATATTTAGGACAATTTTACCGCCTCGTTGGGCAAAGTTTCCCCTCTTGGACCATTCCATTTTTTGACCGAAATTGACCGAAAACACCCGTTTTTACAGGCTTTTCCACAAAAAGTACTAGCCTCCGCGTTTTGCTAAAACAGAACGGACCTACTATTGCTCTTGTGTCGAGGCAGCTAATAAGATCCTAACAGCATCAAACGCAGTATGGAGCAGCGAATTCGGCGGAGAGACAGCGAGGGCCAAGGCCATGGTAACCGTCAAAGCGAGCCAGAAAATATTCACGGACTCAGAGGTCGCCACTCTTACCGGGATTTGCGTCGATCACATCCACAATTTTGCCAAGAGCCGTCATCTGGGTTTCATCGCGCGCGCCGCGGAGCGCGCCGGGATCCAGGCAGACCAGTGGCTGTTTACGCTGTCTGATTTGATGGTGCTGGTTACCCTTTTCCCGCGCTGCACCCACTAATCCAGCCGTAGAACTGACGCCACTACGAGCTCTCCGGGTAATCCGGAGAGCTTTTTTGTTTTTGGCCCCGTCCCAAGATCTGTCTGCCGCTCCGGCAGCCGGTTGCGGCCGGCCAGGGCTGGCGTTATGCTCGACCGAGAGGCAAACTGCAGGGTAAGGTGCGCATCGCACTCTCAGGACCGCCCATGAATCCTTCCCGGATACTCACCTTTCTCGTTTGCGGCGTGAGCCTTAGTTGGGCTGTTGCCGCCGGATTCGGGCAGCCGCCCAGGAGCGGTGGCCCGACCGACGCGCCGCCTAGCCGTGCGGCCACCCTGAATCAATCAACGGGAGCGGCGGGCCAGAGCGCGACCGCCTCGGACCGTGTGACTCGCGGGAAAAAGCTGGTTCTCAAGGATGGCAGCTTTCAGCTGGTGCGGAGCTACGCGCGGAACGGCGACCGGGTTCGCTATTACAGCCTGGAACGGAGCAGCTGGGAAGAGATACCCGCGGCGCTGGTGGATTGGGACGCTACGGCCAAGGTAGAGGCCGAGTCGGAGAAGGCGTCAGAGGCCCTGGCAAGCAAGGTCCACGCGCAGGAAGAAGCCACCAAGATCGAGACCACCCTGGACGTCGATGCCAGCTTGCAGATCGCGCCCGGAGTGTTTCTGCCGCCTGGGGAAGGCATGTTCGTGATCGAAGGGCGCTCGGTGACACCGCTGGTGCAGGTCAGCTCGGAGATCAAAGGGGACAAGAAGACCACGTTGAAGCAGATTCTTTCGCCGATCCCGATCGTTCCCAGTAAACGCAACATTGATATACCCGGGGCCAAGGCCACACGGCGCATCAACTCGGCTGCGCCGGAGTTTTATTTGCGCGAGGCGCCGTACGACCCCGACCACGACGCCTTCATTCCGAGAAGCAGTCGGCCCGGAGAGTCGGGGCCCGAAGTAGAGCTGGTCCGCGCAACGGTCAAGGGAAACAAGCGGCTGCTGGAATCGATCCGGAGCCTGTTTGGCGAGGAATTGTCGAAAGAGCGCTCTACCGTGTCCGTGCAGCGCTGGGAAATCGCCCGGACGGTGTATCGATTCACGCTGAGCGAACCGCTTCCGCCGGGGGAGTATGCGCTGGCGGAGATTTTGCCCGATGGGATGAACTTGTACGTGTGGGATTTTGGGGTGGATGGAACGGCGGCCGCAAAACCAGCGGCGCACTGAGGTAGCAGGCAGAGTTTTTCCTTTCCCTTTAGGTTCAATTCCTCGCAAGTTGGAACGCGTGCGCAGCTTGGCAACCGTAGAAAGCGCCACCAAAGCGCCGCACTCCAAATAGGCTTGCACTGCGCTTCTTACCTTGGTACATTGGTACCACATTGGAGACTGCATGAACGAAAACAGCAGATTCGTCGTGGAGCGGGTGCAGACCGGGGTGCGCATAGAAAAGCGGCTTCTGAAGGTGCTCAAGGCGCTCGCCGAGTATCACGACCTAACGCTTGGAGATCTGCTGGAAGGCATCGTCTTGCATGCTTTCGATGGGAAGTGCCCGTTCGAGGCACCTTCCCTGAAGCGCATCCGGGACCTCAAGAAATTTTACAACCTGGACCTGGATTCCAGCGCGAGCCACCGGTTGAGCGAGGCCGGAAGCGGCGCTCATCCCGACAGAAAGGAGAAACATACGAAATGAATCCACGGCTGAAGCGAATCGCAGTGGAAGGGCTCCGGTGGACTGTGGGCCTGGTGGTCTTGCTGGAGTCTTGCCGGCTGGCGTTTTTGCCTTCGCAGATTCATGCGTTTTCCAAGAGCGGGCTGCCGGGGTGGATCCGGCCGGGGTTGGCCGGTAGTGAGATTGTGGCCGCGGTCCTGTTTCTGATGCCGCTCACCAGCGTGGCGGGGAGTTATCTGCTGTTGCTGGTTTTCCTCCTGGCGGCGCTGGTTCACGTGCTGCACGGGCAATACGACGTGGGCGTGCTGGCGGTGTACAGCATGGCGGTGCTGGTGAGCCTAGCGCATCGGCACGACCCAAGAGGAGAAGCGGCGCATGACCGACCTTGAGCTTATGGAAAAGTTCGAGGATGGCACGCTGCCCATCGAGAATTTCCATCACGAGCAGCACGTTCGGGTGGCGTTTTTGTACTTGGCAAAATATCGCGTACTGGAGGCGGTGGAGCGATTTTCGACGGCCCTGACGCGATTCGCAACGCGGAATGGCAAGGCAGGTTTGTACCACGAGACCATCACCTGGGCGTACATGTTGTTGATTCGGGAACGCATGGCGCGGGCGGGACGCGAACAGACCTGGACGGAGTTCCGGACGAGCAATTGCGATTTATTGGACCGAGAGAGCCCGATTTTGAAGAAGTATTACCGGGAGGAAACGCTGGCCTCGGATTTGGCCAGGAAAGCGTTTGTTTTGCCGGATCGGATGTTGGAAGTGGTTTCGGCCGAGCGTTAAGGCCTGCCCTAATCGCCATCTATTCGTGACTTCAGGGGCTGAAGCCCGCCTTTCGTCATGCCGTTATGTAGGGGACGGACTTTAGTCCGGCCACCGTGGCGGCTCTCATCGATCGGCCCCGGTGTGCCGAGAGAAACGGAACCAACAGCTCTAGCGAACTACCGCCGCGATGGTTTGGGAAAAGCGGGAGATGAGTTCTCTTTTCTCGGAGAGCTTGTTCCAGGCTACGCCGATGCGCCATTCCGCTTCGGGGGTGCGCAGGTCGTGGAAACGGATTCCGGGGACGTGCATCTTTACCGCTGAGCTGGGGACCAGAGAAACTCCGAGTCCGGCGCGAACAAGATTGAGGATGGTGAAGAGTTCGCTGGCTTCCTGGACAACGCGCGGAGCGAATCCGGCGTTGCCGCAAAGAGCGAGGACGTGGTCGTGGAAGGTTTGTGAGGCTGAGCGAGGTAACGAGATGAAAGGACGGTCGCGCAAGCTGGCCAGCCCCTCCTTGGGCTTGTAAGCCATGGATCGCGGAGTGGCCGCGACGAGCCGCTCGCGAAAGAGCGGGAGGCTATCGAGTTCCGCGTGGGCGATGGGCCAGCGAACGATGCCGATGTCGATTTTTCCTTCGAGCAGGGCCGCGATTTGCGACGGTGTGGACATATCGCGCATTTGCAGCTCGACGTGCTGGTAGGCGCGGCGGAAACGCAGAATGGTGCGCGGGAGAATTTCGGAGACGGTGGCGATGCCGAATCCGATCCGCAGGGTGCCGGCGCGGCCCTCCACGGCTTCCTTGGCCAGATCGAAGGCTACTTCGGAGTCGCGGAGCAGTTCTTTGGCCAGCGGGATCAACACGCGGCCTGCTTCCGTCAAAGTAACCCTGCGACGGGTCCGCGCGAACAGCGCACCGCCCACTTTCTCTTCCAGCCTTTGGATTTGCTTGCTGAGCGCAGGCTGCGAAACGAACAGGCGTTCCGAGGCCTTGCGAAAGTGCAGCTCCTCGGCCAGGACGAGGAACGGACGCAATTCCGCGAATTCCAGATACATAACCATAGATTATCACAGAGGTTCTATACATTCATTGGACGAAAGAGCCGTTGCCGGGCACGATTTCCTTGGGAGGCAACGATGGCCAGCGGCAACAATCACGGGGACACCAAGCCTTCGGCGGTTCGCGCGGTGATTCTCGATTACGGAGAGGTGCTCTGTTTTCAGCCCGCGCCGGAAGCGCTCGCGCGCATGGCAAAGGTCTTTCAGATCGATCCGGAAGGCTTTTTGGAGCGATACATCCCCACGCGGGGCCCCTACGACCAAGGGCTTCTGAGCGCCGAGGAGTACTGGGCGAACTTCGCGCGCGATGCGGGCGTGGATATCGATGCGGCGCGCATCGAGACGCTGCGAGCCTGGGACACCGGGATGTGGAGCAGGATCAACTTTGAGATGATCGACTGGCTGGAACAGCTGCGCGCGGCGGGTTTGACGACCGCGCTGCTGTCCAACATGCAGTTCGACATGGCAGCGTATGCGCGAAAGAACTTCGCGTGGCTCGCGCACTTCGATCATCAAATATTGTCCTGCGAACTTAGATTGATCAAGCCCGATGCGGCGATTTTCCGACACACCGTCGAGCGGCTTGGCGTGCGGGCCGAGGAGGCGCTGTTTGTGGACGACCGTGAGGCGAATATCGAAGCAGCCCGGGAAGTGGGGTTGCGGGCGCTGCGGTTCGAGGGCGTTGGGCAACTGCGAGGAGACTTGCAGAGGATTGGGTTCGGGATACTGCCGGCGAATGGCGCGACCCGTGCCATCACATTGCCTGGCGCGCCTTGAACGGCTCGGAAACTACCGAAAATTGCCGGAGTCGGCTGGGTTACCAAGCTAGGGCGCAGCAGTGCTGCGCCCCCACCCGATCGGGCCCCACCCGCGCGCGAGGCCGCCATTACATCACCTTTCGATCCTCCCTTCGAGGTTTTCCCTCCCTCCGAAACGTTTCGGGGTTTTGTCCGTCATACCTATAGCTGTCTATAGGAGCTGCGTTGACTAAGGCCAATAGTGACATTTTACAGGGGACGCTGGGACTGCTGGTGCTGAAGACCTTGGCGCGGGGCGCGATGCATGGCTACGGTATCACCGTACATATCCAGCGTGTTTCTAACGAGGTGCTGCGGGTGGAAGAGGGCTCATTGTATCCGGCGCTGCACCGCATGGAACAAGACGGCTGGATCAGCGCGGAGTGGGGCATTTCGGAAAACAACCGCCGTGCCCGCTTTTACCAGCTGACCCCCGCGGGACGCAAACAGCTTGCAGAAGAAGAAAAGAGTTGGAGCCGGCTGACGCAGGCGGTGGCCAGCGTGCTGCAGACGGCCTGACGGAGAGGTCTTCCGATGTCTTGGCTAAAGCGCGTAAAGGGCTTGTTGCACATCGGCCGCCTGGAGCGGGAACTGGACGAAGAACTGCGCGCGCACATCGAGATGCGCGCTCAGGACAACATGGCCAAAGGGATGACGCGGGAGGAAGCGCGTTACGACGCGCAGAGGCGCTTCGGAAATTCGATGCTCCTGAAGGAGGATACCCGGGCCATGGACATCGTGGGGTGGATGGAAACGCTGGGACAGAACCTTCGTTATGCCGGACGCGCGTTACGGCGGAATCCCGGGTTCGCAGCCACAGCGATTCTGACGCTGGCACTGGGCATCGGCGCGAATGTGGCCACATTTGCGGTGGTGCACGCGGTGCTTCTGAATCCGCTTTCCTACCCGCATCCCGAAGAACTGGTGCGCGTCTACGATGACCTGCGCAGTTCCAACACTCACGATGTGGGAATGCCGCTGCAGGAGTTGTGGGACCTGCAGGATCGCTCCCGGGTTTTTCAGGATATTTCGGCGCTGATGGCGGCGGATGCCAATCTTACCGGCGGGGACCGCCCCGAACGCGTCGAGCTGCTGGGAACCAGCGCGAACTACTTCACGGTGCTGAAAGTACCGCCGCAACTGGGGCGGGTCTACACGCAAGCGGACGCACAACCGGGATTCACGATGGGTGTGGTCATCAGCGACGGCTTCTGGCGAAGAAACTTTGCAGGCGACCCGGGAGTTTTGGGCAAGAAAATTCGCGTCGATGGCGACCTGTATACCGTGATCGGCGTCATGCCGCCAGGGTTTCGTCACCCTGGGCGGACGCTAACCACCGAGGTGGACCTGTGGGCCGCGGCAGGGTTCAACGCGCCTCCCTTTCCCCAGCCCGTGCTGCGAACCGTGCGGCTGCTCCCGGGAGCCATGGGGCGGCTTAAGCCCGGGCTAACCGTGGCAGAGGCGCAAGCGAGATTGGACACATTTTCCGCGCAATTGGCGCGTGAATATCCCGACGCCTATCCTGCCGCAGCCGGATGGGGATTGCGGCTGGTTCCCGCGCAAGAAGACCTCGTCGGAAACGTACGGACGGAGCTGGTGGTGCTGCTGGGAGCGGTCGGGTTGGTGCTGCTGATTGCTTGCGTGAATCTTGCGAACTTGCTGCTGGCGCGATCCGCGAGCCGGCAGCGAGAGATCGCCCTTCGATTAGCGCTGGGCGCAAGTCGCAGCAGGCTGATCGGACAGTTGCTGACGGAAAGCGTTTTGCTGGCAACGATTTCGGGAGCAGTAGGGTTGGCCGTAGTGGTGGGACTGAGGAGTTCGCTGTTGCGGCTAGCTCCGGCGGACCTCCCGAGATTGAACGAAGCAGGTTTGAGCATCGGAGTGTTGTTGTTCGCTTTGGGAGCCTCCATCCTGACTGGAGTGCTTTTTGGCCTTGCGCCGGCGCTGCAGGGGACGCGGCGCAGTCAGGTAAACAGCCTTCGGGAGGGCAGCCAAGGTTCCGGGTCGAGCCGGCGCCAGACCAGGATCTCGCGAGTGCTGGTGGCGTCGGAAATTGCTCTTTCGCTGGTGCTGTTGATCGGCGCGGGTTTGCTGCTGCGGAGCTTCTGGCATCTGCTGGAGGTGCGGCCCGGATTCGAGCCGCGTCAATTGATTAGCGCAAGAATCTGGCTGGCCGTTCCCAACGACCCGACCCAAGACCCCTATCGGGACATCGAAAAGCGAGCGGCTTTTGAGAAAGAGGTGCTCCGCCGGGTGAGTGCGCTTCCAGGCGTAGAGGAAGCCGCTGTGGGAGGCGCAACCAGCTTGCCGATGAGCAGCGCCCGGAATCAAACCGCTTTCCAGATCGAAGGCCGGGCGATCGAGTCCGAGCGCGCCCCAGTAGCCGAAGCATCCGGCGTGAGCCCGGAATATTTTCATGTGCTGAGGACGCCGCTGGTCCGGGGCCGGACTTTTCGTGACACGGACAATTCCAAAGGCCAGCCCGTCGCCTTGATCGACGAAACGCTGGCGCGGCGATACTGGCCCGGAGAAGATCCCATCGGCAAGCATATCCGCTTCGGAGTGGCGCAAACGCAGAACCAGCCGCAGAATCCGTGGCTGACCATCGTGGGGGTGGTCGGCGACATTAAGTCGGATGGCTTCGACACTGCAAGCGCTCCGCATATCTACGCATCCGGCTACCAGAGCCCGTCCTATGCCGAGGTCATCTACCTGCGCACGGACGGGGACCCGAGGAGTCTAGAAGAGGCGATTCGCCGCGAAGTGCAGGCTGTGGACCCGACTATTCCCGTTTTTGGCGTGCGCCGGATGGACGAAATCCTGGCCAAGAACCTGGGAGAGCGCCGATTTGCTTTGCAGTTGCTGGGAGTTTTCGCGGGCGTGGCGCTGCTGCTGGCGTCCATCGGAATCTACGGCGTGATGGCTTACACGTTCAGCCGGCGTACCAACGAGATCGGGATTCGCATGGCGATGGGCGCGCAACGGCAGGACATTTTGCGCATCGCATTGGAAGAAGGGGCACTGATCGTGGCGTTCGGTGTGGTTTCCGGACTTGTGGGATCGCTGATGCTTACGCGGTTTCTGCAATCCATGCTGTTTGATGTGAAGCCTACCGATCCGATCACGTTCGCCGCGATCACCGCGCTGCTGGCGGGGGTGACGCTGCTGGCATGTTTCATTCCGGCGCGACGCGCCACGCAAGTAGATCCACTGGTCGCATTACGGTATGAGTGAGAAGACCGGCGCGCCCGCGCTTGACAGCCGGCGGCACCAGGCCGGCGAGGACTTTGCCGGAAGTCGGCGTTCAGCTTTGTACTTTTTCGGCGGGAACCGCGGAGAAAATCTCGCGCAGGACCGCCAGGACCTCCGAGACCCGGAAGGGTTTCTGCAAGCGACGCGGTTCGCCCGGCCTGGATTCGGTGGTGTCGACCATGTCGCCGGTCATGAAGATGACCGCAGGCTTACTGGAGCCGGCGGCCGATAGGATTTGGCGAGCCGCTTCACGGCCGTCCATTGTGGCGGTGCCGCCGTGGGAAAGATTCAAATCACAAAGAAGAGCGTGATACGAGCGGCGGCCGGCCAGCGCCATGGCTTCCGCCGCGGTGGCGGCGCAGTCGACTACTAATCCATGGGCGGAAAGCCCTTCTTCCAGAAGCATGCGGATGCTCTCTTCGTCGTCGAGGACCAGGATCGAGCGGCCTTTTAGCGGGCCGGAGCCAGCCGGGATGGCTTCCGCGGACGGAAGAGCGTTGTCCTTACAAGGAAGTGCGCCCAACGGCTCTGGGGCGGTCGGCGCGATGGGGAGAAAAACGCTGAAGGCGGAACCTCCCGCCGGCAGTGTTTCGACGTCGATCGAGCCGCCGTGCTCGCGGATGATGGACATGCAGATGCTGAGACCTAGCCCGGTGCCTCCGCCTGGGCGCTTGGTGGTGTAAAAGGGATCAAAGATACGCTGAACCGCTTCTGGAGCAATACCGACACCGTCGTCTTGAACGGTCACGGAGATGTGGCTGCCGACGGGTGCGATGCGAATCTGGATGCGCCCGGTTTCGCGGATTTCTCGGATGGCGTGCTCGGCGTTGGTGATCAGATTGAGGAAGACCTGAATGAGCTGATTGGCATCGCCGATGACCGCGGGCAGGCCGTCTTGAGGCTGGAAGTCGACTTCGACGTTGTTGCGGCGGAGGGAATGCTCGTGCAGTTGGAGGGTACGTTCGATCAGGCCGTTGACGTCGAGAGGGTTCTTCTGCGGCGCGGCGGGCCGCGAGAACTCCAGGAGATTCTGGACGATGCGCGCGGCACGGCGGGCCTGGCGATGAGTGAGGTCCAACTGGCGCTTGACGGTGTCTTCCAGGCCCTGGCGCTCGCGCAGCAACTCGGTCACGCCCAGGATGGCGGTGAGGGGATTATTGAGCTCATGCGCGACGCCGGCAAGCATCTGGCCCATGGCCGCGAGCTTTTCGGCCTGGATGAGCTGCTCTTCCAGGCGCTTCAGGTCGGTGACATCGCGGCCGGAAATAATCACGCCGTCGGCCTTGCCGGTCTCGTTGAAGAGGGGACTGAAATGGCAACGAATGCGGCGCCATTCGCCCAGCTTGTGACGAACGCGAATCTCGAGAGAAGCAAAGGATTGCTGGCCCCCGGAGATTTCTGCGAAAAGCGCCAGAAGCGCGGGGCGGTCTTCCGGATGAGTGCGCTCGGTGAGCTCCTGGGTGCCATATTCTTCGGGCTCGTAGCCCAGGATGTCCTTGATGCGCGGGCTGGTGAAGGTGTAACGGCCCGCGGCGTCGAGCACCAGAATCAGATCGGGGAAGCTGTCCACCAGGCGGCGCGCAAACTCCTGCTGCTGGTAGAGCCTGCGCTCCATTTCGCGGCGCTCGGTGATGTCCATCAACGCGCCGTGATAGCGAAGCACGCGGCCGGCGGTGTCGCGCACGACCGCGGCGGTATTCAGGCAAACAATGGCGTTACCGTCCTTGCGCATCAGGTTGATTTCCCGGCCCTGCAAGTTGGGTTGGTTGTCGACTTCCTGGCGCAGCAGGCGGCGCTGCGCCGCATCCGGCAAGATGTCGGCGAGGCTGTGCGCCAGCAGGTCTTCCTTGGAGTCGTAGCCTAGCATGCGAACCAGCGCGGGATTGGCATCCAGGATGGCATCGTCCGGAGTGACGATGTAGATGCCTTCCTGAAGGGTTTCAAAAAGCTCGGTGAAGCGCGCTTCGTTTCTGCGCAGCGCGGTGACGTCGCGAGCCAGGACGGTGACGCCGTGCACCTGGTCATCGCGGAGCATGGCATGCGCTACGCAGTCAAAATAGCCGACGCTGTTCTGGCTCTTCAGGCGGATCTGGGCGACGCCGGTCCAGTGGCGGCGTTCCAGAAATCGCGGCATGGCCCGGCTTACGAGGTTTTGTCCTTCACCGCTAGCCTCGTCGAGAAAATCGCTGAGCGGCCTGCCGATGATCTGCTGAAAGGGCGCGCCGACCAAGTCGGCGAAACTCCGATTGACAGCGCGAATCTCGCCGGTCAGCGTGACGGCCACCAGAATGTCGTCGAAAGAGTCGATCAGGTCCCGGTAACCCTGTTGCGAGCGGGCGATTACATCGTAAAGCTGGCCGAGCTGCATGTCGCTGGGAACCGAGGTGTCGCGATGCTCCAGGCCGCGGACCAGCCCACGGAGTTCCGAGATTTCCTGGGTGCGCTTCCAAGCGTACACGCCAAACAGCGCGACCAGAGCGACCAGGCCGATAGGGAGAGCTTCAAAGCGGGTTGCCAGAGACCGGATGGTGTGCCAGGAAACGGCGGCGAATACCACGGAAACGGTCAGCAGCAGGAAAAAAGTGAGCCGCCAGAGTTCGCTCTGGCGTTTCTCGAAGTGTTCGAGGCGATCGGAAACCGTCGCACGGCTCGGACCGCTCGAAGAGCGCTCGTTGGCTGCACCCGGGGCGCGTTTCTCGTCTGCTGGCATGGAGTTTCGAAGCAACCGGCGTTCCGCGTCGCCAACTGGCAACTTCAATGACTCACTATTGTAGGAAGGACTCTAACGCTCAGCAACCCGTGCGATTGCCGGAGGTGCCTGAGAGATACCTGTACGAATTACGAATAAGACACAAATACTAGCATTGGCGGAGCGGCGAGTCTTTCAAGCGCCCCCGAGCGACGCTCGGGGGCGCTTTTGATTTTTGCCCGGCGGATCGAGAAACCCGCGGGAGGAGTCGGTTTAGCCTTCAGTAGCGGCGTTGGCTCAGCCTTCGGTGGCGGCGTCGGCTTAGCCTTCGGTAGCAGGGTTGGCCTAGCCTTCGGTGGCGGCGTCGGCTTCGGTGTCCTTCTGTAGGAAGTCGAGCGCCGCGGCTTCTTCGGCGGTGAGCTCGGCGGCTTCCGGAATCTCCTCGATGGGAGCGGGAATCGGCATCTCCGTCAGCAACTGAATGCTGCGGTAGTGCTCCAGACCCGTTCCGGCGGGGATGAGCCGGCCCATGATGACGTTTTCCTTGAGGCCGCGCAGGTAGTCGACCTTGCCGGCAACGGCCGCCTCGGTGAGGACGCGGGTGGTCTCCTGGAAGCTGGCGGCGGAGATGAACGAGTCGGTCGAGAGCGACGCCTTAGTGATGCCCAAGAGCAGCGGGCGGCCGGTGGCGGGACGCCCTCCGTCGCCGATGACGCGATCGTTCTCTTCGCGGAAGCGGAACTTGTCCACTTGCTCTTCGAGAAGGAAGGTGGTGTCGCCGACGTCTTCGACTTTGACCCAGCGCATCATTTGCCGGGAGATGGTTTCGATGTGCTTGTCGTTGATGTTGACGCCCTGGAGGCGGTAGACCTCTTGAATGGCGTTGACCAGGTACGATTGGGTGAACTTTTCGCCGAGCACCGCCAGCAAATCGTGCAGGTTGAGCGGGCCGTCGATCAAGGCCTCGCCGGCTTTGACGTGGTCGCCTTCCTGAACGTTGATGTGGATGCCGCGAGGAATGGAATATTCCTTGCTGGTCTTCTTGTCTTCGCTATCGACGTAGATCTTGCGCATGCCCTTGGCGATATCGCCGTAGCGCACCACGCCGTCGATTTCGCTGATGACAGCCGGGTCCTTGGGCTTGCGGGTCTCGAAGAGCTCCACGACGCGGGGGAGACCACCGGTGATGTCTTTGGTCTTGGTGGTTTCGCGCGGGATCTTCGCGAGCACGTCGCCGGCCTGGACTTCGTCGCCGTCCTTGACCATCAAGTGAGCGCGAGAAGGCATCAGGTACTTTTTGCGGACCTTGCCGGAAGAATCGCGGACAAGGATCGCGGGCTGATGCTTTTCATCGCCCGGCGGCAACGTAACGACGTCTTGCGAAAGGCCGGTGACTTCGTCGACTTGCTCTTCGATGGTCAGACCGGGCCGCAAGTCGTCGAACTTCACGGAACCCGCGGTTTCGGTAAGGATCGAGAAGGTGAACGGATCCCATTCGGCCAGGATCTGTCCGTGGTTGACGGTGTCGCCCTCGGCGACGCGGAGGCGCGCGCCGTACACGACGTGGTAGCGCTCCTTTTCGCGGTTCTTTTCGTCGACGATGGCGATGAGGCCGGAGCGGTTCATGGCGATGGCGGTGCCGCCGCGACCCTGAACGTGCTTGAGGTCCACAAACTTAACGACGCCGTTGTTGCGGGCTTCGAGAGTGGAGCGCTCGGAAACGCGGGTGGCGGTTCCGCCAATGTGGAACGTGCGCATGGTGAGCTGCGTGCCGGGCTCGCCAATGGACTGCGCGGCGATAACGCCGACAGCCTCGCCGAGCTCGACCATGCGGCCGGAGGCCAGGTTGCGGCCATAGCAGAGCGCGCAAACGCCGCGACGGGACTCACAAGTGAGCACGGAACGGATGCGTACGCGCTCGATACCCGCGGCCTGCACGGAGTTGGCCAGCTCTTCGGTAATTTCCTGGTTGATCTCAACGATGACGTGGCCCTCGAAGTCCTTGATCTTGTCGAGGGAGACGCGGCCGACGATGCGGTCGCGCAACGGCTCGACTTCGACGCCGGCTTCGATGATGGGCTCGACGAAAATGCCGTCGGTGGTGCCGCAATCGCGTTCGTTGATGATCACGTCCTGCGCAACGTCCACGAGGCGGCGGGTGAGGTAGCCGGAATCGGCGGTCTTGAGCGCCGTGTCGGCCAAGCCCTTGCGCGCGCCGTGCGTCGAGATGAAGTACTGCAGCACGTTAAGGCCTTCGCGGAAGTTGGAAGTAATGGGCGATTCGATGACTTCGCCGGAAGGCTTGGCCATCAAGCCGCGCATGCCGGAAAGCTGGCGAATCTGCTGTTTCGATCCGCGAGCGCCGGAGTCGGCCATGACGTAAACGGGGTTGATGCCGCCCTCTTTGTCCTGGTTCTCGAGGGTTTTGAACAATTCGTCGGCAACTTTTTCGGTGACGTCGCCCCAGATGGCGATGACCTTGTTGTAGCGCTCGCCGTTGGTGATCGCGCCGTCCAGGTATTGCTGCTGCACCTTGACGACTTCCTTTTCGGCGTTGTCGACCAGCTTGGGCTTGTCGCCGGGGATGAGCATGTCGTCGATGCCGATCGAGATGCCGGACTTGGTGGCGTAGGTGAACCCCAGTTCCTTCAATTGATCGAGCAGCACAACCGTGCTCTCCAAACCGAACCGCAGGTAGGCGTAGTACACCAACTGCTGGACGCCCTTCTTTTTCAGCAAGCCGTTCACGTACGGGAAATTTGCCGGCAGGTGCGTGTTGAAAATCACGCGCCCGACGGTGGTCTGGATGAATTGGCGCTCCATCTTGACTGGAACCGTGTGCGGCACGTCTTGATCGTCGTATGCGGTGGTGAGGTCGATGACTTCACCGGTGTAGCGCAGACGAATCGGAGTGAGCAGTTCGACTTCGCCGGCTTCGAGCGCCAGAACGACCTCGTCGGGCGCGCCGAAAACGCGGCCTTCACCCTTGGCGCCGGGCCGCGACTTGGTCAGGTAATAGATGCCCAGAACCATGTCCTGCGACGGAACCGCGAGAGGCAAGCCGTGCGCCGGGGACAGGATGTTGCGCGAGCTGAGCATCAGCACCGACGCTTCGACCTGCGATTCCGGAGAAAGCGGGATGTGCACGGCCATCTGGTCGCCGTCAAAGTCCGCGTTGAACGCAGTGCAGACCAGCGGATGGATGCGGATGGCTTTGCCCTCGACGAGGACCGGCTCGAACGCCTGAATGCCGAGGCGGTGCAACGTGGGAGCGCGATTCAGCAGCACGGGATGCTCGCGAATGACGTCTTCGAGAATGTCCCAAACCACGGCTTCCTGCTGCTCGACCATTTCCTTGGCTTGCTTGATGGTGGTGCAGTGACCCTGGGCTTCGAGCTTGTGATAGATGAACGGCTTGAAAAGTTCGAGCGCCATCTTTTTCGGCAGACCGCACTGATGCAGCTTCAGCTCCGGGCCGACGACGATGACCGAGCGGCCGGAGTAGTCCACGCGCTTGCCGAGAAGGTTCTGGCGGAAGCGGCCCTGCTTGCCCTTGAGCGTGTCGGACAAGGACTTGAGCGGGCGATTGTTGGTTCCGCGCAGAACGCGGCCGCGGCGGCCGTTGTCGAACAGCGCGTCGACAGCTTCCTGGAGCATGCGCTTTTCGTTGCGGACGATAACGTCCGGCGCGCGGAGTTCCATGAGCTTCTTCAACCGGTTGTTGCGGTTGATGACGCGGCGATAGAGGTCATTGAGGTCGGAGGTGGCGAAGCGGCCGCCGTCGAGAGGCACCAGCGGGCGCAGTTCCGGCGGAAGCACCGGAATCACGTCAAGAATCATCCACTCCGGCTTGTTGCCGCTCTTGCGGAAAGCTTCCAGCACCTTCAGGCGCTTGGCGAACTTGATGCGCTTTTGCAGCGACGGATCGACCTTCATTTTTTCGCGCAGCTCTTCAGAGAGCTTGTCGACTTCGACGCGACGCAGCAGTTCCTTGATGGCCTCGGCGCCCATCTTGGCGTTGAACTGGCCGGGATACTCTTTCTGGAGTTCGCGGTATTTGTCTTCGAGCAGCACTTCGCGCTCGCGGAGCACGGCAACCTCGCCAGCATCCACGACGACGAACGCCTCGAAGTACAGAATGCGCTCGAGATCGCGCATGGAGATGTCCAGCAAGTAGCCGATGCGGCTGGGCAGGCCCTTGAAGAACCACACATGCGAGCAGGGCGACGCCAGCTCGATGTGGCCAAGGCGCTCGCGGCGAACCTTGCTGAGCGTGACTTCCACGCCGCACTTGTCGCAAATGACGCCGCGGTGCTTCATGCGCTTGTACTTGCCGCACAAGCATTCCCAGTCGGTGACGGGGCCAAAAATCTTGGCGCAGAAAAGGCCGTCGCGCTCGGGCTTGAAGGTGCGGTAGTTGATGGTCTCGGGCTTGGTGACTTCCCCGTGAGACCACGAGCGGATTTTTTCGGGACTCGCCAAGCTGATGCGAATGGAATCGAAATCGGCGATCAAACTGGCGCGATCATATGGGCTGCTGCGATACAAGGTTGTTTCCTCCCTCCCCGGCTTTCGCCGAGGACGCGATCCGATGTTTTGCACCGGACCGGCTGAGAACCCAACTACCAAAAGCTAACTATTGCGTCTTGCCGAAGGGGGCACGGCAGTGCCGTGCCCTACGGTTGATTTCTAGTCGGCGGCCTTTTCGTTGGCAGGTTTCTGCCGCTTCATTAATTCGACGTCTAGGCACAGCGACTGCAATTCGCGTACGAGCACGTTGAACGACTCCGGCACTCCAGGCTCGATGCCCGGCTCGCCCTTGACGATGGCCTCGTAAATTTTCGCGCGGCCGTACACGTCGTCGGACTTTGCCGTGAGCAACTCCTGCAGAATGTGCGCGGCTCCGTAAGCTTCCAACGCCCAGACTTCCATTTCGCCGAAGCGCTGGCCGCCGAACTGCGCTTTACCGCCCAGCGGCTGCTGGGTGATGAGCGAGTACGGACCGATCGAGCGCGCGTGAATCTTGTCGTCGACGAGATGCGAAAGCTTGAGCATGTAGATGTAGCCGACAGTAATCGGCTGGTCGAACTGGTCGCCGGTCATGCCGTCGAACAGGTTGATTTTGCCGGCTTGCGGAAGACCCGCAACTTCCAGCAAATGGCGGATTTCGATTTCGCGCGCGCCGTCGAAAACCGGCGTGGCGAAGGGAATGCCTTCGCGGAAGCCTTCGGCGACATCCAGCAACTCCTGATCGTCGAGCTTCGACAGCGTCCGCCAAATGGTGGTGTCCGAGAAGACTTCGCGGAACCAGCGGCGCACCGCCTCGGCGCGAACTTCCTTGCTGAGCAAACGCTTGAGGCTGTTGCCTAGTTCCTTGGCGGCCCAGCCGAGGTGCGTTTCCAGAACCTGGCCGACGTTCATACGCGACGGAACGCCCAGCGGATTCAGAACGATCTCGACCGGAGTGCCATCCGGCATGTACGGCATGTCTTCCTGGGGCACGATGCGGGCGATGACGCCCTTGTTCCCGTGGCGGCCGGCCATTTTGTCGCCGATGGAAAGCTTGCGCTTCATGGCGATATAGACCTTGACCAGCTTGATGACGCCCGGGGGCAGTTCGTCGCCCTTCTTGAGCTTTTCTTTGCGCTCCTCGGTGATCTTGCGGAGCACGTCGATCTGCCGCGAAGTCATCTCTTCGATTTCTTCGATCTTCTCGATGAGCAGCGGATCTTTTTCGTTGAGCTTCAGGCGCTTGAGGTTGCGCGTCGAGATCTTTTCAATGATGTCGCGCGTCAGGTCCACGCCCTTGGTCAACAGGCGCTTATTGGTCTTCTCGTCGTGCAGGTCGGCCTGCAAAATCTTGCCGCCCAGCAAATCCGAGAGGCGCTTCAGGCGCTCGTCGGTGAGGATGCGGATTTCGTCCGCGAGGTTCTTTTCCAGCTTGAAAACCTGCGTGGCTTCAATGGCCTTGTGGCGCTCGTCCTTTTCTCCGCCCTTGCGGGTGAAGATCTTGACGTCGACGATGGTGCCCTCGATGCCCGGCGGGCAGTAGAGCGAAGCGTCGCGCACGTCGCCGGCCTTTTCACCGAAGATGGCGCGCAACAGCTTTTCTTCCGGCGTGAGCGTGGTCTCGCCCTTGGGCGTGACCTTGCCGACCAGGATGTCGCCGGGCTTGATGACCGCGCCGATGCGGATGATTCCGCTTTCGTCCAGGTTGCGGAGGAAAGACTCGCTGATGTTGGGAATGTCGCGAGTGACTTCTTCCGGGCCCAGTTTGGTATCCCGGGCTTCGATTTCATACTCCTCGATGTGGATCGAGGTGTAGTAGTCGTCCTTGACCAGCTTTTCGCTGACCAGGATGGCGTCTTCGAAGTTGTAGCCGCGCCACGGCAGGAACGCCACGAGGACGTTGCGTCCGAGGGCCAGTTCGCCGCGTTCGGTGCAAGGACCGTCCGCGAGGACTTGGCTCTTTTTCACGCGGTCGCCGACGCGAACCAGCGGCTTCTGGCTGATGCAAGTGTTCTGGTTGGAGCGCTTGAACTTGATGAGCTGATAGATGTCCGCGCCCACTTCGCGGCTGAGCACGCCGGAGTGGTCGGATTCCACGCGCACGATGATGCGCTCGGAGTCGACCTGATCGACGATGCCTTCGCGCTTGCAGAGGACAACGGC
>Ga0210403_10000322_pt1 | contig 52483 bp, 80 predicted proteins | sample IncBWC19MmetaG_FD_150863 | JGI IMG/M metagenome (GOLD analysis project Ga0210403, IMG submission 150863) | Forest soil microbial communities from Barre Woods Harvard Forest LTER site, Petersham, Massachusetts, United States - Inc-BW-C-19-M | ecosystem: Environmental > Terrestrial > Soil >...
ACTTGTTAGAGAATATGAATTTATTCAGAAGTATAAACTTGCCTGGGCGTCAGCGCCATATGATCCAGTATTTGTTACAACTGATGCTTGGGTAGTTCAAAGTGGTCATGTCTTGCTTATTCAACGAAAGAAAGAACCTGGGCATGGACTTTGGGCAGCAGCTGGCGGATTTTTGGGTATGAAAGAAACATTGATTCAATCCATGCTTCGTGAATTGCGCGAAGAAACGAAGATTAAAGTTCCTGCAGCAGTACTTGAAGGTAGTATCATTGATTCACACGTATTCGATTCACCAACTCGTAGCATGCGTGGCAGAACTATCACTCACAGTTATCTTATCAAGCTGAAAGATGATAAAGAACTTGCTCATGTTAAAGCAGCAGATGATGCAATGGCGGTAGAATGGAGAGCATTTGGTGATATAACCAGTTCGGATATGTATGAGGACCATTGGGATCAATGGACGCTTTTCAAAAACAAAGTCTAAGAAAAAGATTCTTAGCAAACAAACTATTTTAAAGGAGTTTTAAAATGTCTATTAACACAATCAAACCACTAGAAACAAATCTAATTCTTATGCTCGATAGCTATAAGCTGGGGCATTCAATGATGATGCCGAAGCAAACATGTGGAATGTTTGGATACATTGAAGCACGCAGCAAAGGTGATGTTATCATTCCTGCTGGTATGCAAATGTTTGTTCAAAAATATCTTTCTATGCGAGTTACGCCTGCTGATATCATTGAAGCAGAACAATTCGCAACAGCACATGGCGAACCATTCGACCGCGAAATGTGGGAAATCGTTGTCAGGGATCATGGTGGTGCCCTTCCTCTGATTATTAAATCAGTTCCAGAAGGAACACCAGTAAAGAGCGGAAATATTCTCGTATCTGTTCATTCTGAAGATGAACGCGTGTGGCCAATCGTTTCTATTGTCGAAACGATGTTGCAACGTGCTGTTTGGTATCCTACTACGATTGCATCTAACGATCACAAAGTATATAAGATGCTTAAGGATGCACTATCTGAAACGTCTGATAATCCAGATGCAATCAATTTCATGTATCATGATTTCGGTGGAAGAGGAGTATCTTCCCATGAATCTGCTGAAGTCGGTGGCTTTGCACATTTGATCCACTTTAGAGGTAGTGATACGGTTGAAGGTGTCCGCGCCGCAAACTTTTACTACAATACCCCAATGTCCGCATACAGTGTTGTGGCATCAGAACATAGTGTGCAAACAAGTTATGGTTCTACGGAAGAAAATCAAGCTGAATATCTTGCAATGATGCTTGATACTTTTGCAAAGCCAGGATCGATTGTGTCTATTGTTATTGATGGATATGATATGATGCGTGAAGCGACTCAACTTTGCACTACATTCCGTCAAAAAATCATTGACAGCGGAGCAAAGGTCGTTTTCCGCCCTGATAGCGGTGATCCAATCGTCAATGTACTTAAGATTCTTGCACTGCAATCTGAACATTTTGGGTTCACTGTAAATAGCAAAGGGTTTAAAGTAGTCAATAATGTTGCTGTTATTCAAGGTGATGGTGTTGATTATCGCACAATGGAACTTATCATTCACGCTGTTAAATTGAATGGTTTCGGCATTGAAAATGTTGTATTTGGTAGTGGTGGTGCATTGCTTCAAAAAGTAAATCGTGATACGTTCAAGTTTGCACAAAAAGCAAGTGCAATCAAGATCAAGAATGATGACGGCACATTTACTTGGAGAGAAATCTTTAAGGATCCTGTCACTGATCCAGGTAAGCAAAGCAAGAAGGGTATTCTTACTCTTAAGAAGGATGCTGATGAATTCAAGACCGTCAATATTATCGATCCTGCTGCTGATGCTGGAACTGTCATGACTACGATTTACGATCATGGCTATATTTTTGCTGACGATACGTTGGCTCAACTTACTGAAAGAGCATTATCTGATTTTAAATGATTCTTTATTCAATTCAAGACTTTAAGATTTTCGAAGCATTAAGTAGGGGTGAAACGCATTATGCACATCACCCTTATTTAAATGTTGATGACGCAGATATAGTAGATGAAATGTTCGTCCGCTCATATAACTGGTTAGCAGATAGAATGGTTGAGCGTATTGGTCCACGCCCGTCTGCTGAGATATATCCGACTTGGGCATATTATCAGTGGTATGGTCCTGATCAGAAAAAACCAGACTTGAGATATACTGGAACTCGTTGTTTTGCGCGAGATAGAACATGCGCGCTTATGACTTTAGACATTCCTGACGATCAAGTATTGCTCTCTGAATATGACGCTTGGCATTTTGTGTTGAATCAATCGTATTTAGGGGAGGAAGCACGAAGTGATGAGTTGTGGGACATTCGAAAAGAATTAAAATGTCGAGAATATGACAAATACCCAGAATGGATGAAAAAAGAAATAGAAGATTCTTGGTATACTATATTTGATTTTGATTTATCGGCAAAATTATTAGAATATGATAAATCACAACAAATCATTCAAGCTACATTTTGGAAAATTGAACCTGGATATTTAAAAGCAGCAGTTAAATTTAATACCACTGGTAAGTCTATAAAAGTATTATGAAATATAATTATGAAGCTGAATTAGTATTGAATAAACCGAATCGGGCGGCAGCATGCGGATTTGATGAAAAAATTACTATAACAAAAGAAATGTTTTATGATTTTAGTGCAGAATTAACATTTGTTTTAAAAAATGAAACATTACAAAATAGATGGGGAGAATGTTTTGTTAAAGAACAAGTCCCAGAAGAATTAATTGAATGGTTAAAAGATAAAGATTTTTGTTTAATTGCTTTTAAAGGAGCTAAAAATCTTACAGAAAAAACAATTCATTTTGCGAAAGAAGAAGATAGATTACATTACTTACTAAAGTTTGTAGGTAAAACGTAGGATTTATTACAGTTTGTAAGTATAATTTATGTTGTATTTCCACAACATTGCTTGGTGTTGGTTGGATTCCATTTGACCGTTTGGTTGGTTTTTAGTATAATAGATTCTGTTGAGTGATTAACAACCCCCAAAAGGACGATAAATGAGCACAATTCTGATTAAGCAAGGCACGTATCGCAACCAAGCAATCGTCAATCAAGCTTTTGAGCTTGTTGAACAATTTAAGCAAGGCAAGAAAGGCGGCTTTGTGACTGTCAAGAATGGCGGCACATTTCCTGGGTTTCCTGAAACCATTCGTGTTTCAGTCGAACATATGACCTCTTATGAATTCGTAGGTGGTGATGTAGCTTCACATACACCTGCTGCTGCTCCGATCATTGTTGAAACTGACGATGAAATTATCTCTCGCATTCGTGAGCGTTTTTCGATTCTTGACGATATGACTGACGCAGCCGCACGCGGCGACGTTCGCGCGATGATCGTTTCTGGCCCCCCTGGAGTTGGTAAGAGTTTTGGCGTCGAAGCGCGTCTTGCTCGTGTCAATCTGATGGCTAAACTTGGTCGCACAGAAAAAGACAAGTGTGAATTTATTTCTGGCGCTTGCACCCCGATTTCTCTATACAAAAAGCTTTACGAACACAAAGACCCGAAGCATGTTGTTGTGTTTGATGACACTGATTCGATTTTTTATGATGACGATTCCCTGAATATCTTGAAGGCAGCACTTGATACTGGTAAGAAGCGTACTATCAGCTGGCTCGCTGAATCGCGCACTTTGCGAGACGAAGATATTCCGCCGAAATTCGACTTTCAAGGTTCTGTGATTTTTATTACGAACATTAAGTTGGAAACTGTTCGCGGTAAGATCAAAGACCACGTTACTGCATTGTTCTCTCGCTGCCACTATCTTGATTTGACGATGGATAATGATCGTGAAAAGCTTCTTCGAATCAAGCAAGTTGCGATGGATTCGAATCTGTTTGCAGATAACGATCTGAGTCAAGATCAAGGTAATGATGTTATCTCGTTCATTGAAGAAAATCAAACTCGTTTGCGTGAATTGAGTATCAGAACACTTATTAAATGCGCAGAGTTGAGGAATGTCTCTGACAATTGGAAGCGTGTCGCGCAATTGACGATTCTTCGCTAAAATGAGAAATCCCTTCATTATTGAATTGGGGAGTAGCAGGTATACAGGCCTTGTGCTTCCCATCGATGATAGATATTGTGATATCTATTGGGACGATAGCGAAGTTAAAGAAAAATACCAAATCAAATGGCTTAGTAGCTTCAAAATACTTAAATCTGATTTATCTGAACAAGAGGTCTTCGCTTGGAGACTAAAACATGGAGTTTAAAATGAGTAAGCAAACTGAATTCGAATTTCAATATGATCAAGCAGGTAACTTGAAAAGTGGCCGCTCTATTACAAAATCAATTCGGCTTGATTATGATTATTATGGTCGCTGGTATCAAAATCCAGCTAATGCAAACAAGATGATCAAAAATGGAAATTGTTACAGCTATCCGGGTGTGCAATTTGGATCATATAAAGAATTTAAGCATTCAGGAACATTTAAACAACGTGCTGAATTAGTTGCGAGTGATTATATTTCGCAGCGCACTGGTTGGGAACTGAATAGGACAACAGGTCAAACTTGGGGCAGAATGTTAGAGGATAAACATGGTTGGGATTGGATCCATGCTTGGGGGCAACGATATGTCCGCCGTGTTGCAAAGGTGTTGAAAGCCCATGGTATGAAGTGATATTGAAGTCTAACAAATATTCTTACGATGAAAAAGATTTTATTGTTATTAAGTCACTTAACTCTGATAAAATTCGAATGTGGGGCCGTGTAAAACTGTTTCCTAGCGGCGCATTAAAGGTATTGTGGAAAGATGGATTCGTTTCATCGGATCTTAGATATCTTATGAAAGGTGATGTAGGTTACGTAAGTTATGTAACTTCATCCTGTTGGATAAATTTGGGTAACATTTCTGAACAAGAAGAATTAGTTTTTAAGTTAAAAAATTCTTAAGGAGAAACAAAATGCCATGTCGTGATTATGAAGATGACAATCGTTGGGTTGAATCTCAACTTCGTGAGCAAAACAGTAAGCTTGCACGTATTGCATGCAATGCACTTGCTGCATTTACTGAGGCAGACCAATGGTGGCTCGCCCATCAAAAAGCAGACGCAGCAGCACGTGCTGAACGCGAACGGAAAGCAGCAGAACATAATCTGAAACAACGCGCACTAGCTAAACTTACACCAGAAGAAAAGGCAGTATTGGGTTTGTAATGAATAAGACATTGTGGATCCAAAGAAATATTCGTCTGGAAACAATAGAAGGTATTTGTTTACATCATGCTGCTGAGCGGATGGAAGGTGGCGTCATTAATGGCCCATGGGTTAAAGTTCTTTGGTCATCAGGTATAGTGTCATATCCGTGCACTGAAGCAGACTTAATAGCACATTGGAAAGAACACAAATATTTGACTGATTCTGAAGTTCTCGCTTGGAGACTAAAACATGGAGTTTAATGTTTCTGATTATAGGATCGGTGCGCTAGTTGCATCTTCTAAAGTTGAATTTGAGGGATTGTTGGTATCTGAACCGTCCAGTGGATTCTTTGAGGTTTTGTGGTCAGATGGGATTACGTATCCTGCTGTAAAAGTTCAATACTTTGAAGGTAATGAAATTCTTCGATATTTGACAGAAAAAGAAATTCTCGCCTGGCGCATAAAACATGGTGGATAATAAGTATAAAGTTGGAGCCATAATTATGTCAGTCGATAAAAAATTTGAGGGGCTCTTAGTAGAAGAATTATGGGGATGGGATTCTATAGTATTCGATATTCTTTGGGATGACGGATATATTTCTAAAAATGTGAAATTATCTGATACAAACGTTTTAAGGTATTTGACTGATACTGAAATTCTTGCATGGCGATTGAAATATGAATAGCTCTTTAAGAAAGCTTGAAGGAACGTATGTTTCAATGAAGACTGGACACTATCATGATTTAGGGATTGTCCAATTGTCTGAAGAAGTAAGTGAGATTCAATTATATGAAGTGTATTGGGTCAGTTCAGGGCAATACTCTGCTACTTTTACTGAACACTCATTTTATAATACAGGCGATCCACGGTATAAGACTCGTTGGGACCTGGAGTTAGATGGAAGTGTGTCAGAACAAGAAAAATTAGCATTCAGGATAAAACATGGGATATAATTCTACAGTTTCGGAGGTATCTGGATTAGAATATATTCATCTTAAAGATGGTATGCTAATTGTTGAAACTAGTGGTCCTCTGCGTGAAAGTTTAGGTAAAGGTATTGTAATCTCTGACAACGACGAGTCTACGATTATTTGGGAAAATGGTGAGGTGTATTACAATATCCCAAATAATATTGAATGGGTGATATTCAAAACTGTTGGGCAATTGACTGATAAAGAATTGCTTGTTGCTAAACTAAAATATTCTGACAAAATGGAGTGATTTTATGACTTTCAAACCTAAGGAAATGTTTGAAGTTGGTGATACAGTTGTGTTAGGCGAATCTGAACGAGAGATTCATCCCGATGTGGCGCCATTCGGCAAAGTTGTAAGGTCCGAAGACAATTCAGATTTTTTGTGCATTAAGTGGGAATCAGGACAATATTCAACAAGATTTACAAGTAGTGGTCAAGCTTATTCTTGTCAAATTGGTGATTTAGTTACAAATTATGGTCAAGATAATGATCATTTGATACTAGCACTTAGGTTAAAATTATGAAATTTAATAAAAGTTGGGACATTGGGAAATATTGGATTACCTTAAAGTATTCAGATACACTTTGGTATTCAAAGTCTAAATCGAAAGAGTCACGCCAATATCATTTTTTCGATTTAGGATATTTGGTTTATAAGAAACAAAGGCAAGTCGGTATAAAACTTTGTATTGGTAAATTATTATTTTTTGTTGGTTGGCAAAAGTCGAAAAAGGGACTAAACTAATTCAGTGCAGTTCAATTAAATACACATATATCTCAAGGAGTATTTTGATGCAAGCAGAACTTAAAGCATGGCTTGATGACGCGGCAACTGAGGCTGCACGCGTTTATGATGAAGACCACGCAAATGAAGACCAAATCATTCGTTTCTGGAATTTTAATGAAACCGCTGCGGAACTTGTGTCCGCTTTGCGCGGAGTAGTTACTGATAGTGGTCAAGCAAATATAGAAGAATTCTATAAACAAATTGAAGACAATCCTAAGTTGAATATTTCCGCGTATGATTTTACTACGGATCAAATTAACATGATTGCAAAGTCAGCATATCCTGCATATTTGTTTGCTCTATATGTTTTGAAAGCACCGTTTCCTGATGGTGAAGAAGCAATTTCTCGTCACCCGTTTTTGTGGGGCGAATACAGCTGGATCATGAGTAAGTTTAACACTCTCCGCTAAATCCAAATTAGATTAAATAAAAGCGCTCTCAGAGCGCTTTTCTTTTGGCCATTGAATCTGTTAGAATAACTAAGCATATATAGGAAAAATTATGTATAGTTTAAATAGCGAACAGATGAATTATTTGGAATCATTGATAAATTTTAGTTATCCGATCATACCTGGTGTCCCACTCAAGCAAACACAGTTGAATCAAATTGCTGCACTACCAGAAACAGCATATTACTTTGCTAAAGAAGTAGTTAAAGGTAAATGGGAACAAGGTGAGAGAGCGATAAGCAAAACACCACGAACAGCCTTCTATTACGCATTAGTGTGTTTGGATGGTCCATTTGATTTAGGGCGATATACAATTGAGCAAAGTCATCAATTTAAATACAGATATTCTCGTTTAGTTAAGTGTTGGGGCAAAACAACTTGATTTAGTGGTTGGATTTCTATATAGTGTGTAATCATAAACGAATACATAACTATATGAAATCATGTATATTAGAAATTAAGGATGAAGTGAATCTTAAGATTCACGGATTAGAAGCCTCAACACGGCGCAAACTGACGAATTTATTGTCGTATGTTTTACCATACGCGATTCACACACCAGCATATAAGTTGGGACGTTGGGACGGCAAGGTTGCGTATTTTACAGTTGGGGGAGCATCTTATATTAATCTGTTGCCAGTTATTCTTCCAATACTAGAAGATGATGGCTATGATATTGAATTAGTCGATAATAGAGACTATGATCGTGTGTTTGATCTAGAACCGATCGATGAAACGCTTTTCTCTCATAAAGTGTGGCCCAAAGGGCATCCAGCTGAAGGTGAGCCGATCATGTTGCGCGATTACCAGGTTGAAATTGTAAATCAATTCTTCAATAACCAACAAAGTATTCAAGTTGCCGCAACTGGCGCCGGCAAAACAATTACTTGTGCCGCTATGAGCTATCAATGTGAAAAGTATGGTAGGACAATCATTGTTGTTCCGAACAAGAGTTTAGTTCTACAAACTGAAGAAGATTATAAGAATATTGGATTAGATTGCGGTGTATTTTATGGTGATCGAAAAGAATATGATAAAACTCATACTATCTGCACTTGGCAAAGTCTATCTTCGTTATTCAAGAAAACGAAAGCTGGAGAGGCAGCAATCGACATACATGAATTCATTGATGGAGTTGTATCGATTATCATTGACGAAGCCCACGGAATTAAAGGTGATGAATTAAAAAGCTTACTCACAAGTGCATTCGCAATGATCCCTATTCGCTGGGGCCTGACAGGAACTATACCAAAAGAAGAATATGCAGCAGCAGCATTACTAATCTCAATTGGTCCAGTTGTCGGAGAGCTACAAGCACACGAATTACAAGACATAGGGGTGTTGTCGAGTTGCAACGTTAATATTTGGCAGCTTCAAGATTATGTAGAATATAAAGACTATGCGAGTGAGTTGAAGTATCTTGTTACTACTGAAAAACGACTTGATTTCTTAGCAAAAAAGATCATAGAAATTGCAAAAACAGGTAATACTTTGATACTTGTTGATAGAAAAGCGACTGGTGAATACTTAGAGTCTATATTGCCAGGATCTATTTTTATCAACGGTGATATTAAGGCTGACAAACGTAAAGAACATTATTCTGAAATCAATTTCGCAACTAATTCTATTACTATTGCTACGTATGGTGTAGCATCGACAGGTATCAATATTACTAAGCTAGATAATTTAATGTTGTTAGAGGCGGGAAAAAGTTTTGTCCGAGTAATTCAAAGTATTGGTCGTGCATTGAGAAAGGGATTCGGTAAAGACCATGCAGAAATTTATGATGTTTGTTCTACGATGAAATTCAGTAAGCGCCATTTAACTGCAAGAAAAAAGTTTTACAAGGAATCAGAATATCCCTTTCAAATTACTAAAATGGAGTGGCAAGAATGAGTGTAGTTTATAAATTAACAAATACGAAAAATGGTGCAATATGTATTGGTATCGCACAGAATTCAGCTCAAGAAAGATGGGATGAATTAGTTGAATACTCGAAAGATTTTAGAAGTGCAAAAACTAACAACCCATGCTTGAAAATTATGGTCGCTATAAAAAAGTTCGGCTCTGAAAATTTTCTTGTAGAGACTCTAATAGAAGATTCTCCTGACAAAATAGAACAAATTGAGTTGGAAGAAATAAAAAAACTCAACGATGCAGGTATTACTGTGTATCATCGCACAGGAACCTTTGTTCCGAATGAAGAACATATTGACAAATATTGCTCATTGGATGAAGATGAAAATTTCTTCTATGGTTGATTTAATTATTTCAATTTGTTATACTAACGTAATTATGAGTAATAAACAATGAGAATTCTCACGCTTAACAATTTTTCGTACGAACTGACTGAAATCCCTGACGAAACAGAGGATTTAAGCTTTTGGGTGCTAGACAATAGCGAACCAAAAAATCCAGATTATTTTGCAATACCATTAATTTTCTTAGAAAGCTTCAATAGTCCAGCCCTCGTTCTTCGAATTGGTGACAATGAAATTAAAATGCCTGTCGATTGGAGTATTGTAATAGGTGAACCAGATTTTGGTGATCTAGAAGTTGTTCCTTTAACCTCGATCAACGATCGGGGATTTTCTGCATATACATTTAATCCTAGAACAGCATTCAGACCTGAATTTAAATCTGTTGATATCGTTGATATCTATCAAGATGTTAGATGGTATTTTCCTAAGCTCCGATCTGGACAAATACTTGCAGTTCCATTAACGAATGGTCCTGAACCTATGTGCGCGTTTTTTGTTAAAGATATCACTAAAGCATCTGAAATTATAAATTATTCATTGGTGTGGTAATGTTATTAGAGAAAGGCTGGATAGTAATTTCGGGTAGGGCTGAGAGATTTTATAGAGGCGTAATTACATTAGTGATCGGAAGTCCAGAAAAAGATGAACAATCATATATTATGGTAAAATGGGAACACCTCTCTTATCCCACCCAGCACAGGTATTCATATTTTATTGACAACCCTTATAATAAAGTAGCAAAAACTGAACAAGAAGCACTTGGAATTATATTGAAATTAAAATGATAAAAGATCCCAAACAATTAAAACCTGGACAATATATCGTAGCATCAGGTAGCTTACATTGGACCGCAAAACCTGGTACTAAGAGAATACGAAGTGGTAGGATTGGAAAACAGATATCCGGAATACCACGCCCAGGAGTAATGATTCATTGGGATGACGGTATAACTGCACTACTACCATTCTCTACATCTGATGGATGGTGGTCAACGAGCACAGTTGTAAATACTGAGCAAGAAAAATTAGCATTAATAATGAAACTATCATGAAATTACAAGACGGTTATAAAGTGTTGATGACACATAGAAGCAAATATGTAGCAGCGACTGGAACAATACGATTGCTCCCAAATGAAGTTAATTACGTTATGATTGATTGGGACGTCGGTGTGTCAAGCAGAGTTGATGTAAATTATTTTACTTACGATTGGATCTATGTTGTAAAAGACGAAAAAGAAGCGCTGGCAACAATATTAAAACTTGATGGATAAGCTCAGAGAAGATAACGCAGCAAGCGGCAAGTATATTATTTGGCGGAAACCTTACCAACATAAATCAGTCCAGTCTCTTGTTTGCGGATTTATAGCACACATCGGCGGTCCAATAATTGATGAATGGGGAAGAAAACCAGTCTGGATCATATGGGATGATTGCAAATATGTGTTAGAATATGATGCTACAGATGTGCCTGAGAAATTGAATATGATGGCATCAAAACACAGTTTAGAAATCATGTGTGCTATTGAAGTGTATGTATTTGATAGCGAGCAAGAAAGATTAATAGGCTTACTAAAACTCAACGAACAATATGGCTCTTAAAGATGAACTCATTGCGCTAGACCGTAAGAATTTAAAATTCTATGACAATCTAAGTGACGAAGATAAAAAGAAATTTAGTGGATACGTAATGCTTCGATATGTGTCCTCTGTTAAAGGAGAAACTGATTTAGAAGCGTATTATCTTATAGCAGCAAATAAACGAGTGAATGTGCATTTTTGGGACCTAAATAAACATCCTAAGCTACAATGGTTAGTATGCACAACAGCAAGCCCTGGAATAGGGGTGCAGTTTCATCAATGGATCGCTGCAAAAAAGAAAGAGAAGTCTTCTAATAACAAAGTAGTTAAATTCTTTCAACACATTAACCCAAATCTCAAGGATGATGAAATTGACCTCCTCGCAACAATTAACAGTGAGCAAGAATGTAAAGAACATGCCCGCGAACTCGGATGGCAGGAAAAAGATATCAACGCCTTCTTCAAATGAAATGAAGTGTCAGTATTGCAATAAAGAATTCAAAAAAGCAACCACCCTCCAATTGCATGTTTGTGTCAAGGGGCAGCGCTGGAAACAACAAACCCACTACGGCGTAAGATTGGGCTTCAATGCTTGGCTAAGATTCTTCGAAATTAATATAAATGATAGTAAGAAGCGCACATATGCAGACTTCGTTGATTCACCATACTATTCTGCATTTGTTAAATTTGGTAACTTTATGGAAAGTATTCATTGCTTCAATCCGACTAGCTTTACTGAATGGATTCTTTCGAGCAATATTAAGATTGACCAATGGTGCAAAGATTCTAATTATGACAAATGGTTAATAGATCATACTAAGAAAGAACATGCGAGTGTAGCGCTGGAGAGATTCATAATCAATGCTGAAAAATGGGCGGAAGATAACAACGCGCAAATTAACGATTATTTTAGATTCGGAAACACAAACAAACTTTGTCAAGACATTGCGACCGGCAAAACATCTGCCTGGGTAATATACAATAGCCCAACTGGTGTAGAATTTTTAAACAATCTTACTGAAGATCAAGTTCAATTTATTTTTTCTTTTATTGATCCAGATCATTGGAAATCTAAGTTTGCAAAATGCCGAGCAGATGTTCAGTATGCAAAAGATATTATGAATGCAGCAGGTTTTTGATGAATAACATAAACTTCGATATTGACCTGGATGTAGCGAATCGTGATGATTTGCTGAAGCATATTGAACACATTTCAGCATCGCAGATTACTAGAGGTGAAATAGTCAAACACAATGTTGGTATCTATGTTCAAAAGATTCCGTTCGATCCAGTCACAAAAGATAAACTTGCAGCATACACTTATGAAGAGGCAGAGAATCTAGGATACTTCAAAATCGATGTGTTGAATAACTCTGTTTATTCTTATGTGAAGGATGAGGATGATTTAGATTATTTGATGAACAAAGAACCAAATTGGAATTTATTGTTAGATAAAACCTTTTGTTCAAAGATTGCTCACATAGGAAATTATTGGGATTTGGTCGTGAGAAAGAAACCACACTCAATCGAAGAATTGGCGATGCTTATAGCAATTATACGACCAGCTAAGAAACATCTTCAGGATTTAAGTTGGGATGAAATTAGAAAAACTGTATGGGATAAAACAGATGGAGAATATGGCTTCAAACATAGCCATGCTGTGAGTTTCGCGGTATCTCTTATAGTTCAAATCAATGCAATTGCTAGAGAATTTGGGTATTAGATTTTTTTGACCAAGAAGATACTACGTTTCTTGGTCTTTTTTGCGGCAAGCTCTTTCAAACTCACTTGCGGTCCCTTGATAATCGTAACGTCTTTAGAATTAAACGTCTTCAAACAATACTTAAAGTTGGTCCATTCTGATTTTAGAAATAAATTAATAGGAATAGACCTATTAGATTCCCACCACCATTGGTCCCCTAATGTTAAAAACCTAATACGATCCTCTTCAGACTTTATTGCTTCTATATCGTATATAGATGTTATGGTATCATCGAGGTTTTGAATTATGCCTAGATACTCTTTGCCACCGTATGTTAGCAATGTCAAGAATGGATATTTGTCTAAAATTTCGCTCACGTATAATTTTTCTATGTAGAATGTCGCAGTTATATTTAGCCAGCATAAAATTCTGGTCTGATAAATATATGTATGCAAACCGCTATCAGATACTTTTTTAAAAATCAAGGACAAGCAATCATTCAGATTGTTGAGGATCCTACTATCAACAGGATAAACAGAATGAATTACTCACGACCTATAAGACTCTACAAAGGAATTGACAATACGATAAAGCTTTTAATCAAAAACAATGACCAAAAGCCTGTCAATATTACTGGTTATTCATTTACATTTTATATTGTTAGTGACTTTCAAGGATTTCCTAATCCAAGCCAAGCTGATAATGCCCAAGTTTCTGTTGTAATTCAATGCACAATAGTTGATCCAATCAATGGTATTATTACCGCTGTTATCCCAGCGAATGTATTAGAAGCGCTAGAAAAGAATTTTTATAATTTCTCAGTATCCGCAGTTGATAACAATGGAAATAATGTAGTTGCGTATGCAACTGAAGATTATCAAGTAAGAGGACAACTAGAGTTAGAAGATGGTTCATATCCATCGTTCAGACCAAGTGCAATGGCTGTGTTTTCCGCAAATACGGTAGGTTCTACAAATGGTTCAACTGATGATCCGTTTTCTATTTTCAATATTGCAGCATTAAATCCAATCAATGCTATCAGTGATGCAATGTCTGCTGATATGCCAAGTAATAATAACGTAAGTGGATTGCATTCTGCTCAATATTATTTTCAGAATTTCACTGGTTCAGTTACAGTTCAAGGTTCATTGGACGTGTCAGTTGCAACACCATCCAATGTGAGTTGGTTTAATATTGTGACTACTAATTACACTAATCAAGTTACACCAGATATCGTTTCATTTACTGGTCAATACAATTTCGTTAGATTTGCTATTACCAATAACAGTGGCTACCAGCTTTTCTCAGTGCCATCAGCAGTCACATATACGATCAGTGCAGGAAATTATATAGTTTACAATGGTTTGGTCACGCAAATATTGTATAGAAGTTGATAAATAAGAATGTAGTTCGCGGCATTGGCGTGCCCAACTACTCTAACAGTTAATAAGGAACTATCAGCAATGAATATTTATCAACCACTAAATCTGAAAACGATTAATTTCAGAGAAAACGCAAAACAAATACACGATAATAAATATGGCTATGAATTGGCCATATATACAACCGCTCATGCCAAAATAAAAATAACTTGCCCAATTCACGGGTTATTTGAGCAGAGAGCATATAGCCATTTAGCTGGACAAGGATGCAGAGAATGTTCCAGGACAAAAAAATTAACAACTGAATCCTTTATACAAAAAGCAAAAGAAACGCATGGTGACAAATATGATTATTCATTGGTTGAATATATAACTGCCCATAATAAAGTGCAGATTAAATGCTTGAAACACAATACAACTTTTCAACAAAAACCATTCGCCCATATTCGCGGTAATAGGTGCCCGATGTGTGCAAAAGAATCTTGCGCTGAACAATTAAAGAAGACTCAAGACAGCTTCATATCAGAAGCTAAAGAAATGCACGGTAACAAATATGATTATTCGGCAGTCGAATATAAAAATTCGACAACAAAAGTAAAAATTATTTGTAAGCTGCACGATGATTTTTTACAAATACCAGGTGACCATTTGTCTGGAAAAGGTTGCAAAAAATGTTCTAAAGGAAATACAAGCAAATCTGAACAAAAATGGATAGCTTCATTTAATAATTCAAATATCAATGAACAACACATAATAATATTACCTACTGGAAATAAGGTGCGTGTGGATGGATTTGATTCCACAACAAACACAATATACGAATATTATGGTAAGTTTTGGCATGGACACCCGGAATATAGTAAATGTGACCCGGACTTTATGATCGGTAAAAAATCCGCAGGTGACCGATATATAGAAACATTAATGCGAGAAATACGCCTTAAGGAATTAGGATACAATATTGTTTCTGTTTGGATATAAGCCCTGAATCTTTGCATTCATCAATGCATTCGTAGTATAATGTATCGATGAACGCTTTCTTTTTACAATCTTTCATTCAATCTCACGTTAGCTTGAAACCAACTTCGAATGGTTGGAAGACTTGCAATGCACCATGTTGCATTCATAATAATGAAACTCTGGATAAGAGAGGGCGCGGCGGATTTTTATTTGAGGGCGATGGAACATGCGCCTGGCACTGTTTTAATTGTTCCTACACCACAAATTGGGTCCCTGGCAGACCACTGTCATTACGATTTAAAAATCTTCTGAAATGGTTTGGAATACCCCAAGATCAAATTGATGTGTTGCAATTCGATGCTCTTGAATTAAAAGCAAATGGTGAGTATGCGCTTGTAGAACGGCAAACTTTGCCTGTCCCAACATCATTCCCTACGATTGAAATGCCAGTCGGGACGGAAAAATTCTCATATATCATTGAAGGTGACAATCTAAATGAAGATTTTCTGGATGTTATGACTTACGCGTATAGCAGACATATCAATCTAGAAAAATATGATTTGATGTGGTCTCCAAACAAACATAATGATTGGAAACTAAGCAGACATGTTATTGTTCCGTTCTATTATCACAATAATCTCGTCGGCTGGTCATCTAGAGCAATTGATAAAAAGCAATTCATCAAAAATACTCCTAAGGGATATGTTTATAATTTAGATGAACAAATTAAGCGAAAAAGTAACCATGTGATTGTTTGTGAAGGTTTATTTGATGCTATGACAATAGATGCTGTTGCAGTATTGCATGGTGAAATTAATGATGATCAAGCAAATATCATTGAAAGTTTAAACAAAGAAATAATAGTAGTGCCAGACTTTAATGAAACTGGAATGGGATTAGTTAATGATGCTATGAAGAATGGTTGGGGAGTGAGTTTCCCTGTATGGGGAGAGGATTATAAAGATATTAATGAGGCAGTTGATAATCTAGGTAAATTATTTGTGCTAGAAACAATTTTTAATTCAGTAGTGCATAACAAAATTAAGATAGAGCTTCTGGCAAAAAAATTTATGAAGAAAAGGATAAAAATAAATGAATGAATATGGTATAAATTTTCAGAAAATGATGATCAGGTTCTTACTGCAGGATCCACAATTGTATAGCAGAGTATCTTCAATATACAGTGCAGAAAATTTCGATAGGACATTAAGAGAATCAGCAGAATTTATTCAAGTATATGCAGATGAATACCGCAGCCTTCCAGACATTGAACAATTGAAATCGATTACAGGACTCGAATTATCATCAACTCAAATTGAAAACATCGAATCAAAGAAAGAATGGGCATTGGATGAATTTGAAAAATTCACTAAACAAAAATCATTAGAAAGAGCGATTCTTAAATCTGCTGATATGCTTGAAAAATTGTCAAGTGAAGGCAAAGGTAATTTTGATCCAATTGAAAAATTGATTAAAGATGCAGTGCAGATTGGCTTAACAAGAAATTTGGGAACAGATTATTACGAGAATCCTAGAGAACGTCTAATGTCACTCAAAGAATCGAACGGTCAAATTAGCACAGGGCTAAAGGTTCTTGATGAAAAACTTTATGGCGGTATGAATCGTAAAGAATTGAATATTGTCGTTGCAAACTCTGGTGGTGGTAAGAGTTTGTTTATGCAGAACTTGGCAGTAAATTGGTCACGAACAGGTTTGAATGGGGTGTATATCACTTTAGAATTGAAAGAAGAACTTTGTTGTATGCGTATGGATGGTATGATTACTGACATGCCAATGAAAAATATTTTCAAAGAAATTGATGATGTTGAATTAAAAGTAAAGATGGCCGGAAAGAAAGCTGGTAAGTTACAAGTTAAATTCTTACCGGCGCAAAGTAATATCAATCATATTAAAACGTATCTGAAAGAATTGCAAATTCAGACTGGTATGATTGTTGATTTTCTTGTTGTTGATTATCTTGATTTGATGATGCCGATTAGTATTAAAGTGAATCCGTCGGATTTGTTTGTTAAGGACAAATATGTTGCAGAAGAATTAAGAAATTTAGCAAACGAATTGAATGTGATTTTACTTACAGCGTGCCAGTTCAATCGCAGTGGTGTTGATGAAACTGAATTTGGCCATGATAATATTGCAGGTGGTATTTCTAAGATTTATACAGCAGATAATGCATTCGCATTATTCACTAGCAATTCAATGAGAGAACGAGGCAGGTATTGTATGCAGTTCTTAAAGACTCGCAACAGCGGCTCGGTAGGTCAAAAGATTGATTTGGGATTTAACATTGAGTCACTGAAATTTTTCGACGTTGATGACAGTGAATCTAGCAGACCATCTATCAGTAGCATTTTAGATCAGGTTAAGAGAGGCAATGGTTCTTCTCAACCTGTTACTAATTCGTCTGATGTTACTCCACGACCAAAGAATGGAATAGATCCATTTAAGGTAGCAGATGAAGCTATTGCTGGTAGATCGCCTGGAAAAATACAAAGCAATAAGTTGAAAGACATGCTTAATGGTTTGAAGTCAGAGAAGTAATAAATACTATAATCGGAGCCGCCCCTTGTCACAGAAACCAAAATCGATTCTTGAAGAATTGAATAGCCTTCATTCAGCACGCTTTAATAAGGATCGTGAAAATCTTATTGAGTCCAGGGCGAATAATATTATTCAGTCTGCAATAAATCTTGTAAATTTGATTCGTGAATCGTATGACGAAGAAACTGCACGAGATTTAGAAAGTAGATTGTTGAACAGTATAAAAAATCAAGCACCAGTCAAATTCAGTAGAGGTATTCAGCGCGTTAAAGAGGGTAAGAATGAAGATAAATGAAATAGAAGCAGGCGAGAAACAGTCATTTCGTCAAGATACGTCCAGCGGATCTAATGCTCCGCCCGAAGAGCATGAAATAGAACAATACAAACAATTAATTTTAGCAAATTGTAGCGAAGCTGTTGCGGCAATGAAGGCTGCAAAGAACTATTGTTTTAGAGGAATCAAAGGAGAATATCCTTATGCATTACACGGTAAATCTAGAATAGATCGCAGGCCAACGGATACTAGCGAAGAAATTAGTAATTTATTAGATACAGGATTATTAAAAAGTGGATTTACTGCATTAAGGTCAAATTCAATTTTTTGTGCCAGCCGTGCCATAACCGCATCAATGTATGGGAAAGTTTATATGATTTTTCCTTTTAATGGATTTAAATGCACATATAATATTAAATATGATGACTTTTTTACTGATTTTGTTTCAGAAGCTAATAGAGATGAAATGAATAATTTCAAAATTGACACACAATCCTCATCTTTTGCAGATGACCATGGATTTAGTGATAATTTTACGCAAGCACTTGCGTCTGGTCATGAAATTATGATTACTGGTGAATACTATGCATTTTATAGAGCAGATTTTATACATGCATTCAGCGCATTATTTTATTAAGCTAAACTTGTGTTGTAAAAATACAACAATTTGGTTGCCCAAATTGTTGTATTTTAGTATAATGTAATTACTGAGAAAAGAGGTGGTATCATGCCGTTGCTACAAGTATTAGGATTTTTATTGGGACTCGTCGGAAAACTCTGGCTGTTTGCAGCAGTATTCTGTTTTTATACATTCATGTCAATTTTCGCTTGTATCCCATTTGCAGCATTAGCGACAATTGGAGTAATTTTCATAGTCTTATTTCTTTGTTGGGCATGTGCAAAAGGTATATACGGATAATAAAAATCAAAGCTTAATCATAAAAGCCCTGAATTTCAGGGCTTTTTCTTTTGTAAGATGTAATTCATAAATATAAGATATTGAGTATAAATTATGCGATTAGATGAATTTTGGAATCCAATGAATACTGCCCGAGCAATTGGCCGTGCCGCAGTCAGACCTTTTCGAAATGCTGAACAAAATAGAACTGTAGCCGTAACAGGTAAAACTTTACAAGTATTGAAAGCCCATTTGCAACGTTTGCAACAAGGTCAAGTAAATCTACGTGACCCAACTGAATATTCTAAGCAAATTGGAGCTTGGGCAACTAAATTTTTTAAAACTAATCTTGATGGAAATGGTTACAACGTAGATGCGACTAAAGTTAATGCAGGAAACGTTAAACAGTTTGTTAAACAGCTTGTTGGTCGTAAATTAGCTGAAGTAAATCTTAATACTGGTCGACCAGATCAACATGTATCCAACACTGCTACACCCAATACATTAGCTGGCACAACACAACAACAAAATATGCCACATCAGGTCAATCCATCAGCAACCCCTGTTGGCAGCCAGATTAAAGTCAATGGTGGAACATATAGTAGAACACAACAAGGTTGGACCAATGAGAAAGGACAATTAGTCACAAATCCAAAGTCGATTCAATACTTAGAAGATCAATATAAGAAGGCGACGAACACACAGAGGGTGGTGTAATGAGATTTTATGAAATCGCAGAAGCAATATTAGATCCAAAAAAAGCAGCCGAATATACAAAGTCTATAGATATTCCTAAGGCAATTGCTATTGCGGAGACTCATTGTTCAGATGCATTGAATGCTTACGTCAAGACAGGCAAATCATTGTTTAAAGGTTTTAATAATTGGTCAGCAGAGAATAAATTTGAAAGTAATTTCTATGCGATTGATTCATCGCAAATTGCTCGTAGATCACAAAATACAACCAATATCTATACATTCTTTACATCAAAAATATCTCAAGCTTGGAAACAATTTCCTCCGAGGAATAGAGCATTGATATGTTCAACATCTGTAAATTATGCTAAAAATTACGGAACAATATTCTGTTTGTTCCCAGAAAATGGTACGAAAATAGGAGTATGTTCATCATACGACATGTGGGAAGCATTTGAAAACACTGGTATAGATTCATTAGGTGATTTTGCTGCATTTTTTAACAAACAAATGCTAGAGTGGGCAAAAAGACGACAGCTAATGCACTCAGATGCAAAATCTTGGGATTATGGTGCTAATAAATTAGATAAATTTATTCCTGAATTTTTAAAACAACCCTTGTCAGAACTCGTTGAGAATGATGAGAATTATTATGGAATAGACAGATACAGTAAAAATATGACTATTGGGCAATATATGGAACGAGTGTTAGATCCTGTTGCAAATGATTTTTCTATCGTAACACCAAATCAAATTGCAAGTATCCCAGGGACAGGCGAAGGTGGGACTTGGTCAGGCAGTAGCAACGATGGTCGCGAGTGCTGGTTTTCTGGTAGGTGTGTTATTGCAAATAAAGATGCATTAGACCATCTAATTAAACAAGGTAAATTTAAATGAAATTCAACGATATTAAGAAGATGCATCAACAAAAATTGTTGGAAGCTGCAAAAAGTGAAAAACCCCATAGACTCAGCCACCTCCCCCATATCGAGGACACAGTATTTGATTATGGTTTCGAAGGAGTAGATATTGCAGTTCAATTTTTAGACTTGATTCGTGCTAATCTAGAACAAGGTATGGGTGTAGCGAAGAAGAATATCAGCGTAAAAGTAGATGGTAGTCCCAGTCTGATTTTTGGAGTAGATCCGATGGACGGACAGTTCTTTGTTGGAACCAAGGCTGCATTAAGTAAAGAACCGAAGCTCATTAAAAGCACAGCAGATTTGAAGAAGTATTATAGTGAGCAACCGGAACTTGCAGCTAAACTCAAGGCAGCATATAAGTATTTGTCAAATATCGGTATGACTAGCATCATGCAAGGCGATTTGATGTTTACAAAGAATTCCTTATTCAGCGAAGAAATTGATGGGAAGCAATATGTTATGTTCAAACCAAATACGATTGCATATGCTGTTGAAATGAATTCTGATCTAGGCAAAAGAATTATGAAGGCTAAGTTTGGTATTGTTGTTCATACTGTATACGAAGGTCTAAGCGTTCAAACAATGGCTGCATCACATGGTCCAGCAGTATCAGAAGCGATGGCAATGTTGCATCCCACATCTGACATTTGGATTGAAGACGCATCATTTAAAGACTTGACTGGTATTGCATCATTGACGCCAGAAGAGGACAATGAATTCAAGAAAGATTTGTCTAGCATTCAACGTCTAGCATCATTGATTGGGGAAGCAAATTTCAATAAGGTAATTAAGCATCCTGATATTTCTAAGACAATTCAAGTATTCATTAATGCTAGAGTTAGACAAGGAGTTCTAGTTGATGATTCTTCTAAATTCATCAATGACTATTTGAAATTTTTCGAAGATAAGATGCTAACAGGAGTAGCTGATCTTGCTGGCGGTCCAGAAAGCAAAGCTGCACAAAATCGTTTGAAGAAAGTAAAAGATTTGAAAGAGTTCATCATTCAGAATATCAATACATTCACCAGAGTTCTAGAAATCTATAAAATATTGATTGAAATGAAGATGGGAATCATTAAAAAACTGCAACGTATTGGAACCATTGGAACTTTTTTGAAAACAGATACTGGATATAAAGTTACTTCCCCAGAAGGTTTTGTGATAATCGGACACGATGGTGGTGTGGTGAAGCTCGTGGATAAATTGGAATTTTCCCGCGCAAATAAATTAGCACATAGTTAAGATGAGAATCAATGAAATAGCACCAGGTGAGAAAGCACATATAATTGGGATCTCTGATGACAAAGTAAATAGATTCTATTCATTAGTAGAACAAAATTGTTCTGAAGCACTTGCAGCAATGAAAAATACGGAAACGTTACTTTATAGAGGAATTAGACAGTCACCGCCTGCGATGTTTCATGGCAAATCAAGAGACAATAGAAATCCATTGGACTCTGAGACAAAAACACAACTAACCATTGACTTCTATTTAAGCAACTCTGGATTTACAGCGTTGCGATCAAATTCTATTTTCTGCACATCGAAAAGTTCAGTTACAAAAGGTTATGGAACAATGTATTTAATTTTTCCTATCAATGGATTTGAGTTCACTTGGTCAAAAGTGATTGAGGATTTAATTTTTTCTAAATTGAATGGAATTATGGGTGATGATCCAAATTTAGTTGCAAATTATAAATTCAAGAATACTGATTTTGCTGGAGCATTATCATCTGGACATGAAATGTATATTCGCGGAGAATATTATGCATGTGATGTTGCAACATTCGGTAACGAGATATTCAATAAAATTTTCAGAAATAACGTATAAAAGCAACTTTTTTACGTTTGGTATAAATACTATTAAGAGCTTCGGCTCACATTTATTGGAGAATTAAAATGAGTTATATTTATAGTGGTATTGGTGTTACTCGTGCAAATGGTGACGCAACTGGCGTTACTAATATGGATGTTGGTATTGATACAGCAGCATATGACGGTTTTGCATCAAGTTTAGGCAAGATTCTTTCGACTGGTGTCGGTAAGGAAGTTGGCGCATTCAAGATTGTAGTGCAAAGTGGTGCTAATGCAGGCGCAGCCGCTGCTGTTGCATTGAATGGCACTAAGGTTACTGATCTTTATACTGGCGCAATTATATTTGCTGGCAACGGTACTCCATCACAGATTCAAGTGGGTGGTGCAGTTGAAGCGATTATGAAGGTTGTTTCACAATTGGTTACTATTCTAGCATATCAAGTTGAAAATGATACTAGTGGTCAAATTAGTATTATGTTTGAACAAACTAATGCTTGGGCAGCATCAAAGTACGGTACAGCAGATGGCAATGGTCATCCAACATTGTTGCCTACTAATGATTATGGCCTTACAGTTCTAGATTTGCAAAGTGCAATTCAAGCGTTAGGTTCTACAGTTGGTTATAACGTTAGTGGTTCAACGAATGGTCAAGTTGACGTTCGTCAGACTATCGTAACTAATGCAGGAACAGCAGCAACATTTGCAGCAGAAACTGGTGCTTCGGCAGGATTGTTTGGTAATAGCATGAAGTTTGCTTAATAGCTTACTAAAGTTGTAAATTAAAAAGAGCGCCGAAGCGCTCTTTTTGTTTCTCCAAAGATAAATACTTATGTCTAGATGAATTATTCATTTAGTCTTTGATAACATTTTAAACTTAAGGAGAAATATTATGTCAATCAATACTCAAGTAACCTTCGATTTACCAATTGCATCATCAACACAACTGGGCGGAGTAGCAGTTCAATCATCGTCTGGTCTTCTAGTAGATAGTAGCGGAGATTTATCAGTAGATAATACTCAATTTCTATCTGTCTCACAAGCAGCATCAATTTACGCAACACAATCAGCAGTAACTTCAGACTTAGCAAATTATGTTCCGTTGAGTGGAAGCAGCACAATTACTGGCGCTTTAGCAGTTTATAGCAGTACTGTCACTGGGGCGCACATTCATAATGATGGTCAATATATCAGTATGAATTCTCATGCTGCTGGAATTGTGTTTCCTGACGGAACGGTGCAAACCACTGCATTTAGCACACAGACCCCGCAATTCAATTCTGATAATGATGTAGATACAAATGGAACGGATGGCGCAACAAGAACAATTCCTGGAAATTTGAATTCGTATATTATTGTACCATCATCCCCGCAGACATTAACAATGCCGATTGTTTTCCCTACACCGTCAGGTGATGGCCAGGAACTTGAATTGGCCATTTATGGTGGACCTGGTTCATACACATTTTCTGGATTAGCGTTAGGAGGTGTAACGGCTGTATCGTTCGAGTCTACTTTTACTTCCGGAACAAATCTAGCTGGAAAGTTTTTATATGTAGATATTCATCAAACATGGTATCAGGTCTCATAATTTTGATATTATAATTTGTTTAATGAAACAAGCAGAATGTGATTTTAAATTACGTTCTGCTTTTTCAGTTCTTGGACTAACCAATGCGCTATAATCTCATTAGATTCGCAATTAAAGTGCCCCATGGGAAGCAAATATCTGTTGCTACCGTAATGGTTTAATAATTTTTTAGACATATTAGTAGTGATGCATGATTTATCATTAGAGATTATATCTAACTCACAATCATTTATTGAAAAGAATTGAATGAGGTGTATATTTAAATTACTACAAATATTCATAATTGTTAATAATTGGTTGTGGTGTTCTATTTTTTGAAACTCTTCGGTATTATATTTCATATGAATATGTTTTATTTCATAAAAATCTAAGTCAGATAATTCATTGAAATGCATTGGAGAACTAGACAATACCAAGCTAGAATTTTTATTCTGGCCCAACCAGGCACGACCCATGGACGTGTGTTGTGCAATTAATATAATTTTCTCGTCAGCATTAATTTTTCTGAGAGAATATAGAGTGGAAACTATCTTGCTCAATATTTCTAATTGAGATCCACCGGAAATTCCTATATTGATAACTTTGCAACCAAGGAGGTTTTTTATAATTCCTGAATATGAATATTCTTGGCGCTGCGGAGTTCTGTCAAACACAAAATTTTTTCTTAGATTGCTAACATCTTCAATGATTTCTTGAAGTGGCTTTCTAGATAGTTCAGTTTTTATTATTGAAGATAATTTTATTTTATATATATCTACGCTTTTGGTTTCTACCATTTGTTCGGCGAGGGCCTGTCTAAAACTCATAGAAACGTATCCGGGTATGTGTTTTTCTTCCCAAAGTTCTGCCCCTGCAGTAAAAGAGTCCCCAGCACAAATAATGATCATAGTAATGTATTTAGAGGATAAAACTTAAGTGTAAATACTCTAAAGGAAGAAGTATGACCATCCTAAATTCTAAGTGGCGTTCTACTGCAATAACAACTATAGAAATAAGTAAATTAACTCTTATTGATAAAGTTCAGAAAGCCTCGTATAATGAAATACATCATGCAGTTAAAAACAATGGCATGTATTATCCAATCATCATTTGCAAATTTGGACCTGACCAATGGATGAAAGAATATAACGATCCAAATTATACGCTGAATGACGATGGATCAATATGGGCTGTGTATTCTGGCAGTAGTAGATTAGAATATGCACAGATACAAGGATACGATACTATCGATTGTATCATCTATACTATCATGAGAGATGCAATTAATATGGATGATTGGCTGTCTATATGTGATCCGCATCACAATCATCAATGTCCTCCATTGCAATATACAAAAGGTGCTCGTATTGATTATCAAAAAGAAATAGATAGAAAAAGCATGAAGAAATTCACCGGTAATAGAAAATGATCCAAGAGGGCCTGTCCTATATCAAGCTTCATACCTTAGTTGATATCTCAACTACAGGAACCATAGGACAATTTAAGAATATAAAGAAAACAAATCTACTAGGTGAAACTTTAGAAACTGAACCAGTCTGGAAAAAGAGTAGAAATCAACAACGTAATTGGGAAACAGTAATTCAGATTATAGGACTTAGAGCGCAACCAATTTATTTAGAAAATTCAGTAATACTTCTTAATCAAGATTTAACTTTTTATGATTTTGGGGCAGAATTTGGCGGCACAGGAACAGTCTGGACATTAACGTTCGGCGTAGAAGCAGCAAATGTTTATGATGTAAGCAATATACCATTACAAAGCCTAGTAGATGACTTTGATGGTGTCCCTATCATTACATCGCTAAATGAATCATTTTCGTTTCAAAAATCTGTATTTACAACGAAAAAAGATATGAAAAACGTGTATTTTGCACCAACTATTCGCAACTAAACTCACCGAAGAATTCAGTTCGAGCTTTAGCAACAATCCGTTTAGCCTCCTCTACATCATCGAAATAACCTAGATGCCTAAGTTTCCCGTTGATCCTAATGTTTGCTATCCATTTGTTATGCTTTTTGTGCCATTGGATATTTTTCATACCGTATTTAGAATTTTTAGATTTTGCGTTTGCAGTATTCTGAGAGATGTTGGCTTCACGAAGATTCGTAAAAATATTATTAGACTTGTTTCTGTCTATATGATCCAATAGATCCGACGGCCAATTCCCTGTCATATATAACCAAGCAAGTCTGTGAGCTTTATGTCTTTTCTTAAAAAGCTGAATAGAAATATATCCATCATTACCTAGGTGACCTGCGTTATCACCTGTCTTTATGCCGCCAGTCCTATCTTTAAGCCAAGTAAATTTTCCTGTCAGTGGATCATAACTTAAATATTCTTTAAGTTCATATTGGGTCAAGTTGTGGGTAATAGCTTTCATTTTGTGTATAGATTTTAATCTTTTATCTTATCATAAATATTCTATATATGCAATTATATTGATCGGGGGATTTCAGTAATGGCAGAGAATAGAAACGTAATAGATACAACAGAACTTGAATCCGAATCATTGGCTTCCCACGTAGCAATTTGTTCGTTACGATATGAAAACTTAGATGATAAACTAAATGCAGTAAGTCAGAACGTAGATGAAAAATTTACATCATTGAAATCTGAAATATCTGAAATCAAGGACAGCGTCAAAACATTAACAAATGCATTAGAATCAAAAACGTCAGCATCAAATGAAAAATGGTTTAGTATTGGCACTTATGTGATCGGCGGCCTTCTTTCTATTGTTGGCGCGCTCGCATTACATTTTTTACATTAAGAGAAAACATTGAAGATAGTTGAAATTTTGGGACAAATTCCTACAATCGTAAATAACGAAGAACACCAAGTTTATAATCGGGTTCAAGAGGCAGGTATGCTTTCATCAAAGAAAATGTCTGAGTATGAAAGTAATATCGCAGATCATTTACGACAAAAGGGGTTGTTGGATGGCAAAGATAAACGTAAAGAAACAATTTACCGAGTCGCAAAATTCTGAGATTTCTAGACTATTGAATACATTAGAAGAATTTTCAAAAACCGAAATTGTAAAACTCAAGAAAGAGTATCCGTTGCTAATAACAAAAACAATATACGGATACTCACTTGGGTTTTATAAAATTTATACCAATCAAGACCAATTCACTGTTAAGACACAAGCTGATGATGAAATGGGAACATTCTCAACGCTACTACAAGCAGTTCTCTTTGCGTTACTAACTACTAAAAAGCAATTTACTCTCGCTGACAAATTACTATTATGCAGCACTGAATATATTACCTCGACGAATGAAGTCAAGATATATGAACAGAAGCTTTCTGATTTCAAGAAAAAACAAACAAAAGATTGGTGGCAATTCGATCTTTACACTGGAAAATTGAGTGAAGCACGCAATAAAGTAGAAAATGCCAAAATACAATTATCAATTTCTATTTCCGACGCTAAATACATAATCAAGTATATTAAAGGATCATCACAATGAATCTCCGAGATTTTAATAAAAACTCTAGTTCAAGCAAGTTAAACAACTTGCTTGAATCTTATAACGGCAACAAAATTGATTTTTCAAAAATGACAATCAAGAAGGCTTCTAAGCTTTCAAGATTGCTTGAATCAAAACTTGCTGCAAAAAGAAATACAGTAAGTGGCAAAGGTAAGCAAGATAAAGCAATGTTCGAAGCTTATATGATGAAATCAACAATTGATCGTTGGGTTTTTGAACAGCATCGCAAACTTCTAGAAGATGAAATGAAGCAAGCAGAAGTTATTCTAGCTGCCAAAGATATCGTAGATCGTTTGCAATCAATGACTGAAGATTTGAGTAAGATTATTAACGAAGAATTGCCACCATTGGGTGACAGTATTCGTGATACAATTAGCGCAGACAAATCATCTCAATTTGTATCATCTGTAACTGATCTATTGAATCAAGTTCTAGATTCAGTTAAGCAAGCTCGTGCAGGAGTAGATTCATCAACTCGCGCACTGACTGGTGATGCTGCTGATATGGATACTGGTATGGGTGATGACGGCAGCGCACCAATGCCAGGGGGTGATGCGGGTGGTGGAGAAGAAGGATTTGCAGGTTTAGGTCAATCACCAGATATGGCAATGCCATCGGCAGGCGGAGAAGGCGACCCATTTGGCGCAGATGACAAAGTAACTTCAGTTGGAAGAGCACGTCGATAATGAGATTGTGTGAATTTTCAGACGACAATATGGATTCAGGACTGGTGACAGTCCTGAGTTTTTTAGCTAATCGCGCAGAAGATAGCAGTGCTCCAGCTAAAATGTCAACACAGAGTGTAATCAACATGGTATCTAACTCTGGATCATATTTCGATTATGATGCACTAGCTCATGCATATGAAAGTGATCCCACAGTTAAAAATCTAATCAAAGATTTCGATAAAGATACTATCACATTACGTCTCCCAGGCGATGAAGAACCTACTAGTAGCGATGAACTAGACGACGAAGATGACGAAGATTCTGAAGGTGGCGAAGAACAACATCCAGCAGATCAAAGCTTCGATGATATCAATGGTGAAGAAGAAAATGGGTTTGAAGAAGAACCTAGAGATACTGTGGGCGATATGGCTAAGAGAGCCCTTCATAGAGGACGTTAAATGCGTATCTATGAAATTGCACCAGGTCAAAAGACAGGTATCAATATTTTAAAACGTCGAAATACTGATGCTGAAGATGTTGATAATGCAAAGGTTGATAAACTTGTTGCATTAATACAAACACAATGCAGTGATGTAATTTCAGCCTATAAAGAGACTGGTAAATTTCTATATCGTGGCCTATCAGATATAGAAGAGGATCAATGGATTTTTAAAGGTCGCCCGAGAAAAGAAAGAGAAACACACACCGATTCTGGTATAGTTCAAATTTTCAATATTGGTTTTGCTAAAGCAAAATTTAAAGCAAATAGAACAAATACAATTGCATGCACATCAAATTTGTGGTGGACTGAACAATTCGGCGATCCCTTCATAGTTTTTCCTAAGGATGGATTCAATTTCATTTGGAGTCCCAACGTAAAAGATTTTGGGATGGTGTTTCAACAAGAAGGTGGTCCCCGCGCTGCTGCTAAATGGGTAGAAACATATCGTAATAACCCGCTCATGGCAATTAAAGATTATGGTTACACAAATGAAAACTTTTCTGATGCAATACTCTCTGGAAATGAAGTAAATATTGTCAGCGAATATTATGGACTTCTTAGTGATTCTTATATAGGCAGGATAGTCATTGATAAAGTCATGGGAAAATAATAATGAGAATCTATGAAATCGAGCACGGTGAAAAAACACAAGTTATGCCCGGCTATAGTGATGCAGATGTGTTCAACATTTTAAAGAAAAATTGTTCTCAAGTTTGGACTGCAATGGTTCAATCTAGAAAAATGTTGTTTAGAGGTATGGGCGAAGATAGAGAAATCTTCCATGCTAAAACAAGAATTGATAGAACAACTGCAACTCTAGATGAACCTAGAAAGCAAATAGATGCTGCATTTCAACAAGCAGGATTCAAAGCACTACGAACAAATTCAATTTCTTGCATCTCACAATATGGTGAAGCTGGTAATTTCGGAGATGTTTATATCATTTTACCTAAAGATGGATTTGCATTTACTTGGTCTCCCATCGTAGAAGATTTCGGTACCATGACTGGTGGCGCATATTACAGAGACGACCTTCCTAAATTGATGGCTCATTATGAGGCTAATTCAGTAAAAGACTTGTTGATTAATGTAATGAGATATACAAATGAGAATCTTTCGGCAGCAATAGCATCTGGGAATGAAGTTAGTATCTCTGGTGAATATTATGCATTAGCAGCTTGGCGCTATCTTAAGACATTAAAAGAAGCACTATGAGAATCTATGAGTTCAATGAATTTGATTCAGAATTAGCGCCTGGTGAGAAGATGGATTTCTTATCCACTAATGCATCTGCCACTGATAAATTGATTCCCCTAATTGAAAAACATTGTAGTGAAGCATTAGAAGCAATGCGTCAAGCTCACAAACCTTTGTATAGAGGATTTAGGGGATCACACGGATATGCATTCATAGGTGCCCCTAGAAAAACAAGACGAACGTTCACAAACAAGGGCGTAGTTGATCTTTTTAATGAAAATTTCAAAAGGGCAGGGATAAAGGCAAATAGATCAAATTCAATATCTACAACATCAGCAGCAGGAGCAGCAAATACATTTGGTGATCTATATTATATTTTTCCTGTTAATGGCTTTTCGTTTAGTTGGTCACCAATGATAAATGATTTTGGTTCTATATTCGGAGGGTATAATCTAGAAGAATTTCATGATGCATATCCAGGTGAAGGATCATTAGTCGATGAATTTAATTATACAGATCAACACTTTAATCTAGCATTGAAATCAGGTAATGAAATTAATATTTTAGGTCGATATGTTGCAGTGGAGGCAGAAAGACCGATATTCGGACAAGAAAATATAACACTTGCACATAAGTTAGGAATAAATTAAACGCCCTGGATAAGGGCGTTTTGCATTGTGAGATATAATAAGTTATACTACATAAAGGAGAAAATTATGATCCAAATTACAGAAACAGCAGCAGCGCAGTTTGTCAAATTAACTGAACAAAATAACGCGGGATTCCGATTGAGTTTAATTTCAACAGGATGTAACGGATACTCATACAAACTAGAATCAGTTGCAACCACTAACGAAGATGACCACTTATTTCAATCTTTTGGTATGATCGAGGCAGGAATTGCATTAGTGGTTGCTGACGATACAATAAGTTTGTTAGATGGTATGACTATTGATTTTGTCAGAAAAGGATTCAATGAAAGTTTTGAATATACGAACCCAAATGTTTCGGCAAATTGTGGATGCGGTTCTTCCGTTACATTTTAAATGATAATTAACAATCTATACGAATACAAGCCTGTTCCTCGTGAAACAATTGATGGTGTTAGGCATTATGCTACACCCGACGGTAAAAAGCTTCCCTCAGTCACAACGATTCTCTCAGACACCAAATCTCAAGAAAAGATTCAGGCATTAAACAATTGGCGTAATAGAGTAGGAAAGACTAATGCACAACAAATTACGACAGAAGCAGCAAATACAGGAACATCGATGCACAAAAAGCTTGAGGAATACTGCTTAGGAAATCTAAAGGAACCAGGCAGCAATCCCATTCAACAGCAATCATATAAGATGGCTCAAGAAATCATTACAAAAGGATTAGTGCATCTTAATGAAATATGGGGGATTGAAGTTCCTCTGTATTACGAAGGAATATATGCTGGCAGCACAGACTTGGTTGGTGTTTGGAAGGGAAAACCAGCAATCATTGATTTCAAACAAACGAATAAGCCAAAGAAAGAAGAGTGGATTGACGACTACAAATTGCAGTTGTCAGCCTACTCAGTAGCACACAATAACATGTTCGGAACTAAAATTAATACTGGCGTTGTATTGATGTGCAGCCGCGCATGTGAGTATCAAGAATTTGTTATTGAAGGTGATATATTTTCTGCTTGGGAAGAACTTTGGTGGGCGAAGGTGGAAGAATATTATACTAAGCAACTATAGAGGTGAAAGTTTTTGGCATCAGAATTAATAAATACTGTATAACAGTATACAGGTGCTAAAATTTCGATAACTCAAATCTCCAAACTTCAGATTCGTAGAGGATTGCAAGAGGACCTCCCATCATTATCTAGCGCAGAAATGGGCTGGAGCATTGACCAACAACGATTATTCATCGGCAACGGAACAATTCAGGAAGGTGCGCCAGAACTAGGTGTTACTGAAATTTTAACTGAACACTCTGATATTTTTGCAGTAGTCTCAGCATATACATATCAAGGTGCATCTGCTGGATATAGTGTCCAGACTGGACCCTCAGGAAGCCAACCTGTGTTACGAACATTGCAACAAAAGCTTGATGATTTTGTTAGTATTAAAGACTTTGGGGCGGCAGGCGACGGCGTTACTAATGATATTGCTGCAATCAACAGGGCACTATTTCAGTTGTATTGTATTCAGCCATCAAACGTATCCTCACGTAGAACTCTATATTTTCCTCCTGGAAACTATTTAATTTCTGGAGACGTAGTTCGCATTCCTACATATGCACATTTAGTTGGCGCAGGAAAGAATAGAACAATTATTATTCAATCAGACAATACTCAGTCAGCGTGCGTAAAAATTGCTGATAGTTTGCAACAAGTTGATGCAAACGTAGGCTCGAACGGTGCAATCCTACCTAATTATATTGATATTGAAGGTTTATCATTTTCTACTATCAATGATCAACTTATTTTGAGTATGACTGCTGCATCCAATATTGCATTTAGGCAATGCAAATTCTCTGGTCCACAAGTCTTACCATCAACAGTAGGTTTAAGTAATCCGTGTGCAACGTTTATTTCGTTCCCATCACTTAATACTAATAATATTGATTTCTCTGATTGTGAATTTAGTGGCTTAGCATTTGCTGCTACAGCAGACGATGATATGCAACACATTGTGTTTAATCGTTGTTATTTTCATGATTTATTTCAAGGATATGTCTTAGGTAAAAATACCAATGGTAGCGGCGCCGCAGTAAAAGGACCAGTCGCCTGGCGCGTATCAGCATCGTATTTTAATAAAATCTACGATATCGGTATGAATGTGTATACGATTTTTGGTATTACAAGCACTAATAACTACTATGGTGATGTTGCTAATGCCAATCTTGGAGTAGGTAATCCTACTAATAACGTGATTAATTTCTTGGGTGGCGACAATCAATCTGTTGGTGATATTTTCCTTCGCAACGATGCAGATAATGCACTATTTGCCCGTGTTGCATTGAATAGTTCAAGTAACTATTTTGTGTTGCCGCATGTAGGAGAACAAAATGGTATATATCGTGTTGGTCCGGGCGTAACTACTACATTGACAGATAATACCTCATCTCCGACGCCTGTTCCTAATGTTTCTTTTGTTACTACATCAGCAGATAGTTACATCATTGAATATTCAATTATTCGAGGAACAAACACTAGAACTGGACAGATAAAAGTGGCAATAAGCTCAACTGGGCAAACATTAACTGACGATCAACTTGAATCAGCTAGTGCATCAGGTGTTACATTCAGTTTGTCAACTCTGTCCGGAACAACTGTTACCTTAAATTATACAACCACAAATCAGGGTGTAAATGCTACATTCAGATACGTTGTCAAGCGCTTTACTTTGTCTTGATCTGGCAAAACATAGGCACTATACCTTTGCAAGTGTAGTGCCTATTTTAGTATAATACACCATCATACTTTAGTTTATATAATACTTTCTCTTCCGACGACGGTCGAGTAAATATACAATCATAAAAATTATTTAGGTCATCTATGTTAGAAGAAAATAGCAATAGTAGTAACAAAAAGAAACCACGTATCAAAACTCCGAAGAAAGCATATATTTTCGATTATCCAGAAGCAGATGAATTTGCTAAGCAACAAAACAGCGTATTCTGGACAGCAGAAGAAATTAAAGTAGAAAAAGATAAGCAGGACATATTAGTCAATATGTCAGAAGCTGAACGGCACGGCGTGATTACTACGCTAAAACTTTTTACTAAGTATGAACTCATTGTAGGAAATGAATATTGGTCATCATTTGTGGGAAAGAAATTTCCTAGACCAGAGATTGAAAAGATGGCAAGTTGTTTTTCATTCTTTGAGCTAAATGTGCATGCACCATTCTATGCTAAGATTAATGAAACCTTAGGTCTTGCAACAGAAGAATTTTACACATCATACATCAATGATCCAGTTCTTAATGATAGAATGGAATTTATTGATTCAGTATTATCAAATAAAGACGATTTGCTTTCACTCGCAGGATTCAGTATGATTGAGGGCGCAGTTCTTTATTCGTCTTTCGCCTATCTGAAGCACTTTCAGAGCCAAGGCAAAAACAAACTTATGAATGTCGTCCGAGGCATAAATTTTAGTGTTCGAGACGAAAACCTACACGCTGAGGCAGGCGCCTGGCTATTCCGAACATTAAAATCGGAGATGGAATTAAGCGCAGAAGAAATAGAGCAATTGGAAGAAAAGGTAAGAAATATTGCAGAAACAATTCGTATTCATGAACATCGCATCGTTGATATGATTTTTGAGAAGGGCGAAGTAGATGGTATCACTGATACTCAAATGAAACACTTTGTTGATTCACGAATTAATTTATGTGTAGAGAATCTGGGATTTAAGAAAATCTATGAAGTTACTTATAATCCTATCCGTAAGTGGTTCTATGATGGCATAAACAATTTCCAATATAATGATTTCTTCACTGGTGTAGGTGCATCATACAATCGCGATTGGAGCGAATCAGAATTTACATGGAAAGGAAATCAATAACGTGGGTGAAAAGAATCTATACGAAGATTTGAGCGAAGAAAGAAAATCGTTGCAAGATCAAAGTCTGATGCCATCCTGGATGACTACAGGCGGCTATCAATTATTAAAAGAAAAGTATTTAATGCCTGGCCAGACCCCTAAGGCTAGATATGAAATTATTGCAAAAACAGCAGCACAATATCTTTCTAATTCAACGTATTGGGAAGAAAAATTCTTCAATTTATTTTGGAATGGTTGGCTGAGTCCATCGACTCCTGTCCTATCGAATATGGGGACAAATAAAGGTATGCCTGTCTCATGCTCAGGTGGATATATTCAGGATAGCATTGATGGTTTCTATAGTGCTAGGCGCGAGGCAGCAATGCTTACTAAGTATGGATTTGGAACTTCAGGTTATTTGGGTGCTATTCGTCCTCGAGGAGCAAAAATTTCATCAGGTGGTAAAGCATCCGGAGTTCTTCCAGTCCTTAAAGGGTTTGTTCAAGATATGCGAGATGTTGCACAAGGAACTTCACGAAGAGGCGCCTGGGCAGGCTACATTGAACCAGAACATAATGATTTTGAAGAAATCGCAACATTCGTAGAACAAAATCCAGATGATGCAAACCTAGGGTGGATCATTACTGATAATTTTATCAACATGCTTGATGCATTAGATAAAGAGATGATTCGTCGCTTTCAAAAGATGATGAAAATGAAGATGGTTACTGGTAAGGGTTACTTCTTCTTCAAAGACAAAGTAAATGCAATGCGACCACAAATGTATGTTGATCGAGGATTGTATGTCACTTGCTCGAATTTGTGTTCAGAGATTGCATTGCATTCGTCAGAAGACTATACATTTACATGTGTTTTGAGTTCGATGAATGCTGCAAAGTATAATGAGTGGAAAGATACAGATGCAGTTTATGTTGCTACTGTATTTCTTGATTGTGTAGCTGAAGATTTTATTCAGAAAGGTGCAAGTATTCCAGGTATCGAAAAAGCAATTGCATTTACTAAGGCTGGTAGAGCATTGGGGTTGGGTGTATGTGGATTTCATACATATTTACAAGAAAATTCAATACCGTTCGATAGTTTTGAGGCAGTTGCATTTAACGACGAATTGTTTTCACATATCGATGCTGAATCTAAGCGTGCATCAGAATGGATGGCCAAAGAACTAGGCGAATCCGAATGGTGCGTTGGTTACGGTGTTCGCAATACGCATAGAATGGCAATTGCACCAACGAAATCAACCGCACTAATTATGGGTGGTGTGTCTGAAGGCATTAATCCAGACCCAGCAATGACATTTATACAAATGACTGCTGCTGGCGAAGTTGATCGTTTCAATCCGACATTATTAAATCTAATGAAGGAACGAGGAATCTACAATAAGCGCACATTGAAGGAAGTTGTTGATGCACAAGGATCAGTTCAACTAGTTAAGTGGTTGTCAGAACACGAAAAAAATGTATTTAAAACTGCATTTGAAATCAATCAAAAAGCAATCATTAATTTGGCAGCAGCACGCCAAATGTATATCGATCAAAGTCAATCACTGAATTTGTTCTTCAATGCAGATGAAGATGAAGAATATATTGCAGAGATTCATGAATATGCGTTTAAGAATCCCATGATTATGTCGTTATATTATTGCTATAGCAAAGCTGGAGTTACTGCATCTAAGGGTGAATGTGAGGCGTGCCAATGATTACAATATACTCAAAAGACAATTGTTCCCAATGCTTCATGATTCAAAAGTTGTGCGAAAGAAAGAAGCTAGATCACCAAATTCTTAAATTAGGTATTGACTACGAACACGAAAATTTGCTACAATTGACGGAAGGTAAAGCTAGATCGTATCCGCAGGTATTCAATGGCGAAGAATATGTTGGTGACTTTACAGCAGCACAAAAATTTGTAGCAAAACTATAAGGAAAATTTATGTCGGATATGTTGATTAAAAAATCTACTAAGATTGAAGAGGGTGATGTTATCACATTGCGGTTAGTAACTGGAGAAGAAGTAGTAGGAAAGCTCGATATGGAGACGCCAACATCATTTATTATGGAACGCCCATTAACTCTTGCATCAGGTCCTGATGGATTGGGATTCACTAATCCAACAATTACTGCTGATGCATCACAAAAATTCTCTATTCAAAAGAAACATGTTATGCTTAGCGGTATGACAAATGAGAATTTTACTAAAGCGTATTTGGAAGCAACTTCGTCAATTAAGATTCTGTAATACTCGCCAAAGCAAACTAAGAGTCAGACTCCTAGTTTGTGGCGCCCCTAAGCCCCTGTTGTTTTTTAGCCACAGGGGCTTTTTCTTTGTCCAAAATGTGTTATAATGTGTATATGAAACTCATAACCGATTATTTCAATATTTCTGGCAGATTATATTCTGATCTGGGGTATAATATCGTCGGTGTTAATACAAAATATAACATTAATTTAATTAAATTCGAAAAAGAATTAGAATTAAATAAAAATCGAATTATTAATGCGAATAACGAGTCAGGATTTAAAATCTTGAAAGGTATTTGTAAGAAATATAAAATCGATTTGCATAAAAGGACTGAACACCGCTCCGATGTTGATTTAAAGATTTGGGTAGATGGTGAATTTGAACCGCCTGCAAGAATTTCTCTTTATGTTTCTTTTAATGCTGAAAAGGCAATTACTAAAGGGACTTGGACTTATTTAAAACGCCAATTAATTAGTAAGTTTATGCATGAAGTTGTGCATTTTTTGCGTTATTCTGAGGATAAAACACGCTGGTTGAGTGGTGATTTTCATGCATATGAAATTGAACACTATCTGAGTAATATCGAAGAACAATATTCATATTCTTGTGAAGTTGTATTCGAAATTCTCACTAATGCAAATCGTTCGATGATTTTAGGTTGGTATAATAGAAAGATCAAAAATGAAAAGGTGTTGAATCATTTTTCGACTATGATTAACGAAACTGCAAAAGCACCAATGTTCAATAAATCTGTTAAGGCAAAATTAGTATGAAAATACTTGATTTAGATGGCCGAGATATGATAGGACAATTAACTGAGAAATATTACGAGGAGTTTGAATCTTCAGGTATGTTTATTGGTGTTGAAAAAGGTGGCATACACAATTTTTGGTTTTACATTGAAAATAAATTTAAGTTTAAAATAATTTGGAATACTTATAGCACTACACAACTTGTGTTTGAAAAAGATACCGATTATCTAGCATTTATCTTAAAGGAAATGTAATTGAAAGAAAATTTGAGAATATCTTTCTTTGATAATGATGTTGGTCATTCATTGCTAGATAATATTTCTATAAAATATCTTCAGAAATATTATGACGACGGCGGCAAAAATGGTCTCAATATGAATGGGGTTCATCTATTTTGGAAAGCAATGGAAAAGAAATTCAATTGCAAAATAGTTTTTCGTGAATATACAATATATTTCGATGATGAAAAATCTTATCTTGCATTTGTGTTTAAGGAACTGTGATGACAAACATCAATTGTAATTACGCAGATGACTCACAAATCATTATGTCTGGTTATTCCCAATTACGCATTTTTTCAGAATTATTTTGGCCATCATATACAAAAGAAAAATTAGTCAGTTCTTTTTGGCCATATTTAGAAAATGTATTAAATGTAAAAATTGATGCGACAGGCTGGCCACAACTTGTTGTTATTCAATGCAAATCAAAAGAAGAAGCACTCAAATTTAAATTAAAATATCTATGATTATCGACGGTAAGAAAATTTATATTATCATTGAGCATGAATTTGACAATTTAGCTCTTGATCTAGCTAAGAAATTAGGACATGAAGACCAAGACCCACCCCTAATCGGTTATCCTGTTACTAATGCCAGTGCGCAGTATTGGCGTTTTAATTCATTGTTCGGAAAGAACAATGAACTCTGGCCACTCATAGAAAAAGCAATTAACGCAAAATATATTCCTGCAAACGGACCAAAAGGTTGTCATGTATTTGATTTTAAGACAGAAGCTAATCGCCTTCAGTTCCAATTAAAATACGGAGATATTCTTTCATGAATATTGGCAAATATGATGACGTAATTTATGTAATTCCGCCGCCGCCATCGCCTGGCAAAGAAAATTGGCGTTATTATAAAGTGCAGCGCGACAATACACGGGATGATGGGATACGGTATATTTTATCTCGTCCAGATTTGGGAGTTGCATATCCTGGTTATTCAATCAATGCTATGAATGGACTTGAATGCGCTGGGTATTCAATGTGCAGCAATGAAAAAGAATTTTTGGCTTGGTATTTAAAACATGGAAACTGAATTCGATGACGTTCTTTACTTAGTTGATTCATATTGTGTAGTCTGGTATAAAGTTACTAGAGATTCGCATGATGGGAAACCTGTTTTCTATATTGATGTTGAGGGAAAACCAACAGTATATAACAGATATTATTACACATTAGAAAACATGATTGAAATTAAAGCATATGATCAATTCATTCTTATCAGAGACGAAAAAGAATTTCTATTCTGGCGGCTAAAAAATGCAGACAGAATTCGATGATGTGTGTTATATTATAACTCCGCTAGATTCTAATCCGACGGCGTTTAGTGTGAAAGTTATTAAAACTGGTGATGAAACAGTATTTTGTTGCACTAGTGAGAACAATACTAGAGGACATACTACCCTTTCCTTAACAGCATTTGCTGGTTTAAAATTTGCCGGCTACAAATTCATAAGAAGCGAGCAAGAATTTCTTGCTTGGAGATTGAAGTATGGAAAATGACACTATTGAAAATTTGCAATATATTAAAGAAATTACTGATCTGTCCGGCCTAAGGATATGGAAAGTTTTTCAAAAAGATATTCAAAAAGATGTAATGATGAGTCCTGATGGAACTTCAGAACCATGTTTTTATTGGTATCAGCTAGTGTATTCTGAATACGAGCAAGAATTTATTGTCAATAACGATAAAGAATGGCCAATTTGGCCTATGACACAAAACTTGTTTGACGAGATATTGTCGGGTGCTAAAGCAGGATATAGTTGTGTGTTTAGTGATAATGAAGCATTGAGAATAAGGCTCACATATAACATAAAATAAGAAGATAAATATTTCTTTTAAGATATTATATGTCAAGTATTTCTAGAGTAGGTGATTTAGTTCAGACAGGCGGTATAATTATTGATGGTGCAAGCACAGTGTCATGCGGCGGCCAATTGCTTGCATTAGTAGGAAGTCATATTGCTCCACATGATTGTTGTTCTCAAAGTGGCAATAGCTCAACTGTTGGAACACCATGTCAATTGCATTGTAATTCTATAATTACGACAGGCATTCCGACAGTTACATGCGAAGGACGACAAGTGGCCCATATTACAAGTTTTACTACTTGCTCGCATCCCGTAATCACTGGCGATGACAGCGTTAGTGGATAAATACTTATGACGAGAGTAAGTTAAAGTTGAATTAGAATAATAAATTTTTCCTTTAAAAAGTTTAGACAGAATGTGAAAGCATTCTGTCTATTTTTTTGGCTATACTTTTCGAATAAATACAATATAACGAAATATAGCTATGTCACTTAATGACTCAACCTCCACCGCAGCGATTGGCCTTTTAAATAATCAAGGGCTGAACCTGACAGGAACTGCAACATTGTTAGCTCAACTTGCAGCAGCACCTGTCATTTCTGAAGGGATTGCAGCAGTTACAGCAAGCACAGACAATGTATTGGGCCATACAACACTGCCAGGGTTGACTGGGGTTGTCCCAGCTACTATTACAAATATAGGTACTGGACTAGGTATCCCATTCTATACTACTCAAGTAAATTCATTAACAAATACAAATAACATTCCTGGATTTTTGTCGAATCTCAGTCAAGTTTATGGTTTCTGTTCCTTAGCAGCAACATATTCAGTAGAAATGATGAATAGTCTAGTATTGAATACCATGGGGTTGTCATCTCAAAAGAACACACTAGCCTACGTAACAACAACTGGATTGAGTGTGTTGCTAACAAATCCAATTCAAGCAAACGTCAAGAATTTAGCTACAGATTTTGCTAACACTGGGACACTATATGATCTTACTGATTTGCCAAATTTAGGAGCACCAGGAAAAATATATTCAGCATTACTAACAGCAAATATTCCTGGTGCAGTAAATGCGCAATCTTCGTTAGAGAATGCTGGCGTCGATTTAACTAATCTAACAGATCTAGTATCGCAAAATACTATTTTGCGTGCATTGACAAATATCAATAGTGCATCGGATTTGAATGCTATTGCTAATACATTCAATATGTCATTACAACCACAATTAATTACTAGTGCAGCATCATTTACGGTTGTTCAAAATATATTCTTTTCTTCTTACACTAGTTTAAAAGATCAAACCTTTGCGACAATGAGCAATGATTTGCAAAGTATCAAATTGAGTTCAGCTTATAAATCATTTGCAGACGTAGCAACATTTTTGCAAAGTATTACATTTCCACCTAACTATGATGCTACTTGCACTATAAATTTGTCAGTAACTCCAGATACATTGTATTCCTTCGCATCTACAATGGGTGCAGGTTCTGCAATAGGCGGAACATTGAGTATTACTGATTTTTATCAACCAATCGATCCGACGAATCTAGCTACATTAGTTAATACGATGATCACTGCACTGACTAAATTAAGCACTACTACTGAAGGAATTGCATTGATTGCATTGTTCAATTCATTAGTTGCACCAAATACAGGCATCGAGGCATCGATTGAAACAGCACTATCAAATTTACTTGCTGGCACAGACGTGGCAAGTCAACAAGCACACATAGCGAATTTAGCTTGGATTGAAATTATGTCTATTTTGTCTATCTCAATTCAAGCTGTATCAAAATCAGGTGTTACGTTGCCATCTAGCGCAATAACAAATAAAACAGCAATTATGGGTTTTGCACAAAACTTTTCTGCATTTGGACAAGACCCAAATAATCTAGGAACAGGGCAGTTGTTGTTAAATCTTACAACAGCAGACAAATACGGCGCCGCTATTCAGAGCGCAATAAATTTATCATCTACAGGATCTTAATATGCCAGCAGCAGTTTCAAGTAGTATTCAGTCATTTAGTCAAGGTTGGTTAGGACAATTCTCTTCAGATCCAACCTTAGATGGTTACGGGAATGCCGTTATTGCTGGCGCCCAATATTATAATAATGCATTAAATGTTATTAAAATTTATAGCGGCACAGCTTGGTCTAATTACAATCCAGGTGACGCATCAGCAGCAGCAAATTCAGCAAACTTAGCACAGGCATATGCTACGCAAGCTGGCAATGCAGCAACATCAGCAGCAGCAAGTGCAGCAAGTGCAGCATCCTCATTAGCAAGTATTGGAACTGCTGTCACACAAGCACAAAATTCAGCAGCAGCAGCAGCAACTAGCGCAACATCGGCAGCAGGTTCAGCTTCTACCGCAGTAACAAGTGCAACTAGCGCAACAACTAGTGCTACTTCAGCGTCTGGATCTGCATCAACTGCATCAACTGCTGCTAGTAGTGCATCTACAAGTGCAACAAATGCGGCGTCAAGTGCCACTTCAGCATCTACTAGTGCCACTTCAGCATCTGGTTATGCATCTAATGCGGCAACAAGTGCAACAAATTCATTGAATAGTTCTACTGCTTCAGCGGCAAGTGCAGCTTCAGCGTCAACTTCTGCAACTAATGCAAGTACTAGTGCATCAAGCGCAGCATCAAGCGCGACGAGTGCAGGAAATAGTGCAACAGCAGCAGCAGCAAGTGCAGCAGAAGCTGCAGGTGTAGTTGGCGGCATAATTTCTATCCCATTAACTAATACTAATGTTACTTTGTCAACGGTACAATTTAGTAATGCTATTATTGTATTCACTGGTTCTATCACAGCAAATATTATAGTAAGCGTCCCGGCTACATCACACGTATTCATTGCTGCAAATAATACGACAGGCGCCTTCACAGTAACATTAGGAATGACTGGTGGATCCGCAACAATCAATGTGCCTCAGAGCAAAGCCAATTCATTGTTTTGTGATGGATCAACTGGGGTATATGCAACGTCAAGTGTGGCTGGTTTGCAATTTAGCGGCACAAATCAAGTGACAATTAATGGAACAGTGCTTACTTCTACGTATGCTGGTACTAGAACAGTATTAGCTACTGCTGGAATGACAACAACATTGCCTGCAGGATCAACATTGCAGTCTGGTGCAGCAGTTTATCTTGATAATCAAACATCAAGCACGAATACGATTCAGGTGAATGGTACTGACCCAATTGACACGACTTCCCCATTCACAATGAACCCATTTGACAAAATGTTAATGTCATGGGATGGCACTGAATGGAGGACCGCATTATATTCGAACTACTTAAGTCCAGTATTTAAGAACAGTGCATCAGTTGCTAATGGTGGCTTTACTGCAACAAATACTTCGGTTGGCATTGGCTTGACTATTACTGGAACAGGTGGCGTTACTCCGGGTAAATCGATTGCAAGCGTTGCTGGATCATTAACGGTATTAAATAATGCGTTATCCACTATACTTACATTGACTGATGCTGGAAATCTAGTCACTACAGGTGGTATTGATAATACAATTATCGGAGCTAACACACCTGCAGCAGCTACATTTACTAAAGTAACTATAAATGAACCTGGCAATGGAACAACCACATTAGTTGTTAATTCTCCTAGTGACACTAACGGCGCAAATATCGCACTTCAAGGTAATGGTGGAACAACACCAAATAAATTCTTACGAGCACAAAGCGGCACCTTTCAAGTTATCAACAGCGCATATTCATCTACTATTTTAACATTGACAGACACCGGAACATTGACTGTGCCAGGTAGCATCGCTGTTTCGGGATTAGCACAAACTATATCCGGTGATATGACAAATGGTGTCCTAACTAATAGACTGTATTTACAAACAAGTACATCTAATAGTGCAACTTCTGTGGGAGCATTACCATCTGGGTCAGGAACAACATCAGGGTTCTCATCTTACAATAATTCTGTTCCTACGAACTCTGGATCAATGGTTCATCAGATTACTACTGCTGCTGCTATATTAGGTTCTGTTGCGAATGGGTCTGGAACACTGTTGCCATTGACGTTTCAAATGGGCGGAACTGAAGAAGGTAGATTGTCAACCGGCGGTCGTTGGTTGTTTAATACGACTACAGATGATGGCACAAGTATAGTTCAAATTAACGGTCAGTTGCATTTAATACAAGCTGGTGCAGGTGGCGGCATCGAATTCGGTGACGGAACAATTCAAACAACTGCGAACGGAACCACAGCACCAGTATCAACTGTTTATACGCCAGCTACAGGTACTACATCAATAACTACGGGTGGTTATACTCCTGGGTTCATTCAGGTATATCAAAATGGTGTGCGATTGGTTGTTGGTCAAGATTTTACTGCAACAGATAGTGTACACGTTGTCTTAACACATGCCTCAGGTGCAGGTGATACTTATGAAGTATTGACTAACGTTATCTATTCACCTCAGACTGCAATGACGCCGTCTGAAGTTTCTTATACTCCATCTGCAGGAACATCGACATTCACAGTTACTACTTATACGGTTGGATTTGTTGATGTGTATTTGAATGGCTCTAAGTTGGTGAGTGGTCAAGACTTTACAGCATTAACTGGAACAAGCGTAACATTAGTAGGATTTACAGCAAACGGCACAGATCAATTTGTTGTAAAAGTGTGGAGCACATATACACCAGCAAATGCATTACCTTTGACTGGCGGCACAATGAGTGGAAACATTACATATAGTGATGGAACTGTTCAAGTTACTGCGCCACAAGGAAGAAATAGAATTCTAAACGGCGGTATGAATATTGATCAACGAAACAGTGGTGCGGCACAAACAATAACTGCTGCGGCTGCGCAAGCATATACAGTTGATCGTTGGTATGCATATTGCACTGGTGCGAACGTCACAGGACAGCAAGGGTCTGGATCAGGTACTACATTGAACTCGTATGTATTGTCTGGTGCAGCAAGTGTCACAGCAATTGGATTCGGTCAACGTATTGAAACTGTTAATTCTTTCGATCTAGCAGGAACTACAGCTACCCTGTCAGTAGAAATGTCAAACAACTTGCTTACTACTGTAACTTGGACAGCATATTACGCAAATACAAAGGATACATTTGGAACGTTAGCTTCACCAACCAAGACGCAGATTGCAACTGGAACATTCACAGTAACTTCTACGCGCACGAAATATTCTACACAAATAGCTATTCCATCAGCAGCAACAACGGGCATAGAAATAGTATTCACCGTCGGCGCGCAAACGTCAGGTATTTGGGTCATCAGCAATGTGCAATTGGAAGCAGGCGTAGGATCAACATCATTTGAACGTGTTAATTATGGTGAAATGTTATTACGTTGCCAGAGATATTTTGAATCAATTGGTGATGGTATTGGTGGAACATTTGGGGCAGGATTCTTCTTATCTGCTACTGTGCCGTATATTGTTCTTAAATATGTTACTAAACGGACCGCACCAAGTATTACTACAACTGGAACATTTCAATGTTCCAATGGAACAAGTAACTATGCAACTACAGCTATAGTAGCAAATGGTGTAAACTTTTCTACAATGTTTTTATCTGGAACAGTGTCGGGTGCTGTTGCTAACGTCCCATGCATCCTAGTAGGAACATCTGCATCCGCAGCGATTGCAATAAATGCAGAATTATAAGGATTAATGAATGTCCTCAACAAATAGTAATGCATTTAACGTAGGCAGAGTTTATGATGTTCTTGAAGGCAGGAATAGGATTATCAACGGCAGCTTCTTAATCGGCCAAAGAGGGTCTGTATCAGTAACAGCAACAAATACAACTACTTATGGCGGCCCTGACAGGTATGCAGGTATTATAACTACTAGTGCTGGCGGCGCATTTACTCAAGCACAAAGTTCAATGACATTTGGTGGTATTACTAATAGGCCATCAATACTTCAAACAGTAACTACTATCGCTACTAGCATAGCATCAGGTAATTATTGGTCAGGTGTTTTTCAATATATCGAAGGATCAAATTGCTATGATTTAGCATTTTCACCTATATCAATTTCTTTTTGGTTTCAATCGAATGTGTCTGGATTATTCTCTGTTTCTCTAAGAGATAGCTCCTCACAGTCATATGTAACTACATTTAATTATACTGCTGCAGGGGCTCCACAAAAAGTTATTGTTAATATTCCTCAACCTACAATAGCATTAACTATTCCTAATACAACTGGATTCGGACTTCAAGTGACGGTGGGATCGCAGAATACAGGAACATTTCAAACCTCCACATTGAATGCCTGGCAGTCAGGAAACTTTTTTACAGCTTCGGGGACTGTTGCTTGGTCTAACACAGTGAGTAATTATATTTCAGTATCTGAATTGCAATTAGAGCAAGGAAGTGTGGCATCAACATTCGAAAGAAGAAGTTATGGTCATGAATTGCTGTTATGTCAGCGATATTTTTTCGCTGGCCCAACAGGATTCATTGGTTATGCCCCTGGAGCAAATGATTTCGTAGGAAATTTTGGATACTTGCCAGTTTCAATGAGAGTTGTACCAACAATGGCGACCGGAACCCCAACAGAAAATGTTAATGTTTCATCATTGATAATTCAACCGTTTTCAACGCAAAGTTTTCGTATATATTGTCAAGGAACTGCTGCCGGACAGTGTTATTGGGATGGACCATTTACTGCTGTCGCAGAATATTAAGGAATAAGATATGGCAGGAACTCAATCAAATTCAATAGCAAGAGTATATGATTCACTAAGTGGTCGTAATAGAATTATTAACGGCAGTATGAATATTGTTCAACGTGCTTCTAGTGTAAATGCTGGAACAGGAAACACATATGGTGGACCAGATCGCTTTGTGTGTGTGAATTCTAATGCTGTAGGGGCATTTACGCAAGGTACAGGAACAATTACATATAATAGTGTGACTAGGCCGGCTATAGTGCAGACTGTAGGAACAGCAGCATCCTCATTTACTGCCTCGCAGTATTGGACTGGTATTATTCAATTTATTGAAGGTTACAATGCATATGATTTGATTGGTCAACCTATAACAGTATCATTTATTTTTAACACGAATCAGACGGGAACTTATTCAGTATGCTTGACAGACAGTGGATCAGGGCATTCTAATGTGCAAACATTTACAGCTACAGCTAATACGCCTAATTATTATTCATTTACTTTTCCTGCAAGTAGTATCTTAAGTATTCCTGCATCAACTGGGCTCGGCCTTAGCGTGTCAATTGGATTTATATCTGGAACCACATATCAAACAGCAACATTAGGGACTTGGCTGACTGGGAATTTTCAAATGGCATCTACCGCTACACTTTGGTCTGCAACACTTGGAAATTTCATTGCAGTGTCAGAACTGCAAGTGGAACATGGAAATATTGCCACGCCTTTCGAAAGAGAACCTATTTCTACTACTCTTGCTAAATGCAAAAGATACTGTGAGGTAATCGCTTTAGGTGGATATACAGTTTATAACCAGTCTACGACATCAGCATTATTCACAGTTCCGTTCACAGTGGATAAACGGATTGCTCCTTCACTAACAACAGCTGGAACAGCAACAAATGAAGAGGGTATGACAACCATTACTGGCTACAGTATCGACCGTCCACAAACTAATGAGTGTCAGATATTAATAACAGGATCCAGTGGTGGCGCCGCCGGATCTAGTAGTAGATTAATCACAACAACAAGTTTTGTAATGACTTTTAATGCGGAGTATTAATGGCAGGAACACAATCAAATACGCTTGCAAGAACATATGATGCACTTAGTGGTCGTAACAGAATTATTAACGGCGCGTGTACTGTGGTACAACGCGTAAATGCAACTATCTCTACTGCTAACGTTAACTCATATGCAGGTCCTGACAGGTATAGAGCTATTATAGGAAACTCTGCTGGAGGATCATTTACACAATCCTCCAGCACTCTCGTGTTCGGCGGAGTGACTAAAAATTGCATCACACAAACTGTGGCTACAGCAATTGCAAGCACAACAACAACAAATTATTGGGCGGGCATTAGTCAACTCATTGAGGGGTTTAATTGTACAGACCTAGTGGGGCAGAATATTTCAATTTCATTTATATTCAATACTAATGTAGCTGGAACATATTCTGTTGCGCTCAGCGATAGTATAAGTGCATATTCTTACGTAAATACTTTCACTGTAGCTGCAAATACGCCAACTTATGTGGCATTTAACTTACCTACTACGCCAGGCGGAGCAACAGTACCTTCTTCGACGGGAGTAGGGATGGTCTTGTCAATTGGGGCCATTAATACGGGAACATATGCATCTACAGTTGGTAATACTGGAATATGGTCACAAAATAATTATCTTACGGCCTCAACACAAACAAACTGGGGTTTGACTATAGGAAATTTTATTTCCGTAACGGAATTGCAATTGGAACACGGAAATATTGCTACGCCATTTGAGCGGGAATCATATGCATTGTCAGTAGCGAAGTGTCAGAGATATTATTATAGTGTAACGAGTTATTGGTTAGGGTATACATTGAATGCTTCAGCTTGTACTGGTGCAGTTATTTTTCCAGTTTCTATGCGAGGATCGCCATCATTGGTGGCAGGCACTACTTTTGCTGCATCGTCTGGAAGCAATGGGACCCCAGCTGGATTTGACGCAACAACTCAATATTATACTTTTGTTAATACTGGCGCCAATTGGACTACAACAGTCTCAATTTTAGTTACTGCTAGTTTTACAGCAGAATATTAAGGATAATAAATGACAACATCAAATGCATATAATACGGGTAAAATATTCGATGGCTACATGGGTAGAAATCGTATCATCAATGGTAATTGTAACATCGCTCAACGTGGATCAGTTGTAGCTTCATCAGGTGTAGCTTCTTATGGTGGCCCAGACAGGTTTTTTGCATCCAATCAAGCAGGCGCCGGCCAATTCACACAAAGTCAAGGGACTATCACTTATAATGGCGTTGCTAAAAACGCAGTAGTGCAGACAGTTAATACCGCCGTAGCTAGTTTTACGTCAGGTAATTATTGGTATGGTATAATCCAGTATATGGAAGGCTATAACATATACGATTTTCTAGGGCAGCAAATATCAGTATCATTTATTTTTAATACTAACGTGTCTGGCACGTATTCAATGAGCTTGACTGATGGTTCGCTTGCAAATTCATACGTAACAACTTTTACAGCAACAGCAAATACACCAACACGATATACATTTAATATTCCTACATTATCTACTTCGTTATCGATTCCAAATACTAATGCTACAGGTATGAGAGTTGTTATCGGTTTTTTAAATACCGGAACCTTTCAAACGTCAGGATTAAACTTATGGCAATCGGGAAATTTTGCTTGTGCAACTGGAGCAACCAATTGGGCTGCAACCAATGGAAATTTTATTGCAGTAACAGAATTACAAGTAGAAGAAGGTGCTATTGTAACTCCGTTTGAGAGAAGGTCGCCTGGTCAGGAAGTTTTATTGTGTCAGAGATATTACCAATTACTTGGTTCTCAATTAATTAGTGGGAATGCCGGTACAAGTGCAGTGGTATATCAGGATCTTCAATTTTGGACTCCAATGCGTACCACACCGACAGCCGCAATAGTCGGAACTGTTGCATATAACAATTCAAGCGCTCTTACGGTTAATGGAGTTATAAGCAATGGTGGAGTACGAATGTCTCTAGTAATCACTACTTCTGGTTATGGTTTTGCGTTTAATGAAGGAATAACTCTCTCTGCGGAGCTATAATTATGTCGAATTCTAATGCATATAATACAGGTAAGATATTCGATGGATACATGGGACGCAATGTGATCATTAATGGCAATTGCAATATTGCACAACGAAGTTCAATTACATTAACCACTGGTCAAGGTGGTTACGGTGGACCAGATAGATATACTGCATCAAATGCCGCTAGTGCTGGGGGGTCATTCACTCAATCTACAGGAACAATAACTTACAATGGTGTTTCTAGATTTGCTGTTTTGCAGACAGTCAATACAGCAATTTCAAGTGTAGCGACTGGTAATTACTGGGCTGGCATAACACAGCAAACAGAAGGTATAAATTCTTTTCACTTGCTAGGTCAACCCATTTCAGTTTCGTTCATATTTAACACTAATGTTACAGGTACATATTCTGTAGCACTGCGTGACGGAACTGGGTCAAATTGTTATATTACTACATTTTCTGCTACAGCGAATACACCAACACGATATACATTTAATATTCCTACGTTATCAACGTCATTAGTAATTCCTGCTACTAACGCAGCAGGTTTGAGTATTTGGATAGGATCATTAAATCAAGGTACATATCAGACTTCAATTGTAAATACTTGGCAGTCAGGAAATTTTATTTCAGCATCTGGTGCAACTAATTGGGGCTTAACTGCAAGTAACTTTATTGCTGTTGCAGAATTGCAAATAGAAGAAGGCGCTATAGTAACCCCATTTGAACGAGAGGCATATGGAATTACTTATTTAAAATGTCAGAGATATTTTCAAAGTGCTGCTGGATCAACATTTGTTGCTAGCGGCACAGCTGCCTCTACAACATTTGCTTATATGCAAATACCAATTGGCTGCCAACTTAGAACAACCCCTACAGTGAGTTTTACTGGAACACCACAACTGTATGGCTCAACAGCGGGTCCAGTGAACGTTGCGTCAATTACAACAATTTATTATTCAGGATCATTTTTAGGAGTACAGGCTAATGTTGCCTCAGGCTTAACAGTGGGTCAAGGACAAATGTTTTATACAAGCACTGGTACATTACTAATTAGTTCGGAGTATTAATCATGGCAGGAACACAATCAAATTCAATAGCAAGAGTATATGATTCATTGTCAGGAAGAAATCGAATTATTAACGGTAATTGCAATGTAGCACAGCGAGGATCTGTTGCACTAACAACTGGAGTAAGTAGCTATGGTGGTCCAGATAGATTTGTTGCACAAAATATTAGTGCCGGCGGCCAATTTACACAGTCGCAAGGAACAATTACATTTGGTGGACTTACTAAAAACGCAGTCTTACAGACAGTTAATACCGCATTAACTAGTTTAACAACGACTAATTATTGGGGCGGAATTCAGCAGAGAATCGAGGGTTATAATTGCTTTGACATGTTAGGTCAACCAATTTCGATATCATTCATATTCAATACTAATGTGACAGGTACTTATAGTTTAGCACTTGGAGATGGAACTGGATCAAATTCATATGTTACAACTTTTACAGCAACAGCAAACACGCCAGCAAAATACACATTTAATATTCCCACACTACCAACTACATTAGGAGTAAGTAATACTAGTTCAGTCGGACTTTTTGTAACAATTGGTGCCTTGAATCAAGGGACGTATCAAACTTCTACATTAAATTCGTGGCAGGCAAGTAATTTTATCACATCAACAAGTTCTACAAATTGGGGTTCAACAATTAATAATTTTATTTCTGTAACTGAAGTGCAATTAGAGGAAGGTAATATTGCAACTCCATTTGAACGAGAAGTATATGGAATCACATTTTCTAAATGCCAGCGGTATTTTCAAGCATATAGTTTCGCATCTGGACAAGCGTTTTTAGCAGGATTAAATACAAGCACTACTGACGCATACGTCTTTTTCCCTCTTGAAGTTCCTATGCGAATTGCTGGAACAGCAACATCAGTTGGTGCAGGAGCATTCAATTTTAATACAGGATTGGGTACTATCGGACTTAATTCACTCACTACAACTATATTTCAAGTTATTTTACATTTTAGTACACCATCAGGATTGACTGCGTATCAAGCTGGATATGCTGTTGCCGCCAGCGGAACTGCGGTTTTGTTTGTTAATTCGGAACTATAATATCCGAATTATATTGTATTGAATATATTAATTTGCTATACTAGTGGAAATAGGTCATATTGGTGACCAAGTCTTTTAGAGAGAACACATGAAAACACGTTTGGATTTTGTAACCATTAAGAAATTTCTATTTGCGTCAAGCTTCAAGGTTTCTGAAAAGAATCCTCTTGATAAAGTAATGAGCCAATTTGCGGCAGAATATGAGTTGAATCCGCATGATTTTACAGAAGCTAACTTACGCTCTTGGGGCTGTAGGAATTGGGATGGTGAGATTATTTTGCTCGCGCCATGGATGGTGCAATTTCTGCCCGAAGGCACAATTCTTTATGATATCAACAACGCGCCCGTAGAAGTAGGCAAAGAAAAAATCGATATGGACACTCGCGCTGGTGTTGTGGCATTTGGTGTCAAGTTTTCAGAATTGAAGCAGGAAGAAAATTTGATAGAAGAACGGTTGAAATCAGTCAAAGATTCAATTTCAGTGAATTTGGATGACCTGAATTAATTGCTGTGAGTCAATAGTAATACAAAAGCTGTTGTAGAAATACAACAGCTTTTTCTTTTTGGTTGATTAATTTATCTAAAACGTGTAGAATAGTTTCATTAGAGTAAAAGGAGAGAATATATGAATATTGAAGATTTTCGAGCTATTGAATCGCAAGGCTATGATTGGAACGCATCTTATGATTTTAAGAAAGAATTTTGGACCGCCTGGATAGAAAAAGACAAAATTAAATCAATGGTTGGCAATGCAAATACGATTGCTGAACTTTGGGTAATATTTAAAAACAAATTAGTAGAAAATGGACTCTTAGATTAAAGTATGAATATTGGCACAGAATTATACGACACTGCATGCAATCAATTCGGCAAAATTCAAGAAATTGCTGATGAAGGCGTGTTTATTTCTTGGGGCTATGACGAGAAGCCAGAATTTTTTACTGAAACATTTTTCAAACGCTTAATAGATATTAGGTATTTTATTCTATTTGAAACGCCACAAGAAAAGCTTGCAATTCAAATTAAATATGGGGCATAAAGT
>Ga0210403_10000324_pt1 | contig 52303 bp, 49 predicted proteins | sample IncBWC19MmetaG_FD_150863 | JGI IMG/M metagenome (GOLD analysis project Ga0210403, IMG submission 150863) | Forest soil microbial communities from Barre Woods Harvard Forest LTER site, Petersham, Massachusetts, United States - Inc-BW-C-19-M | ecosystem: Environmental > Terrestrial > Soil >...
GCTCCTGGAGCCCATCGGAAACATCCCGCCGGCCGAAGCCGAGCAACGCTACTACGCCATGCTGGAACAATCGGCCATGGCGGCATAACTTAAACCAAATGGCCTCCGGCAAACCCGGGACGGTTCAGTTTCGTACATTAAGTGGGCGGCGAGTCGAGGTAAACGTAAAGAGCCGCGATCTTGCCGTCCCGTGCGATGATGAAATCCACGCCGGTGTACGCCGGCGTTTCGCCTTTCGGCCCCGAGCCCCACGCCAGGCGTCCCGAATTGTGCAGAACCTGGGGCGCGCCATGCGGCGTATAAACGAAATGGGGATGCGTCGCTCGGAGATCGCCGGCGAACTTGTCCAGCGCGTCGTGACCGACCAACGCGCCGGGCGGCACGTACAAGACGCAGTCTTCGGTGTAGAGCTCCTGGATTGCGGCCCTTCGGCGAGCCGGATCGCCTTCACCGAAAACTTCCGGAAGATTGCGGTTGAGCAGCGTCGCGATACCACTCACATCTGCGCCCACGGATGCCGGGACGCTGGTCTTGCTGGCATGCTGGTTCATCAGAGGCCTCCTTCGATGCGCGACCATCATGTGGTCGTCGGCGCGACCTGTGAAACAGCAAGAATTGAAAGTCATCGTTTCAATTTTTTGGTGGATGGGTCGACGGCTTGCCTCGCCTCGACGGTCCGGTGCTTATCATCGATACGCCGATACTTCGCCCCACCGCCAACGCCCGCACCCAATGTCAGAAAATGGCACGAAGCAGATCTGTCGAAATCTTGACCGGATGCTCAGTCGTCCCCGACACCCCTGTATCCCTGTGCGCCACTTCGCCACCGGCCTGCCATGCTCGCGGCCTTTTCCTTTTGCACTGGTTTCAAGCTGACATTTGTTGGCGCTCCCCCGAGGCCAACCCACGTCAATTGCTGACCGGAGCAGATCGGATCGAACAGCCTCCCGTGAAATAGGACAAACACCGTATGGCGGCCGATCTCTTCCCTATTCCCTATGAGACCTGGTATGCGGCCACACTGTTTCTGGAGACGGGGTATCCGCGGGAGGAGGTGCTGCGGCGCGTCGGCCTCGACGAGCAAGGCTGGACCGAAGGCACCAAGCTTTATTCCTACTTGCATTTTGCAGGTGCGCGCTGGGTACAAGGCTCCTTCAAAGACAGGGGATTGCGCGCGCCAGAGCAGGATTACGACCTCTACACCCGGCTCTTGGCTGGCGGCACGCTTCCACCTCCTGCTCGGAGCGAGCCGTTCAGCATGAGGCTCCAGCTGAAAACTCTACGCCGGATGGTGGAAGCCAATCCCCGCATCGGTCCGTTTTCAGACGTGGATTGGATCGCCATCTATCTCGGCGAGCGCTCCTTTCCGACGATCCGCTACGTGAGCGACGGTCACTCGGTCATGGTCTGGGGCAAGCCGTTATACGACCAGAAAGGCGAGATCATCGAGGGCATCGATCCTTCTTCATTCCGCCAATTGGGCGATCGCTGGTTTCGTGACCGCCAACGCGTCTACTGCCAGGGCGAGACACCGACGATGAGGTTCTGGTGTGTGGTGCGTGATGCTGATCCGGATAGCTTCAGGGCGTTGAATGAACGCTACGCGGCGGACAAGGCTGCAGGCTATTACGTAACCAACCGGCGTCTACCGGCTGCCGAGCCAGGAACATTTGAGATCGTCGGTTACCAGTATGCGCAAGGCCAAAAGCCGGGCTTTCATGTGAACGAGAGCCACTACGCCAAGAACAGCCAGAGGGTCTATGCCTATGGCGAGCCGATCGAGGGAGCTGACGCACCGACCTTCCACGCCATCGGGGATGAGGGCATCTACTTCGCCGATATCAATCGTATCTACTGCAAGAGCAAACCTGTGGAAGGCGCCGACCGCGAAAGCTTTCGATGCGCGTCCGACAAGGGCCAGTATTTGGCCTATGACAAGGACCGGCCTTATTGGCAGGGGAGACCGGAGTCGGTCAGCGACCGCTTTGAAAGCTGGTCGGAATATTTCGAGGCCCGCCCGGAACTGACCGACACCTGGTGGCACAAGGAGAAGGCCCGGCGTGCTCAGGGTTCTCCGGGCACGGGCGGTGCGGTTTCTGTAGGGGGCCCTTTTTTCAGCGACGGCGAGCGCGTGCTGGTGCGCAAGCGCGATGATCCGGATGGTCCGATGATTTCGCTCGACCACTTCGACCACGCGAGCTTCCGTCACATCGTCGATGTCTTTGCAGCGGACAAATCGGGCCTGCGCTTTTTCACACCGGGTTACGAGAAATATGGAGAGCCCTCGATCACGGGCGCCGATCCTTCGACCTTCGAGGCTCTGGGCGACGGATGGTATCGCGACGCCGCGCAGGCCTACTATTTCGACGCAGGTGCCGATCCCCCTCGGTTGGCGATCATGAAGGCTGACATGAACACCTTCCAGACACTGGGCGGCGCTTACGCGCGCGATGCCAAGGGTCTGGTCTGCCAAGGGGTGCGGAAGCGGAAGATTGATGCGGGGCAGGTCATCGGTCTCGGCCGTCTCTATGCCCGGATGGGCGACCAAATTCTCTACAAGTGCAAGGTCGTCCCAAAACTGGGCCCGCTCGACATATCGACCGCGCGGGCGTTCCATGACAGGCTTCTCATGGACGCGAGCGGCAACATGCTCGTCGATACGCGCTATCGCAAACCCGTTCCCGGCCTGGACGTGCCGAGTTTCCGTTTCCTCAATCTCCGCTTTGCGGTCGATGCAGGCCGGGTCTATGCCTTGGATGACGTTAGTCTTCGCATCTGCGACATCGCTGACCGCGCCACCATCGAATCCGCTTCCTTGTATGCCGTGCGTGACTGCAACGGTGCTATCCGCCTTTCCAGATCCTCGCAGTTCGAGCGAACGAGCTGAGAAGCGGGTCTTCTTCGCCCGCTCATCGCGGCGGACAGCGATTATCCACCTGCGTCCGATCTGAGAAGCGGTCGGGACCCATTCCTTTCGGGCACTCGCTTACATGTCATCCCTCAAGATGAGGTCTGATCGCCTCGGCGAGCAGATGACCGCGCCCAGGCCCTGCGTCTCAAAACTCTTGCCAAGGAGGCCTGCCAGCCTGAGCGGCACGGTACGCTCAAAGTTACCTCACCCCTTGTCCGGCAGGTTGAGCCTGATGTGCAGCTCGCGCAACTGTTTCGGCGTGACCTCGCTCGGCGCCCCCATCAAAAGGTCCACGGCCTGCTGGTTCATCGGGAATAGCGAGATTTCCCGCAGGTTGGTGGTGCCGCAGAGGAGCATCACGATGCGGTCGAGGCCGGCCGCCATGCCGCCATGCGGCGGGGCGCCGTATTGGAACGCGCGGTACATGCCGCCGAAGCGCTCGACGACGTCCTTTTCGCCATAGCCGGCGATCTCGAACGCCTTCACCATCGCCTCGGGCCGGTGGTTGCGGATGCCGCCGGAGGCGATCTCGTAGCCGTTGCAGGCGATGTCGTACTGGAACGCCTTGATGGTCAGCGGATCCTGCGATTTGAGCGCGTCCAGCCCGCCCTGCGGCATCGAGAACGGGTTGTGCGAGAAGTCGACCTTCTTGTCCTCCTCGTTGTACTCGTACATCGGGAAGTCGACGATCCAGGCAAGCTCGAACCGGTCCTTGTCGACCAGGTTCAACTCCTCGCCGACCTTCATGCGGGCAAGGCCGGCAAACTTCCAGAATTTCTCGGGGTCGCCGGCGACGAAGAAGGCGGCATCGCCCTCCTTCATGCCGAGCTGCTCGCGGATCGCAGCGGTGCGTTCGGCCCCGATGTTGTTCGCGAGCGGCCCACGACCAACAGGAGTAGTTACCGGCGGACGGACCTCCGCTCCGGGTCGTTTATCAACCTCGGCTTGAACGATGTTCAGTATATCCGGAGAACCCCACATGATGTAGCCGAGGCCGGGCTGGCCCTCGCCTTGCGCCCAGGAATTCATGCGGTCGCAGAAAGCGCGGCTGCCGCCGCCCTTGCCCGGGATCGCCCAGACCTGGTTCTTCTTGTCCTCCAGCATCCGCGCGAACACCTTGAAGCCGGAGCCGCGGAAATGCTCGGAGACTTCCTGCATGACGATGGGATTGCGCAGGTCAGGCTTGTCCGATCCGTATCTGCGGACAGCTTCGGCGAAGGGAATCCGCGGCCACTTCTTCGTCACCGGCTTGCCCTTGGCGAACTCCTCGAACACGCCGCCGATGACCGGCTCCATCGCGTCGAATACGTCTTCCTGTGTGACAAAGCTCATCTCGACGTCGAGCTGGTAGAACTCGCCGGGCAGACGGTCGGCGCGCGGGTCTTCGTCGCGGAAGCAGGGCGCGATCTGGAAATAGCGGTCGAAGCCGCTCATCATCAATAGCTGCTTGTACTGCTGCGGCGCCTGCGGCAGCGCGTAGAACTGACCGGGATGAATGCGCGACGGCACCAGGAAGTCGCGCGCGCCTTCCGGCGAGGACGCTGTCAGGATCGGCGTCTGGAATTCGAAGAAGCCCTGCTCCTTCATGCGCCGGCGCATGGAATCAACAACCTGCCCGCGCGTCATGATGTTCTGGTGCAGCTTCTCGCGGCGCAGGTCGAGGAAGCGGAATTTGAGGCGGATGTCCTCAGGGTATTCCTGCTCGCCGAACACGGGCAGCGGCAATTCGGCGGCCGGCCCCAGCACCTCGATGTCGCTGACGTAAAGCTCGACCATGCCGGTTGGCAGTTCCGGATTGTCGGTGCCCTCCGGGCGGTGGCGCACCTTTCCTTCCATGCGCACCACCCATTCCGAGCGGAGCTTCTCGGCGTCCTTGAAGGCCGGCGAATCCGGGTCGGCAACGCACTGGGTCAGGCCGTAATGGTCGCGCAAATCGATGAAAAGCACGCCGCCATGGTCGCGGATGCGATGGCACCAGCCGGACAGGCGAACGGTCTCGCCGATATGGCTCTCGCGGAGCGCTCCGCAGGTATGGGTCCGGTAACGATGCATGGATGTCTCAAAAAGATGTCGGAAGGATCGGAATCGGGGGTCCAGAGACCGGCCCGAAACGCGGGAGGGTTTACCCGAGCAAGGCAGGCGCGGCAACCGAATGCGGGAACTATGAGCGAACCGATTGGGGCTCGAAAAAGGCCGTCAGCGCGCCTATCTTGGGGCCATGACGGTGCATTTCCCCTTCCAGAACACCTATGCCGCGCTGCCGGCGAATTTTTTCGCTCGCGTAGCGCCGACGCCGGTGGCCTCGCCCCGGCTGATCAAGCTGAACCGGCCGCTCGCCGTCCATCTCGGGCTCGACCCTGATCTGCTCGACAGCCCGGAAGGCGCAGAAATCCTGTCCGGCAAGCGGCTGCCGGACGGCGCCGATCCGATCGCCATGGCCTATGCCGGCCACCAGTTCGGGCATTTTGTGCCCCAGCTCGGCGACGGCCGCGCCATCCTGCTCGGTGAGGTCATCGACAAGGACGGCGTCCGCCGCGACATCCAGCTCAAGGGAAGCGGCCCCACCCCCTTCTCCCGCCGCGGCGACGGCCGCGCGGCGCTGGGGCCGGTGTTGCGCGAATACATCGTGAGCGAAGCGATGTTCGCGCTGGGTATCCCGACCACGCGCTCGCTTGCGGCCGTCATCACAGGCGAGAGCGTGATGCGCGAGACCGTGCTGCCCGGCGCGGTGCTGACCCGCGTGGCCGCAAGCCACATCCGCGTCGGCACCTTCCAGTATTTCGCCGCCCGCCAGGACACCGACGCCGTGCGCCGGCTGGCGGATCACGTGATCGAACGGCACTACCCCCACCTCGCCGGCACCAATCGGCCCTATCACGTGCTGCTCGAAGCGGTAGTCGCGCGCCAGGCCGACCTCGTCGCGCGCTGGCTGCATATCGGCTTCATCCACGGCGTGATGAACACCGACAACACGTCGATATCAGGCGAGACCATCGACTACGGCCCCTGCGCCTTCCTCGATCATTACGATCCGGCACAAGTGTTCTCCTCGATCGACGAGATGGGCCGCTATGCCTATGCCAACCAGCCGCGGATCGCGCTGTGGAACCTGACCCGGCTCGCCGAATGCCTGCTGCCGCTGTTCTCCGAGGACCAGGAAAAGGCGATCGCGGAGGCGCAGGAAATCCTCGGCGCCTTCCCGGAAAAATTCACGGTCGCCTACCAGGCCGGCTTGCGCGCCAAGATCGGTCTGTTCACGGCCCGCGACGGCGACGAGGCGCTGGTGCAGGACCTGCTGGATGCGATGGCGATAGGAAAGGCCGACTTCACCCTCACCTTCCGCCGCCTCGGCGATGCGGCGGAAGGCCCAGTTGCCGATGCGAAGGTACGATCGCTGTTCAACGATCCCGCCGCGTTCGACGAGTGGGCCGCGCACTGGCGCAAGCGCACCGCGGAAGAGCCGCAATTGCCGGCCGAGCGCAAGGCCGCCATGCACGCGATCAATCCCGCCTTCATCCCGCGCAACCACCGCATTGAGGCGGTGATATCCGCCGCAGTCGCGGATGATACCACGCCGTTCGAGGAGCTCATCAAGGTGCTGGCAAAACCCTTCGAGGACCAGCCGGAGTCTGCGGACTACGCCGATCCGCCGAAGCCGGAAGAGCGGGTATGCCAGACCTTTTGCGGGACGTGAGCGTTAACTCACCTTCCACCATCCGCTGAGCCCGGCGCATCGAATTAAGAAACACTCAAGGCGCCCCTCACAAACCTAGGCGGTTGGTGGGAGATATTGCCGTGGACGCTCTTGTTTTCGAATTCATGGGACTGATGATGCTCGCGCTCTGTGTCATCGTGATCGCGGTGCCGTCGTCACGCCGCGAGGCTTCGCAACGGGCCCGCCATCACTGATTCCAGCCCGCGCCGGCCAGGCAGCGAGACTCGCCTGTCAGTTGCGAAAGTGCCGTTCGCTTCGCAATGCAAGGCTCGAATTTGCCTTCAAGACCCTTGACATATCAGCGCTTTCGGCAGAACGGCTTGTTGTCATGGAATTGATAACGACCACGTCCGAACTCGCTGCCGTCTGCGCGCGTCTTGCCAAGCACCCCGTCATCACGGTCGATACCGAGTTCCTTCGCGAAACCACCTATTACCCGCTGCTCTGCGTGGTGCAGATGGCGAGCCCGGAGGAGGCCGTCGTCGTCGACGCCCTGGCCGAGAGCATCGATCTGCAGCCGTTTTTCGCGCTGATGGCGGATGAGAAGGTGCTGAAAGTGTTCCACGCCGCCCGCCAGGACATCGAGATCATCGTGCACCGGGCGACCATTGTTCCGCACCCGATCTTCGACACCCAGGTCGCGGCCATGGTGCTGGGCTATGGCGATAGCATCGCCTACGACCAGCTGGTCGAGCGCATCACCGGCCACCGGCCGGACAAGACCCACCGCTTCACCGACTGGTCGCGCCGGCCTTTGACCAAGGAACAGATGCATTACGCGGTGTCCGACGTCACCCATCTGCGCGATGTCTTCACCGCGCTCGATGCCGACCTCAAGAAGCGCGGCCGCAACGACTGGGTCAGCGAGGAGATGGAGGTTTTGACCTCGCCCCGGACCTACGACTTCCACCCCGAGCGCGCCTGGGAACGGCTGAAGACGCGGGTTCGCAAGCCAAAAGAACTGGCGGTGCTGATGGAGGTCGCGGCCTGGCGCGAGCAGGAAGCGCAGAGCCGCGATGTGCCGCGCAGCCGCGTCCTGAAGGACGATGCGGTCGGCGATATCGCGACGCATGCGCCAAACAGCCTCGAAAAACTCGCCAATCTGCGCTCGCTGCCGAAGGGCTTTGACCGTTCCAAATGGGGCACCGACATCGTCGCGGCCGTGCAGCGCGGGCTGGCGCGCGATCCATTGACGCTGCCGAAACTGGAAAAGCCGCGCAACAATTCGAACGGTGCCGCGATCGTCGAGCTTCTGAAAGTGCTGCTGCGGATGACGTCCGAACGTCACGCGGTCGCGAGCAAGGTGATCGCGACCGTGGACGACCTGGAGCAGATAGCGGCCGACGATGACGCCGACGTCGCCGCACTGCATGGCTGGCGCCGCGAGCTGTTCGGCGAAGCCGCGCTGTCGCTGAAGCATGGACGGCTGGCGCTCGCGATCGAACGCGGCCGCGTGGTGCGTGTGGACCGCAGCAAGGTCGAGAGTTAGACGGCGATCCTGCGCACCGCCTCGATCACATCACTGCTCTGCTGGATGCCGGCGAAATTGCCGATCACCCTGACCACCGCCTGCTTGTAGGACGCCGCATCGCCGACGCCTGGACGGCGGCAGGCCACTGCATCGCTGACGACCTGGTAGCGGTCGCTACGATGATAGCCGTCGACCACGGTGGAAAGCACGGTCTCGTCGAGAGAGAAGCCCATCAGCACGCAGCGGATGTTGCGCATGTTCGACATGTATTCGGCAAACCGCGCCGAGCTGTAGGCCGAGGGCAGCGGATGCTCGAAGGTCAGTTCGCCCGGCCGCGGCTTCAGCTCCGCGATCCAGTCGGTCAGGTTCGAGGCCGGATTGAACCAGGCCGCCTGCGCGATCCGCTTCAGGTGCATCACCGGCCAGAGATTCTCGCGCCACAGCGTCATCAATTGCAGGCAGCGCGCGCTGATCACCTCGGCGTCCGAGATCACGTGGCTGCGGCCCTCGGTGAGATACTCGATCTGCAGATCGGCGCAGACGAGGATCGGCGGATCGTTATCCATCAAGGCCACCATGGATTTGCGGTTCGGCATCATTAGTCGGCCATCGCGGGCGTGCGCAGCGGCGAGGTCACCTCGCGGCCGGCGGAAACGTCGAGCACGCCGGGCCGGTCCCAGTCGCCCTCGGGCCGTATGATCACATAGGGGTCGCTGTCGAGCGTGATCGCATCGGGACCCGGCTCGAGATCCAGCACCATCTCGGTATAGGAGAAATCGGAGAAGGTGATCTTGCGGTTGTGGCCGAGCGGCCTGGCGCCGAAATGCGACCAGAAATTCACCAGCCGGTCCTGCGCGTGGCCGTAGACCTTCTTGAAGCCCTTGCGCTTGATGTATTCGAAGCTCGCCTGCACCAGCTTGAACGAGATGCGTGAGCGGCGGAATTGGTGGCGCACGGCGAGCCGCTCGATCTTGGCGAACTCGCCGAAGAAACGCACCCGCAGGCAGCCCGCGGGCTCTTTGCCGATAAAGCCGATGAAATGCGCGGCGACCAGATCGTTGCCGTCGAACTCCTCCTCGATCGGGCAATCCTGCTCGGCGAGATAGGTGGCCGAACGGATCGCCATCACCAGCATCAGATCATTGGGATCGCGGGCGATGCGGATGGAAATCTCGCGCGAACTGGTTTTTCGTGATGGTAGCATCTTAGTGCCGTGCATTTGCAAAACTCCCTGCTGACGCGCCCGCCCCTCCGTTCGCTGAAGTGCGATTCCAGGGACGCCGGTAGCGCCAGAGCTCCTGCTGAGAACTTTCGATTGGCTCGAAGCCGATCGCGATCATCAGATTGCGGCCGTCCTCGCTCGAGGGTTGGGCATAGAGATCGGCGGGCGCGAGCCGCTTCTTGCAAAGGTGCTCCGATACGGAGCCCAGTCCCGCCATCGCCCGGCCCTGCCCTGCGATGGCCCAGACATAGATCGCGGACGCCTGTTCGAACCGACTGGCAAGCAGGGAGAGAGGCGGCTGCGTCAGGGGTATCTCGGCGCGCAAGAGCGCGTCGTGCCCGTTTCGGTTGAGATAGATGAAGGCGACCGCACCGAGCAGTCTCCCTTGCCGGCCGAATGTCAAGATGCTGTCCGGATCGAACGCGAAGTAGCGCTCAAGATCGGTTACCGCGATGTTGACGCCGGGCACCATCCGGTTGCCCATCTCCGCAACGGAAGAAAGCTCGGAGCGCTGCGCCGGCCGCACCTCGATATCCCGGCTCCGCGGCAGCATGTCGAAATCGTGCCTTGCGACCAATGGGCCCCTTTCCTTAAGCGGATCAGGCATCTATCGTTTCTCCTACCCCGTGGCTGCCAGCTTAGCGGGTGAGGATTTGTGGTATGCAGCAACTATTGCACAGGGGTGCTGCGGTGATGCAGCACCGGACCGACGAAGTCCTGGATGCGTCCTGGGATGACCTGAAATCGTTCCTCGCCTGCGCGCGGCACAAGAGTTTCCGCAACGCCGCCGACATGCTCGGCGTTACCAGCACCACGCTGATGCGCAGGATCGACCGCCTGGAGGAACGTCTCGGCTGCAAGGTGTTTTTGCGCGACCAGAGCGGACTGACACTCAGCGAAGACGGCGCCGCGATGATCGGCGAAGCCGTGGAGATGGAGCGCCATGCCTTCAATTTGCTGCGTCGCGCCTCGCAGTCGAACGATACGTCCGGAACAGTTCGCGTCGCCGTCACGGAGGGCCCGGGTAATTTCTGGATATTGCCGCGGTTGATCGACTTCCACAGGACCTATCGCAAGATCACCGTCGACCTGCGTTGCGCCATGGAACAGGCCGACGTCTCGCGGCTGGAAGCCGACATCGCCATTCAGCTGGAGCGGCCGACCAATCCCGACCTGATCGTGACCAAGCTCGGCCGGCTGCACATCTACGCCTTCGTCTCCGAGGACTATCGAAAACACCACGGCCTGCCGATGCTGGCCGACCTCAGGAGTCACCGCCTGGTGATCCAGCACGCGCCGCAGGTCGACGATTCCGCCTATGCGCGGGTGCTGGGTCTGACCTCGCTGGACGGCATCATCGGCATCAAGACCAATTCCAGCATCGGCGTGTTCTACGCCATCGAGCGCGGCGCCGGCATGGGCTTCCTGCCGACCGCGATGGTAGCACTGGGAGCAAATTTGGTGGCCGTCGATCTCGGCGTGCACCACCACGCCGATCTCTGGCTTGCCTATCACAAGGAGTTTCGCAACTCCGACCGGCACAAGATCGTGATCGAGTGGATCAAGAAGATCTTTGATCCGCGCACTTACCCCTGCTTCCGCGACGAGTTCATCCATCCCCGCGATCTCGTGCCGCTGATGGCCAGATCGAAGGAGACCTATGGTCTCGAGGGTTATGTCGCGGCCAAGCCGTTTGGCGAGGCGTGCTAAAACCTCATCTCAAGCCCGAGCGTGCCCTGGTGGGACGTCAGGTTCGAGCGGAATCTTCCGTCGTAATTCAGATAAAGCCGCGCGGTGTTGGTGATGCTGAGCGAGGCCGACGCGCCGGCATCGGCACCATACTGGCTTTCGCCGATGCCTGCGACCGAAACGCTCTGCGGTCCGAGGCTGACCAGGACCGAGCTGAACTGCTGCGAGAAATTGTCGACGAACTTGCCGTAGGCGGACAGGTCGAGGATCATCCTCTGATCGAAGATCCAGTAGTGCCCGACTTCCGCGCCGGCGAGGATCCGCGCGCGCGACATGTTGGCGCCAGTTACGGTCAGCGGATCAAGACCGCCGGCTTCCTGGAACGCGCCGGTCGAGGCGTGCACATATTCGAGACCGACCTTCGGCACGACGCGGCTCTGCTCCATCGTCCAGTAATAGTCGAGCTCGGTCAGCGCGCCGTCGATCTGCGCGCCGTAACGCGCGGTGGCGAAGCCGAAGCCGGTGTCGCGGCCCGACGAGACGTTACCAAAACCGTGCACCAGCGCGATCGCCCAGGTCCACGGTCCCTTGTCGACGGAGGCGTTGAAGCCGAACTGCGTCACGTCGAGCGTCGCCGACTGCAGCGCCAGCGGCACGTCCACGGTGGTGCGGCTCTGGTCGACGGAGAAGCCGACATTCACCCCGGGCATAACCCGCGCGCCGAAGCCCGCGACCCCGCCCATGGTGCGGCGCTTGTCGCCGAAATAGTCGACTTGCGGGCCGGTCGTGATCGAGAGGCCGTAAAGCTCGCCCCAGGTACGGTAGCGCGGACCGTCGGTCGCCTCCGACGCGCCGCCGCCGCCGGGATTGTTGCGCATGCCGCGCACGAAGCCGTTGGTGGCCTGGTTGCCAAGGCGCTCCAGGAAATTGCTGCCGAGGTTGAGCAGTTCCGATCCCGTCGAGATATCGGAATTGATCTGGGTCGGGGTCGGAACCGGCGTCGGCGACGGGGTGGGCGTCGGTGTGGGCGTGGGACTCGGCGATGGCGAGGGCGATTGCGCGAATGCCGGCACTGATCCGGCGGCAACCGAAAGCGCAAGCGCAAAGGCCGTCAGAACTGTCCGCGCAAGCCTCAAGCGGCCCCCACTCCCCCTCACCTGCGACGGCCGCAACAAGCAGCGCATGGATGCCATTTCCAGAAGGCGTTTTGTCCGACAAAGTCCTTGTTCGCTCGCGCTGATTTGCTCCCAGTTGCGGCGGAGGGTCAATCGCTGCCGGGGTAATTGCCAGCCATTGTGCCCCCGCCGCCACAGGTACTTTGCCGCCGATTCGGGGGCGAGGCGGATTTCCCAAGGCCCTTCAAAAGCTTGCTAAGGCGCAAATTTCGTGTAGCAATCCCTTCACAATCGGAATTTGGCCGCTCGACTGTGCGTTTCGCGAAGACTCGGAAATTCAGTAGACTACCGGAAGCCCGTTTGTGGCGTGGCACGTGTCATGCGTGGCCGCGTCTTTTTTACGTCTAGATCAGGAGACAGGCGATGCCGAAGGGTACCGTCAAATGGTTCAACCCGACCAAGGGTTATGGGTTCATCAAGCCGAACGCCGGCGATAAGGACGTGTTCGTCCATATCTCGGCGGTCGAGCGTGCCGGGCTCAGCACCCTCAACGAAAATCAGGTCGTGGAATATGACCTCGTGGAAAATCGCGGCAAGTCCTCCGCGGAAAACCTGAAGGTCTCCTAACTTTTTTCATCCGCGTCACGCGTCATGATTGCGAACCCCCGGCCAACGCCGGGGGATTTTTATTTCGGGCCATTTTTGTCAGACCGAAGTGCCGTCCGCACTCGCGACCGGCGAGATCAGGAAATTGCCGGAGCCTGCGCTGTCCGGCGTCTTGCAGATCTCGCCGTCGAGCTGGACCGCGCCGCTTGCGAGCAGCCGCAGCGCGTCGGGATAGATGCGATGCTCGACCTCGAGGATGCGCTCCGACAGCGTTTCCGCCGTATCGTGATCGCTGACGCCGACCGCGCCCTGCATCAGGATCGGCCCGGCATCGGTCTCCGGAATGACGAAGTGAACCGTGGCGCCGGAAATCTTCACGCCCGCACGCAGGGCCTGGCCATGCGGGTCCAGGCCGGGAAAACACGGCAGCAGCGACGGATGGATGTTGAGCATCTTGCCGTACCAGCGCCGCGTGAACTCGCCCGTGAACAGGCGCATGAAACCGCCGAGGCAGATCAGCTCGATCTTGTGTTGGTCCAGCACCGCCTGCAGCGCCGCCTCGAACGCCGCGCGATCCTTTCCGTACGGCTTGCTTTCGACGACTACGGCCGGAATGCCGCTGGCCTTCGCCCGCTCAAGTCCCAATGCATCGGCGCGGTTGGAGACGACCACTGCAATCTCCGCCGGATAATCTTCCGCTGCGGCAGCCTTGATCAGCGCCGCCATGTTCGAGCCGCGCCCGGAAATCAGGATGGCGACGCGGCGCTTCATGCTGCGAGATCGAGATGGCCGTTATAGACGACGCGCTGTTCGCCCGCGGCCGGAATGACCTCGCCAAGCAGCGTGACGGTTTCGCCATTGGCAGTGAGGATCTCGGTCACCTGCTCGACCGCCTCCGGCTTGATGATCGCGATCATGCCGATGCCGCAGTTGAAGGTGCGCAGCAGTTCCAGCTCGGCGACGCCGCCCTGCTCCGCCAGCCACTTGAATACCGGCAGCACCGGCAGCCGCGCCAGATCGATGCCGACACCGAGATGCTTGGGCAACACACGCGGGATGTTGTCGGTGAAGCCACCGCCGGTGATATGCGCGAGCCCCTTCACCGCGCCGCTCTCGCGGATCGCGCGCAGGCAGGATTTTACATAAAGCCGCGTCGGCGTCAGCAGGGCGCCGCCGAGCGTCATGACCGGCGAGAACGGCGCCTGCGCGTCATAGCCGAGGCCGCTCCGGGCGACGATCTTGCGCACCAGCGAGAAGCCGTTGGAGTGCACGCCCGATGACGCGAGCCCGATGACGGCGTCGCCGGCCTGGATATCGCCGCGCGGCAGCAGCGTGCCGCGTTCGGCCGCGCCGACCGCAAAGCCCGCGAGGTCGTAGTCGCCGTCCCGGTAGAGGCCGGGCATCTCCGCGGTCTCGCCGCCGATCAGCGCGCAGCCGGATTCGCGACAGCCTTCCGCGATACCGGCGACGATCGCGGCGGTGGTCTCGGGTTCGAGCTTGCCGCAGGCGAAGTAGTCCAGGAAAAATAACGGCTCGGCGCCCTGCACCACCAGATCGTTGACCGACATCGCGACGAGATCGATGCCGATGCTGCCGGGCAGGCCAGCCTCGATCGCGATCTTGACCTTGGTGCCGACGCCATCGGTGGCTGCGACCAGAACGGGATCGTTGAAGCCCGCGGCCTTGAGGTCGAAAAGCCCGCCGAAGCCGCCGATCTCGGCGTCGGCGCCGGCGCGCGCGGTGGCCCGCACCATCGGTTTGATGAGGTCGACCAGACGATTGCCCGCGTCGATATCGACGCCCGAATCCGCGTAAGTGAGCCCGTTTTTGCGCTCGGCCATGCCCATTTCCAAGATAATCGCGGCTGGTTACGTCGGATTGGGCCGTCGCGCAATGGCTCGCAAGCGAGGTTCCGGTGTACTATGTAGATAACGACCGGCTCGCTCCGCAAAGAGCCGGATTTGCTGCAAAATCAGACCGGTAGCCGGGAAGCGCCGTGTGAGTATCCCAACCTCTATTCCGAATCTGATTACGCTCGGCCGGATCCTGCTCGTGCCCATCGTCATCTGGGCGATCGCCTCCGAGCAGATGGAATTGGCGTTTGTGGTCTTCATCGTCGCAGGCGTCAGCGACGCGGTCGACGGCTTCCTCGCCAAGCGCTTCAACATGACGAGCGAACTGGGTGCTCTTCTCGATCCCTTGGCTGACAAAGCGCTGCTGGTCTCGATCTTCATCGCGCTCGGCATCTGGGGCGCGATCCCGCGCTGGATCGTGATCCTGGTGGTGTCGCGCGACTTCATGATCGTCGCCGCCGTGATCGTGTCCTGGCTGTTCGACAAGCCGGTGGCGATGAAGCCGTCGATGGTCTCCAAGCTCAACACGGTGGCACAGGTGGCGTTCGCGGCGCTGGTGCTGGCTTCGCTGGGCTTCAATTTCAAGCCGGCGCCCTATGACGTGATCCTGATGGGCCTTGTGACCATCTTTACCCTTTCCTCCGTATCGCTTTATCTCGTGGAGTGGGTACGGCACATGAGCACGCTCGAAGCGCGCTGATTTCCGCGGTACAAGTCCCGTTTGGAGCCCCTTTGGAGTCTCGCGTGGCAGGCCGCGTTCATCCCCGACAACTGGCATTCGCGCTGCCGCATGCGGAAAGCCTGACGCGGGACAATTTTCTGGAAGGACCGGCGAACGCCGCGGGCCTCGCGCTGATCGATGCCTGGCCGGAATGGCCGAGCCGCACCATGCTGCTCGCGGGGCCGGAAGGTTCCGGCAAGAGCCACCTCGCCGCGATCTGGGCGGAGGCGGCCGGCGCGCGTTCCACCACCGCGCATGCGCTGACGGCTGCGAATGTACCCGCAGCGCTCGCGACCGGCGCGCTGGTGGTGGAGGATTTGAGGCCCGCCGATCTTGACGAGCGCGCGCTGTTCCACCTGCTCAATCTCGCGCGCGAGGATCAGGCTTATGTGCTGATCACCGCGCGCGTGCCGCCCGCTTCATTCGAGATCGAGTTGCGCGACCTGCGCTCACGGCTGCGCGCGCTTCCCGTGGTGTCGCTGCAGGAACCCGACGATCAGCTGTTCCGCGCCCTCATCGTCAAGTTCTGTGCGGACCGGCAACTCGCGGTGGACGAAGCTGTTGTCGGCTATCTCGCAACCCGGATCGAGCGGTCCTATGCCGCGGTGCGGCAGGCGGTCGAACTTTTGGACCGCGAGGCGCTTAGCCTTGGCCGCCCCGTAACCCGGGCGCTGGCGGCCGAAGTGCTGCGTAAACCTTGATCGCCCCGGCATCTTGACGCCATCCCGCAGGGGGCCATCATGGCCGGTGAATAGTCATCCGGGTGACACATTATTTGCGCGGCGTCCCGCTAAATGCGCAGGCGAGCGCCCGAATTCGCGATTGGATCGAATTCTCATGGAATCTGAACAAGCTATTGTAATTGAAGAGAAAGAGATCGCTCCTGAGAGCCTCTCGTCGATCGCCGGCAGCCCCGAGCGCTTCATCAATCGCGAGCTGTCCTGGCTGCACTTCAACCGCCGTGTGCTGGAGGAATCGGTCAATCCGGGCCACCCCCTGCTGGAACGGGTGCGGTTCCTGTCGATATCGGCCAATAACCTCGATGAATTCTTCATGGTCCGGGTCGCCGGCATCAAGGCGCAGGTCCGTGAGGGCATTACCGAGCGCAGCCCGGACGGCCTGACGCCTTCCGAGCAGCTTGTTCTCATCAATGAAACCGTCTCGCATTTGGCCATCGACCAGCAGGCGATCTGGCGCGACCTGCGCCATCTGCTCGGCGACACCGGCATCGTGCTGGTCGACGGCCGCGATGTCACCAAGAGCGAGCGCAGCTGGATCGAGGATCACTTCCTCCACAACATCTTCCCGCTGCTCACCCCGCTGGCGATCGATCCGGCGCATCCCTTCCCGTTCATTCCGAGCCTCGGCTTCACCGTGGCGCTGCAGCTTGCGCGCGTCTCCGACGGCAAGCCGATGAACGCGCTGATCCGCATGCCCGGCAAGATCGACCGTTTCATCCGGCTCCCGTCAAGCAGGGACGGCGTGGTGCGCCTGATCACGCTGGAACAGGCGACCGGTCTCTTCATCGGCCGTCTCTTCCCCGGCTATACCGTCAAAGGCCAGGGCGCGTTCCGTATCATCCGCGACTCTGAACTCGAAATCGAGGAAGAGGCCGAGGATCTGGTGCGCCTGTTCGAGACCGCGCTGAAGCGGCGGCGCCGCGGATCGGTGATCCGGCTCGAGATCGAAGCCAACATGCCCGAGGAGCTGCGCGCCTTCGTGCAGCGCGCGCTCTCGACCACGGACGACGAGATGTTGCTGGTCGACGGCGTGCTCGCCATGAACGAGCTGTCGCAATTGACGCGGCTCGACCGGCCCGACCTGGAATTTGTGCCCTATGTGCCACGTCATCCCGAGCGCGTCCGCGACCATGGCGGCGACATCTTCGCGGCGATCCGGCAGAAGGACCTGATCGTCCATCACCCCTACGAATCCTTCGACGTCGTGGTGCAGTTCCTGCAGCAGGCCGCGCGCGATCCCGATGTGGTCGCGATCAAGCAGACCCTCTACCGCACCTCCAACAACTCGCCGATCGTGCGCGCGCTGGCGGAGGCCGCCGAAGCCGGCAAGTCGGTCACGGCGCTGATCGAGCTCAAGGCGCGCTTCGACGAGGAAGCCAACATCCGCTGGGCGCGCGACCTCGAACGCGCCGGCGTGCAGGTGGTCTACGGCTTCCTCGAACTCAAGACCCACGCCAAATTGTCGCTGATCGTGCGGCGCGAGGGCGGCAGTCTCACCACTTATGTCCACACCGGGACCGGCAATTATCACCCGGTTACCGCGCGCATCTACACCGACCTTTCCTACTTCACGTCAGATCCGATCATCGGGCGCGACGTGGCGCGGGTGTTCAACTTCATCACCGGCTATGCCGAGCCGATCGACATCGAGAAGATGGCAGTGTCGCCCTTGACACTGCGCAAGCGCATGATCGAGCACATCCAGGGCGAGACCAACTACGCCCGTCACGGCAAGCCCGGCGTGATCTGGATGAAGATGAATTCGCTGGTCGACCCCGACATCATCGATGCGCTGTATGAGGCCTCCCAGGCCGGCGTCTTGGTTGAGCTCGTGGTGCGCGGCATCTGCTGCTTGCGGCCGGGACTGCCCGGTCTTTCCGAAAATATCCGCGTCAAATCGGTAATCGGACGCTTCCTGGAGCACGGCCGAATCTACTGCTTTGGCATGGGACAGGGCCTGCCGAGCCCCAAAGCAGCTGTGTATATCTCGTCAGCCGACATGATGCCGCGCAACCTCGACCGCCGCGTCGAGGTGCTCTGCCCGCTGCAAAATCCCACGGTGCATCAGCAGGTTCTCGAACAGATCATGGTCGCCAATCTGAAGGACAATGAGCAGAGCTGGCGGTTGTTGCCGGACGGGTCGTCAACGCGTATGAAGGCTGCGAAGGGCGAGGAGTCCTTCAATTTGCACAACTACTTCATGACGAATCCGAGTCTCTCAGGCCGTGGAAAGTCGCTCAAGGAATCTTCGCCGCGCCGCCTCACGCGCCGTAACGAACGCCATCACAGCTCCTAAGGGTCCCCTCCTGTGAAGCGGCCGCGCAAGCGCGCCGCCAGCGTCGCCGTTATCGATATCGGCTCGAACTCGGTCCGTCTCGTCGTCTATGAGCAGATGGCGCGGAGCCTCGTGTCCGTGTTCAACGAGAAGACGCTGTGCGGCCTTGGACGCGAGGTGCAGAGCACCGGCCTGCTCGCGCCTGACGCCGTCGACAAGGCGTTGACCTCGCTGAAGCGTTTTCATGCGCTGTGCAAGATCCAGAAGGTCGGCCGCGTCTATGCGATCGCGACCGCCGCCTGCCGCGATGCGACCAACGGGCCCGACTTCATTGCCAGGGCGGAACGTATCTGCGGCGCGAAGATCGAGATCCTGTCGGGGCAGCGCGCAGCCCAGTTGTCGGCGCAGGGCGTCATCTCCGGCATTCACAAGCCCGACGGCATTGTCGGCGATCTCGGCGGCGGCTCGCTGGAATTGATCGACGTGCGCGGCCATCGGGTGCACGGCGGCGTCACCCTGCCGCTCGGGAGCCTCGCGCTGCAGGATCTCGCGCATAAATCGCTGAAGCGCGCCGATCGTATCGTCAGGAACGAGCTGTCGGAAGTGCCGCGGCTTGCGGCCGGACGCGCCCGCACCTTCTACGCCGTCGGCGGCACCTGGCGCGCGCTGGCGCGCATCCACATCATCCAGAGCGGCTATCCGCTGAGGGTGATGCACGGCTATTCCATTCCCGCCGCCGAGGCGCTCATCTTCGCGCAGCGTCTGCGCCGGCTTGTGGCCGCCAACATGCTGGCCAATATCGAGGCGGTCGCGGATGCCCGCCGTCCGCTCCTCACCTATGCTGCACTGGTGCTCGAACACATCATCCGCACTGCGCGGCCGAAGACGATCACGTTCTCGACCTTCGGCGTGCGCGAGGGCCTGTTGTTCTCGATGCTGCCGGAGGCCGAGCGCAACAAGGACGGCCTGATCTGCGCGGCGCAGAGCCTCAATGAATTGCTGTCGCGCTCGGCGCGCCATGCGCAGGAATTGATCCAATGGACCGACCGCCTGGCGCGGGTCGTGCATCTGCGGGAGACCGAGGAAGACCGCCGGCTCCGCCATGCCGCCTGCCTGCTGTCGGACATCGGCTGGCGGGCGCATCCCGATCATCGCGGCGAGCAGACGCTCGAAATCATCACCAACGGCAATTTCGGCTCGATCAGCCATCAGGGCCGCGCCTTTGTCGCACTGTCGGTGTTCTTCCGCTATGCGGGGCTGAGCGAGGAGAACCAGCCGCCGACCGTCATCCAGCAGCAGGTCACGGCGACCATGCTGGAGCGCGCCAAGGTGCTCGGCGCGGCGTTCCGCGTGGCGCATCTGATCTCGGCGGCGCGTCCGGGCGTGTTGCCGGCGACGCATTTCCGCAGCCAGGGCCGCAAGCTGATGCTGGTGTTCGAGCACCAGATGGTCGATCTCGTCGCCGACCGCGTCGGCAGCCGCTTCAAGCAGCTGGCGCGGCTGGTCGGCCGCGCCGGTTCTATCGTCCGCCGCTAGCCGATCGCGCCTGCGGCGCGACGACGTGCAGCCGCTGTCGCCGCCAGATCGACCCCGCAATCAGCACGATGATGGCACCGACCACGGCGCAGGCGATCTCGCCGCCGCTGCCGCCGACAAACAGCGGGGCCACGCCGAGCAGCGTCAGCAGCGCGTCGAGTTCGACGCCCATGGCGCCCTCGAACAGCGCCTGCAGCCTCGGATGCACCGCCGAATCGGTCGCGATCACGTCGCCCGCGATCCAGCCGAGCAGCGCCGAGCCGGCCCAGATCAGGATCGGCAGCATGCCGAGCAGCGCCATGATCAGCGCGGCGCCGGCGATGATCAGCGGGATGCTGCTGGCGAGCCCGAAGATCAAAAGCGGCAGACTGCCGTCGGCGGCGGCCGCAACCGCGATGACGTTGTCGAGGCTCATCACGATATCGGCCACGACGACAATCTGCACCGCGGCCCACAGATGCGACGCGGAACCTGCGCCGTGCGCCTCGTCATCCTGCGGCACCAGAAGCTTGGCGGCGATCACGAGCAACGCGAGGCCACCGACGAGCTTGAGGTAAGGCAATCCCATCACGGTGGCGATGATCACCGTGAAGACGATCCGCAGCAGCACGGCTGCGAGCGTGCCGAGCAGCATGCCCCAGAATCGTTGCCGCGCCTCGAGCCCGCGGCAGGCCATCGCGACGACGAGGGCGTTGTCGCCGGACAAAAGAATGTTGATCCAGACGATCTTCGAGAGATTCACCCAGAACTGCGGGTGGCTGATCTCGGCGCCGAACTGCCGGAACAGCGCACCCAGCCCAGCGGGATCGAGCAAATCCGACAACCAGTTCAATCCGACCTCCGAGAGCAGCTCGCGCCGTCACTCGGTATCGCAAATCGCCTGATGCGTCCGGGTGGCGATTTGTCGCTATTCGGCGGTCTGCGGCGCCTCGATCTTGGGATGCGGTTCCCCGAGCTTGCGGCGGCGCCAGATGGTTCCGACGATCAGGACCGCGACCGATCCCAGCGCGGATGCCACGAAATCCATCAGATCGCCATCGAGATTGAAATGCGACTTGAGGATGGTGGACGTCGCATCGACGGTGATGTGACCGTCCAGCATGCTGTGGAGCAGCGACTGGTCGATCGGGTCGCTGGCGATCACGTCGCCCGCGATCCAGCCGAGCAGCATGGCGCCGAGCCAGACCAGCACCGGATAACGGTCGAGAATCATCATGATCAGCGCAGCACCCGCAATGATCATGGGAATCGAGATGGCAAGGCCGAGAACGAGCAGCGAGAGCTGGCCGTTCGCGGCCGCCGCGACCGCGATCACGTTGTCCAGGCTCATGATGATATCGGCAATGACGACGATGCGCACCGCGTGCCAGAGCGTGGTGCCGGCCGCGACCTCGTCGCCCTCGTCCTCCGGCACGAGCAGCTTGGCCGCGATGATCAAGAGCGCGATGCCGCCGACGAGCTTCAGGTAAGGCAGCGACATCAAGGTCGCGACAATGCCGGTGAACGCGATCAGGAGCACCACGGCGATGCCGGCGCCGATGATCATGCCCCACAGCCGATGGGCCCCATGCAGACCGCGGCAGGCCATCGCGATCACGAGCGCGTTGTCGCCGGACAACAGCACGTTGATCCAGATGATCTTGCCGACCGCGAGCCAGAACGACGGCTGCTGCATGTCGGCCCGAAACTGCGTGAAGAACGCGCCGATGTTGGAGGGATCGAATATCTGCATCAGCGAGTTCACGGCCTACCCCCTTGACCCAACCGGCCGCTCTGCGCGGCTCTTATTGTATCAGCCGACGATTTCATTGCCCGAGAAAAACTGCGCGATTTCGATCGCAGCCGTCTCCGTTGCGTCCGACCCATGCACCGAATTTTCGCCGATCGATTTCGCATGCACCTTGCGGATGGTTCCGTCCGCGGCTTTCGCCGGATCGGTCGCGCCCATCACGTCGCGATATTTGGCGATCGCGCCCTCGCCTTCCAGCACCTGCACGACGACCGGACCCGAGGTCATGAAGTCGACAAGCTCGCCAAAGAACGGGCGCGCCTTGTGCACGGCATAGAAGGTCTCGGCCTGGCCGCGGGTCATGCGGATGCGCTTTTGCGCGATAATGCGAAGGCCCGCCTTCTCGATCAACGCATTGACCGCGCCGGTCAGATTGCGCTCGGTCGCGTCGGGCTTGATGATCGAGAAAGTACGTTCAATCGCCATTTTTAGTCCTCAAATTAACGCCTCGTGGAGTTGGTCGCGCTTATATCGGCGGCCCGCGCACACGGCAAGCGTCCCCCTTGTGAGCCGGCCGTTGTAAATGCCCGGATTTACAACGATTTCGTAACAACCTGCGCTCGAAGGTTGAGCCATGTTTCGCAAATGCACGCTGGCGAAAGCTGCCGCGATAGCTTTGGCCGTTGCCGCCTCCGCACCAGGCCGGGCTGCAGATCTGCGGCCTGCAGATTTGGACACCTGGCGCCCCCACACTCGCGTCGTGTGGGGCCCGCGCTTCTACAACGGCGTTCCGGTCTCCTTCGGATACGGCCTCTGCTATCAGACCCGGCTGCTCCAGACCCCCTGGGGACCCCGCCCGCGGCTGATAAATCAGTGCTGGTGAGCCATCCAAACGTCGAATCGACCCAAAACCCCCGCCCGGAGCGGGGTTTTTCGTTTTCATGCAAATTTTACCTAAATCCCATGCAGACCAGCCCGGATGCGGAAACATTTCGGCAACCGATGAGTTGGCTAGGCAAGGATTGGATGACTGAAACGGAATTGCTGGACGGAACGTACCATGACTGCCCTTGAAACCCATGATGGCGAGATGATCGATCGCAAGACCAGCCGATCGATTTGCGATGCCGTGGGCGAGCGCCTGCAGCAGTTCTTGCATCCGCAACATATGGGCCCCTCGCCCGATCTGGATCGGCTGATCGAAGAGCTGCGCCGGCGCGAAAACGAACATGGCATGAGCACGCCGTCGCAAGGCCGCAGGCCGCGATTTTTCCCGTAAAATCCGGGTTGCGTTTGGCGGCGGCAGCGGTGACAACGCCGCATGCTTTCCATCTCCGACATCTCGATCCGCCTGGCGGGCCGGCTCCTGATCGACCATGCGACCGTGCAGATCACGCCCGGCGCGCGCGTCGGCCTGGTCGGCCGCAACGGCACCGGCAAGTCGACGCTGTTTCGCGCCATCCGCGGCGAGCTCGCCACCGAAAGCGGCACGATCGCCATCCCGCCGCGCTGGCGCGTCGGCTCGCTCGCGCAGGAGGCGCCTGACGGGCCCGAAAGCCTGGTCGAGATCGTGCTCAAGGCCGATCTCGAGCGCGACGCCTTGCTGCGCGAGGCCGACACCGCGCACGACCCCCACCGGATCGCCGAGATCCAGACCCGGCTGGTCGATATCGACGCGCATTCGGCCCCCAGCCGCGCGGCGGCGATCCTGAGCGGCCTTGGCTTCTCGGCCGCCGACCAGGCGCGGCCGGTCTCGGAGTTTTCCGGCGGCTGGCGGATGCGGGTGGCGCTGGCCGCGACGCTGTTCGCCGCGCCCGACCTGCTGCTGCTCGACGAGCCCACCAACTATCTCGATCTCGAGGGCACGCTGTGGCTCGAGGACCATCTGGCGCATTATCCGCGCACGGTGATCGTGATCAGCCACGACCGCGACCTGCTGGAGACGTCGGTCGACCAGATCCTGTATCTCGACCGCGGCAAGCTCACGCTCTATCGCGGCGGCTACTCCTCGTTCGAGGAGCAGCGCGCCACCCGCGAAATGCTCGACGCCAAGCAAGTCAAGCGGCAGGAGGCCGAGCGCAATCGGCTGCAGGCCTTCGTCGATCGCTTCAAGGCCAAGGCCTCGAAAGCGCGGCAAGCGCAGTCCCGCGTGAAAATGCTGGAGCGGATGAAGCCGATTGCCGCACTCGTGACGCAGGACGTGCGCGAGATCATCTTCCCCGCGCCGGAAAAAATACTGTCGCCGCCGATCATCGCCGTCGACAATGTCTCGGTCGGCTACGAGCCCGACAAGCCGGTTTTGAACCGCGTCACCCTGCGGATCGACAATGACGACCGCATTGCGCTGCTCGGCGCCAACGGCAACGGCAAATCGACGCTGGTCAAACTGCTGGCCAATCGCCTGAAGCCGTTTTCCGGATCGGTCACGCGCGCAGAAAAACTCTCTATCGCCTATTTCGCCCAGCATCAGCTCGACGAGCTGAACGAGCAAGCCTCGACCTACGACCACGTCCGCAAGCTGATGCCGGAGGCGCCGGAGTCGAAGGTGCGCGGCCGCGCCGGCGCGATCGGCTTTTCCGGCAAGGCGGCGGATACGCCGGTAAAGAACCTGTCGGGCGGCGAGAAGGCGCGGCTCTTGCTGGGGCTTGCGACTTTTTTCGGCCCCAACATGATCATCCTGGACGAGCCGACCAACCATCTCGACATCGACAGCCGCGCCGCGCTGGCGGAAGCCATCAACGAATTTCCCGGCGCGGTGATCATGGTCTCGCATGACCGCTATCTGATCGAGGCCTGCGCCGACCGGCTCTGGGTGGTGGCCGACCACGCGGTCACAGGCTATGACGGCGACCTCGACGATTACCGGCGGCTGGTGCTGTCGTCGCGCGGCGAGCGCGAAGTCTCGCGCGAGGCGGTCGAGCGCAACGGCGCTCGCGACAAGCCGGAGCGGAGCAAGCCGGCACGGCAGAAGCCGTTGCGGCAGCGCATCTCGGAAGCCGAGGCCGAGATCGAGCGTATCAACGGCATTATCGCCAAAATCGATGCCGCGCTGGCCCTGCCCGACATCTATACCCGCGATCCCAAGCAGGCCGCGCAACTCGCCCAGGCCCGCGCCAATGCGGCAAGTGCGCTCGCGCGCGCCGAGGAGGAATGGCTCGAGGCCAGCGCGCAAGTCGATGAGGCGGCGGGGTGAGGTTTGGTTCAAATATCTAGCCGCTCCGTCGGGTGGGCAAAGGCGCACTTGCGCCGTGCCCACCATCTCGCGACAGACTTTCCTGAACGGTGGGCACGCTTCCGCCCTCGTTTGTTGAACGACCCCAATCGTGGTCGCTTTGCCCACTCTACGCATCCGCGCGGGGCATGACAGCGGAGGAGATGTGACTGAGCGTTCCCGCGGCACAGACATGCCCGAGTGATGCATCAACATCGTCCCTCGGAAATCAGAGGGCGCAGGGAATGCCGGATGCTCATCGCACCCGCAGCCTCGTGTGTAAGCAAAAACACACGAGTTAGTCACCACAGGTACGCCGAAACAATCCGGCACTCCCTGCGCAACGGTTTGACGGCTTATACGCGCTCTCCCCGGTGTCCGGGCTTGATAGCCACCGTCGCTTCTCGCGAAACGTCCCGCAAGAAGCTTGATCCCAGCGTCGGGGAATCAGGACCACACGATTTCGCCGTACGTGAGATGTCTTCGTCTGCGCCAAGCGCGCTGAACAGCCTCACGTCCATTGCATCCCGCGCCTACGTCCGTGACGATCGCGATACGCCCCTCTGGTGGAAGCGGGATGCTCGAAGAAAATCATATGTTTCGGAAAAACGGAAGCTAAAATTTGAAGCGAAATAGGCTCGCGCGCGCCATGAGCCTGAACGGACAAGCAAAATTGGATTTTTGGCGCACGCCATTTCCGGACATTTCGGGCCGCACCGAAGCCATGAGTCGGCAAAATCGATCAAATTGATTTGCCCGTCGGGCTGGTCCAAGGAGCGCCGATGTTATGCAAGCCCCAATGGGTTTTTGCTATTGGCGGCGAGGACGAATGAGCAAGCACGTACGATGGCGCAATCTGGGGCCCGGTACTGCGAGTTACTCAGCGTCGCGCGTCAGAACTGGCGCGAGGCGTATTTGCATCGCCAACTTGATGATCGCCGCCGAAGCGCTTCGCGCGTGAAACAGATGCCACGCGTGAGCTATTGCAAGGTGCAACAATGGCGGCGAGATCGCGACCTCGCAGGTATATCATTTTTGGCGTCAACCCACCGTGCCGTGCGATCCAGGCGCGCACAGGAGCTGGATAGGTATTCATTAGATCTTGCGTCCCGGACGTGCTGACGACGCGTTTGCCGGAGTTATCGAACATCCATGCCGCATGGAAACCAAGCACCGCATTAGGGGTGGCGCAGATTCGATCGCTCGGGACGAAGCCGAGCACCATTGTGCAGGCCGAAACGCATGTGCCGGAAATGACGACGGGCTCACCGGAGTTGCCCACCTGTTGGAAGTGCGTCGTGTAGTCCTTCATCTTACCGCCAACGTCGTTGCTGATAATTACAGTCGCGGAAGCCGATGTAACGGTTAGCGCCATCGATACAACGGCAGCAATCAGGCACGCTCGCATGTCCTTTTCCTCGGCAGTGTCGGATCAATCCTGCGCCACGCGCCGCAAATCGCGTGCCACCAGCCGAGAGGGTCAGCTAAAAGGCTGATTCCAAATCACTTTCTTGGAAGTGGCGACGCGGCTCTCGTCTGTGCAGCGGGAAAGAGAATTCGCAGAAGCCTAAAAACTAGGCCATTTTCACGCCGCTTTGATGAAGATTAAGGCAACAAGAGGGGTAACCTGCCGATGGCGCTTTCGAGCAAACGCTGGAGGACAATCATGAAGATCAAATACATTCTTGCTGCCGCACTCATCATGCCATTGCTGACTGTGTCCAGCACGGCTCAGCAATATGTGGGCGGCCCTAAATCGGGTATTGCCCCCGCGACACAAATCAGCAGCGCAAGCGATATCTACGCGCAGGGAGTCGATGTCTACGCGCCGGGAGTCAAGCGCCACGCTTATCGCGCTGGCCCGAAGACTGTCGTTCCGCGCGGCTATTGATAAGACATCCGCTCCGGATCAATCATGTCCGGTTAGCGGGTAATCTAGGAAATGCCGGCTGTCCGGTTCTGCAGGTTGCAGGCATCTGTTTGGACGTGATTCAAGCGCCGAAACCGGAGCTTTGAATCATGCGGTCTGAACTTACGGATGGGGCGCCGCCATCAGCTTGCTCCTTCCGAACGAGCCCCGCGCGACTCGATCGAACGGCCCCTCAACAGATCAAGCAATGTCAGCGCGCCGCGACCCGATGAGACAGGGTCGCGGCCAAATATCTTGCCTTCATCAAGCCCGCGTCAATTCGCATTTGGCTGCGTCCTAATGAGTCCGAGCCTTGGAACTAGGGCGCGGGGCTGATCGATTGTACGGTGTAGGTGTTGCCGGATCCGCTCAGGGTGAATTTGACCTTGTCACCCGTCTTCAGCTTCGCAAGATCGACTGAAGGAGCGACCGCGAATTCCATCGTCATTGCCGGCCAGTCGATGGCAGGGATTGGACCATGATCGAATGTGATCTTGTGGTTCGCTGCATTCAAAGCCGTGATTGTGCCGGTTGCGTCCGCGGTTTTTGTCTTCTTAGTGTCGCTCATCTTGGAGTCGTTCATCCCCGGCATCTTCTTCATGTCGGACATCTGGGCCAGCGCGCCGCTCACCGGCAGAATCAATGCTGTGCCGATCAATGCTGAAGCAAGCACCGCACGCAGGGTCGGGTAGTGGGCGTCGTCCATACATATTCTCCTGTTGTTTTAGATATCCGTCGCCAATAACTGTTTAGTTCGCAAGGCCGACCAGCCCGGTTTCAAGCTCCGGCTTCGTGAAGAGCAGCGTCAATGCCGTAAATTAGATGTCAATCGCAATTATCGCGACCACTACCCCAACCGCGAAGTGAACTTGCATAGGCGTTGTGTCGCCGTGCGTGCGAAGTCGATTACATATTGCCACGACACTTATCGTGTCACGACAGCCCGATGGCAAGCGCGCGTTTTGGGAGCGCAATTTGCGTTTCATGATCGATTCCAGCAAGGATGGCGCCAGAAGGCGGCGCGCCAGCGATCATGCCGGCAGGGATGCTAGGCGATCGCGCGGTGGCGATCTTTATCTTCGCCCGAGGAGATCGGGAAATTCATTGATAGCAAATGCTGAGTCCGCGAATGTCCGATAACCCGATGGCGAAACCACAGAACAACCGGCTGCGCCAACATGATTGCTCATGAGACTGAGCTCAAGACGCTGATGTTGGCGACCCAGCGCGGCGATGCGGCTGCCTATCGCGCGCTGCTCGCCAAGCTCGTTCCTCGCCTTCGCGCCTATTACAAACGCAGAATGATGGGAGCGGGCCGCGGTGCCGAGGAAGCGGAAGACCTGGTCCAAGAGACGCTGCTGGCGGTCCATCTCAAGCGCGACACCTACGACCCCGACGCGCTGTTCACGCCCTGGCTTCATGCGATCGCGCGCTACAAGCTGATCGACCACCTTCGCAGCAACAAGATGTCGCGGATGGGTGTCCCGATCGACGATCATCAGGAATTGATGGCGGCGGACGACCACGCGGCGACCGAAGGGACGCACGACATGGCGAAACTTCTCGACCGGCTACCGCGGAAGACACGTCAGGCGATCGAAGCCGTCAAGCTCGAAGGTAAGAGCGTCGCCGAAACCGCCGCGCGCTACGGCATGTCGGAATCGAACGTGAAGATCAGCATTCACCGCGGCCTGAAGGCGCTGGCCTCCTTCATTGGCAGAGACAGCGACGCATAATCGAGAAGCCGCGTCGACGGCCGTTTTTGCAGCGGCCGGATTCTCCGTTTCACCTCGCCGTGACTAAGTAACCGGCCGACGAAAGTTTGCGAACTCGTTTGCAGAAGCGCGCATGGAGCGCTCTTCAAATGACAAAGGAGCAAACAATGTCGGCGATCTTTACCAAACCCGTTCTTGCGATTTCCCTTCTGGCATCGCTGGTCGCGATGTCGGCGACCGCGAATGCGGGGGTGACGATTTCCGACAAGCGCTATTGGCCGAGCGAGGTAGGCCCCAGTGCCTACAGTGCCGTCAGCACGCGACATGCGCCGCGCGATGCGTACGCTGCGATCGGCCAGACCTCGGAATCCTCTGGGCCTCGATATCTGGGCGGGCCGAAGTCCGGCTTGACTGCATCTCAGAGTGAGTTCGCGCACACCCATCCGGGCGGTCGCTAAGCTCAAATAGCATTGACGTCGGTCCGGCCGGCATCCTTGATCGTTTTGATGCGCGCTGAATATCGCGCACTCAAATCAAGCAGGGATGCCGGCCGGATCGTACGGATTCAATTTTCTTCTCCGCTTTTCACCTCGGCGTGATTGCGTAACCGGCCGAAGAAAGTTTGCGAACTCGTTTGCAGAAGCGCGCATGGAGCGCTCTTCAATGACTCGGAAGCCGCAAACGACGGCGCAGCAGGAGAAAGCCCACATGACCATCACACCAACCCATCAGAACGCGAACCCGCACAGTACGGGACACGGATTCCGCAACACGTTGGCGAATTACTTCGCTCGATACCGGTTTGCACTTTACTCCATCGCTGCCGCGGGACTCGCCGCAGGTGTCCTATTGAACTGGCATTGGTTGGCCGCTGTGGGCGTCCTTCCCTTCCTCCTGCTTCTGCCGTGTATGGTAATGATGCTCAGGTGCATGAAACACGGGGCTCAAGACCAGAAATAGAGAACGGAATCATTCAACAAACCAATTGCAGGAGCAGCTCAATGAACGCGTTGGAGAACACGACGCTAGAAAGGGCGGGTGGCGGCGCAGGCCACAGTCATTCTCAAGGCCATTGTGAACACCATCATGCATCGGAGGCGGGTGCGACGGATACTTCAAGGGCCGGCACTTCGGAGGGGGCTGTCTATACCTGCCCGATGCATCCGGAGGTCCGTCAGATCGGCCCCGGCAATTGTCCGATATGCGGTATGGCGCTCGAGCCGGAGGTCGTTACCTTAGACTCGTCACCAAATCCCGAACTCGTAGACATGACCCGCCGCTTCTGGGTTGGCCTCGCGCTGACCCTGCCGATTTTGGCTCTTGAGATGGCCGGCCATCTCGTCGGCGGCGGCTGGATCGATCAGACGACATCAAATTGGGTTCAGCTTGCGTTTGCGACCCCTGTCGTTCTCTGGGCGGGCTGGCCGTTCTTCGAACGCGGCTGGCAATCGCTGGTGACGCGCAATCTCAACATGTTCACCCTGATCGCGATGGGCGTTGGCGTGGCCTACGCTTACAGCGTCATCGCGACGTTGTTGCCTGATATCTTTCCTCCCACCTTCCGCGACCAGGGCGGCGCCGTCGCGGTCTACTTCGAAGCGGCGGCCGCAATTATCGTCCTCATCCTTCTTGGGCAGGTGCTGGAGCTGCGCGCCCGGGAAGCGACGTCGGGGGCAATAAAGGCGCTGCTCGATCTGGCGCCGAAAACCGCACGTCGTGTCGACGAAAGCGGTGTCGACCATGAGGTCGCGCTCGACAGCCTGCGAGCCGGCGACCGGCTGCGTGTCCGTCCGGGAGACAAGGTGCCGGTGGACGGGATCATCGTCGAAGGAAGGTCTTCACTGGACGAAGCGCTGGTGACCGGCGAGTCCATGCCCATAACCAAAGAGGCCGGTGCCAAGGTCATCGCCGGCACGCTGAACCAGTCGGGCAGTTTCCTGATGCGTGCCGAAAAGGTCGGCCCCGACACGTTGCTCTCCCAGATAGTCCAGATGGTAGCTGAGGCACAAAGGTCCCGCGCGCCGATTCAACGGCTTGCGGACCAGGTTTCCGGTTGGTTCGTACCTGTTGTGATCGTCGCGGCGTTTGCCGCGTTCGGGGCCTGGGCACTGTTCGGACCCGAACCCCGCATGGCTTTCGGGCTGGTCGCAGCCGTCACCGTCCTGATCATCGCCTGCCCCTGTGCGCTGGGTCTTGCCACTCCGTTGTCGATCATGGTGGGCGTCGGCCGTGGTGCCGAGGCCGGCGTACTGATCAAGAACGCCGAAGCACTCGAGCGCCTGGAGAAGGTCGACACATTGGTGGTCGACAAGACCGGGACGTTGACCGAAGGTAAGCCCAAGGTCGGCGAGATCGTTCCTTCGGCTGGATTTTTGGAGTCCGACATTCTGCGAATCGCCGCCAGCGTCGAACGATCGAGCGAACACCCGCTTGCCGACGCGATCGTCCGTGCCGCCAAGGAGCGCAATCTTGATCTGCTTCAGGTGACGGATTTCGACGCCCCCACGGGAAAGGGAGTAACCGGCAAGGTTGAGGGGCGGACGATTCTGCTGGGCAATGCCGCCTTCTTGAGTTCGTCAGGCGTTGAAACGAGTTCGCTGGACGAAAAGGCGGAACTCCTCCGCGGAAGTGGTGCGACGGTCATTTACGTAGCAATCCACGGCCGCCTCGCAGGCATCGTTGCTATCGCCGATCCAGTCAAGCAATCCACACCCGATGCGCTGAAAGCCCTGGCGGCCGAAGGCATCAAGGTCATCATGTTGACGGGAGACAACCGGACCACGGCTAAAGCTGTCGCGACACAGCTCGGCATCGCAGAGGTCGAGGCGGAGGTTCTTCCGAACCAAAAGAGCGCCGTCGTCGCGAAGCTCCAGAAATCCGGGCACATCGTGGCGATGGCGGGCGACGGGGTGAATGACGCACCGGCCCTCGCCACTTCCGATGTCGGCATCGCGATGGGCACGGGCACGGACGTCGCCATGGAAAGCGCCGGCGTGACGCTGCTGAAGGGAGATTTGGGCAGCATCGTTCGTGCGCGCCGCCTATCCCAAGCGACGATGAGCAACATCCGCCAGAATCTCTTCTTCGCGTTCATCTACAATGCCGCGGGGATCCCCATCGCGGCTGGCATCTTGTACCCGACGTTCGGGCTGTTGCTCTCGCCGATCATCGCCGGCGCGACCATGGCGCTGTCCTCTTTGAGCGTGGTCGGGAACGCCTTGCGGCTGCGGAGAGTCCGCATCTAATCGACCTGTCGGCCTACATGGCAACAGCCGTGTCGCTCGGCTGGACGATAGTTCTTTGGGATGACGAACTGGAGAGTGCGCCGGCGGCCGGAATGCGCTCTCCGACGCGTCGTCGGACCGGCAGCAGCGCCCGTCCGCTCGCTCGCGCCGAATTGAATCGGTGCGTCGGCGATTCCGCGACCGACGCTGGCATGTTCTCCGAACATCCGTCGGTCATGAGCCGCGTGGTTCGTGGCCGGATCAGGACAAACTTATGCCGCGGCATCGTGAGCATCACTCAATTTTGACGGGCGATCGCGCCGTTCCGGGTTCGTTGAGTTCGCGTGGAAGTTGGACGAGCAGTTCTTCGAAGAAAATGGGATTTCCTCGCGCTCTTCAAGTTCGAGGGTTGCCGGACAGTTTGACGGACGGCGGTGCCATCAAACTCGCTCGCGCCAATGATCCGTGCATTGCGAGGTTTCGAGTTCAAGGGGAACTGGCACCGGTCCTGCTAACGAACGCGCTGACGTGCCACGTGGCGGGCAAGATCGAGCACTCAAATCGAGAAGGGACTGCCGCCACCGTCCCGATTCTGTTTTCTTCTCCTGTTTTCACCTCCGCGTGACTTCGTAACCGGCCGACGAAAGTTTGCGAACTCGTTTGCAGAGGCGCGCATGGAGCGCTCTTCAAATGACAAAGGAGCAAACAAATGTCGGCGATGTTTACCAAACCGGTTCTTGCGATTTCTCTTCTGGCATCGCTGGTAGCGATGTCGGCAACCGCGAATGCGGGTGCCACGATTTCCGACAAGCGCTATTGGCCGAGCGAGGTGGGCCCCGGTGCCTACAGTGCTGTCAGCGCACAACACGCCCCGCGCGACGCGTACGCTGCGATCGGCCGAATAGCTTCACCCGCTGAGGCGTCGGCGCCCGCCGAGGAAGACACCTGGCACTATGTCGGCGGACCAAAATCCTCCATTGCGCCTTCTCGAGGCTTCTAATGCGAGGCCACGGCCGGCCGGCGCGTCCGTCAGATGTGCCGGCCGGTCTCGATCACAAGATCGGCTGCTCGCCCCCGACGTTGATTCATACCGATGATCCGACATTTGAAGCGGCCGAATATCGTTTCCGTCATCGCCCACTGGGCTGCGGCCTGGGCCATGATCCTTGCTTTGTATTTCGGCTTGAGCGCTGTCTACGGAAACGGCCCGCGCCAGGAGACATTCGCCGCGCACGCCTATGCTGGGCTCACAGTCCTTGGTCTCGTCGTCATCAGGCTATTCCTGCGGACGTTGTTGCCATGGCCGAAGGAAGAGACTGAGGGCTCCCGCATTCTAAAGCTCGTCGCAGAGGCAATGCATTGGACGCTCTATGCGCTCATGCTGCTGACGCCACTGACGGGCTGGATCGTCGCCTCGTCGATGGGATGCTGCATGACCGTTCCCGGGCTGCCGAATATCGACCTTCTCGGCTCAGGCCTTTCCATCGGCCGTCCGGTCAGCGCGATGACGGCCTATCATGTTCATGTCTTCTTTGTCTGGACGCTTCTTGCATTGATTTCTCTCCACGTGATGGCGGCGTTTTTCCACCATTTTGTCTTTCGAGACACCATTCTCGTCAGAATGATTCCAGTCCTTGGACGGCGCGCAGGATCGGCCTCGGCCTCATATGCGACCGCGAATTCGCGAGATGACCGGCTGAATGAACCGCGAGCAAACGACGTAACAGTGGAGGAACGCTGAGATGGAAGGCATGTCTGAAATGCACCACACGATGTCTCACATGCACCATCTGAGTTCGAACGGCATCGTTGAGCAAGTCCTTGGCGCTGCGGGCCGTCTGTCCGCGCAGTTGCTGATCGTTCTCACTTCCGCGCCGGTGCTCAAGGTCCTCGCGGCCCTGGTGCTGCTCCTTGCCCTAGCTGCGCTTCTCCGCCCGCTTTTGGCGAGGCGAACGTCGCAATCCTAGAGGCGCAACCGGAGTCGGCGTGCGGACATGATGATGAATTGCATGAATACGGGCGCAGGGGCGTTGACGATCGCGGGCATCCGGCTTGCCGACGCGGCTCTGGCGCTGACCGCTCTGTTGCTCGTTCTGCTGGCGGCCATCGCAGCTATTGCCGTTGTGCGGTTTTGCTTCGACCTCGCACGTCGCTTTAGCAGCGCTCGTTCCCAAAGGTCGATGCAGATTTCATCGTGAGGCAGCGTCCGGAGATTTCAATTCTCCGTTTTCACCTGCGCGTGATGACGTAACCGGCCAGCGAAAAGTCCCGAAGTCATCTGCAGAGGGGCGCATGAAGCGCTCTTCACCGACAAGGTTCAACTCGCGGGGATCCTCCCGCTGCCAGCAAGCTGGAGCTTACCTGTGGCTACGTTGTCCAAGATCGCGACCGTCTACACCATGCTGGTTCTGTCTCGCCTGGATGGCCGGTTTCTCCAATATAGCGGAATTCCGGGCATCTTCTCGGGAGGCGGATTGGCAAGCGCGTTGTGGAGCTTGGACTGGCCAACTTCCGCAACCTCGCAGCCGCAAATCGCATTTCTGGCGAGTCTCCTTTTGCTCGTTGGGGCGATGAATGGCGGCAGCGGGATCGGAGAGCTTGCCGGTGCACGGCGAGCCCTGGGTTTTTGATCACGTCGGTCGAGTAACGGAAATCAAAGGAGTATTCTCGATGTTAGCCAAACAGCTGAAACTTGTGAACGGTCGGGCGAGAGTAGCAATAGCGGCACTTGTCGTCGTGACGAGCATTGCCGCCGGCTCCGCCGTTCTTGCGCAGGACTCGTCCGCGAAATCTGCGACGCCGCCGGCCGCAGACAAGAAGGGGATGGACGCCGGCGGGAGCGGCATGATGGGCATGGGCTCGGATGGCAACGGCATGATGGGCATGATGTCGGGCATGCAAAAAATGAAGTGCTGCGGCCAGGGCATGGGCCATTCCGATCATGACGCGAGCGAGAAGCAGGACGAGAAGAAGTAGCAAGGCGCTGGTCGGAATGAAGCAGCCATCGGCGAAGCCCCCGTCGATGGCATGCTTGACCGCCGTCATCACGTCCGCGTGATTACGTAACCCGAAGGTAAAACTTTCCGAATTGGCCTGAAGAGGGGCACAAAATACCTATGCGATAGACAAGCACGAATGGGTAAGACGGAGGATGGCGCCTGTCGGAACGCCGGCGGGATACGGAGAACGGACCATGAAAACCGACGATCTTGTTGAGGTCTTGAGCGCGCGCATCGACCCCGCGGACTTCAGGGCAGTCGGCCGCCGTATCGCCATGGCGGTTGCCGCTGGATCGCTGCTTGCTGTCGCTGTCATCCTGATCGGGTTTGGCCCACGCACAGGTCTTTCCACTGTCGGCGCGTGGTCGTTCCTGCTTCTGAAAATCGCCTTCGCCGCAGCCATCGTCGGTACAGCGGCAACCTACCTGACCAGGCTGTCCCGTCCTGGCGGCGTGCTGAAGCATGGCACACTGGTCGTCATTCTGCCGTTCCTGGTGATCGTCGCGCTCGCACTCGTCAGCCTCGGTTCGGCACCCGTTTCGCACTGGGATCGAATGGTCGCGGGTGACGAGTGGCTGGAATGTCTGGTGTCGATCCCGATTATTGCCATTGTGCCGTTTGCGCTGACGATGTGGGCGGTACGCCAGGCGGCGCCGACCGACCTGCGCCGGGCCGGCGCGTTCGCCGGTCTTGTCGCCGGCGGCATCAGCGCAGTGGCTTACGCGCTTCACTGCACCGACGATTCGTTGCCTTTTGTGGCGGTCTGGTACGGCGGAACGATCGTGGCGTGCACCCTGGCGGGCGCTGCGCTCGGACCGCGGCTGCTGCGATGGTGAAGCGCCTGCCGCAGTTCGTCGGCGCTCGCCTCATGTTCGGATTTGCGCGGTCGGTCCTTCTGCTATGCTGGCAAAAAATCGTGATGTGCCCCCCTTTGCAGCCTCACGGCTGACGTGCGACAAGAAGCGATGCACCTGAGAAGCTTTGCCAACATCTGGATCATGCTGCTCGTGACAGCCGGGCTTCTGCTCGCGCCGCTAGCGGCGCCGGTCATGGCCACGCCGATGTTGGACAGCTCCAGTGCCGAGGCCATGTCGATGGCAGACGACATGTCGATGGCAGACGACATGCCGTGCTGTCCCGACCAGACCAAGAGCAAGAGTTGCGACTCCTGCCCGTTTGTCGCGCTGTGCATGCTGGGCGCCTCGTTGCCCGCCCCTTCCGGAGCCGCATCCCTGATCGAGCGCCATCCGCTGCGAACCGTGTTCGCCGCAAATGACGATCGGCTGATTGACGGCCTCGGCGCCAAGCCTCCCGACCATCCACCTCGAACGATCGTCTGACAGGCGCACGCGCGCCTGATCGCTGACACGCGCGACAAAAGACGCGCGCGTCGTCGCCTGCCGCTTTCGCGGTTCAATCAGACGTTTCGAGGAAAAACACCATGATGACTTCCAACTTTGCGCGCGCCATGAGGGCCGCGCTGCTCGGGGCTGCCTTTGCCGGCGCGCCGCTCGCGGCACATGCCGAAATCAAGAACTACGAGTTCCAGCTGGTGCAACCGACCGTCCAGGCCGGTGCCGACCGCATCGTCACGGTCCGGCTGGTCAACAAGACCACCGGAAAATCCGTTCCCGACGCGGTGATCTTTGCTTCCCGGCTCGACATGGCCCCGGACGGGATGCAGGAGATGGCGACAAAGGTAACGCCGATGCCGGGCACAGAGCCCGGGACCTATCGATTCAAGGCAACCTTCAGCATGGCGGGACGCTGGCAGCTTTCGCTTGGCGCGAAGCTGCAGGGCGAAACCGGCACGGTTGAAAACAAGCTCGTCGTCACGGCCGAGAAATGACCCGCCTCGGCCTGGCCGGCACTGTCGCTGCGATCGTCGCAGCGGCAGGCGCCATTTTTATCGCGGCAGGCGGTCTGCAGAACCGGCCGGGCGCCACCCCGGCGATATCCGCTGGTGCTGCAGCAAATAGCGGCGCGCCGATCTATTTCCAGGATCCGGACGGCAAGCCGTTCTACTCGTTGACGCCGCGGAAGACTGCCGACGGGCGCGACTACCGCGCCGTGCCCGCAGGAGCCGACGTCAGCTTCGACGACGCTGATCAGCCGGCAACGGCTACGGAGCAATCGAAATCGGCCGACGCCGATGGCGCCCGCAAGATCAAGTACTATCGCAATCCGATGGGGCTGCCGGATACCTCGCCGACGCCGAAGAAGGACTCGATGGGGATGGACTACATCCCCGTTTACGAAGGCGAGGACAGCGACGATGGCTCGGTCAAGCTGTCGCCCGGCAAGATTCAGCGTACGGGCGCGAAGTCTGAGCCGGTCGGGCTGAAATCCATACGGTCGGTGATCCGGGCTCCAGGGACCATCCAGGAGGACGAGAGGCGCGTCTCCGTTGTCGCGCTCCGGTTCGAGGGATTCGTCGAGAGCGTCGCCAACGTCACGACCGGCGATCACGTCCACAAGGGAGAGACCCTTATGAACGTGTACAGCCCGGCGCTTTCCAGCGCCGCCGCCGAATATCTCTCGGCCATCGACACCGGCGCAACCGGAAAGAACTTGAAGGGTGCGCGTCGGAGATTGGAGAACCTGGCCGCGCCGGAGCCGGCCATCAAGGAGCTCGAACGTACCCGCGAAATCTCGCTTTCGATCCCATGGCTCGCGCCCCAAGACGGCGAAATCCTCGAGCGCAAGGCCGTGAACGGCATGCGGGCGGGACCCGGAGATGTGCTGTTCAGGATCGCCGACCATAGCCTGGTCTGGGTCGTCATCGACGTCGCCGAACGCGATCTGGTGCAGGTCGCGCTCGGAACGAAGGTGACCATCCGGCCCCGCGCGCTCGCCGGACGAACCTTCTCTGGCACGGTCGCGCTGATTTATCCGCACCTCAACGCGGCGACACGCACCGCCCGCATCAGGGTCGAGGTGCCCAATCCCGACGAACTGCTGCGTCCCGAGATGTATGTCGATGCGGAGATCGAGACCGGCACGCCCGGGCCGGTGCTGGCCGTTCCCGAGAGCGCTGTGCTCGACACCGGCAGCCGGCAGGCGGTGCTGGTCGACAAGGGCGACGGAAGATTCGAGCCCCGGGACGTCAAGCTCGGAAGACACGGCGACGGCTATGTCGAAATACGTCAAGGGATCGCCGAGGGCGACGCGATCGTCACGTCAGCCAATTTCCTGATCGACGCCGAAAGCAACCTGCAAGCCGCCTTGAAAGGCTTTGCCGAGGCCGGCGCATCGCAGGCCGCCGAGACCTCCGATAGCGAGAAGACCATGGGAGACCGGCCATGATCACCCGTCTCATCGCATGGTCGTCCCGCAACCTGTTGCTGGTGTTCTTCGGCACGGGCTTCGCGGCCGCGGCCGGCATCTATGCGCTCGTGCATCTGCCGCTCGATGCGATTCCCGATCTCTCCGATACCCAGGTGATCGTCTACACCGAATATTCCGGCCAGGCTCCGCAGGTGATCGAGGATCAGGTCACCTACCCGCTGACCACGGCCATGCTTACCGTGCCGAAGTCGAAGGTCGTACGCGGCTTCTCCTTTTTCGGTGTGTCATTTGTCTACGTCATCTTCGAGGACGGCACCGACATCTATTGGGCACGATCGCGGGTGCTCGAATTCCTCAACAGTGCGGCATCGCGATTGCCCTCCGGGGTGACGCCGACCATCGGGCCGGACGCAACCGGCGTCGGCTGGGTCTACCAATATGCCGTCATGTCGAAGGAGCTGAACCTCGCCGAAACCCGGACCATCCAGGACTGGAATTTGAAATTCGCGCTCGCCAAAGCGGAAGGCGTCGCGGAAGTCGCCAGCGTCGGCGGCTTCGTCAAGCAATACAACATCATCCTCGATCCGCAGCGCATGCGTGATCTCGGCATCTCCATGCAGAAGATCCGCGACGCCGTCCGCGCCAGCAACGCCGATGTCGGCGGCCGTACGGTGGAGTTGTCCGAGTTCGAATACGTCATCCGCGGCAAGGGTTACCTGAAAAGCACCGACGATATCGGCAATATCGTGCTCAAAGCCGACAATGGGACGCCGGTGCTGTTGCGCGACGTCGCCCGGGTCGAACTCGGCCCCGACGAACGGCGCGGCATTGCCGAGCTCAATGGCGAAGGAGAAGTGGCGAGCGGCATCGTGTTGCAGCGCTTCGGTATCAACGCGCTCGACGTGATCGAAAACGTGAAGAATCGATTCAAGCAAATCGCGACCAGCCTGCCGAAATCGGTCGAGATCGTGCCGGTCTACGACCGCTCCAACCTCATCAACGCCGCGATCGATACGCTCCGCCATACGCTGGTCGAGGAGAGCATCATCGTCGCCCTGGTCTGCATCGTGTTCCTGCTGCACGTCCGCAGCGCGCTGGTGGCGATCGTGATGCTGCCGGTCGGCGTGTTGATGGCGTTCGGCGCGATGAAACTGCTCGGGCTCGGCTCCAACATCATGAGTCTCGGCGGCATCGCGATCGCAATCGGCGCCATGGTCGATGCCGCCATCGTCATGATCGAGAATGCACACAAGCATCTCGAACGCGCCAAACCCGGGCAGTCGCGTGTCTCGATCCTGATCGAGGCCGCGTCCGAGGTCGGGCCGGCGCTGTTCTTCAGCCTCTTGATCATCACCGTTTCATTCATGCCGATCTTCACGCTGGAATCGCAGGAAGGCCGGCTGTTCAGCCCGCTCGCCTTCACCAAGACCTTCTCGATGGCAGCCGCAGCCCTGCTTTCCGTCACTCTGGTGCCGGCGCTGATGGTCGTCTTTGTCCGCGGCAGGATCATTCCCGAGCACAAAAATCCGATCAACCGCCTCCTGATCTGGATTTACCGGCCCGTGATCAAGGCCGTGCTGCGCGCCAAGACTCTCGTGATCCTGCTTTCGCTCGTGATCCTGGCGGTCACGATCTGGCCGGCGCGGCAACTCGGCACCGAGTTCATGCCCAATCTCAATGAAGGCACCCTGCTCTACATGCCGACGACGCTGCCGGGCATCTCGGTGACCAAGGCGGCCGAACTGATGCAGATGCAAGACCGGATCATCCGCTCGTTTCCGGAAGTGGCCTCCGTCTATGGCAAGGCCGGCCGCGCGGCGACCGCGACCGACCCGGCGCCATCGGAGATGTTCGAGACGATTGTCAACCTCAAGCCGAAGGAGCAATGGCGCGCGGGCGTCACGGTCGACAGCCTGATCGCCGAACTGGACAAAGCGCTGCAATTTCCGGGCGTCTCCAACGCGTGGACCATGCCGATCAAGGCGCGCATTGACATGCTCTCGACCGGCATCCGCACGCCGATCGGAGTCAAGGTCATCGGCACGGACCTGGTCCAGATCGACAAGCTTGCAAAGCAGATCGAGCAGGTGCTGAAGGCGGTACCCGGCACCTCATCGGCCTATGCCGAGCGCGGCCTCGGCGGCTACTATCTCGACATCACGCCGGACCGCGCCGCAATCGCGCGCTACGGCATCATGGTCCAGGACGTTCAGGACACCATCGCGACCGCACTCGGCGGCCAGGCGGTGACAACCACGGTCGAAGGCCGGCAGCGTTTCACCGTCAACATGCGATATCCCCGCGGCCTGCGCGACAATCCCGGCGCGATCGCAAGCGACATCCTGGTCCCGATGCCGGCCGGAGGCGCCGTGCCGCTCGGCGAGGTCGCCAAGGTTGAACTCGCGCGCGGGCCGACATCGATCCGCACCGAGAATGGGCAGCTCGCGACCTACATCTATGTCGACATCCGCGACCGCGATCTCGGCGGCTATGTCGCGGACGCGCAGCAGGCGGTGCAGGCCAGCATCCAGTTTCCACCCGGCTATTACGTGGTGTGGAGCGGGCAATACGAATATCTGGAACGCGCGACCGCGAGATTGAAGATCGTCGGGCCCGTGACGCTCCTGATTATCTTCCTGCTGCTTTACCTCAATTTCCGCTCGATCGTGGAGACCATGATCGTCATGCTTTCCCTGCCGTTCGCGCTGGTCGGCGGTCTCTGGCTGATGTGGTGGCTCGGCTTCAACCTGTCGGTCGCCGTCGCCGTTGGCTTCATCGCGCTGGCGGGCGTCGCCGCTGAGACCGGCGTCGTGATGCTGATCTATCTCAATCATGCGTTGGCGGAGGTCAAGGCGCAGAGAGAGTTCGAGGGCCGCCACCTGATCCGCGATGATCTCTACAACGCCATCATGATCGGCGCCGTCGAGCGCGTGCGGCCGAAGATGATGACGGTGGTAGCTATCATGGCGGGGCTCTTGCCGATCATGTGGAGTACAGGCACCGGCTCAGAGATCATGCAGCGTATCGCCGTGCCGATGATCGGCGGCATGATCTCGTCGACCCTGCTGACACTGATCGTCATCCCCGCGATCTTCGGGCTGGTCAAGGGCTTCTACCTGCCGTCGGCCGATCGCGGCGACGTCCAGCCGCCGGGCCTTGTAGAGAAGACGGAGCAGCGAGCCCGTGGGTTGGAGCCGGCCGCGTAAGCGAGCCGGGCCATGCCCGCCCGCGCGCTCTCGTCCGCTCCGGGTCAAACTGCGACATTTCAAATGAACCATGTCCGCTTTGACCCCAACGTCAGAAGCGGGTCGGGCTGGGAGGCGGGTCAGCTCCGGGTGATCGATCAAAGCACGTGCGAGCACGGCGCTTGAGGTGTGCCTTTCGCGAAACTCGGCCTGCTACTTGCTTGCCTGCGCGCGTGACTACTCGTTTTCCATCCGACGAGATTTGACGTTTTTCTCGTCGGTTTTCTGCTTCCGACCCCAGGGGACGCGAGCCCTCCGCCCACGGCGCCTTTGCGCATTTGCCGCGTTGGCTGGCTGCAGATCGAGCGCAACCGTTGAAGGTCGCGTCCTGCCACCGAGTGTGCTCAAATGAAACTCTCGATGACGATGACTGACACCCCTCATTCCGCGTTTACTGTCAGTGCGGCCATCGCGATGCGGATCGAGCTCGGGTCAGGCTAAAGGAGGTGCCCGTCATGGCGCTGGAACGGATCAACTTGAGCGTCGCGGAGGCACGCGATCTTGCGGAGGGTGCGCTACGCGGCATCGGATTTGACGACGATGAAGCGCGCATCGTTGCCGATCACGTCGTCGATGCCGCGTTGTGCGGTTATGAATATTCGGGCCTGGCCAAGATCCTCAACCTGCCGGAGAGCGAGCACTTCAAGCTGCCGCGCCGGCCCATGAAGGTACTGCGCGAGACCGACGTCTCTATCGCCTTCGACGGCGGCAACAATGTCGGAATGCTGTCGCTGTTTTATGCGGCAGAGGCGACAATCAGGAAAGCTGCGGCGCATGGAATTGCGTTGGTTTCCGTGACCGACGCCTGGATGAGCGGGCGCAGCGCCTACTATGTCGAGATGATTGCCAATGCCGGCCTCGTTGCGATCCACACAGCGGCCAGTTCGCGGCTGGTGGCTCCGCCCGGCGGTGCCAGGGCGGTGCTCGGCACCAATCCAATTGCGATCGCGGTTCCGTCGTCGCGCGAGCCGATCGTACTCGACATCGGGACCTCGGCCTACATGATGACCGAAGTGATGCTGCGCGAGCGGCTGGGCGAGTTGCTTCCCGAAGGCGTGGCAATCGGGCCCAACGGCGAGCCGACCAGGGACCCGGCGCTTGCACGCCGAGGCGCATTGTTGCCTTTCGGCGGTTACAAAGGCTTCGGGCTGGCACTGATGGTGCACGCTTTGGGACTGCTCGGCGGATCCGGCCCGGAGCAGGACAGCGAGCCTGGCTACCTGTTCATCGCCTTTCGGCCCGACCTCTTCGGACCGAAGGATGTTTTCAACCAGCGGGTGACGCAGCTGATTGAAGATATCAAGGCGACGCCGCGCCAAGTTGGCATCGACGAGATCCGTATCCCGTCAGAGCGGGCATTTCGCTCTCGCGAACGTGCGCTTCGCGAGGGCCTGAACATCGATCGACTGGTGTTCGATTCGCTCGTCGCTCTGCGCGCGCGGGCGCGATAATTCGATGTCAATCCGCGCCGGAAGCTGCCCTCGGATTCTGCACTCAACGATGACCATTGTGGCCTGCTCGTACGAGGCGCCCCGGCATCGCGCCGGTATGCTCGCCTCGCTCGAAGATGGGAATGCCTGCCGCAAGCGTTGCTACATATCCATCGACCCGTTGCACGAAACGACGGCCGTCAGCCGGCATGTCGTGCACGAGCTCCGGCTTATGCAGCCGCAGACGGTCAAAGTCGATGATATTCACGTCGGCGCGCAAGCCCGGCACCAGCCGGCCGCGATCCGACATACCGAAGAAGTCGGCGGTTTCGCTGGTTTGCCGCTTGACCAGATGCTCGAGGGGCAGCCGTGGTCCGCGGCGGCGGTCGCGACCCCAATGCGCCAGCATGTAACTCGGCAGGCCTGAATCCACAATCGAGGTGCAGTGCGCGCCGCCGTCGCTCAAGCCGAGCAAGCAGGCCGGGTCGTTGAGCATTTCGCGGATCGGCTCGTGGTCGCCCGCCACGTAATTCACCACCGGGAAGTACAGGTACTGATTCTCTTCGATGATGTAGTCGTAGGCCACTTCATCGGGACTACGTCCCGTCCGATCAGCGATCGCCGCAACACTCTTTTCCGAATCCGGCTCGTAATCCGGCGGGTCGCCCATCGTAAAGAACTTGTCCCAGCGGCTGGTGACGAGCTGGCGGAACTGAGCGAGCTTCGCGACCTCGGCCTCGGAAGGTTTCTCGGCGAGGATTTTCCGCCGCAGCTCGCCATCACGCAGCCGCTTGCGCTGCTCCGCAATGGGAAGACTTTCGAGCGCCTTGTAGCTCGGCCGCACGGTGAACGGATTGAGCGCGGTGCCGATGCCCATCATCACGCCAATCGGACGACCGGCAATCTGCGCCGTGAGCGGCAGTCCCTCGGCGCGCGCCGCGTGCACCGCTTTCATCAAACGCCGCCAGCGCTCCGGGTCTTCAAAGCGATCGGTGAGCAGGAACCAGACCGGGCGACCGGTTTCCCTGGCGAGCTTTCGCATCCAGCGCAGCTCATAGTCCTCGTCGTCAAAGTCGCTGTTCATGCCGAACGCGCCGGTGCCGGTCTCGCCCAGCGCGGAACCGATACCGAGCAGTTCCAAATCGTCCGCATTGCGCGAAGGCACGAGCTCGCCGTCGGGCGTCTTGTGCGAATCCGTGCGAGATGTGGTGAAGCCGAACGCGCCGACACGCAACGCCTCGATGGTGAGTTGCCGCATCTGCGCGATGTCGTCCGCCGTCGCCGCTTCCCGGCGGATTGCGCGATCACCCATCACATAGACGCGCATCGGCAGGTGCGCGGCCTGCGCGGCGATGTCGATGACGCGCTCCCGGCGCTCCAGCGCATCCATGAAATCGGGAAAGCTCTCCCACTCCCAGGTCAAGCCTGCGGCCAACACGGGGTTCGGAATTTCCTCTACCCCTTCCATCAAATCCATCAGGGCCTGGCGATGATGCTTTTTCACCGGCGCGAAACCCACGCCGCAATTTCCGAAAAGGACGGTTGTCACTCCATGCCAGCATGAGGGCGTAAGCAGCGGATCCCACATCGCCTGACCGTCGTAATGCGTGTGCACGTCGACCCAGCCGGGCGTGACCATCAGCCCGGTGGCATCGATCTCGCGACGGGCAGGTCCCTGCTTGCCGCCGACGGCGGTGATCCGGCCTTGTGCAATGGCAACGTCGCCGCTAAATGCGGCCTTGCCGGTGCCGTCCATGATCGTGCCGCCACGAATAACGATGTCGTGCATGCCAACCTCCCGAATGGCCTCGCGCCGCCGAGGCCGCGCAGAAACCTGTTTGCATTGGGCGAATATCGCCTGACAGTCGGGCGGGAAACTTGGGCTCGCGGATGCAGTATCCCTTCCCTTGCAGCGAGACTACGCCAATTTCCACAACACGAGAAGTCGGGCGACCGCTGCAGCGCACGGACCGCTGCGGCCGCATTAACGGCCGCTAACAACTCATAACGGGTAATTTGCGGGCTTCTGCAGGAGGATGATCGACGAGGAGACCTGCAGGCGGAGGAGAAGAGCGCGATGGCTCGCTTGCTTTCGATCAATGTCGGCCTGCCGCGGGACATCACGTGGCAGGGAAAGATCGTCCACACCGGCATCTGGAAAACACAGGTTCAAGGCCGGCGCGCCGTACGGCGCCTCAACATCGATGGCGATGGGCAGGGAGACCTGAACGGACACGGTGGCGAGAACCGTGCCGTTTACGTCTATCAAATGGACTCGTATCGATACTGGCAAAGCGAGCTGGGCCGGAACGACTTCGTCTATGGACAGTTCGGGGAGAACTTCACGGTCGACGGCCTGCTGGACGAAGAGGTGTGTATTGGCGACCGCTACCAGATCGGGACCGCGCTGTTCGAAGTGACGCAACCGCGCGTCACCTGTTACCGGCTTGGCATCCGCATGGGCGTGCCCGAGATGCCCGCACTGCTGGTCGCGCGCGGCAGGCCGGGCTTCTATCTGCGCGTCTTGAGGGAAGGCGAGGTGGAAGCAGGAGACGAGATCGTCCAGGTCGCAACGGGACCTGAGCGCATGACCGTCTCCGAGATCAACGCGCTGCTGTACAAGCCCGGTCATGCCACTGGCCAGCTCGAACGTGCCCTGCGCATCCCGGCGCTGAGCAAAGGCTGGCACCGTGCCTTCGACGCGCTGCTCTCTCAAAAGGAAAGCGGCAGTGCGACGTCGGGAAATGCCGGACTCACCGCGGCATCCGGGCCGCCACCGGCATGGGCGGGATTCCGCCGGTTGAAGGTGGCGAACAAGGTTCGCGAGAGCAGCGGCGTGACGTCGCTGATGCTTGAGCCCATGGACGGACTTCCGCTCACCCCGGCCCTCCCCGGCCAGTTCGTCGTGCTGCGCCTGACGCCAGATCCCGATACGCCGACGCTCACGCGCAGCTATTCATTGTCGGGTGAACCCGGTGCCGGCTCCTATCGTGTGAGCGTCAAGCGAAACCCGGATGGCGTGGCGGGCGCCTATATCGACGAGCGGTTGCAGATCGGTGACGTGATCGAGGTGAGCGCGCCGCGCGGCAACTTCACCCTGCGGCCCGGCGATGCGCCGGTCGTCCTGCTGAGTGCGGGCGTCGGGGCCACTCCCGTCCTCGCGATGCTCCATACGCTTGCGGCCGAAGCGTCACCGCGGGATGTCTGGTGGCTGTATGGCGCCCGTGACAGCCGGGAGCATCCTTTTGCCGGGGAGGTCCGGACCCTGCTGAAGGCGCTGGCCCACGGCCACAGTCACATCAGCTACAGTTCGCCTTCTCCCGAGGACAGGCCAGGTGCGGATTTCGACGATCATGGGCATCTGGAGATCGGCGTGCTCCGCGAGTTGGGAGTGCCGCGCAACGCCGACTTCTTCATTTGCGGACCATCGGCCTTCATGAGCAGCCTGACCGACGGCCTCAAAGCCTGGGGCATCGCCGCCGATCGCATCCATTCCGAGCTGTTCGGCGCAGCGCCATCGCGTAACCCGGGGGTCGTCGGCGCTTCGAATCGTCCGCCGCATCTGCCTGCCGGCTCTGCCGGCACGGGACCGCTGGTCTCGTTTGTCCGCAGTGGCTTGAACGTGCGCTGGGACTCTGCATTTCACAGCCTGCTCGAACTTGCCGAAGCCTGCGATGTTCCCACGCGATGGGCTTGCCGTACCGGGGTCTGTCACAACTGCGAAAGCGGACTCGTGGCCGGGACGGTCGCTTACAGCCCCGAGCCGATCGATCCGCCGGCGACCGGCAATGTGCTGATCTGCTGCTCGCAGCCCCGGGGCGACGTCGTGGTCGATCTCTGACGCCTTTGGTTGCGTGCGGCCGCAGCAGGTGCGCTCACGGGCCAGCCTCCGCGCCCCGATACACGCCCCTTATGTCGTCGCCCTCTTCTTCGCCTTGGGTTTGGCAACCTTCGGCGGCGCCACCGGCTCAGGCCCGCGCTCGATCGAGCTCAACCGCCCGGCGCTGAAGGTGTAGATGCCGGCGCGAGGACCGCGCGACCAGGTGACGACGGCCTGGCGCTCACCGCGCGCATTGCTGGAAAGATTGACGCTGTCGGGCGCGCCGATGCCGCGCACCACGTCGCATTCGGTATGACCCAGCGCAACCGAGCCGCCGGCGGGTTGGGCCGGCGGTGCGCCGGCCGGCCCATCGGTCAGGGCCTGGGCGTCGGCGGGACCACCGGACGGGGCCATGCCCGGACAGGCGCCCTCGGCGCTGACCAGATCCTCTGCCGTCACCGGCGTGTTGGGGTTGAGCGGCGGCGAGTCGATCGAGATGCTGCGGATGAAGAGCCGGCCCGGCCGCGAAAACCACTCGGCGTCTCTCGAGATCAGGTCGGACGCGCCCGAGCAGCCCGCGATCAGCGGGGCCAGCGCGAGCAGCAACCAAAGCCGCCCCAAATGTTGGTTGTCGTGTCGCACGATAGAGCTAGTTCCCCATCCCGGCCCTTGCAGCCTCAAGCATGATCCCCCCGGACCAACGCTCTAACCGATTGTCGACCATCACTTTGCGGCGTCACCGTGGCTGAAGGAAGTCCCCCAGGCAGATAAGCGCAGAATATCATTAATTCCCGTAATCAGGCTGGCTTTTCTTCGAAACGCCGGCCGGCTCCGGTTTTTTGCGGGCATGATCTTTCTTTACGGATCATGCTCCGCTTCGCTAATCCCGCCGGCGCCAGCGACCCTGCTCGTCGGCCTGCCAATAGGTCACCTCGAAACCGCGCGACTTGCAGTCGGTCCAGGCGCCCCGGGCGGCAGCGAGCGCATCCTCATCGTCGCCATTGAACAGCAGCACCATCCGCGCGTAGGAATCGGAATCCGCCGGAAAAGCCGCGTTGTCGATCAGGAAGCGGACGTGGGCGCCGTTGGGATTGCCATCGGTGACCGCAAGCAGGATCGGCTGGTCCGCCGCATCGCCGGCGCGCCAGGTCGCGTGCGGCAGGAACGAATCGTCGCGATAGGTCCACAGATGCGCGTCCAAGGCATCGGCGCGCTCCTCGGAGGTCGATTGCACGACCACACGCCAGCCGCGCTCGAGCGATTTCTCGAGCAGCGGCGGCAGCACGTTCTCCACCGACATGTTTTGCAAATGGTAGAACAGGATCTCGGTCATTTTCGTCTTAGTTCTTTTGGATCATTTCTCGTAATACTCGGACACCAGCCGCTCCAGCAGGCGCACGCCAAAGCCGGATCCCCAGCTCTGGTTGATCTCGGTCTTCGGCGCGCCCATCGCAGTGCCCGCGATATCGAGATGCGCCCACGGCGTGTTGTCGACAAAGCGCTGCAGGAACTGGGCTGCCGTCACTGAACCGCCGTAGCGGCCGCCGGTGTTCTTCATATCGGCAAACTGCGAGTCGATCAGCTTGTCATAGTCGGGCGACAGCGGCATGCGCCACACTTTCTCGCCGGTCTCGAGCCCGACCTTGATCAGCCGCTCCGCCAGCTCGTCATTGTTGGAGAACAGGCCCGCATGCTCGGTGCCGAGCGCGACCATGATCGCACCGGTCAGCGTCGCCAGATCGACCATGAATTTCGGCTTGAACTTCTTCGCCACGTACCAGAGCACGTCGGCGAGCACGAGCCGCCCTTCCGCGTCGGTATTGATGATCTCGATGGTCTGGCCCGACATCGAGGTGACGATGTCGCCGGGCCGCTGTGCGTTGCCGTCGGGCATGTTCTCGACCAGGCCGATGGCGCCGACGGCGTTGACCTTGGCCTTGCGGGCGGCGAGCGCATGCATCAGTCCGACGACGCAGGCCGCGCCTCCCATATCGCCCTTCATGTCTTCCATGCTGGCCGCACCCTTGATCGAGATGCCGCCGGTATCGAAACAGACGCCTTTGCCGATGAAGGCAACCGGCGCGTCGCCCTTCTTGCCGCCGTTCCAGCGCATGATCACGGTGCGGCCGGGCCGCGCCGAGCCCTGCGCCACGCCGAGCAGCGCACCCATGCCGAGCCTGGTCATGGCCTTGACGTCGAGAATCTCGACGTCGACGCCGAGCTTCTTCAACTGGCCGGCGCGGCGGGCGAATTCCTCGGGGTACAGCACGTTCGGCGGCTCGTTGACGAGCTCGCGCGCCAGGATGACGCCGTCGACGACATCGGCGTCCGGCGCGAACGCCTTCTTTGCGGCGGCGACGTCCTCGACCGCGAGCGACACCTCGGCGCGCAGGCCGCGCTCCTCGCCGTCCTTCTTTTTGGTCTTGTAGCGGTCGAATCGGTAGGCGCGCAGCTTGATGCCGGAGGCGACGGAGGCTGCCTGATTCGGCTGCATCGCCCCCTCCGGCAGTTCCGCCACAATTGTGACCGCTTCACTGCCCGAATTCAGTTTGCCGGCCAACGCCCCGCCGAATTTGAGGAAATCCTTTTCCTTGAGCTCAGATGCCTTGCCGGCTCCGATCACGATCAAACGCTGAACCTTGATTCCCTCGGGCTCCAAAATATCGAGTGTCGATCCACTCTTTCCCTTGAACTGATTGGTCGCGGCCGCCCGCTTGACGAGATCCGCCGCCTTGCCCAGCGCCTTCCGCGCGGCCTGCCCGAGCTTCAACGCATCGTCGCAAAACACCACCAGGATGCCGCGCGGGGCGGCGGAAAGCGGGACAAAGCCGACCTTGACGGCGTCGGACATAGGTAAATCCTCCAAAAATCAGGGCTTTCGCTCGATGAAAATCGAGTTCGGCAAGGGTCTGTTCGGCCGCGGTTTGCCGCCGCCGGAAAACGTGATCAGACACTATGAACCGCCTTCGGTCCGGCTGCCAAGCACCCTGGCCGAGCGCTAGTTGCCGCGCTGCCACATGGAACAAAATATTAACCTTGTGAGGACCGCGCCACGGCGCAGCCATTTTGTTGACGGATCAAGGGGATGGTGGTGAGACAATAAGCCGGTTAGGACAGGATGGCGGCGCGACCAAAGGGGACCCTTTTCAAGGGGTTGGGCGCGATCCGCGGGTCTGATCGGTGGCAGGGCGGGACCGTGCGGTAACGATGGGGTCGATCGACAGGTATATCTTCCGCACGACGCTTGCGTCGTTTGCGCTGGTCTTGATCAGCCTCACCGGCGTGATCTGGATTACGCAGGCATTGCGCGGCATCGACCTGATGACGAGCCAGGGCCAGACCATCATCACGTTCCTCGGCCTTACCAGCCTGGTGATTCCCGCGCTGGTGCTGATCATCGCGCCGGTGGCGCTGATGATCGCGATCTCGCACACGCTGAACAAGCTCGCGACCGATTCCGAGATCATCGTGATGAACGCGGCCGGCTTCTCGCCGTTCCGGCTGTTCCGCCCGTTCGTCTACGCCACCATCGTGGTGGCGCTGCTGGTCGCCTTCATCGCGGCCTATCTCGCCCCCGACGGCATGCGGCGAATCAAGCAATGGGACGCCGAGATCACCGCCGACGTGCTCACCAACGTGCTGCAGCCGGGCCGCTTTGCCCAGCTCGATCAGAACCTGACCATCCGGATTCGCGAACGGGCGCCCGGCGGCCTTCTGCTGGGCATTTTCATCGACGACCGCCGCGATCCCAAGGAGCGCGTCTCGATCGTCGCCGACCACGGCACCGTGGTGCAGAACGGCAGCAATTCGTTCCTCGTGCTCGAGAACGGCAATCTGGAGAAATTCGAGGCCGGAAAGCGCGATCCGGCGATCGTCGCGTTCGGCCGCTACGCCTTCGACATGTCCAAATTCTCGCAGCATGGCGACGTCGCGCTGGGCATCCGCGAGCGCTATCTCTGGGAACTGCTCGCTCCGGACGAAAACGATCCGATGTACAAGCAGCTCCCCGGCCAGTTCCGTGCCGAGCTGCACGACCGCTTCATGTCGCCGATCTATCCGTTCGCGTTCGCAGCGCTCACCTTCGCCTTCCTCGGCGCGCCGCGCACCACGCGCCAGAGCCGCAACTTCTCGGTCGGAGGCTCCATCATCGCCGTGTTCGGCCTGCGCATGGCGGGCTTTGCCTGCTCGGTCATGGCGGTGAACTCGCCGATGGCCGCCGCCGTCCAGTACGCGATGCTGTTTGCCGCCATCGGCGTTGGCCTCTGGATCATCATCGCCGGTGTCGTGATCGAGCCGCCGCCCGCGCTGATGGAAGCGATCAACAAGTCCAACGAACGCCTGCTCCGGCTGTTCAAACGTCCGGCCGTCGCATGAGCAGCATGATCACCAACACGCTCGGGCGCTATTTTGCCGGCCGATTCGTGGTCTCGGCGCTCGGCGTGTTCGCCAGTATCTTCGTGCTGCTGGTGCTGGTCGACTATATCGAGATGGTGCGCAAGACATCAGGGCTCGTGGCGGTCTCGCCGATCATGGTGGCGGAGACCTCGCTGTTCCGCGTGCCGCAGCTGCTTGAAAAGATGATGCCGTTCTGCGTCCTGATCGGCGCCATGACCTGCTATCTCGCGCTGTCGCGGCGGCTCGAGCTCGTGGTGGCGCGCGCCGCCGGCGTCTCGGCCTGGCAATTCATCGCGCCGGCGCTGGCGGCGGCGATCCTGCTCGGGGTTCTCGCCACCGTGGTCTACAATCCGATGTCCGCCAATTTGCGCGAGCTATCCAAGCGCATGGAAGCCGAATTGTTCGGCGGCGCGCCCGGCGGCGGCGTGCAGGATGCTTCCGGCTTTTGGATCAACCAGGTCAATACCGACAGCCAGACGATCATCAACGCGGCGCGCAGCGAAAAACAGGGCGCGCGCCTGACCGGATTGACGCTGTTCCGATTCGACACAAACAACGTCTTCAAGGAACGCATCGAAGCGCGCGAAGCCACGCTGGAGGACGGCTACTGGCTGTTCAAGGATGTCAGGCGCTTCTCGCTCGATTCGCCACCGGTCGACCAGGCGAGTTTTCAGCTCGCCACCACGCTGACTCCGGCGCAGGTCCGCAACAGTTTTTCGACCCCCGAAACTGTGTCCTTTTGGCAACTTCCCGGCTACATCCGCTCGTCCGAAAGTTCGGGGTTTGCGACCGCCGGCTATCGCCTGCAGTACCATAAGCTTCTGGCACAGCCATTTTTGCTTGCTGCAATGGTGATGCTGGCTGCATCTGTGTCCTTGCGCTTCTTCCGATTCGGCGGCGTGCAAAAGATGGTTTTAAGTGGCGTGGGCGCAGGCTTTCTGCTCTATGTTCTGTCGAAAGTAACCGAAGATTTGAGCAAGGCCGAGTTGATGCATCCGATCGCTGCGGCGTGGTTGCCCGTGGTTGTGGGCGGCCTCACCGGCTTTTTGGCCTTGTTGTACCAGGAGGACGGGTAGTGGCAGTCGTCGCCGCCCTCCAGATGAGTGTGTCTGGGTCTCGGCGCCGCGCCCGCGCGCGCCGCTACGAGAGGCGTTTTGCCGCGATCAGGCCGCTGCTCGCGCTCGTTGTCGCCGTGCTGATGGCCGGCGCGCTCGAGCTCGCGAGCGTGCAGCCCGCCGCCGCGCAGGGCTTCACCTACAATCCGCAGCCGCCGCGGCCGACGCCGCCGCGCGTGCCCACCGATAACCAGATGCTGGTGCAGGCAGTCGAGGTCGATTACGACTACAACAACAATCGCGTCTCGGCGGTCGGCAATGTGCAGCTGTTCTACAACGGCACCAGCGTCGAAGCCGACAAGGTGATCTACGACCAGAAGACCAAGCGGCTGCATGCCGAAGGCAATATCCGCATGACGGATGCCGACG
>Ga0210403_10000325_pt1 | contig 51980 bp, 37 predicted proteins | sample IncBWC19MmetaG_FD_150863 | JGI IMG/M metagenome (GOLD analysis project Ga0210403, IMG submission 150863) | Forest soil microbial communities from Barre Woods Harvard Forest LTER site, Petersham, Massachusetts, United States - Inc-BW-C-19-M | ecosystem: Environmental > Terrestrial > Soil >...
CCGATCAAGGGAGATATTCGAATTTTTCAACTACAACCTCATTTTCGTGTTGCAAGGGACTCTTTTCGCTCGCGACTACATAAAAAAGCAACTGAAACTTTTCCTGACCCGGAGAAGGCACACCCGAGGTGAATACATGTTCCGAGACCCCTGGTGCTCCGGGTTGCATTGAAGAACCTCGAACCGTTTTGAAGCTGGCGCGGCCGGATTCCCAATGCATGGAATGTGTAAAAGTGCCCTTGGGCAGCACAAAGGCCGCGACATTGCCGGGAACATAGAAGGGCTGGATGCCATACTGCGCATTATTCTTGCTGGCCGCCTCACCCCAGCGGCCGAATTCGATGTCCACCTCACGGTAATGCTGGTCACCGCCCCAGTCGTCGAAGGTGTTCAAGCTCAAAACGGCGGCGGGCTCCAGTTGAGTGGTGTCGCGGACGGTAACGATGTAGGTGCCGTAGCCGAGGCTGTGAGTCATTTCCAATTCCGCGCAAGTCCACCGGTCTCCCTTTTTCGTGATGCGCATATGCAGCGCGCCACTTGAATCAAGCCAGGCGTTGTCGGCACCGTACAGATTGTTCAGTCCGCCGCGATCGGCAGAAATCGTGCGGACCTCCCAATCGTAGCCGCTCCAGCGGAGGGGCTTCACCGGCGCGAGTTGCGGCTCGCCGCTGCCCTTCATGATCGAAACAGTGACGACCGATCCGCCCTGCGTCGGGGCTACGTCCATCGTTGCAGGGGGATGATAGCCGGGCTCCACGAGCATGGCGGCGTATTCGAAACCGAGATGCGTGGAAGTTCCCCAGGTGGAATCCGCTTGAATGGGGATGAAGGGCTTGTCGGGCCAGGGCTGTACCCACCAGGGGCCGCTCCTTGCGTAGACGACGATCTGCTGGCCAGCATGCGCGCCGGCGACGCGACCGGAGATGGTATCCACTCTTTCGCGGCCCCCCTGCGCCGCAGGGGGAATTTTTGTGAATTCAATCGTGGGGCCTGTGGGCGTCTTTTGCGAATGGCAGCCGGCGAAAAAGATGGAGAGAGCGAGCGCGAAATGGATCGCCCGGCGGGAGCGGCAGCCGTTAGTGGAAGATTCACGATTGAAGGCTGGATATCTCTCGTGTTTCACCGAAACTCCTTCCAATGGACGAGGTTGCCTGAAATCAGGGTGATGACCAAGAGTGCTTCGGAATCCATGATTCTAACTGGTTGGACTGGAAATTGAAGTGCTTTCCTAACAAAATCAGAGGGAGTTCACCAAGAAAACAGTTTCCCACTTCATAATGAGCGGACTAAACCTTGATTCGAAGGCTTCCATCGAATTCCAGCCGGAGAGTGATCGAAATACCCCTGAGAAGCCTGGTGCATCTAATCAGAGTTGTCGCGTGTTGGGCAATTTCCGGCTGTGCGCCGAAATAGAGGAGTCCATGCCAAATCGTTCACGGCTTGAAAGTACACCACTTTCCGTTCTGGACCTGGCGCATATGCGGCAGGATGGAACGGTTGCCGAAGCGTTCCGGAATTCGCTGGCACTGGCGCAGCACACGGAATCTTTGGGGTACAAACGCTTCTGGCTGGCAGAGCACCATAACATTAATGGCGTCGCGTGTTCGGCGACTTCGGTGCTCATCGGATATATCGCCAACGGAACCTCCAAAATTCGCGTTGGTTCCGGCGGCATCATGTTGCCCAACCATTCGCCGCTTGTTATTGCCGAACAGTTCGGCACGCTGGAATCGCTGTACCCAGGGCGAATCGACCTGGGACTCGGCCGCGCGCCGGGCGGGGACTCCGCTGCGATGCGGGCTCTCCGCAGTTCGCTCAACAGCACGGGGGATGATTTCCCAGAGTTGGTTGAAGAGTTGCGCGGGTATCTGGGCAAGAGGTCGCCTTCGCAACGTGTGCACGCTTATCCGGGGGAAGGCACCAACGTTCCGATATTCCTACTCGGCTCGAGCGACTACAGCGCGCGTTTGGCGGGGACGCTAGGCTTGCCCTTTGCGTTCGCCGCGCATTTTCAGCCGCAACCGCTGCTGCCCGCTCTCCGGATTTATCGTTCGACATTTCGCCCTTCGGAGGTTTTGGACAAGCCGTATGCGATGGTTGGGGTGCCGATCCTGGTTGCGGATTCGGACGAGCAGGCGCAATTTCTGGCAACGACACCCATTCAAATGTTCCTGAACCTGATTCGCGGGGTTCCCGGGCCGTTGCCGCCACCATCGAAGAGACTTGAATTGACGGCAGACGAGCGGGAGATGGTGGCAGCAAAGTTTGGAGCGGCGATTGTCGGCGGCCCCGACCGCGTTGCGACGCGCTTGAGTGCGTTTCTGGAAGAGACACAAGCGGATGAGCTGATCGTGGTCGCCAACACTTATGATTTCGAGGACCGCCTTCGGTCCTATGAACTGCTCGCCGACCTTATGAAGCAAACGGACGATAAACCGCAGGTTGCCACGACCGTGAGAACGTAGCTGCGATTGTGAAGCATCAATGTGTGAAGATTTTACCCGGGAGATGGGGAAATGCTTCGGCCGGCCTACGAGCCCCAGCCTGGCGTGCTGTTAACGAATGACGCGCAACAACATTCCGCTGGCCCCGCGGACGAGCAAATCCTTCTGCTCGGCAGCCAATGCTATCTCTCCGACGGGCTCTGTGCGGCCGGCGTGTGCGATCGTGACGCCCTGGATTCCGTAAGCTCCACAGGCATCGGAAGAGAAGACCCACAGCGCCTGAAGGCGATCTTCAGCATCCAGCGGGCCACCACACTTGGATTCGGGTTGCGCGCGAACGCGAACCAGGACTCCGCCGTAAACTCCTTTTCCCACGGTTTCACTGCTATGGTCTGTAACCGGCCCTCCAGCTCCATAAACTTCGTCACCGCCGATCTGGCGCGTGGTGGCCCAGATATAAGGCGTGCCGAAGCCCGGCGAAACGAGGAATATCGAGCCAAATCTCGCCCGAGCTCCTGTGGTTTGGCTCCGGATATATTGCCCCGAGGAATGCGGGCGTATACGGAATTCGCAGAAACGGTTAGCGGAGTGACCGCACTTTTGCGAGAACTTTGGGGGCAAGCGACGCGGGCAGCGGCGTGTAGCCGTGTTGTTCAGCGCTTTGTTCACCCATGCTGAGCGCCCACTCGAGGAAACTGGCGAGCGCCTTGGAGCGTTCAGGATCGGTTGATTTTTCCGGAACATAAAGCCAGGTAAAGCTCACGATCGGATATACGTCGTTGCCCGGAGCATTGGTAAGCGAAACGCGAAAATCCGCGGGAATGGACTTTTCGGCGGCGTGATAAGCAGTGGAGATGCTCGCCTGGGTGGCGCCGATAAATTTCCCGGCGGAATTCTGGACATGGCCAACGCCGACGGAGGTGTCGGTTAGTGTGAAGCCGAGTTCTATGTAGCCGAGCGCGCCGGAGGTGCCTTTTACTTTCTCCATCATGTCCTCGCCGCGATTGGCACTAATCCCGATGGGCCAAGCGGGTGAGGGAGTCTTGCCGATCTGGCTGCGCCACTTGGAGCTGGCCTTCGAAAGAAAATCGGTGAGAATGTAGTTTGAACCTTTTCCCTCGGTGCGGTGGACGACGGCAATGTCCAGATGGGGCAGGACCTGGCCGGGGTTGAGTTGTTTAATTGCGGGATCGTCCCAAGTCTTGATGTTTCCGAGGAAGATATCTGCGAGAACGGGGCCGGAGAAGCGAAGGTTCCCTTTTACGCCGGGAACGTGATAGATAGGGACGATGGCGACGAGGACTGTTGGGATGTGCAAGATGGGAGTTTTCGCTTCTTTCAACTGTTCGTCGCTCATTGGAACCTCGCCGGCGGCAAAATCTCCGACGCCGCGGGAAATGTCCTCGATGCCCTTCACCGTGCCGGTGCTGAGATAACGAACCTGAACGCCGGGGCTGAGCTTGTTATATTCTTCGACCCAGTGGGAGTAGAGTGGCGTGGGGAGATTCGACCCACTGCCCACCAGCGCGACGATATTTTGGGAGTTTGCGACAAGAGTGAAGCAAATCATTAACAGGACGAGACCCGGCCAAGCAGCTACCTTGCGCCCATATAGTGTCATAAGGGTTGCACTCCTTTGTTTGAGACGGGCTTGAAGAGAATCTTGCTCTCCGGCAGGCAAGCTCGCAATACCGATGATTGGTGTCGAAACTTAATGGTTAACCGGGGCTTTGACTGCGGGCTGAACCGCCCGATCAGAGGCGCGGGGTTCGCCGAAGCGCAGTTTTCTTGAAGTGAGGAACGTTGTGAAGCGCGCAGGGCGGTCGCCCGGCGCGAAAGGATTTGCAGACTGGGGGATACAAGCAATGCGGAATGAACTTGCCTGGGCTTGCGCAGCTTTGATGCTGGGAAGTCTTGTTTTTGGGCAGAAACCGCAGGGAGCAGCCAGCCAGGCCACCCAGACCGCTGCCCCGCCGGAACTTACGAATCTGCTCGATGCGAAAATCAAGGCGGAATGGCAGGCGATAAAGGACAAAGACCGAAGAGCGTATGGCGACCTGTTGACGGAGGAATACGTTGCGGTCGAGGCCGATGGCGGGGGTGAACGCTACAAGTGGAAGGCTCTGAACGAACTTGAGCAGAGCGCGGTCGCCGACTTTACGCTTTCGTTCCTCAAAGTGACGCCGCTGTGTCCGGATGCAGCGCTTGCCCGGTACGAAGTTTTCATCAAGTTTCCACCGAAATCTGCGGTTCCATTTGAAAAAATTCTGGTGGGCGAAATCTGGGTGAAGCACGAGGGCCAGTGGAAAGCCCTGCACTACCAGGAGACCCGCGTTAAGTAATCAATTCGTTGAGTGCGCCACAACTCCTGGCCGCCGGATGTTTTGATTCACACACATGCGGCCAAGAGCGGCGTCATTGCGCGTGGTCTTAGTGTGCTCGATTGCTTGCGCGGATCGCTTATTCGCAGTCCGGTGGCATGGAAGCGATGGCGTCCTCGGAACCACATGCGCGCTTCTTTTTTGCCGGTGTGATCCCAGACCTGGAATGATTGAGGATCCAGAGGCCGTCGTTGTTGGCCAAATAGATCAAGCCACGGCTGGGATCCTGGAGGATGCTGGTCACGCCGGTAAACGTCTGGAGCACCTTGGGGTGCGCGGGATCGCTGAGGTCAAGAACCTTGACGGTTTCGGTGGGGCTCTCCGTATTCCGGATGACTCCCTTGGAATTCTTGTCCGGAACTTCGGCGAGGCCGACGTCGGGACCTACGATATCGAGTTTGCCGGCGGTGGCATCGCTCGACTGGGCGGTTTGATTCACCAAGCTTGGCAGCACCGGCCTAGTGACATCAATTACGGTAAAGCCCTGCTTGGATGCCTTCTGGACGTACAAGTAGTGTTTGTCTCCCTTGGTTTGGAGAAGCATCTCGCTTCCCGGGGCGTCTTTCAAGGCTAAGTGTGCGATCACCTTTGCGGGAACTTCGGTGGGCTTGGTGTTTGCGGACATGCGCGTCGCGGACACGACAACCACTGCGGCCGCGAATGCCATACTCACGGGGCCCAAATGACTACGAAAAAATCCTTGTTGAATATTACTCATCGCTTCCTCCTCGCACTGCTCTAAGCGTGCCTCCAATAAACTTTCCTTCAATGTGCTTCTCTCTGCTATTTGATGCGGCGAACGGCCGGAAACAATTCACACTGCACGACGCGGATGATTGGCGTTAGGCGAAGGGAGGCGGACGAGTGAAGAGACAGCTGTCCAGGGGGATCGAAAAAATGGGATGTTCTTCGCGGGTATCGAGTCGAGACGGAATCGAGCGAAGGAGCGTGATGGCGCCGGAGGCCGGCGGCAGAAACACGTAGAAGTCCTTGGCCAGGACTTTAGCTGTCACCTGCGAGGGGGCGGAAGGGACCCAGGAAGTTTCGTTCGCAGGGAACCGCGGGACGCGATTTGCCAGAACCACGACGAGCGAAACTGCACAAAACCAGACTACGGCGCACCGCACACAAGTCCGGCGGCGCGAACGCTTCATTAGAAGCGACAGCATCTGAACCCCGCCAAGCGACAACTTCTCATCACCCTCATTCTACACCTGTGGGGCTGCGTCCGCTTTAAGGCCACGCCAGACCCCGATCTTCCAGGTTCAACGTCCTCGCTGGCGTTTCGATGCTGCGTGCGGACTGCGATTTTGCACTTACTGTCTGCCGTAAACGGCAATGCAGCCGTTGGCGCTCTGCGTACCGCAGAGAGCGCCGGCTTGCGTGGGCACAAAGATTTGATTGGTGAATTGGTTGACGGTGATGCTGTGGGAGTTGGAGCCGGTGGTCACGTTGACGAGCCACTGGCGCGATCCGGCATCAACCACTCCCATGATCGGCCCGTTGGGCATGTCGCGTCCCGCGGTGTAGTAGCGGTTATCGCCCGGGTTGTACCAGACCTCGTCGGTGCCGCCGCTTTGATCGATCTTGATCTGGCTGGCGAGGCAGGCGGCGCTGGTCTTGCAAGTACCGTCAAAGACGATCAGCAAGGGCGGGAACTGGACGCCATCGTGGCCTCCGCAGCCGACCAGGAAATCGTTGCCCGGGCCCTGAACGATGCCCGCAGGCATGCAGTTGAGCACCGGGACTACGTTAGCGACTATGGGACCAGCTGGATTTCCGATTCTGGGATCGATTTCGTCAATGCAACCCACGGCGACGCTGGATTGAGTGGACAGAGTGGAAGCAGTGCAATTCAGGTTTTCAACATAAAAAGTACCATGCAACGGATTGAAGCCCACGGCACCGGTGCCGGCCACAGCAATTTCGCCGGCTTGTCCTGTTGGAGCCGCCGCTCCATTGTTGGTGATAAATGCTCCCGTGTTCAGATCAACGATCGGAGAGTGATGGCACGGAATGGTTAGCGTTCCGCCGGTCGCCACCAAGGGAAAGGGCCCGCCGGAGACGCCCGATGGTACAAAGGTGGATGTGTCCGGGCAAGCGGCGCCAGCGCTATCCACAGCCATCGTCGAATCTTGTGGGCTGGCCATATCGTAATAAATCTGCCCGAGGATGCATGCCGGGGGATTCGAGGGAGTGTAGTTGTTAGCCGCAGTCCCATTGGTTGGGTACGCGGGGTAATTTACCGGCAGGCAATGTCCCTGCCCTGGGGTTGTGAAGGGAGGCGTAAAGGTACGGTTGACGATATCTGTCACGTCAATCAGGGTGACAAACGGGAGGCCGGGATCGCCGTTCGCGATGGTGAGAATATCGTGCCCGCCGACGGTTCCATAGGCCATTTCATCGGCGCGGTCATCGGCACACTCGGGGGCGCTGCCCGCACCGCCGTTCCAGGAGGCGATGCAGGGGCTGACGCCGCTCGGCCCATCAAAATCGGGGGAGGAGCCCGTGGGGAAATCGGCAATCACCGTCGGTGGGTTCTTGGTGAGGTCGAATACCACCACCGAAGCGCTGCCGCTACCGACAAATAATGTTTTTCCGTCCGGCGTTACAAGAAGCCCGTTGGGGCCGGATAGAGGGTTGACGCCATTGGCGCGCGAAGCACAGCACTGCGCCCCTGGCAATCCACCGAAGGAACCGTTTGGGCCAAAGCCGGGAAACGCAATGCTGAAATTTGCGAAGAACGGAGCGTTCCTGCAACCGAACCTGGTTAGCCCGTTTCCAAGCCTGGTAGAATTGACGCTTCCGAGACCGGTGACGATGGAGGGAATCCCCTGGACATCCGCGGGGTCAAGCTGCGGGCCCCAGCACGGGCTGAAGTTATTTCCCGCGTTGGCCACCTGATTGATACCGCCAATGGTGTTCACGGCGAAGTTGTTCTTGGCGTCCGTAACCACGACGTCCAGGCCGATGCGGTCGGCCGTGTACACCTTTTGCTGAATCGGATCGAACCAGCTTATGTCGAAGGAGTTGAAAGGACCACCCGGCTCGCCGGTCGGATTGTGCTCTGGCACCGGGATGACGGTGAGAACGCCGTAAGCGCCATTCACGGTCGTGCCGCAAGTCGGGCAAAATTTCTGCGAGCCACAGCTGTTCAAGAGAAATCCGAGCGCCAATACGGCAGCCGCTTCGATAAACTTTGCGAGTCTAGACTTCATCGAAAAACCTCCTCCAGGAATTCCACTCGAATTTTCCGCGCCTTGGCTCTGCGTTCGGATTTGTGAAGGCCTGCTTGACTCCCAGGCATATTGGCCAGTTTCGAATCCAGTCCGATGCATGGCTGATCCTCTGCACCCTAGAAGCGGTACTGCAACCGCTGTTCGAAGACGTAGTAGTTCTGCGGTGTAGCACCGATGGTGCTTGGTTGCTTCAAGCGGTCAACATTGAAGTTGGACTGGAAGCGCACCCAGTAGTTCAAATACCAGTTCACACCGAAGCTGAACTCGTCGGTGTGCCGGTTGAACGTGGGAACGTTCTGAGGCGTAAAGACGTTGTTGAAGAAAATGCCGGGCTCGTTGCCTTGAATCCCGGAATAGCGGAAGGCAACTTCCCAGGCTCCCAATCCGCGTCCTCCGCCGCCGGGAAGTTCCGGGCCAAACACAGGGTGCTTTATGCGGGGCGTGCCGTTTTCCGGCCGCCTTTCCTTGGTGAGCAGGTAGGTGGCGGCAGAGTTCCACGCCTTGAATCGAACGGCAGGCAGATCTGAAAATCCGAGTCCGCCCAGGGTCAAGGTGCCGACACCGGTGCGATCGAAAATCGCCTGGACGTATTCGTCGCGGAAGCCCCATGGGCCCTTCAGATAAGTGAACTCACCCTCGTACCGCCATACATTCCCGTTGGCCTGGAACTGCGGCAGGAACGTGAATGGAGCGGCCGGCGAGCCGGTGCTGGGCGTGAGTTCGTTGGAAAGTCCACGTGACTGGCTGTAAGCGATCGACCCGCCGAAAGCCAACCCTTGCAGGGCACTGTCTTTTTTGTCGCGCCATGGATAGAAGCGGACCCTGCCCACAGCCTCCGGCACGCTGCTGGTGTTATTGGTGGAAAAGCCTTTCCCGTTGAACGCGCCCGCCCAATATTGGAACGCGCCGCCTTTGATGTCACCGTGGATGGTGACGCCGGGGCTGCGGAAGGCAGAGGCGGCCGAGGGGTAAAGCAGGGATTGCAAACCGCGCTCCACGAAATCGATGTTGGTGACACCCGCTGCCAATTCCTGAGCAAAGGGTTCCTTGAATTGCCCGGCCTGGATCTGAATGGCGTTATTGTATTTCGCGTTCAGGTAGATATCGCGAATGATCGCGCCGGTCGAAGCGGCGGCGTCCACCAGGATGCCGAACTGATAGTGGTCGCCATAATTCCCTTGAAAACCAAACCGGCCGCGTCGCACGGAAAAAGTGTTGGGGGGAGTGCCATCGCCAATGTAGTTGCGGTAATCGGTCTGCACGTATCCGTAAGGCTGAATCTGAAATTGACCGTCGTTGGACTTGATGAAGAAATGTTCCCCGTTCCATCCCGCGTTCACGGGCGCCGCGCCGTCTTTCTTCTCGGCGGGTTTCTGGTAGATGACCACTGGCTCCGGGGGCGTCGCAGCTTCCGCATCGACTGCCGGCGCAGGAGGGGGCAGCGGATAGCTGGTGTTAATCAGGCGAGCGGCGCCGTCGTTAGCCGGGGAAGGGGCGCGCGACTTCACCTCGACGAGTTGCTCGACTAAATTTTTCAGTTGCTCGATCGTGCGGCGCTGCGCGGCCAATTCCTGACGCAACTGATCCACTTCCGCCTTGCTCGCTGTCGCGGAAGGGGCCTGTATGCCGCCCGTGGCGGAGTTCTCACTCTGGGCTTGAGCACGCGGGCTTGTGCAGGCAAGACCCAAAACGACGGCCAGAAGCACAAACCACGTCCTAAGTGAATTCATGTTTACCCTCCCAAAATGTGCGAACGAATTAAAGTGGCGGTCACGCCTTTAGCGCATTCTCGGATTGGTGTCAAGCAAATAATCGCAAAACCGATTGAAGCGAGAAGAATTTACGTTCTTGAGACAAGTAAAAAATTTGGCTCAATATGGTTGCGCAGACCGCTCCCCTGATTGGGCACCCAGCTTGAACTGGTGGATTCCCTCAGCAAGAGAATCGCTTCTCCGAAGTTCCGGTTTTCTGATAAACAGGAGTTTGCACTTTACCCATGCCATCCTCCTCTTTTTCGCCGCCGCGATCGCCGGGACTCTAAACGCGGTTGCAGGCGGGGGCAGCTTTGTCTCCTTTCCGGTTCTGCTGTTCACGGGCGTGCCCGCCGTGGAAGCGAATGCCACCAACACTGTCGCGCTATGGCCGGGTTTGGCAGCGAGCACCGCCGTTTATCTGAAGCGATTGGACGCGCCGCTGCGCTTGATGCTCCCCTTATTGGTGACGAGCCTGGCCGGGGGATGGGCTGGCGCGTTGCTGCTGCTGCGGACACCCCAACACACATTTCTGCATCTGGTTCCGTGGCTGCTGTTGAGCGGCACCTTGCTGTTTGCGTTTGGCAATAAAATTCGCGCCATTGCGGGCCGGACTTCCGTTGTGGATGATCTCCGGCAATTATCCTGGCAGGCGATCGTAGTGAGCTCCGTCGTGGAGTTGCTAGTCGCCGTATATGGCGGATACTTCGGCGCTGGCATCGGGTTCATCACCCTGGGAATGCTGGCTGCGCTGGGCATGCGCGACATTCTTGCGATTGGCGCTATCCGGACGTTGCTGGCCGCGACGATCAACGTGGCCGCGGTTGTCACTTTCATCTGGGCAAGGGCAGTTTTGTGGCCGCAGTGCGCGGTGATGATTGCCGGGGCGCTTACCGGCGGATGGTTTGGGGCGCATTTTGCGCAGAAGGCCGACCCGCAGAAGATGCGATACGCCGTGATTGGCGTGGGCCTGGCGATGAGCGCGTATTTTTTTATTACCGCGCATTAGGGCTTCGGCGTCTTCCGGCATCGATTTGTTCGCTGGTCTGCCCGGAGGCCAAAAAATATTGCCGGGTGCTTGACAAGGGGTGTATACTCCCGCTGGTCCACTTACCGGACCACTTGGAGCCTTGCTTGTCTCTCAACCTCAAATCCGATTTCGAGACTGTACGCAGGGATAAAGTTTACGAAGGCGTGGCCAAGCAGATTGAACGCCTGATCCTGAAAAAACTGCAGCCCGGCGACAAGCTTCCTTCCGAACGCGATTTGGCGGAGTCGCTTGGAGTCAGCCGAAGCTCCATACGCGATGCGATTCGCAGCCTGGAGCTGATGGGCATGGTGGAACCGCGCCAGGGCGCCGGCACCATTGTTCGCCAAGTTTCGTCGGACTCGCTGGTCAGTCCTCTGGCCGACGCCCGGAAACGCAAGGAAGAACTGGTTGGCGAACTTCTGGATTTTCGGAAGATGCTCGAACCGCCCCTCGCCGCCCGCGCCGCCACCCACGCTTCCAGCGGGGAAATTGCCGAGATGCAAGAAATCCTCGCACGGCAAGAGGAGAAATTGCGAAACGGTGAGACCACTATCGCCGAGGACACCGAGTTTCATTACGCGATTGCCCTGGCCTCGGGTAACAGCGTTGTGCGCAAAGTGCTGGACACGCTGATGGATTTGCTGCGCGATTCACGGGAACGCAGTTTGCAGGTCGACGGACGGCCGCAAAAATCGCTGGCCGGCCACCGGCGAATTCTGACTGCGATTGACCGTCATGACGCCGATGCCGCAAAGTTGGCAATGCGGCGGCACATTGAAGACGTCGAAAAAATGCTGCTCAGGAAGTGAGGATTTGACCAACGGGGAATCTTCGGCATGGATCCACGATTCGCTTTCGCGGGAATGCGATCGCGCCGAATGCGGAATGACGGTCAGCATTGCCGGGGACGAAGAACAGAATTTCGATTTGAGGACGAGTAGATTGGCTGACTTGCGGAATGACATGACCGGTGGGCCTTTCACACCTCACGAGGCGCAAGCTACAAGTCTATCGAACCCGGATAATTCCCCATCGACTCCCGGAACAACCCTGACGCTTCGAGTTGCGGAGGCGCGTGTCGAGGATGTTGGCCACGCGATTGCGCGGCTTGCGCCGGCGGACCTGTTGCGCATCGGCGCGCGGCCTGGCGATGTGCTGAAAATCACCGGCGGCACGATCGGTGTCGGACGCGCAGAAATTTCGGACGAAGCACACGAAGGCATGATTCAGATCGACGGAACCTGCCGCAGCAATTGCAGCGCTGGATTGCAGGAGCAGGTGACGGTTACGCCCGTCGAGACCCAGGCAGCGGTTGCGGTTCGCTTTTCGCCCATGTGGGTGGGCGCTGCGCCGGCAACCATTGCACCGGACCGGATGCTCGAGGACTTGGTGGGCGTTGCGGTGATCACGGGTTGCGCGGTTCGTGTGCCGACATTTGCGAAGGCAGTGAACTTTCACGTTGTGCGCACCATTCCGTCGGGCCCAGTGGTCATCGGGAAACGGACGGATATTCGGGTCGTGGAAGGTGAGCAGACACCGTCGCGCGCTCCCGCGGTTTCCTACGAAGACATCGGAGGTCTCGAGCGCGAAGTGGCGAGGGTGCGCGAGATTGTCGAATTGCCGCTGAAGTACTCGCACATTTTTGAGCGGTTGGGAATTCTCGCGCCAAAGGGTGTTCTGCTGTATGGCGCCCCGGGAACTGGAAAAACGCTGCTTGCGCGCGCCGTGGCGGCCGAGAGCCGCGTGCACTTCATCCACCTGAACGGCCCGGAAATCATGCGCAAGTTTTATGGAGAGAGCGAGGCCAAGCTGCGCGAAGTGTTTGAAGAAGCGGCGCGCCACGCGCCTGCGATTCTCTTCATTGACGAGATTGACGCAGTCGCGCCGAAGCGAGCCGAAGTAACCGGCGAAGTGGAAAAGCGCGTCGTGGCGCAGCTTCTGAGTTTGATGGATGGCTTCGTCGCGCGGGGCCATGTGATCGTCATCGGCGCCACCAACATTCCGGAGACGCTTGATCCCGCGCTGCGGCGCCCCGGCCGCTTCGATCGCGAAATCGAAATCGGCGTTCCGAATACACAGGCACGGCTGCAGATTCTGAGGATTCACACGCGGGCGATGCCGCTTGCGCCTGACGTCGATCTGCAGGAAATTGCCGAACTTTCTCACGGCTTTGTCGGCGCGGATCTGGAAGCGCTGGGGCAAGAAGTGGGCATGATCGCGCTGCGAGGTTTCCTTGCCGGCCTTCCGCTTGGCATTGATGGAGCCGCGTCTGCCGAACTTGGGGCGCTGCAGGTTACGCGCGAGGATTTTCTTGCGGGTTTGAAGGATGTCGAGCCGAGCGCGACTCGCGAATTTTTTATTGAGAAAAGCGAAACGACTTTTGCATGCCTCGGGGGTCTCGACGAGGTGAAACGAATGCTGGATGCCGTTGTTGAGCATTCGCACATTCACGCGGAGATCTACGAAAAGTTTGGACTGGCCCCGCCGCGCGGCATTCTGCTGGTCGGCCCATCAGGAACGGGAAAGACTGCGATGGCGCGGGCGCTTTCCGGCGAGAAACAGCTCCCGCTCATCGCGATTGACGGCCCGCAGCTTTATTCGAAGTGGCTGGGGGATTCCGAAAGAGCGCTGCGCGAAGTTTTCAAGAAGGCAAGACGCGCGGCGCCCTGCATTCTCTTCTTCGATTCGATTGATGCGCTTGCTCCGCGGTTCGGCGCCGATCAATCTACCACGGATGTGTATCGAAGGATTCTGAGCCAACTGCTGCGCGAGATCGACAACTTGCGCGACGTCAAGGGAGTGATCCTGCTGGCGGCCACGGATCGGCCCGAGCGGATCGAGCCCGCGCTTTTGCGGAGCGGTCGCTTCGACTACATACTCCCGTTCGCAAAACCTGGCGCTGCCGATCGCGCCGCGATCATTCAGCTCTGTTGCCGACAGGTACCGCTGTCGCCAGACATCGATTTCAAGGAGTTGGCCGGACGGATGGACGGGCTCACCGGCGCGGACATCGAAAGCCTTTGCAAGAAAGCGACGCTCTCCGCGATCGTGGAAATCCAACGCGGAACGCGGCTTGCGCCGTTCGTGGTTACGCGAGGCGATTTCCTGGCGGTTCTGGAGTCCGATCGAAGCAGTCCCAAGCACTTGAACACAACGAACGAACCGGGCAATGCCGCCGGGGATTTGTGCCGAGATGTGTTTACTTCAACGAAGTACTGACGAGGTTGAAACATGAGCTATACCGAACTTTCTGTTTGGACGCGCGGCATCATCATGGACAAGGAAGGCCGCGATATCGTGAACTCCATCTCCGCATCTGCCCGGCTGGAGGGGAAGCACGCTCAGTCGATGGAAAATTATGTGGACAATCCGGATCGCACAAACTGCCCGACGCGCAAATATTGCCGCGTGAGCGACTCGGTGCTCGAAAACGAGCTTACCTACGAAAATGATCACCCCAACATCGTCGTGCTGGTTGAGGGCACGATGGTGAAGGGTTGGGATTACATGCGCGGGATGCCGCCGGGCGGAACGCTGGTGATCAACACGCACTACACGCCTGAGTACATGATTCGATTTGTGCCGGGCGCCGACCGGCTGGCGCAACTGGTTTGCGTGGATGCGGCGAAGCTGGCGGACCACAAATGGCTCTACTACCGGCTCGGGCAGTTGGGTCTCGACCGGCTCTCGACAGAGGGCGCTGCCGAACGAAGTAAGGCGATCGCACCGGATATCGCGGCGCCGCTGATCGCGGCGGTGGTGAAGACTACAGGCATCGTCAAGATGGCGACGATTCAACCGATGATTGCGAATCAGAAAGCTTTCGAGATGGCGCTCAATGAATTGCATATCCTGCCGCTGAAACCAGTGGCCGCGTAGGAAGGATCATATGTCCACAAAAGGCACACGCATCCCCGATTGGTTGACCGTACCCTTCGCAGGCATCACGCCAGCGCCAACGCAGGAAAAGGGGCAGGACTTGTTCCCCACCGGCAACTGGCGTTCGATCCGGCCTGTGTACCGCGACAAGTTGCCGCCCTGCAACAACGCCTGCGGAACCAACGAAAAAATTCAGGGCTATCTCGACCTGGTGAAGCGCGGCAAATACCTGGACGCCTATGCACTCATCAAGGAAGACATGCCCTTCCCTTCGGTCACCGGGCGTGTGTGTTACCACCCATGCGAGACGGCGTGTAATCGCGGGCAATACGATGAGGCAATCTCGATTCGCGCGGTTGAGCGGTTTCTTGGCGATCTCGGCCAGGCGCTGCAACGCGATGTCGTAAAACCCGGGAAACCCAACGGCAAGAAAGTCGCCGTCATTGGCTCAGGGCCTGCTGGCCATAGCGCGGCTTATCAACTCGCGCGGCTCGGCTACCAAGTCACGATTCTCGAAAAATCTCCCCGGGCTGGCGGCCTGAATCGCGGCGGCATTCCGGATTGGGTGCTGCCGCAGGATGTGCTCGACCGTGAAATCGAGCGTCTCATTGAACTCGGAATCGCGATCAAGACCAACACCGAGGTCGGCAAGGACGTTTCCTGGGACAGCCTGAAAAAAGATTACGACGCCGTAGTCCTGGCCGTCGGTCTGACCGAGCCGAACAGCGTCCGCGCCGAAGGTGAAAACAAGCAAGGTGTAATCTACGGACTTCCCTTCCTGCGCGACATCGGCATGGGCACTTCAAAGGTGAAATTGGGTGCTCGCGTCGCCGTCATCGGCGGCGGAAACACCGCCATCGACTGCGCCCGCGAAGCTCTGCGGCAAGGCGCGGTGGAAGTGACCATGATCACCGTCGAGGGCAATCCGAAGGAAATGCCGTGCGTGCCCGAGGATCTCCACGACATGCTCGAGGAGGGCGTGGAGTTGATTCACGGGCGCGCGATGACCGCCGTGCTCGGCAACGGCAAGGTTGAAGCGCTGCAACTCTACCCGGCGAAATTCTCCGGTGCGATTAACGCTTCGCCGATCGCCATCAACAAAGAAGCGCCAGCGGAGAAGTTTGCTGTCGACAACGTCATCATCGCCGTCGGCCAGCACGCGTCACTCGCGTGGCTGCCGGCGGAATTCAAAACCGAAAAAGGCACGATCAAGATCGACCGGTTCGGGCGTCTCGGCGACACCAACTTTTTTGCGGCCGGCGACATCGTGCAGTTGGGTTCGGGCCAGCCGCTGATGGTGGTGAATGCGGTTGGCGACGGAAAACGCGTTGCGTTCAATCTGGACAAGATGCTGCGGGGGGAACGGCTGCAGCCGCGGAAAATTGCCATCGACGTCATCATGGATTTGAACCGCATGAACATGACGTACTTCCCGCACTTCCCGCGCGTGCAGCAGGCGATGTTGCCGCCGGTAAGCCGGAAGAAGACGCAGGAGGAAGTGATCCAGGCGTTCACGGAGGAGCAGGCGGTCGAAGAAGCCAGCCGGTGTTTCAGTTGCGGCACCTGCAACGCTTGCGACAACTGTTACCTGGTCTGCCCGGAACCGTGCATCGTGCGGCCCGAGCGTTCGAACGGGCTCTATAAGATTCTGGTCGACTACTGCAAAGGCTGCCGCGTGTGCATCGAGGAGTGCCCGACTGGGTGCCTCGAAGGCGTGCCGGAACTCGACTTTGAAACAGGCGTGGTGCGGATGGACACGGCTTTCGCAATCTCGCCCGGGTTGCACGGACGGCAGGCGCAGGAATTGGCGAACCTGGCAAGCCGCCCGGCGAAGGAGATTTAGATCGGCAGATAGCACGGATTGAAACAGGCGCCGCGGCAAAATTGCGGGGCCTGCGATTTGATGAATTAAACGGTTCGCCAATTGGCGGACCAGGTGGAGTGATTATGGCAACGGCTACCGAGGTCAAAAAGAAAACGGTTCGAATAAACGGTTGTGTTGCTTCGGCGCAGGCCGCGAAGTACGCTGATGTCGACGTTATTACGGCTTACCCAATCCGGCCGTATACGGCGACGATGATGGCGCTCGCGCAGATGGTGGCAAATGGAGAGCTCGACGCCGAGTACATCGTGGCCGATAGCGAGCACTCGCAATTGAGCATCGCGCACGGCGCGGCATCAAGCGGCGCGCGGGTGTTCACGGGAAGCTCCGGGGTCGGGGTGCAGTTCGCTTACGAACTTTATTCGCCGATTTCGGGCAGCCGCATGCCGGTGCAGATGATGATCGCGGACCGCACGCTCGATCCACCGGGCGATTTCGGTTCCGAGCATACCGACGCGCTTTCGACTCGCGACATGGGCTGGCTGATGGGCTGGTCGTGCGACGCCCAGGAAGCTTTTGACAATCACCTTATGGCGTATCGAATCGGCGAGGATCGCCGCGTTCTTTTGCCCCAGATGGTTTGCCAGGATGGCTTCTTCGTTTCTCACATCACAAGCGATGTCGAATTGCCCGACCCCGGCCAGGTGAAGGAATTCCTACCTCCGTACAAGCATCCCTACCCGCTCGATCCGCGGCATCCGGTTTCGCACGGTCCGCAGATCATGCCGGAGCAGGGTCCGCCCCTGCAGTTGGAGCGCGCGCGGGCCATGGAAGGCTCGATGGCGGTGATCGAGGAGGTTCACGACGAGTTCGCGAAAATTTTCGGCCGGCGATACGACCCGTGGGTCGAAGAGTACATGACCGACGGCGCCGACATCGTCCTTTTCGTACAGGGCGGCCACGCGGTGACGGCGCGTTTCGCGATCAAGCATTTGCGTGATCAGGGCGTGAAGGTGGGTCTCGTGAGGCTGCGCACCATCCGGCCCTACCCGACCGATCGAGTGAACGAGGTGCTCAGCAAGTTCAAAGTCGTCGGCGTCATCGAGACCAACATGGGTCTTGGCAGCGTCAGCAGCGGCGGCTCGCTCTACGCTGAGGTCTGCGCGGCTCTCTATGAAAGTTCCAAGCGTCCCCTGGTTATGTCGTTTATGGCCGGAATGGGCGGCGAGGCCATCGTGCTGAAGGAATTTTACTGGATGACGCAGAAAATGACGGACGCGCAGAAACGCGGGAAAATCGAAAAGCGCACGCACTGGGTGGGATTCGAAGAGTAGTCCATAGAGATTTGTTGCGAAGGGCCTGAAAGTTTGCAGTGGAAATGGATTGGCGCAGGGCCGATGGGCGCTGCCACCGGGAGGAAACGATATGCCAACGATTGAAGTTCAACGACAAGTGCTGCCAATTTTGGGCAGCCCGAATCAGGGAGCGCGTTTTTACAACCCCGAGTTACCGTCGACCGAGCCGTTTGTCCCCGGTCACCGGACGTGCGCCGGCTGCGGGCCTTCCATCCAATACCGGATGACGAGCAAGGCTTCGGGCGACAATACCATCCTGGTTGGACCGACGGGATGCATGTACGTGGCGAACAGTTCGTATTTGTGCACGCCCTACAATGTGCCCTGGGCGCACACACAGATTGGCAGCGCGGGCAGTTTCACCGCGGGCGTGGCCGCTGCGTATGAAGCCATGATCCGGAAGGGCAAATGGAAGGGCACGTTCCCGAACATTATTTGCGAAGCGGGCGACGGCAGCGCGTCGGACATCGGCCTCGCTTCGATTTCCGGGGCACTCTATCGGAATCACGACTGCCTGATTATTTGCTACGACAACGAGCAGTACGCGAACACTGGCATCCAGGCTTCGTCGCGCACGCCTTATGGCGGCATGACGACCTTCTCGCCGCCGGGACCGAAAGTTCCGGAGGCGAAGACGCTGTATCCCAAGGATCTCGCTCGCATGATGGCTGCCGGCCACCCGCACTGCTATGTGGCGACTGCTAGCGTGGGATATCCAATCGACTTGATGAACAAAGTGCGCAAGGGACTGAACCACAAGGGCGCTGCGTACCTGATGATTTACACTCCCTGCCAAAAAGGCTTTGTGTATGAGACGCCGCGTTCGATCGATCTTGGCCGCCTGGTCGTCGAATGCGGTCTCTATCCGATGTGGGAATGGAACCCCGAAAAGCGCGAGTACGACTACAGCTTTCGCCCGCAGACGATGCGGCCGGTTGCCGAGTACTTGAAATTGCAGGGGCGATTCGGCCACCTTCACGCCGAGCACATCGCCAACTTGCAGAAGTTTGCCAACCAACAGTGGCAGATGATGGGCGTCGAACTGCCCGCGGCCCTGATCCACGCCGCAGACGCGAAAAACCAGGTCAACATGGCGGCCGCGGTAGAGGCCGAGGCGGTGGCGCAAACACTATGAGCACCAAACCAACACCTTCACCTGTTGTTCCGGACGCGCAGGAAAGCTACATCGTCAACGAAGGGAAAAAGCGCGGGTCGACGCGCGACGTGCGGCCGGAAGCCGCCTTTGACCGCTACTTGACCGTCCTGCGCGTGCACGCGGGCGACGCTATCCTGACGGATAATTGGCACACCAACGAAGTGCGGGACCACTTGCGCAACAACTTCGAGGGATACACCTTCGCCATGCGCACGCTGGAGGCTTGGGGCGCAATGATCGAGGACGACCACCGCGCTTACTACACCGCTGGCGGGCGCGTGTGGGTTCTGGACCTGGAGCCGTGCGAAGGTAAGAAGGCGCGACTGCCCGGCACCGGCGCTGGCAAGGGCTAGCGCATTGCCGCACCGCATCCTGCTGATTGACGACACGCCGGAGATTGCGCAACTTCTGACGTTTGCGCTGCGCGATCACGGCCACGAGGTCTTCGCTGAGGGTTATACCGATACGGTCAACGACCTGATTCGCGACTTGCATGCGGATGCTCTCGTGCTGGACTGTTCCACTTTTGACATGAGCGAATCCCTCTTCGACATGGTGCGCCACCACCCGGATTATGCCGAACTCCCTGTCGTTATTATCAGTGATACGCCGGAGAAGGCCGACGCGAGCCTTGCTTCGCGCAATGCGCAGAAAGTTTTGCTGATCCCGAAACCATTTTCCGGCTCTCAGGTCGCGAGAGCGCTCGCCGACCTGCTTGGATAAATATGCCTTTGTGGAGCATGGACGAGTGGCAGTACGTGGAGCGCGAGGTCGTCACCGACCCGAAGGACAGGCAGTGGACCGTGGCGCTGATGGACGTGCTGGGTCAGACGGGCGATCCTGACATACCGAACAAGTTGCTGGAGCTTCAGTATGCTTCAGGCCGGTATTTCACTCTGATTTATTCCGCCAGCGGGGCGCTACAGCGGGAACGCGGTTACGCCACGTTGGCGGAGGCTACCCAGGCGTTCGAAGACATGCGCATCGCGGTCATTGATGGCAGCCTGGATCCATCACAGCCGGTGTTCCGGCAGGACCTGGAAGACTAAAGCAAAGAATCGTCCGAGCGTCTTCGATTGGCCTGATTCTATCTGCCGGGATTCAGATCCCTCATCACGACGTTTAACACTTGCCCCGCGAGTCGAGCTTCCCGCTCGGAAACCGTCACGGTTGCGCCGTTGTCGCCTTGATCTCTATACGCGCGGGCGACTGCCGGAAGACGTGCGCACCCGCCGCGAATGAGACCACCTTTCTCCGCAACGGCGAGTCGGGTTTCGAACGACCAATCGGCGATCTTCCCCGCGGGCACATTCGACGTCGCCAATTCACTTAGGCCCTTATGTTCCAGCGCGTCGGTCACGATGGCTTCCAGAATGCCGCAGGAAGTGCGCATCGCGAGATCGTATTCACCTTGCTCCATCGCGCGCCGGCCGTCGGTATAGGCCTGCTCGAGAATCTGGCGCAGTTCAGAATTGTGGACAAACTCGAAGCGGCGAGGCGGGACATTCTCTGACGCGATGATTACCGGGCCGCTGCCTTCCCGGGAAAGCGCGGTGACCCCTTGCGTGAGGACGTCGAGCAATCGCTGGACGATCGCCTGCGGCGCCGCTCCTTCCATGGCATTGCCTTTCGCTGACCGCATCAGAAACGCTTCGCTGAACGAGCGCGCCAGCCAATGAGCCTTGCTGCCCCCCGATAATTGATTGATGGCCACGCCGCACTCTTCCTGCCAGGCCCGTGTGGCCACGATTGCGGCGGGGTCGGCGGAGTTTTTCACCAAGGCGTCGCGAACCTGATGTCCGCGGCGTATCAGGCCATTAAGGCGGGACACAAAACTCTTAATCTGCGCTTCGAGGCTTTCAGACATTGGCGGTGTCTCTCGGGAATGAGCGGCGCACGGCCCGGGCGGTGCGCACCAGTCGAACAGAATAGGAAAAATAGCTTACAAGGACGCAAGGAATCTCTTCTTGACAGCCCATGTCGACGGTGCTAGATTCCGTGCCGTCGCAAAGTGGTTCACTCATCGGACCAGTTTAACACGGTTCGCTGGAGTGGCTGCTCGGCGGAGTTGGAGGCGCGGCGCTGCCGTTGAAGGGGTAAAACGTAGCACTTCGCCGCCAAGGAATTTTCCTGCGGCAGTTGGTTCGGGGTTATTCGCTAAAACTGAAGACAAGCTCCGCGTACGTCACGCAAATTGGCGTCGATCGCTTCGGGAGAGAGATCGTTTTGGGGAAAGCGAATAATCTCCGGCTTTGCACCGTTCTGCGGAGATGTGGGCTCTCTGGACGGCCTCGCAGGTAAATTGGGGACTGGTTCGTGAACTACTTCCGCTGAAGTCCAAATGGAGGTTAGTCAATGGCTGCTACGCCAGAAGCTCTAATTCATCCCTCTCGGATCGTCAATCGTTGGGTTCAATTGATCGCCGGCATCATCGCGATGATGGCGATCGCCAATTTGCAGTATGCCTGGACGCTTTTCACCAAGCCCATTCAGGCCCACCTGCATGTCTCGCTGGTCGCCGTTCAGTGGACTTTCACGTTATTCATCCTTCTGGAAACCTGGCTCGTTCCGTTTGAAGGATATCTGGTCGATATAATCGGCCCTCGCTTGATGCTGGGAATTGGCTCGATACTTGTGGCCCTCGGCTGGGTCGGATCGGGCTACGCCGAAACCATAACCAGTCTGTATTTTTGGTATGGGGTGGGTGGCGTCGGCGCCGGTATCGTCTACGGCGGGTCCATCGGAAACGCGCTGAAATGGTTTCCCGACCATCGAGGTCTCTGCGTGGGCCTGACGGCAGGGGCATATGGCATCGGCACCGCGAGTACGATTACTCCCGTGGCCAATATGCTGAAAGTGTCCGGCTACCAGCACACCTTCATCGTTTGGGGCATCATCCAGGGCATCGTTGTCCTGGCTTGTGCTCTGTTCCTGGCGCGGCCGCCGATGGGTTGGACGCCGCCAAACTGGGCTGAAAAAGAAGCCAAGATCAAAGCCAAAATTAACACTTCAACCGCCAACCTCACGCCACTCCAGATGCTGCGTCAGCCGTCGTTCTATGTCATCTACATGATGATGACCATGCTGGCATTCGGCGGCCTAGTGGTTACCGCGCAACTCAACCCTATGGCCTCGACCTACCACGTGGATAATGTCGTCGTAGCGTGGGGCATGACCGCCCTTGTGCTGGCGATCACGGTGGACCGGCTGTTGAACGGGTTAACCCGTCCCTTCTGGGGCTGGGTCTCGGACCACATCGGCCGGGAAAACGCTATCTTCTGCTCGTTCATCCTGGAGGCAGGCGCTGTATTTGCCTTGCTGCAACTCATCGACCGTCCTGTGTGGTTTGTTGCCTTATCGGGACTGTGTTTCTTCGCCTGGGGCAATATCTTTTCGTTGTTCCCGGCAATCACCGGCGACTTGTACGGAAGCAAGTGGGCCACCACAAACTACGGAATCGTCTACACCGCCAAGGGATTGGCTGCTATGTTCGCGGGTCCCGGCGCGGCTTGGATGTTTGCCAAGACCGGTTCCTGGAACAAGGTGTTCTGGGCCATGATCGTTTGCGATTTGATCGCAGCGTTCATGGCATTGCTCTGGCTGAAGCCTTTGGCCAGGCGTACGGTGAAGTCGTCGCAGAGCGCGGTTGCTCCTGCGGTCGACCTGACAGCGCCGGCGAAAGCATAAAGCGCGCCGCTTGAGGCGGCACACGCGTTTCGCATTCTGCCCGGGGACATCCTCGCCACTCGATCGTGAGGATGTCTCCCTTTCCGTTCACGTGCATATATTAATGTTAGGTACGTGGCGCTTGCGAGCCACTTGCTCCGGCAAGAATTATCACTATCTTGTTGCGAAAGCGGGCCTTGCAATACTCCAGGGGATTGGAAGGAGACTTTAACCGGCACGAAAAAAGTGGCGCGCCCGGCAGGATTTGAACCTGCGACCCTCGGATTAGAAGTCCGATGCTCTATCCAGCTGAGCTACGGGCGCTCTCTCTGGAATTTAGCACGTTTTTCGATTATTAGACCAGACAGCCGCGAGACTGTTACACCCCTCATCTCGTTCCAGGAACACAGCACGCGACTAAGTTTCCATTGGTCTGCCCACGCGAACCATTTGGGTCCTATCGTGGGCAGTCTTGACATCATTTATATAACTGATACAAGGGTGCTAACGATCAAGCCAGTCGAGGCGAGCGCTGAAGGGCTGAGGTACTTTTCCGGATGGTTTTGGCTTCGCGTGTCGTTTATAGATTGCTTTCGCTGGCGCTCCTGTTCACCATTGCCCTCGGCGCAATACCCCTATTTTTCACCTGTCCGTTGAATGCGCAGTCGACGAATGCCTCTCTGACCGGGCGAATTACCGACTCGAGCAAAGGGGTTGTCCCGAATGCGAAAGTCGTCGCGATTAACACAGGCACGCGCATCCACTACGAGACGGTTACGAATGCGACTGGAAGTTACTACGTAACGGACCTCCCGCCGGGCACCTACCGAATTGAAGTGGAGAAAGTGGGGTTCAAGGCGGTCATCAAGTCCGACCTCGTGCTCCACGTGCAGGACGCGCTGGAAATTAATTTTGAGATGGTGCTTGGCTCCGCGTCAGAAAGCGTAACGGTGCGGGGAGGAGTGCCGCCGCTGGATACGGAATCTTCGACGATCGGCACTGTGGTGGAGCAGCGGAAGGTGAATGAACTGCCGCTGAACGGCCGCAACGTATTTAACCTGATCGAATTGGCGGCGTCGGTAGTGCCGCAGGGGAGTTCCACCGGCACACCCGTTGGGGTAAATCCGTTTGGTTGGGGCAACTACCAGGTCAATGGCTCGTTTGGGAACGAGAGCGCGGAGTTTCTGGACGGCCAGCCACTGAATATCGGCTACATCAACCTGCCCATCTTGATTCCAACACAAGATTCTATTCAGGAATTCCGTGTGCAGACGAGTAATCTGGGCCCGGAATGGGGCAAGTTTTCAGGCGGTGTAACAAATCTGAGCACCAAGACCGGAGCAAGCTCTGTTCATGGCGAGGCATACGAATACCTGCGTAACAAGATATTCAACGCGAATGATTTCTTTTTGAACGCCGTTGATCGACCGAGGCCGCCATGGGTGCAGAACCAGTTCGGAGCAAATGCCGGTGGGCCGCTGAACATACCTCACTTTGGAGGGCGGAATAGGACGTTCTGGTTTGTCAGCGGGGAGGGCTTCCGGTTACGGACGAGCCAGCCATTCACTGCCACGGTTCCCAACACGCAGGAAAGAGCGGGAATTTTTTCGCAAATCTGCAAATCTGGTTTCACGGCGGGTATCTGCAACGATAGGGGCGTGGACGCAAGCGGCAAACCGGTGGTGATTGATCAGATTTACGACCCTTGCGGAGGAAATGTGAATGCGCAGGGCGCTTGTCCGGGGAGCACGTCCGCCCCCACTCCGTTTACGGGCAACGTGATTCCTGCAAACCGGATCAACACTACTTCCGCGAAACTCCTCGGACTTTGGCCGGGGCCAACAAATCCCGGCGCGAGAACGAATAACTTCACAACCGCCGCGCCCACCGGGGGAGACCATAATCAGTTCGTCGGGCGCCTCGACCACAACATTACAAATAAACAGCGGCTGTTTTTGCGCTTTAATTATTGGCACGTTCTCGACTTGCCCATCGATCCTTTAGGAACTGGCCTTTGCGCCGACCGCTGCGCCGAGGACTATCACACCTATGCGACAGCCGCGGGATACACCTACAGCGTAGCTCCCACAACTGTGGTCGGACTCAATGCGAGCGTAAGCCGGTTCACGTATAACCGGAGCCCGAAGAACACCGGATTCGACCTGACATCCATCGGCTGGCCGGCGAGTTATAACGAGTCGGTGCCCGCCGAAATGCGCACACCGCCGACACCGTGCGTGGCGAACTTCGCCGACAATATCATGTGCACTCAGGGTCAAAGCTTCATTCAGGACCGCAATACGCAATTCTACGTGTCGCCGAGCATCTCGATGTTGCGAGGCCACCATCAATTTCATTTTGGCTTTCAGCTTGAAGTCGGCCGGGATAACTACGCGCAGTCCAACATCGCGAGCGGGGCATTTGATTTTTGCGTCTCCGGCCAAGCGTGCTTCACTTCCCTTCCCGGGGTCTCCGGGACGGGGTTTTCGTTTGCGGATTTCCTGTTAGGGTATGCGGACAATTTCAACAATCTTGAAAACCATTTCTTTGCCCAGGCTGTTGTTCCTGCGTTCACGGCAGGCCAACAGATTTACCGCGCTTTGTATTTTGACGATTCATGGCGGGCCACACGCAAGCTCACCTTGAATTTGGGTTTGCGCTACGATCTGCAGGGCCCCTGGTCGGAACGCTTCAACCGCTTGTCGTATTTCGACCCAAAGGCGACGAACTACCTGACGCAATATCTTCCCGCGAATTCGCCTCCGGTACTCGGGGACGTTTTTCTAGTTAGCCCCAGCAAGCGCAATAATCTGGGGCTCAAAAAGTTGGACTTCTCTCCCCGGGTTGGTTTTGCCTACAGCGTCGATTCGAAAACGGTTGTGCGCAGCGGCTACGGAATTTTCTGGATACCGGACTACGTGTCGTTCAGCCTGAATCCTCTGAACGATATGGTCAACGGCGGGGCGACAACTTATACCGGGACGGTGGATGGGACTCACCCTGTAAACACCATTGCCCTACCGTTCCCAGCAGGGATTGCTCAGCCGCCTGGTCGGAGCCTGGGCGCCACCGGCACCCAACAATTCCTGACACAGGTGGTGCAGTCCATCACGGAAGTGAATCCCGGCAATCACCCCGAGGGCTACTTACAGCAATGGAACCTGGACTTGCAGCGTGAACTCCCAGCGGGCTTCTTTGTGTCCGCCGCTTACGTGGGCTCCCGGGGAACGCATCTGGCGCAGTATTCGGAGCAGTTCAACCAGATTTCGGACGCATTGCTTGCGCAGGCAGCCTCACAAGTGAACCCTTCGCTTCCGAACCCGAGACAAAATGTGACATTGGTACATTCGACGCCGAATCCGTTTTTCATCAATGGCCAAGCATTGGCCCTTGTGGGGCCAACGACGACCGTTGGACAACTTCTTCGTCCCTACCCTCAGTATGCAAGCGTGCAGCTTGCCGGCCAGGGATCGTACGACAGCATCTACCACTCGTTCCAGTTGACGGTGCAGAGGCGCTTTGCGGATGCGGGGTCGCTGCTTGTGGCGTATACCAATGCCAAACTCATCAGCGACACCGATACGCTTACGGCCTGGGTGGAGCCGGGCGTAGGGGGCATTCAAGACAATAACAATTTGCGGGGGGAACGCTCATTATCTTCGCAAGACGTCCCCCAACGTCTGGTCATCAGCTATGTTCTCGATCTACCTTTTGGAAAGGGCAGGAGGTATTTCTCTGGCGCTGATGGATGGTTGAATAGAATCGTGGGAGGTTGGGGGATTGACGGCGTGACGATTTTTCAGCGCGGCTTCCCGCTCGTTTTTACGAACGGCCAGGTGAATGGCACCACGCTTTTTGGCGGGGGCTCGCGCCCGAACGTCATTCCCGGCTGTACGGGAACGGTTTCGGGTAGCGCCACCCCGCGGCTCGGGGAATGGTTCAACACGGCTTGCCTCACGGCGCCTCCCGATTTCACTTTTGGGAACGAGCCGCGCGTTGACCCCCGGCTAAGGGCCCAGGGAATCAGCAACTTTGACTTTGCGGTTTTCAAGAGGGCCCGGTTCGGAAGCAATGAACGACTGGGCTTGGAATTCAGGACAGAGTTTTTCAACATCTTTAATAGGACTCAATTCGCGCCGCCAAACACGGTTTGCTGTACGGCAAACAATTCGAATTTCGGTGTGGTGACGAGTACGGCGACAGGCACGAATCCGCGGTTGGTGCAGTTTGGACTAAAATTCTTGTTCTAGGCGGTACCCACACGCATAGTGGTCCCTATTAAATATACTACGTGTCCCAGGGTAGCCTTGTACCAGAAACAAAGATACTAGCCTGCATCGAAAAACCTTCTCCTGAGAAGGTCTTCTGGTGTATTGTCTTGAAACCATCGGGACTTCGCCGGGGAAGTTCTCCGATGCCACGGTCTTATCGTCGATGGCATCGTCAACAGGCCGTTCACTGGGGATCAACCCATGAGTACTTTGCCGCAACGACGCGCGCTCACTCTTCGCATTGCTCTGCCCAGGGGCCAGGAGCGGCTCAACTCACCGCCAGAACTACCAGAACTCCGTATACCCAGCGATGATGAAGCAATGGCCCGCCTACAGCTGAACGATGCGGCGGCCTTGGAAATCCTGTTCGACCGCTATGCTCGCCTGGTCTTCAGGATCGCGCTCGGGGTGGTCCGTGACAGGGGCGAGGCCGAAGACGTCGTCCAGGAGTGCTTTTTCCATTTGTATAAGAAGTGCATCCTTTATGATGGTGCAAAAGGCACGGTGAAGAATTGGGTCCTCCAGATTGCACTTCATCGGGCGCTTGACCGGAGAGCCCATTTGGCGCGGAGAGGTTTTTATGTTGGTACAGACGCGGGCTCACTCGGTGATACATTGTTGGGAGGCACGGACCTGGACCGGGAGATCGGTGCGAAATTGAACCGGATACAACTGGAGAAGGCTTTTGACGAGCTGCCGGAGACCCAGCGCGTCACCCTTGAGTTGTTTTATTTCGAGGGATTGGATTTGCGGGAAATCAGCCGGAAACTTAACCAGCCATTGGGAAATACGCGGCACTATTTCTACCGCGGATTGGAGCGCCTGCGTAAGAGCGCGTTTGTGCAGAGGCTTCGGGAAACGAAACGATGCTAACGATTGAAGACGGCGGCGAAGAGCACGAAAAATATAAGGAACTATGTGCTTTAGCGGCTGCGGGCAGCCTTGCACCATTGGAATTGTCCGAATTGCGGGTTCACCTGGAACATTGCGATTCCTGCCAGGAGGCATTATCGCAATACCGGATATTGACGACGGAAGGAATACCCGCACTTGCTGACGGGTATCTCGGAAGACCTGAGCGAGTCTTGTGGGATGATTCGGCTGCACGCGAGCGACTGTGGTCGAGCATTCTTATCCAGCAGCAGACTCTGCCAGACCAGCAGAATCAAGCGGCTGCGGCAATTCGGCCGGATTCTTCATCGCGGGGCAATGTTCGCGCTCTTGCGGGAATGGCGATCGCTGCTGGCCTGTTGGTGGCTTTAGCGTCTGGTGCGTATCACCTGGGAGCGCGAACGCACAAACAGGAAATCGTTACCCAGACCTCAGCGCCTTTGGATGACCAGTACCAAAAGCTTTCCGAGCAGAAGAGAGTCGCCGACGAATCGCTGGCGGCGCAGGAGAAAAGGCTGGCTCAACTTCAGGCAGAAGGCGCCGAGAAAGAGCAGGCGCTGGTCAAGCTCCGCTCTTCGTTGCGCGCGCTGGAGAATCGTTCGAGCGAACTGATGGCAGAGAGCAGCGAGTCTGAGGCGCAATTGAAGGAGCTCTCGCAGCAGCGCGAGGAGCTGAACGCCAAGTTGCAAGCCATGAGTCAGGCGTACAGCAATAACCAGGCTGAGTTGGCAGGCCTGCGCTCTGAACGCGACAAGGGATCCGTGCGAACCGCTTTCCTGGAGTCAAAAATTGAAGATCTCACCGCCAGGAATCGTGACCAGGACCGCCGACTGAAGGATGCGGAACAATACCTCACTTCGGACCGGGATATACGCGAACTGATGGGCGCCAGGAAGCTGTACATCGCGGATGTGTTCGACGTGGATGGCAGCAGCCGCACCCAGAGGCCTTTCGGCCGTGTTTTCTATACCCAGGGAAAGTCCCTCATTTTTTACGCGTTCGATCTCGACCGGCAGCCCGGGGTTGTGAACGCCAGCACTTTCCAGGTCTGGGGGCAGCGCGAAGCGCCGCAGGGAGAGCCTGCTTCACCCATGAATTTGGGTATCCTTTACATGGACAACGAAACCAACCGGCGCTGGGTGATGCGGTTTGACGATCCCAAGCAACTGACGGAGATTGACGCCGTGTTCGTTACCGTGGAGCCCCGGGGCGGAAGCCACAAGCCGACCAGCAAGCCGTTTTTGTACGCACTGCTTCGCAACCAGGCCAATCATCCATAGATTCTGCTGGGTGCAATCCCCAACAACTTGAGCCAATTCCCCTCCGCAAGGGTTCATTCCTGCGTCCGTTTCCTTGGAATAGTGCCTCTCTCTTAATGTCATAAACCTATGTGATTGGTACACATCGCCTAATGTTTTCGTACTAATTGGCAGAACACTCTTTTGTCGAGGGCATGGTGTGAAAGTTGGGGTTCCACTGAACGGAGCTTCACGGTTGGGGTGTGTCTGTTGGAAACAGTGATGGCACGCAGTGAATCGTGGAAACGGGGAGCGTGGGTGATGAAAAACTTGCGTTTTGTTGTTGTTGCGGTATTGCAGCTAACCCTCTGTATTTTCCTTGCAGGTCTGATTACTAAGGGCGTATCAGCTCAAACAACCTACGGGTCCATCAGTGGCGAGGTGACCGACTCTTCGGGGGCGGCGATCGCGGACGCACAGGTCACTTTGACCAACCTTGGTACTTTAGAAAAACGAGTGCAATCCAGCGGCAATGATGGCCTCTACACTTTCGTGAATTTGTTCCCGGGCCGGTACAAGATTGACGCCGAAAAGACGGGTTTCAAGCGCATCACTCGCCCGGAGGTTGTAGTAGACGTGCAGCAGTCGGTACGCATTGACCTCGCGATGCAGGTCGGCGATGTCACGCAGACTATCGAGGTGTCTGGAGAGACGCCCCTGCTGCAGCCGGAAACGTCTTCGCTGGGCCAGGTTATCGAACAGCGCAAAGCCAATGAATTACCTCTGAACGGGCGCAACATTTTTAACCTGATTGCCGTTTCGCCGGCGGCAGTTGCTCAGGGCCAAGCAGGCGGCTCACCCGTGGGGCCCAACCCGTTTGGCTGGGGTAACTATCAGGTGGGCGGTTCTTTCGGCAATGAGAGCGCGGAATATCTCGACGGCCAGCCGCTGAATATCGGCTATATCAATTTGCCCGTCGTTATTCCCACGCAGGACGCGATTGGCGAATTCAAAGTGCAGTACAACAATATCGGCGCGGATTGGGGCAAGTTCGCCGGCGGTGTCATCAACTTGAGCACCAAGTCCGGAACCAATCAGTTTCATGGCGAGGCTTATGAGTATCTTCGGAACAAGGTTCTGAACTCAAAAGGCTTCTTCCAGGTGAAAAGCCCTCCGTACGTTCAGAACCAATATGGGTTCGATGTAGGCGGCCCGGTCCCCGTCTCCGTGTTCAAGGACAAGACCTTCTTCTTCACTAGCTGGGAGCAATTCCGCCTTCGCCACGCGGACAACTTCACGACTACTGTTCCGACGTTGGCCGAAAGAACTCCAAGCGCGACTGGGAATTACAGCTTCGCTGATTTGTGTCCTGAAGGTTTCACCGGTGGTGTGTGCAATAACCCGGCCCATCAGCTCTACGACCCTTACAGCAATACAACGGGAGGAGCTCGTACTGCCTACCCGGGCAATGTAATTCCGTCCGCGCAGGTAAACCCTGCGGCGGTAACGCTGCTGACTTTTCTTCCTAATCCCACGAATAGCTCCACGACGGGAGCCAATTTTTCGAAGGACGCCAGCCTCGGCGGAAACTCCAACGAATTCGTGACGCGCATTGACCAGATCCTTACCAACAAGCAACGGTTGTTTGGCAGGTTCCTTTACTGGGGATTAACTGACTTGCCGAGGAATCCGTTCGGAACTGGTCTTTGCCAGGATCGTTGCACGGAACTTTACCATACCAAGGCGGGGGCGGTGGATTACAGCTACACAATCACACCCAACATGATCTTCGACTTCAACGCCAGCCTCAGCCGATTCGTGTATTTGCGAAGCCCGCTCAACGCAGGTTTCGACCTGACTAAGCTGGGCTACCCTGCGTCCTACAACAACGTGCCAAGCACGATGCGCACACCGCCCACTCCCTGCTTTACGGAAGATCCGTTGGTGACCTGCTCGCAAGGGCAGAGCTTCATCAATGATCACAATACTCAATTTAACCTGTCTCCGCAGATGACCATAATTCACGGAAGGCACACGATTCAATTTGGCGGCCAGCTTGAGGAGGGGTACGACAATTACGCCCAGACCAACATTGCCAGCGGCGCTTTCGCATTTAACGGCAGCTGGACGTCAAGCACCGCCGGGGCCAACGCAGTCGGTGGGAAGTCGTTCGCTGATTTTGTCTTAGGCTTGGCGCAAAACCAGGCCACCGTCTTCAACCACACAGAGGGTGCGGCCCAGGTTCCCCAGTTGGCCGCCGGGAAAGAGACGTATCGCGCCCTATTTGTGAACGACACCTTCCACGTAACCAACAAGCTCACGCTGAACCTGGGACTTCGCTGGGAGTTCCAAGGGTCCTGGTCGGAGCGCTTTGACAGAATGTCCTACTGGAATCCAAAAGCGACAAACGCCACCGTGACGGGCTGCTCCGGGGTTGCTGGAAGTCCCTGTCCAGGAGATGTGTTCCTCGTGAAAAACGGAGTGAACGACACTCGGAACAATCTGCCTCTAAGGTACAACCAATTTGCTCCGCGACTCGGGCTTGCTTACAGCTTGAATCCAAAGACGGTAATCCGTGGTGGCTACGGGATCTTTTGGATTCCGAACTACCTCGAGTTTGACATTAATCCAGATAACGACTTGATCGGTCTGGTCACTACGCCTTTCGTCGCCTCAACGGGCGCTGGAAATGTTCCTTCCAGCACAATTAATAGCAGCAACTGTACGGTAGCCGCCGACGCAATCACTTGCACGACGCCCGGACCCTTCGGGACCGCGGGAATCCTTCAGCCGACTGGACGCGCCACCAATGCTTCCGCATTCGCTGCCGGTAAGTCGAACAAAGTAAACCCTTACACCCAGCAAAAGTTCGGCTATCTTCAGCAGTGGAATATCGACGTGCAAAGGCAGTTGCCCTTGGGCTTTTTCGCCGATATAGCTTACGCTGCGTCAAAGGGCGTTCATTTGCCAAATAACACTTCTGTGCAGGTCAACCAGATACCAGATAGCTTTATCGCCCAGGCCGCCCAGCAGGCGGCCGGTGGCTTGACACCTACTATCATTCAGACAGTCCCAAATCCTTTCGTCGGCATCGGGGGGGGGACACCGCTTTCGCCGCCGGCCCTCATCGCCAAGGGTCAGTTTGATCGGCCCTTCCCTGAGTACTCCGGCGTGAACCTCTCAGGATTCGGATGTTGCGACAGCAACTATCAGTCCCTCCAGGTTTCCGTGACCAGAAGATTCGCGGGCGCCGGTTCGCTTCTGGTTGCCTATACCAACTCGAAGCTCATCAGCAATACCGACACGCTTACTACCTGGCTGGAGGACTCCGGGGTCGGTCAGATCCAGGATTGGAACAATCTAAAAGGCGAGCGTTCGCTCTCCTCACAAGACACTCCTCAGCGCCTGGTGATCAGCTACGTCTTGGACCTGCCGTTTGGTAAGGGCAAGATGTTCCTAAGTGACACCAGCGGGGTTGTCGGGAAACTTGTGTCCGGGTGGGGCATTGACGGCGTCACCCTCTTCCAGCGTGGATTCCCACTAAAGATCACATGGGGCGGTGCGAACACTCCCCTCCAAAACGCCAATTTCGGTATTGGGACCTTACGCCCCAATGTTATAGCCGGTTGCAGCGAGGGTACACCCGGCGGCGCCTCATCGAGGCTGGGTGGAACTTTCGGTGGCCCCGGATGGATCAATCCGGCGTGTTTTACCGCTCCACCCGCTTGGGGTTTCGGAAGCGAGCCGCGAGTAGATCCAACACTTCGCGCCCAGGGCGTCAACAACTTCGATTGGGCGATCTTCAAAAGGACGCAATTCGGTCCGGACGATAAGTTGGGAATCGAGTTCCGGACGGAATTCTTTAACCTATTCAACCATCCACAGTTCGGGGCTGCGAATACATCGTTCGGCTCGAGTACGTTTGGGCAGGTAACCAGCCAGGCGAACAACCCCCGCCTGATTCAGTTTGCGCTGAAGTTCGTGTTCTAAAGGTTGGTGGGAGAGTGGATGCCTTCTCGGCATCCACTCCATCCCTCCGCTTTCCCTTTACCCTCCCGAGCTCCCGCTCTCCGTTTCCATTCGATTCCGTGGCATGGCTCTGTGCTAGCCTATCTCTGCGCGTTTAAGCATCGTGGAGGGATTCGCGTTGCATAAGGGGTGCCTACAATGATGATTCGTCGCTTGACGCGGCGCAATTTTCTGAGTTTCGCAGCCGCGGCCGCCGCGGCGCCGATCTTTGAAGTAAAACCCCTGCGCGGCATCGATTTTCTGTTGCAGAATTCCCCTACTCCCCGGAAATTCCTGATTGAGACCATGCCGGGGGGCATTGCATTGTTCGACTACAACAATGATGGATTGCTGGATATTTTCCTTGTTAACGGCGGGCGGATCACCGAAGGATTGCACGTTCCGGAAAATTTCGAACGAAGCAATCCCCGCTACTGGAATCGCTTGTATCGTCAGAGCCACGACGGTAGCTTTCTGGATGTGACCCAGGCCGCGGGGCTGGCTAACGCGGGGAATGGAAATTACGGGATGGGAGTGGCGGTCGGCGACTATGACAACGACGGAAATGCCGATTTGTATGTGACCAGTTACGGCAAAAATATTCTTTATCACAACAACGGGGATGGAACCTTCACGGATGTTACCGCCAAAGCGGGCGTGGCAGGTGGAGGCTGGTCCGTCTCCGCGGGTTTCTTCGATTACGACAACGATGGAAGGCTCGACCTTTTCGTGACGCGCTACATGGATTGGGACGCCGACCACAACAAGATTTGCGGCGGTGACTGGCATACGTACTGCCCGCCGAATGCTTTCCCGGCGACGACTTGCTTGCTCTATCACAATCGGGGCGACGGTACTTTCGAGGATGTGACCGAGCGTTCAGGCCTGGCTGCGAAGAAAGGACGAGCGTTGGGCGTGGCATTCGCGGACTACGACGGAGACGGCTTCACCGACATTTTTGTTTCGAACGACGGCATGCAGCAGTATCTCTTCCACAACAACGGCGATGGAACGTTTACGGAATGCGCGCTGGAGTCAGGAGTGGCGTTCACCGCCGACGGCAAAGGAATGTCGGGAATGGGCACCGTTTTTCAGGACTACGATAACGACGGACGCCCCGACGTCATCGTGACGGTTTTGCCGCGCGAAATTTACAGCCTGTATCACAATGAGGGTGCTGGCAATTTCAATTACGCCAGCCTGGAAGCCGGACTCGGCGCCCTCACCTCGGGGAGTTCCGGCTGGGGCGTGGGCCTGGAAGATTTCGACAATGATGGCTGGAAGGACCTGTTCGTTGCGCAAGGCCACGTGCTCGACAATGTGCAGGACATTGATGCTTCGCTGCGCTACAGGGAACTCCCGTTGCTTGCGTTGAATCACAAAGGTCACTTCGAGCGTGTCGATTCCGGCGCCACCAAGCCACTCGCGGCTCGTGGCGTGGCCTTCGGCGACATCAATAACGACGGGAGTATGGACGCGGTCATCTCATGTCTCGGCGGCCCGCCTGTTCTCCTTCTTAACCGTGGGGGCGGAAATAATCACTGGCTTTCCATTTCGCTGCAAGGAACGCGCAGCAATCGCGACGGCTACGGCGCCCGCGTCAGCGTGAATGGCCAACTGCGTATTGCCACCTCCACGGGAAGCTACCTATGCGCCAACGACAAGCGCCTGCACTTCGGACTAGGTTCCTCTGAAAGGGCAACGATCGAAATTCTCTGGCCTTCCGGTGCAAAACAAGTTCTTAACGATGTTCGCGCCGACCAGTTCCTTCAAATCCGCGAACTGGAGCGTTCATGATTCACCTTTTCTTGTATGCCTGGCTTGCAGGGCAAGCCGGAACATCCGACGCGATGCAGCACGTACAGGCGGGCCTTGAAGCGCGCAAGCTGCACCAAATCGATGTGGAAATCGCGGAGTTTCGCAAAGCCGCGGAGAGCGACCCCAGTTTAGCTGATGCGTTCGTAAACCTGGGCGCTGCCTACATGGAAAAACACGACTATGGCGCGGCGATCGCTCCCCTGAAACATGCGCTGGAGCTCAGCCCCGACCTCGCGGTCGCTCACCAATTCCTGGGTTATGCGCTTCTGGCGCAGGGGTACGCGGCGGAGGCGATTCCTCATTTGCAGCGTGTTGGCGCCCTGGACGCATTGGGAATCGCGCAGATTGAAACGAATCAACTGACGGAGGCTGTCTCCAGCTTCACTGCGGCGCTCGCGCAACGTCCGGGCGACCCCGATTTGTTGTATTACCTCGGTCACGCCAGCGGCCTGCTCTCCAAGGACGCCATTGATAATCTGCTGGCCACTCATCCGGATTCCGCGCGCGCGCACCAGGCGCTCGCCGAAAACTACTTCGTTCTTCGCCAAATGCCGCAAGCCGAGAAGGAGTACCTGGAGGCGCTGCGCTTGCGCCCCGAGCTTCCCGGACTTCATCTGGAGCTCGGGCAGGTCTATGCAAACTCTGCGCAATGGCCAAAGGCGGAAGCCGAGTTTCGCGCGGAGTGCAAACTGCGGCCGGGTAACGCCGAGGCCGCTTATCGGCTGGGTGCAGCGTTGCTCCAACAGGGCAGAGCGCACGACGCGCTCCCAGAGTTGAAGAGATCGAATGAGCTGAAGCCGGAAATGCCGGAGACGCTTTACTCGTTGGGCAAAGCTGCTTCACTCAACGGAGACGTCGCCAGTGCGGAGCGGGCATGGCTGAAGGTAATTGAACTCGAGAAAAACACCGCGCTCGCCGCGCAAGCGCACTTTGGACTTGCCGGCGTCTATCGCAAACAGGGCAAGGCCGCGCAGGCGCAGCACGAAATGCAAGAGTTTCAGAAACTTCAGAGCACGATCGGCCCACCCCGTTCAGAACAATAGGACGTCAATCTGACTTATCTTAAAGATTCGACCAAAATTTGTTTCCAACCCTCGACGTTGTTATCATCAGCGGTATATATCTTCTCCGTTACCAGGAGGTCCCGATGCAACCGTGGCGCAGGCGATTCCTGCTTTTATATATGATGCGGGTTCCGTTGACGTTTCTGACCGTGCTTGGATTCGGGTTGCCGTGGGCCTTTCAATCGGCGATGTTCCACGGAATCGCGGACCTCGATCTGGTCAAGGTGGGCGCAGCGTCTTTTCTGGCGTCTCTCTATATCAGCGCGGCGATCAGCGGCTGCTTCATGATGCTGCTGTACGGCGAAGAGCGTGCGGATGGATGGGCAAATCTGCCAGCGCCTCAAGATCGGGTGAGCTCGTTGAGCGTAGCCCTGCTCTATTTTTACGGCGGAATCTGCTACGCGCGTTTTCTCATTTCCATCGGCCAATTCATGGGCGAGGCTGGCCGCGTAGAGCAGAATCTGCTGGGCGGATTTCTTTTCTACTCGGCGACCGGATTGCTCGCGGGCTTCCTGGCTGTGATGATTTGTTTTCTGGCGGCGCTGCGTTTTGCGAAACCCGAAGACGACGACGCGCTCGAAGTCTTCGCATTTCCGGCATTTCTTATTTTCCGAAGATTATTTGGCGGGGCTTGGATCCGCGTATTCAAGCGCGGGAAATGCTCTGAAGTCGCTCCTGGCAGCTATGCCGCTCACGACGGGCCGATCAGCGGTTTCCTCGCTTCTCTTCTTGGACCCGGCTATGGAACCGGCCCAACCTCCGGACATCCTTCCGTGCTGCATTCCGGCCACCGATTTGCAACTATGCTGATGATCTTTTTTCTGTTTGCCTATTGGCTCACGGGATTCGGTACGTTTAGAGAGCTGAAGGATCTTCAGCAATGGGGGAGCGGCGGCGCGCCGAACTCGGTGCTGAATTATCTGTTGCTCCTCCTGGTCTTCTGGAACTGCTTGCTGACGGGCCTCACTTTTTTTGTAGATCATTTTCGATTCCCTGCCCTGGCGGCGCTGGCGATCTTCCTCGTCGTGGTCGCGTCGTTTGGCAGTTCGGACCACGTGTTCTCGACTGTCGAACGAACGAACCCACCAGCCAAACTGTTGCGACCCGATGAAGCATTCCAGCGAGCACCGGAAGCCGTAATCGTCGTAGCAGCGGCAGGCGGCGGCATCCAATCGGCGGCGTGGACAAGCAGGGTACTCTGCGGCCTGCGAGCGAAACTTCCGGGCAGCGCCTTTCAAAAAAGCATCGTGGCGATCAGCGGAGTGTCCGGCGGCTCGGTCGGCACAATGTTTTATCTGCGTTGTCTGGAAGGACCCGAGAACGATGAGCGCCCTGCGAAATGGGCACAAGATTCCAGTCTGGAGGCTGTGGCCTGGGGCCTGACACATCCGGACTTGAGGCGCATTTTCTTTCCCGGCCCCGCAACTCGCTGGAGCATCGCGGACCGGGGTTGGGCGCTTGAGCGCTCGCTGCTAAAGAGTGCTCACTTCGAGCGCACGGAGCGTCGATTGGGCGAACCCCACGCAGATTGGCCGGTGATCCTGCTGAACTCGACAGATGCTCGAACAGGCGATCCGATCGTATTTACCGACAGCGACTTCCCGGAAACTATTACACAAGGATCGAGCAACAATCATTACTTTCGAAACTTTCACCACCTCTATAGTGGCAAAGACGTCTTTCTGGAAACGGCGGCACGCATGTCAGCGACGTTTCCCTACGTCACACCGGAAGCACGCCCGAACGAGCCGGCAAACGGAGTTCATTTTGGAGACGGCGGGTATTTCGACAATTCGGGTGTGTTCACGCTCTCCGAGTGGCTGAAAGAAGCGAGCCGGCGCCCGAGCGGGACCGCGAACTCCTCCATTTCTCCGATGGTGAGCAAAAAAAGAATCTTAGTGTTGCAACTAGAAGCCTTCCCCGATACCGCTCCTGCGGATGTAGAGACTCCCAAGAAATGGTATTACCAACTGACCTCGCCCATCACGACAATGCTCACCGTCCGCTCCGAAGGGCAACTTGTCCGCGATAAAACGGCTGGTGAAGATCTCCAGAAACTCCTCAACGGAGATGGTTATCAAACCACATGGCTGCTTGTTCGTTACACCCCCGCCGCCGTTACGTTGTCATTTGGCAGCGTTCCGTGCGCCGCCAATCCACCGCTCTCATGGCATTTGACAATTGTTGAAAAGCGCTGCATCGACCAGGCATGGAAAGAGGTCAGTGATCAAACGACCAAGGAAATTTCAGATTTCCTGAAAGGCCAGGGTGAAGTTACGGACGAGGAATGCAAGGCTGGGGACCGCAACGTGGCCGCAGGCGTGTTCGAGCGTAGGTGCCCCGCAATGGCTGCTCAGAATAAACGCTGAAATCAATCCTTCCGAATCGGTGAACCCTTTAGCGAGGAACGCGCGCGCCGCAGACGCGAGAGCCACAACAACGATCCAGCGCCGCGGCATACATTGCCGGGCGCTGGATGTTTAGTCAGTTTTGTTTTCGTCGGAGTTAGAACCGGTAAATCACACCAGCCGACGGCTGGGCAGTGTTTGTTGTCAGGCCGGAGCGCAGTGCGTGCACGCCGAAGTCGGGACGGCCGTAGACCAGGCCCCGATACTCCAGGCGAAACGAAAAGTGCTTGGTGAAGCCGTAGTCCACTCCCCCGCCGTATACGAACGTAGCTTTCGCCTGGTTTCCTGCTCCCGGCACCGTCGCTCCCGCGCTCTGGGTCGGAGCAAATACCAATGCACCGGTGCCCGCGAGCACGTAGGGGTTGAATCGCGCCGTGCTCCAAGGAAGATTCACTACAGCGGCAACCGTGGTCTGGTGGACATTCGATTGCACGTTCAAGGAGCCGTTGGACGAAATATTCTGTTGCGTATCCCGATTCCAGCCATAGCTTACGTCGGCCGCGAACCAGTGATTAAAATGATAGCGATAACTTACGAGAACGCCCCCCGAATTGGTCGTGTGCTGATTCAGTACGTTGCTGCTCGAGTCTTTGGTGAAAAATCCCGTGCCTTGCACGCTGACTTCCTGGGTGCTGCGTTCGTCCGCCCGCGCGCTTGAGATCAACATAAAAAACACTCCAAACACAACTGCAGCTATCGATCTGAACTTCATTCTTGCTTTCTCCCTTGATTGGACTTGAATTTATGCGACGAATTAAATGAAGCGATCGCATGGACTTCTGGACTGCCGAAACGCCGGTTCACTCCCGCCGGCGCTTCTTATTTGAGCGGCTTTGAGTCCTGGGCAAACCCGCCGCGCAAAATCCACAAAAGGTTTCTTGATTCGCGGTTCCACGCAAATCACGGTGGCATTGAATAAGCCAAAAGTCCATTACCGCCACAACATTTCAGCGATTTGCGCCTGCCAATCCAGGAAAATTACTTCTGTGCCCGAAGCGCAAGTATCCTTGCGGCCGTCAATCTTCCATCGGGCCTGAACAATGCTCAAACGAGGCGCGAGCATCATTTTCCCCGGGACAACATGCAGGACAGCGCGAACGTCATTCCCAAAATCTCTGCTGCAGCGTCTTTTCCTCGATTCGGACTTCCCCGCGTCTATCAATTTGAAAGCCCGACGCACAAATCAGATTTATGCGTTCGTAGGCTTAGATGGCGATGAGTGAGAGGAAGTTACGTGCAAGGTGCAAGTTACTCTCAAGAAAGCGCAGCAAGAAGAGGTCAGTCGCGAATGGCTGCCAAATTGCTGGGCCACGGCAATTTTGAGTGAAAAAATAATCTCTTGATTTTAAGGCGAGAACAAAGGAAAGAATTGCAAACTGCTACAAAATTAAGGAGTCAGAATCCACAAAATGGAACAAATTTGGAACCTCTCAGCAATTGAATTGCATAGAGATTTGCTCAAAAACATTCTTCCTCAAATAATAGAAAAGGAATTTCGTTTTGAGACGGTGCCGCACTATTCTTACGGCATCCAAGAAAATATTGACCATCGGTCTTCACGCAGCCTGTAGGGCAGTACCGCAGCACGCTGAGAGAAAATATGCCGGATGGTTTGTATGACTCTATCTCGCCCGCTTCTAAAGCTGGGCGCGTTGTGCAGGGAAAGGAAGCGAGCTAGAGTAAGGACGCCTACCAGAGCCAATTTATGTCCGTTGCAGTGAACCGTATCCAGATGTGAGAGGGTCGCCGAACCATGGCTGATCGAGGCATAGCAAAATGGATGGCGCGGCCCAGTGTGTCGCTCGCGCTGCCGTACGGATTGGCGTTCGCCTCGGTAACAGGCGCACTTTTGCTGGAGGTGCTATTCACGCGCTTTCATCAACCTCACGCATTCGCGGCCTTCGCTCTATCGGCGATTGCGATCACCTTTTGGTATGGCGGCACAAAACCCGGCATCACAGCGGTTTTGCTGACAATCATGATCCGCAGCTATCTGTTCGAGCCGGACGTTCCCGCCGTTTCGCGTGTTCTTTACGACCTGGTGTTTGTGATCTTCGCCGTGCTGATGAGCTGGCTCAAGCGATTGCGGAGCGAACTCGAAGAAAAGGTTGCGGCCCGAACCGCGGAACTGACCAGTGCGAACGAAGAGCTGAAGATGGAAATTGCCGAGCGCAAGAAGGCGGACGAGAAACTTCGGCGAAGTGAGGCCTACCTGCTTGAAGGCCAGAGATTGGTGCACATGTTCAGCTGGGCGCGCGATGCCGCAACGGGCAAGGTGACCACCTCGCCGGAAGTGCGTCGAATTTTTGGGGCTGCTCCCGAGGAAGACGTATCAACCACCGACTTTTTCCTGGGCAGAATTCATCCGGAAGATCGGCCAAGCGCTGAACGCGATTTCGCGGAGGCTGGACTTGTGAAAACCAGCTATGAGTCCGACTACCGAATTATTCTCCCAGACGGTTCGATAAAGAATATCCATACGATCGGACATCCCGTTGTGAACGGGTCGGGCGAAATCGTGGAATTTGTCGGCACCGCGATGGATGTGACGGAACAGCGCCGCGCGAGTGCCGAATTAGAGACGGCGTTCGATGTGATCGAGAAACTCAAAGACCAGCTTCACGACGAAAACGTCGCGCTGCGGGAGCAAATCGATCAGGCATTCATGTTCGAGGAAATCGTGGGCTCGTCCCCCGCGCTCCAGACCGCGCTGGCCAAAATCCTGAAAGTTGCTCCTACAGACTCCACGGTGCTGATCACCGGGGAAACCGGCACCGGCAAGGAACTGATCGCTCGCGCCATTCATAAACGTTCGCAGCGATCCAGGCGGGCCTTTTTGGGCGTGAATTGCGCTTCAATTCCCGCTTCGTTGATCGCCTCAGAGTTGTTTGGCCATGAAAAGGGAGCATTCACGGGCGCCCTGCAGCGGCACCAGGGCCGATTTGAGCTGGCGCACTCCGGCACCATTTTTCTGGATGAAGTCGGCGAACTCCCCGCGGAGACGCAGATCGCGTTGTTGCGCGTCCTCCAGGAGCATCAATTTGAGCGAGTGGGGGGAAATCGAGTTCTTGTGACAGACGTTCGGGTAATTGCCGCAACAAATCGTGACCTGCGGGCGGCCATCGCCTCTGGCACGTTCCGGGCTGACCTGTTTTACCGGTTGAATGTCTTCCCGATCGAAGTTCCTCCGCTTCGGCAGCGGAAGGAAGACATTCCCATGTTGGTGGAATACTTTGTAAAGCGGTACGCGGAAAAAGCGGGCAAACAGATCTACAAGATCGACAAAAATACCATGGAACTCTGCCAGGCATATCCGTGGCCCGGCAACATCCGTGAACTCCAAAATATTATCGAGAGGTCAGTGATCCTTTGCAGTGGGGAAACTCTTTGGATCGACCGCGCATGGCTTACAACTGAGGAGCAATCCTACCAGCCGGAATTGTCGGCACCTCTTACGGAAACCCTCCAAAACCAGGAAAAGGAAATCATCGAAGCCGCCTTGGCAGCTTCCGGGGGAAGAGTCGCGGGGCCAAGTGGAGCCGCGGCCAAACTTGGAATTCCGCGCTCGACCCTGGATTCGAAGATTAAGCAATTAAAGATCCGAAAGCACAAATACACGCCAGAACCAGAATAAGGTGTCAGCAGCTTGACGAAAATTCGGCACTTCCCGAATTTTCGTGACCAATCTACCCCTCTACCATCTTGTTTTCAATGAGTTGCGAGTGGCCGTCCTGTTGCAACATCTTTGTACGAGTGTGCCAGATTGAAAAGGAAGGGCACACTGCGGAAGCGGAAAAAGCGCCAATCAACATAACCCATGACCTTGAAGATCGAGAGATCGGAGCGGCAAGGATCCACGGTTTTCGTCCTTAGCGGTCGATTTGAAGCCGAGCATATCGAGGAGTTGGAAGGGCTTTTCAAACTTCAGAATGGTACGCCGGCCATCACGCTTGACCTGCGAGAGCTCAGACTGGCGGACCGTGGCGCCGTAAAGTTCCTGGCACGTTGTGAATCCGGGGGAGTGCGACTTGAAAATTGTCCAGCGTATATCCGGGAGTGGATGGGAAAAGAGAAAGCTTGATGCAACAACGACCTTGCCGCCGAAGGCGGGCACGAGGAGCAACCGATGAGCATTGAATCGATGGCTGCACATAGGGCGATAGAAAACGATCTTAGCGCGGCAGGCAATCTTGAGCAATGGAGCGAAGGCAAATTGATAGCCGCCGCGAAAAACGGCCAAAGAACGGCGTTCGGTGTACTTTGTGAACGGCATGCGGAGATGATTCTCCGCGTGACATTTCGGATCACCCGTAATCGCGAGGACGCAGAAGACGCGGTGCAGGACTCCTTTATGAGCGCCTTCGTCCACCTGATCAATTTCGATGAACGCTCGCGCTTTGCCACCTGGCTGACGCGCATCGCGATCAACTCGGCGCTTGCGCAGCTCCGCAAGAAGCGCGGAATACGGGAAATCCCCATGGATGAGCCCAACCCGGTGTCGGAGTACCGTCCGCATCTTGAGATCCCCGATCGCACGCCCAATCCGGAAGAGAATTATCGCCTCCAAGAGCGGAGAGAGATAGTCGGCACGGCCATAGAGCGTCTGCGGCCGCGCAGCCGGAAAGTGGTGGAGGTCCATCAGTTGGGGGGATTCTCAGTCAAGGAAACCGCGCAGATTTTGGGAATATCGATGGCAGCGGCCAAGGCGCGGATGTTTCACGCAAGAGCCGCGCTGCGTCGAATGCCAATGCTCAGGAGCGTGCGCCAATCCAATTGGTCGAGTGTAGGCTGAAACCAGGCTGGGGCCGTTCCTCCTACTGTTGCAGGCCGGACGCGAGTAAACCAGCATTGCCGGGAAAATACCGAGGAATAGAATGTCGAGGACTCCGCCACCGAGTCTTTGCTGGCAATCCAAATTATCTCGCTGCGACAGGTTCACGCGGCTGCGCAACGCTGGATTTGCCAAGCGCGGCGTCGACCACCTGCAGCGCTTCCTCAATGATCTCGAGCCCCTGGCGAAGTTCCTCTTCGTTGATGATCAGAGGCGGGCAGACCCAAAGCATGTTGAACCGGCTGAACGCGTACAGATGTTTGGATTTCAAATGGGCGGCAAGCTTTCCCATCTCCGGGCTGGTGCCGTTGAACGGGGCCAGCGGCTCGCGCGTGGTCTTATCCTTCACTAATTCGAGGACGCTGAATAAACCTTTATAGCGGACGTCGCCTACGCAGGCATATTTTTCCTTCATCCCCTCCAGGCGCGAGGTGAGATATCGTCCCTGTTTCTCGACGTTTTCAAAAACTTTTTCTTCTTCGTAGATGCGCAGGTTTGCCACTGCCGCGGCGCAGCACACCGGGTGGCCGCTATAGGTCAGCCCTCCCCACAGCATGTTGGTCTCGAAATAGCTCGCAATTCTGTCCGAAACAATCACCGCTCCAAGCGGCATGTACCCGCTCGTGAGGCCCTTCGCGCAAGTAACGATGTCCGGCTTGATGCCGAAGTGCTGCGTGGCCAGCCATTTCCCGGTGCGCCCGAAGCCGGCCATCACTTCATCGTCAATCAGAAGAATGCCGTATTTGTCGCACAGCGCCCGAAGCTTGGGGTAATAGTCATCGGGAGGAACCAGCAAGCCGTTGGATCCGGTGATCCCCTCCACCATCATCGCAGCGATGGTGTGCGGCCCTTCCATCTGAATAATCTCTTCAATGTGGCTGACACACTCGCGATGGCACGTCTCGACCTTCTGGCCAAACGGACAACGATAACAATAAGGGTCGAAAACGCGAACAATGCCGGGAATCCCTGGCTCGACGGGCCAGCGCCGCGGATCGCCGGACGCGGTCATCGAACCCATCGTGGCGCCGTGATAGCTGCGGTACCGCGCAATGATTTTGTCGCGGCCAGTAACGAGTCGCGCCATTTTGATGGCGTTTTCGTTGGCCTCGGAGCCACCGAGAGTGAAGAATGCCTTAGCCAGGCCGGTCACTTCGGCAAGTTTCTTGCCGAGCGTCCCGCGCGGTTCAGTAGCAAAACTTGGCCCCGCGAAGCAAAGTTCATCCACCTGCTTCTTGATCGCTTCCAACATTTTGGGATGCTGGTGGCCAATGTTGAGATTGATCAGTTGCGAGCTGAAATCCAGCCAGCGCTGGTCATCGCCATCCCAGAACCAGACGCCCTGCCCGCGCTTCATGTGAATCGGATTCGAGGCGGCCTGTACGGACCACGAGAACATCGTGTAGTCGCGATTTTCTTGCACTATTTTCAGCGATTTGGCGTCCATGCTCGATTTTCCTTCCCAGCCCAGTCAGTTTGCTTTCAAAATCCAATCCACCGTCTTTGTCGCCAGCTGGTCGAGGGCGGCGACGGACATTTCGAGGTGCTCTTCCCGGGTGTCCTCAATCTTATTGTGGCTGATGCCGCGCAAGGATTGCACAAACATCATAACCGTTGGAATGCCTGCGCGCGAGACCTCGGCCGCATCGTGCAGGGGGCCAGAGGGAAGCCGGTGCGAGCTCCCGGAAATCTCACGGACGGCCTGCTCACAGAGATCGATCAGATGCGGATGAAAGGGGATCGGCTCGATGCTCCAGATCCGCGACCATTCCACCGTGCAATTTTCTTCGCTCGCAAATCGCCTGCTGGCTTCTTGAGCCTCGCGGTACATCTGCGCGAGCACTTTGGCGTCCAGGTCGCGCTGATCAAGAGTGGCTTCACAACGTCCCACTACTGCCGTGACAATTCCGGGAAACGTTTTCAGGCTTCCCATGGTGCACACGGCGTCCGAATGCTTGCCCGCAATGTTTCGGATTTCCAAAGCCAGCTTCGCAGCGGCAGCCAAGGCGTCACGCCGCTGTTTCATCGGCGTGGCACCGGAGTGCGCCTCCTGCCCGTGAAACGTAATGGCGTGGCGCTCGACTCCCTTGGTGCCCAGAACCACACCCAGCGGCAAGCCCAATTTTTCGAGAACTGGGCCTTGCTCAATGTGCAATTCAATGTATGCCGCGGCATGGGCGCGCTCTTTTTCGGCTTCAGGAAAGTGATCCATGTGGACGCCGCAACGCCGCAAGGCGTCATCCATGGTGATGCCATCTTTATCAGTTCGCACCCGGTCAGCGGCGATACTATGCGTTCCGGCAAACGCAGACGAACCTAACAGGCTGCGCCCGAATCGCGCGCCTTCTTCATCGGCCCAGTCCACCAGCCGGATAGTGAGCGGCGGCTTGCCCTTAAATTCCGCCGCGAATCGTCGAAGCACTTCCAACGCGGCGAGGACATTCAAACTGCCGTCAAGCCACCCGCCGTTCGGCACCGAATCCAGATGCCCGCCAATCAACAGCGTTTTTTCGGACGCGCCGCGAAGGGTAACCCAATTATTTCCAGCGGCGTCATAGTGGTGTTCGACCGGCAACCCCACAAGCTTCGTGGCGAACCACTTTCGCGCTTTCTGCCACACATCTGTCCATGCCAGCCGCTGCGCCCCATTCTCATCGCCGGTCAGCTCGCGTAGCTCTTTCAGTTCGGCAACGGTTCGCTTGGGATAAAGACTCATGATGCGGCTCGCTCAGAAGTAGCTCGGCTCTCGTTTCAGCATACGCCCGCGGCCCCGTTCGCCCACAAATTTTCCATCTTTCACCTGGACCTTGCCCCGCACGGTGACGACGGAAGGCCGTCCCTCAATCACCATTCCTTCGAATCCGCTGTAATCATTGTTGACGTGGTGCGTTTTTGCAGAAATCACGCCTTGATAGTCGGGGTCATAGATCACCAGGTCTGCATCGCTGCCGATCGCAATTGTTCCCTTCCGCGGGAACAGGCCAAAGAGTTTTGCCGGCCGCGTGCTGGCGGCATCCACGAAGCGTTCGATCTCCAGCCGCCCTCGCTTCACCCCGTATGTGTAGAGGAGATTGATGCGATCTTCGATTCCGGGGATGCCGTTGGGAATATTGGTGAACGCATCCTTGCCCAGTAGCTTCTGCTCTGTGTCGAAGGGACAATGATCCGTGCCGACGGTATCAATCAATCCACGATCCAGCGCGCTCCACAGAAGCGCAAGATTTTTCTTCGCCCGCAACGGAGGAGACATCACGTGCTTCATACCTTCCACCCCGGGTTTCTCCGCGCAGGTCTTATCAAGCAGAAAGTGTGGGAGAACCGATTCGATGTAGAGCTTCACGCCGCGTTCCTTCGCGGCCAGCGCCACCTTCAGCGCCGGTTCGCAGGACAAATGCACCACATAGCCTGTGGCCTTGGTGTTCTCCAGGAACGTAGCGAAGCGTCCCGTTCCTTCCGCTTCCACCGATTCCGGACGGCTAGGCTCATGCCACTCCGGTCCGGTCTTTCCCTCGCTCAGCAACTTCTGCTGCAATTGCGCGACGAGCTCGGCATTTTCACAATGGGCCGTGACGATAACGCCCAGTTGCCGCGCCAATCGCATCGTCTGATACATTTCCGCGTCGTCCACGCCAAAGAAATTCTTGTAGGAAAGGAAAATCTTGAAGGACGCAGTCCCGTCGGCCACGACCTGTCGCAACTGGCCAGGCGTTTCTTTCACAAACTTGGTGACCGACATGTGGAAGGTATAATCGCAAGCGCTTTTTCCTTCCGCCTTCGACTTCCAAAGTTGGTAGCCCTGCAGCGCGTCATCGTTTCGATTCGGGCAGCACATTTCAATGTAGGTCGTCGTCCCGCCAATCAAGGCAGCTATACTGCCGGTTTCGTGGGTATCCTTCGCGAAGGTTGCCATGAATGGCAAATAAATATGAACGTGCGGGTCAATAAAGCCGGGAAAAACAAGTTTGCCGCTGGCATCAATGGTTTCCGTGCCCGGAGGCGCATCCAGATTCCTGCCGATGTGGGTGATCGTCTCATCCTCCACAAAAATATCGGCGCGTTCCCGCGTCCCAACAGTGACGATTTCACCATTCTTGATCAGCAAAGCCATCGGACACTACCCCGCTCTCAGTGAATGTGGATGCCCATCTTTTCCCGGTACGCTTTCATCTTCTCCCAGTCTTCAGTAACCTCCGGCTGCTTCTGCGTTATTTCATCCCACGTCACGGACGGGCGGCCTGACGGCTCTTCCACCATGCTGATGCAGCTATCAACCGGGCAAACATTGAAGCACAAGCGGCAACCGACGCAATCCTCTTCGCGGACTTGAACGCTGGGACGAGTGCTGACCGCTTCCTCTTTTCCGTTGGAACGAACATCGTAGCTCCCCGGCGGCACGATGCTTCCGTCCTTCGCGACCAGGTCAATGCATTGGTGCGCGGTATCGTTGCACGCGACATAGCACAAGTTGCAGCGAATGCATTTCTGCTGGTCAATCCTCGCAACCGCCTTGAACGACAGGTCAAAGTTCTTGAAATCCGAAACGCGGTGAACGCTCTGTCCCACAACATCGGAAATTCTCTTGAATCCTTTTTCATCCATCCAGTTGGAAAGCCCGTCGCACAAGTCCTCGATGATCCGGAATCCGTAGTGCATCACCGCGGTGCAGACTTGCAGACTACTCGCACCGAGGAGGAGAAATTCAGCGGCATCCGACCAGGTCGAGATGCCTCCCATTCCCGATATGGGCAGATTTGACTGCGATACCTCCGGGTCCGTCCCAAGCGCCGACAGCATGTTTAGCGCGACCGGCTTCACCGCGGGCCCAGCATATCCTCCGTGCCCACCCTTCCCGCCGATGTTGGGAACCAGCTCAAACGTGTCCAGGTCGACGCCAATGATGGAATTAATCGTATTGATCAGCGACAACGCGTCCGCTCCGGCAGCCACCGCCGCGCGCGCGGGCATCACGATGTTCGAAATGTTGGGAGTCAACTTCACGATCACCGGAATTTTCGCGACCTGCATTACCCAGCCGGTGATCTGCTCGCAATATTCCGGAACCTGCCCAACCGCGCTGCCCATCCCGCGCTCGCTCATGCCGTGCGGGCAGCCGTAATTCAGTTCGATCCCGTCGGCCCCGGTATCCTGAATTTTCTTGATGATGTCGTGCCAGACTTCCGGCTTCGATTCCACCATTGCCGAAACGATCACTGCGCGGTCCGGCCACGCCCGCTTCACCTCTGCGATCTCCCTGAGGTTCAATTCCAGGGGGCGGTCGGAAATCAGTTCGACATTGTTAATCGCCAACATCTTCTGGCCGCCAAAATGCCAAGCCCCATAACGGTTGGAAACATTCAAAACCGGCGCGCCAATCGTCTTCCAAACTGCTCCGCCCCAGCCCGCTTCAAATGCGCGATGCACCTGCGCGCCGGAATTCGACGGCGGCGCCGACGCCAGCCAAAACGGATTTGGCGAACGTATCCCCGCAAAATTAATCCGAAGATCAGCCATTCCCCACCAGCCTTTCGTGTATCGCCCGCGCTGCCAACTTTCCATCCTGAACCGCCATCACCGTGGAAGCCGCTCCGCGGGCGCGGATGCAATCGCCACCCGCGTATACCCCCGGCAGACTCGTTTGAAAATACTCATCCACGTCGATGTAACCCTTCAGAGTTTTCAAGTTCAGGCGTGAAGCCAGCGGAGCCTTCTGCTGTCCAATCGCCTTGACGACTTGATCGGCTGGAATCAAAAATTGAGAGTCCTCGACGGGCCGCGGGGCAGGACGTCCCGAGGCGTCTTTTTGCCCCAAACTCATGCGGACGCATTCGACTCCTTCGACGATTTCCTTTTCCACGCGAATCCGCACCGGTTGCGTCAGAAATTCAAACCGGACCCCTTCTCTCTTAATAAAGTCATATTCGTGCGGATAGGCGGTCATCTCATGCGCCGTTCGCCGGTAAATCATCGTGACCCGCTCCGCACCCATCCGCTTCGCAATCGTGGCGCAGTCGATTGCCGTGTTTCCCGCTCCGATGACCACCACATTCCGCCCGATTTTCAGGTTATGGCCATTCAATTTGCTCTGCTCGATATATTCGAGCCCGTCGATCACCTGTTCTTCGCCAGGAATTCCCAGATTTGGCGTCGCGCCCAGCCCCAAACTCAAGAAAATCGCGTCAAATTTCGCCTGAATATCGGCGAGCACCAAATCCTCGCCAATTTCCCGTCGCGTCTCGATGCGAACGCCCAGCCGCTGAATCATGGCCACTTCCGCCAGAGCGATTTCCACCGGTTCGCGCAAGCCAATAATGCCAAAGGTTGAAAGGCCCCCGGCGAGGTCGCGCTTTTCAAACAGCGTCACATCATGGCCCTTTTTTGCGAGCTCCCCGGCACAGGACAAGCCCGCGGGCCCCGCGCCAATCACGGCGATCTTTTTGCCGCTGGTTTTCGCAGTCAAAAAAATGTCCGCGCCTTTGGCGTAGACGTAGTCCATCGCGTAGCGCTGCAGCCGTCCGATCGCGATGGGCTTATGCTCCGCACCCAGCACGCACGCGCCCTCGCACAATTCCTGCACCGGGCACACGCGCGCGCACGTGGCCCCGAGGAGATTAGATTCCAGAATTGCTCGCGCCGACCCTTTCAAATTCCCCGTGTTGATTTTCTTGATGAATTTCGGAATGTCAATGTGGGTGGGACACGCATGGGTGCACGGCGCGTCGTAACACATCAGGCAGCGTGCGGATTCCACCAGGGCTTCGTTTCGCGTCAGTGGCGGCAGTGCCTCCGCCAGCCCGTCCTGGCCAGTTGCCCCTGTTGCCTTTTCGTTCAAGACACCCTCCCGACGGTTCATGAAATTCGCACTGCTTTCAGGTGAAACGGGATGAAGAAAGGTTAGAACCGCGGCTGCATTCTTTCAATCTTCTTTTTCTTCCGTGTTATTCGCTTACTTGTTGCCGGGCTCGCTGCATCAAGAGGTAGTAAAGTCCCCCCGACAGGAGAAAGCCCACAAACCAAGCATAATCATACAACCAGCGCACGGAAGGAATCAGCAACCCCACCAAGGCCACTGCCACACCGGTTGCGAGGGCCAGCAAAGCCTTCCCATTGAAGCCACTCTTGTATTCGTAGGCACCACCACGCCTATAAAGGTCTTCCAGTACCAATTGTCGCCCTCGCACCAGATAGTAGTCGAAGATCATGATCCCGGCGATAGGTCCCAGCAAGGCGGAACATCCCACCAGCCAGCCAAAAATGTAAGAGCTGAAATCGGTCATCAGCTTCCAGGGCATCATCAGGATGCCGACGACTCCTGTGATCAACCCTCCTGTCCGAAAGGAAATCAGGCTGGGACGCAGGTTGGAAAAATCATTCGACGGAGAAACTACGTTCGCCGCCACATTGGTATTCAGCGTGGCAATCATCAGCGCAATCAGGGCGACAAACGCGACCAGCGGCTGATTAAACTTGCCAAGCAGCACGACCGGATCCCAAATCGGTGCGCCGAACAGCACCGCCGATGCGGAAGTTACCGCCACGCCGATGAATGCATAAAGTGTCATCGCCGTTGGAAGTCCGAGGGCCTGCCCGACCATTTGTGCCTTCTGCGATTTTGCGTAGCGCGTGAAATCCGGAATGTTCAGCGCGACCGTGGACCAGAATCCGACCATACCCGTCAGCGCGGGAATGAAGAAACGGATGAATTCGCCATTCGAGTGAAACTTGCTCTCCGTATGCAGCACAGGGCCAAAGCCGCCGGCCTTCCGCGTAATCCATCCGAGGAGCAGGAGTCCGACAATCAGCATAAAGGGAGCGCCAATCCCCTCGAGAAATTTGATGGTCTCGATGCCCTTCCAAACCACAAACATGTTGATGGCCCAGAAAAAGAAAAAGCACACCCAATGGGCGCCGAGGAAATTCCCCGCTCCCGGCCACACAATCCGGAGCATGGAATAAATGGCTTGCCCGCCAATCCACGACTGAATGCCGAACCAGCCGCACGCCACCAAAGCGCGAAGCACCGCCGGCACGTTCGCCCCACGGACCCCGAAGGAAGCGCGCACAAACACCGGGAAAGGAATTCCATAGCGCGTACCCGCATGGGCGTTCAGCAACATCGGGATCAACACAATCAGGTTCCCCAGCAAGATCGTCCCGACGGCCTGATACCAGTTCATTCCGCCGGCGATCAATCCGGATGCCAGCATGTAGGTGGGAATGCACACGCTCATAGCCACCCAAAGGGACGCGTAGTTGTAAGTACCCCAGGAACGTTTTTCCCGCGGAATCGGCGCCAGATCGTAGTTGTAAAGAGAGGGATCGACGTTTGCGAGCTGCATTTCCACCCCGTCCGGAGGTTCCGGATGAGGCGTCAGCGTATCGGATGTGGGAAGAAAATTCCACTCGGGTAGGAGGAAGTTGCGACCAAATGCGGTAGCGCCGGCATCCTGCCGGCGAGCCGAGAATCATAATGGAGGCCGGCTGCAAGCCTGCCTGCCGCAGGCAAGCCGGCGCTACCTATTGCGGAAGAGACGTGCGCGGGGAGAGAGGTCGGGAATACGTTCGGACAAAAAAATAAGGGCGAACCGGCTTGACGCGTGGCCCGCCCTGTCAGACTAGAGGCTAGTTACGTTCGCAGCCTGCAGGCCCTTGGGGCCCTTGGTAACCTCGAACTCAACGGCCTGACCCTCGTTCAACGACTTGTAGCCGTCTCCCTGGATCGCGGAGAAGT
>Ga0210403_10000326_pt1 | contig 51862 bp, 53 predicted proteins | sample IncBWC19MmetaG_FD_150863 | JGI IMG/M metagenome (GOLD analysis project Ga0210403, IMG submission 150863) | Forest soil microbial communities from Barre Woods Harvard Forest LTER site, Petersham, Massachusetts, United States - Inc-BW-C-19-M | ecosystem: Environmental > Terrestrial > Soil >...
CTTCTCGACCAGGCGTACCCAATACGATGCGCCATGCCCGAGGATGGAGTCGTTGAAGCGATAGGCCGGATGATGGCAATCATTGCCGTCGCCCATCCCCAAGAAGACGAACGCGCCGGGGCGCGCCTCCAGCATGAAAGCAAAGTCCTCGCCGCCCATCAGCGGTACGGCGTGGTCGTTCACGCGTTCGGGGCCGACGATGTCCCGGGCCACCTCGGCTGCCACCGCCGCCTCGCGCGCGTGGTTCATCGTGACGGGATACATACGCCTGTAGTTCGTTTCCGCTGATCCGCCATAGGCGCGGGCGATGCTGTCGGCGATCTCGCCGATCCGGCGCTCGACGAGATCGCGCACGCCCGGGTCCAGCGTGCGCACGGTGCCCGTCAGTTCCGCGGTCTCGGGAATGACATTGAAGGCGGTGCCGGCATGGAACGTGGTGATCGATACCACCGCCGATTTCAGCGGGTCGACATTGCGTGCGACGATCGACTGCAGGGCATTGACGATTTGCGATCCGATCAGAACGGTGTCGACCGCCTTGTGCGGACCGGCGCCGCCGTGGCCGCCTTTGCCGGTGACCTTGATCTCCACAATGTCGGCCGACGCGAGCATCGCTCCGGGCGTGGTGGCAAAATGGCCCTCGGGGATGCCGGGCATGTTGTGCAGGCCATAGACCTCCTGGATTCCCCAGCGGGTCATGAGCCCATCGTCGATCATGGCCTTGCCGCCGGCGCCGCCTTCCTCGGCCGGCTGGAAGATCACCACCGCGGTTCCGTCGAAATTGCGCGTTTCGGCAAGATATTTCGCAGCGCCCAGCAGCATGGCGGTGTGGCCGTCATGGCCGCAGGCATGCATCAGGCCGGGCGTCTTGGATGCGTAGGGTACGCCCGACGTTTCCGCGATCGGCAGTGCGTCCATGTCCGCACGCAGTCCGATGGTTTTTCCGGAACTGCTCTTGCGGCCGCGGATCACGCCGACGACGCCGGTGCGCCCAATGCCGCTCACGACATCGTCGCACCCGAATTCGCGCAGCCTGTCGGCGACGATACCGGCCGTGCGATGGACTTCGTACAGCAATTCCGGATGCTCATGGAAATCGTGCCGCCAGGCGGCCATGTCGTCCGCGAGGGCGGCGATGCGGTTGACGATGGGCATGTGTCAATTCCCTTCCTGGAATTGAGTAATTTTCGGACTTACGTTTCTCCGAACACGCGCTTGAAGATCGTGTCGACATGCTTGAAATGATAGCCGAGGTCGAACTGCTCGTCGATCTCGGCATCGCTGAGATATCTCTTCACGTCGGGGTCTTTCTTGAGCAGCGCCTGGAAGTCGCCTTCGCCGCGCCAGACCGGCATCGCGTTGCGCTGCACCAGCCTGTAGGAGTCCTCGCGGCTTGCGCCCTTCTGCGTCAGCGCGATCAATAGCCGCTGCGAATGGATGAGGCCGCCAAGCCGGTCGAGATTCTTCTGCATGTTGGCGGGATAGATCAGGAGCTTGTCGATCAGGCCGGCAAGGCGGTTCAGCGCAAAATCCAGCGTCACGGTCGCATCGGGGCCGATCATGCGCTCGGCGGAGGAGTGCGAGATATCGCGCTCGTGCCACAGCACGACATTCTCCAGCGCCGGTGTCACATAGGCGCGTACCATCCGCGACAGACCGGTGAGGTTTTCCGACAGCACGGGATTGCGCTTGTGCGGCATCGCGGAAGAGCCTTTCTGGCCCTCCGAGAAGAACTCTTCCGCTTCCAGCACTTCGGTGCGCTGCAGGTGGCGGATTTCGGTCGCAAGCCGCTCCACCGAGGAGGCGATCACGCCGAGCGTGGCAAAATACATGGCATGGCGGTCGCGCGGGATCACCTGCGTCGAGACCGGCTCCGGCGTCAGGCCCATCGCTTTCGCCACATGCTCCTCCACGCGCGGATCGATCTGCGCGAAGGTGCCGACCGCACCGGAGATCGCGCAGGTCGCGACTTCCTTGCGTGCGAGCTTCAGGCGTTCGCGGGCGCGCGAAAACTCGGCATAGGCGTAGGCGAGCTTCAACCCGAAGGTGACGGGCTCGGCGTGAATGCCGTGGGAGCGGCCGACGGTCGGCGTCATCTTGTGCTCGAAGGCGCGCTTCTTCAGCGCCGCCAGCACGCGGTCGATGTCCTCGACCAGGATATCCGCGGCGCGGACGAGCTGGACGTTGAGGCAGGTATCGAGCACGTCGGAGGAAGTCATGCCCTGGTGCACGAAGCGCGCGTCGGGGCCGACAATTTCTGCAAGATGGGTGAGGAAGGCGATGACGTCGTGCTTGGTCTCGCGCTCGATCTCGTCGATGCGGGCGACGTCGAAGGTGGCGTTCTTGCCCTTGGCCCAGATAGTCTTGGCGGCTTCCTTCGGAATCACGCCGAGTTCCGCCAGCGCGTCCGCCGCATGCGCCTCGATCTCGAACCAGATCTTGAAGCGCGTCTGCGCCTCCCAGATCGCGGCCATTTCCGGGCGGGTATAGCGGGGGATCATCGAGAGCTCCGAACCAAGTGGGGCTGGTCGCGCGGGCGATTCCAGCCAGATGTTTTTTACGCCGCGCTTTAGCAGATCGCCTTGCGGGAGGCCACCCGAAAGGGGTTCCCCGAGTGGAAAACGGCGAGACGAGGCGCTGCCCGCTGTCGGCAAAATTCGGGCTCATTACGGGCATATCTCTTTGGACTGGAGCCGGCCTGTCTGCTTAACTGGTGGTTGTTGGCTTGTTCTCAGACGTTCTTCAGAGAATGCCGTTCTTTGCCGGAACGGAGGCGACATGAGTACGATAAGCCGCGCCGAGGTCGCGCTAGCAGGGCCGGATGCTCCCGAGCGAGCACCCTTGCTGCTCTGGATGATCTTTACCGGGCTCTCCATCTTCGCCGGCGTGCTGCTGTGGCGGTACGGCTTCATCCGGCTGTTGGTGGTCTCCGATCGCACCTACATTTCGAGCCTGATCGCCGTCCTCTACATCGTCACCTGCGGCCATTGCTTCTGGCGGACCCGGGCGATCGCGCGCGAGGCCGAGGTCGGGCGGCGCTGCCGCGCGATCCTGTCGGCTCCTGATGGCGCAAGGGCGCTCGGTCCGGATGCGCGCGCGCTGCCGGCCGGGCTGGTGACGGATCATATCAGGAGCCTCGTCACCAAGGCCGAAGCGCAGGGGGCAGGGCGGATGGACCAGACGCTGCTGTTGCGGTCGCTGGCCGATCGCCTGCGCGGCTCCAACGGCTTCGGCGCCTTCGTGTCGGATACGCTGATGAAGCTCGGCCTGCTCGGGACCATTATCGGCTTCATCATCATGCTGGCGCCGATCGCCGGCCTCGATGCGGCCGACAAGGTCGCCATGAAATCCTCAATGGGGCTGATGAGCGACGGCATGGCGGTGGCCATGTACACGACGCTTGCGGGCCTGGTCGGGTCGATCCTGGTTCGAATTCAGTACTACATGCTCGATGCCGCGACGCAGCGCGTATTCTCGGACGCCGTGATGCTGACCGAGACGCGGGTCACGCCCGTCCTGGAGCGGCGTCATGATGGATGATTTTACGCTCTATCCGCGCGAGGAGCCGTTCGATCCGTTCAGCGTGATGCTGTTCAAGGCGCTGCAGGTCATCGCCTTCCTCTTCTTTATTGCACTGCTATCCATTTCGCCCGACAGCAAGGAGGGCAAGATCGACTCCAAGGCCGAGTTCATCATCACCATGGACTGGCCTGACAACCATCCCGACGATCTCGACCTCTTCGTGCAGGATCCCATCGGCAACATCGCCTGGTACCGGCATCGCGAGGCCGGCTTCCTCACGCTCGATCGCGATGACCGCGGCGGGGCCAATGATTTCATCCTCGTCAATGGCCGGAAAATTCCATCTCCCATCCGCGAGGAGATCGTGACGCTGCGGGGCGTCGTCGCGGGCGAATACACCGTCAACATCTCGCACTTCGCGGCGACCACCGGGCAGCCGGTGGCGGCAACCGTGAAAGTGCAGAAGCTCAACCCGACCGCCCAGGTCATTTTCGACGACAAGGTGACAGTCGATCACAGCGGCGATGAGAAGACCGCATTGCGGTTCAAGCTCGACGCCGAGGGCAAGGTGACCGATGTCCACCGGCGGCCGAAATCCCTTCTGGAGACGTTCCGCAATCCGCGTGCCAACGGCGCGGACATCGATCCCAAAACCGGCGTGCGGATGTTTCGGCCATGAACAATTTGCAATCGGTCGTCGTTGCGCTGTCGGTCAGCTACGCGCTGATCGGTGCGCTGCTGCTCGTCGTTCTGGTCTATGCCCGGCTGCCATGGCCGGCCAAGGCGGCCGCCGTCATCGTGACCAGCGCCTTCTATGTCGTGAGCTTCGTCGGCGCGCGCGGACTGCTCGGCTGGGCCAGCACGGACAGGCTGCCTGCCAGCTTCAAATTGCTGCATGCACGGATCGTGGACCCGCATACGGTGGAAGGCGATCCGGGCTCGGTTTATCTGTGGGTGGAGGCGCTTGACGAAGACAATCGCCCGAGTGGCGTCCCCAGGGCCTATCGCCTGCCATTCAGCGATGCGCTGGCTGAGAAGACCCACGCCGCCGAGAACCAGATCGCTGCCGGGCGCCCCCAGGGCGGCCGCGCCGCCGACTTTGGCTCCGGCGAGGGCGGGCTGATCGATGCCGCGCGCGAGTATATCCTCCCGAAGGCCGTCTTGCAGACGTCCGGCGGCGATCCGTCGACCGGAGAGTTCAAGGCGGCCGTGCAGGCAGGGGATGGTGTGTCGTTCACCCCGCTGCTCCCGCCGCGCATGCCGCCCAAGGACGAGCAATAGAGTACGAGCAATAGAGTACGAGCGATAGATCCTGCATCCCGGCCAGGGTGGAAAACCGCATCCCGCTGGCGCATCCTGTTGACGTCCCTCAAACCGTACCGCCTGCGCGGGCAATAATTTGAGGCAGGAGGATACGCGTGCTGCTGGCCATCTTTGCCGACATCCATGCCAACCGGCAGGCCTTTGCCGCGTGCCTGGAAGCGGCCCGCTCGCGCGGGGCGGAACGGCTGATCCTGCTCGGCGACTTCGTCGGCTATGGCGGCGATCCCGAATGGACCGTCGACACGGTGATAGGCCTGGTCGAGCAGGGCGCCATCGCCGTGCGCGGCAACCATGACAACGCCATCGAAAGCCCCAGCGAAAGCATGAATCCGGTGGCGCAGGCCGCGATCGAGTGGACGCGCACCCGCCTGAACGCGACGCAGCGGCGCTTCCTCGCCGCCCTGCCGCTGACGCACGAGGAGGAAGGCCGCCTTTACGTTCATTCCGAGGCGTCCAACCCGCCACGCTGGCGCTATGTGCAGTCGGCTGCGGACGCCGCGCGCAGCATGATCGCGACAGCGGCGCAGATCACCTTCTGCGGCCACATCCATCTGCCAGGCCTTTATTCGATGTCGGTCACCGCCAAGATGACGAGCTTTGTGCCGATCTCAGGCGTTGCGGTCCAGCTTTTGAAAGGGCGGCAGTGGCTTGCAGTCGCGGGCTCGGTCGGCCAGCCCCGCGACCAAAATCCCGCCGCCTGCTTCCTCACCTTCGACACGGAGACGCGCGAGATCACCTACTGCCGCGTCGGCTATGATGTCGAGGCGGCGGCAAAGCGCATCCGCGAGGCCGGCCTGCCGGTCTGGCTCGCCGAGCGCCTGTCGCAGGGAAGGTGAGCGGATGGCCAACTCCATGATCCAGCCCGGCGCGGTGCTCGACGGTTTTGCCATCGGCGAGTGCGTGCATCATGGCGGCATGGCGACGCTGTGGACCGTCAGCCATCCCGATATCGCCGTGCCGCTCCTGATGAAGGTTCCGCGCGTCGCCGAAGGCGAGGATCCGGCCGCGATCGTCTCCTTCGAGATGGAGCAGATGATCCTGCCGCGGCTTTCGGGCCCGCATGTGCCGGCGTGGTTTGCGACCGGCGATTTCGCCAGGCAGGCCTATGTCGTGATCGAACGCATCGCCGGGCAGACGCTCTACAAGCGACTGCCGGATTTGCCGCTGTCTTACGAAGAGGCGAGGGTGTTGGTCGGCAAGATCGCGACCGCGCTTGCCGATCTGCACCGGCAGAACGTCGTGCATCACGACATCAAACCCTCCAGCATCATGTTCCGCGAAAGCGGCCAGGCGGTGCTGATCGATTACGGCCTGTCGCATCACAACCATCTGCCCGATCTGCTGCAGGAGGAGTTCCGCGTGCCCTTCGGCACCGCGCCCTATATGGCGCCGGAACGACTGCTGGGTGTGCGCGACGATCCGCGCAGCGATTTGTTTTCGCTCGGCGTGCTGCTCTATTTCTTTACCACTGGTGTGCGGCCGTTCGGCGAGACCGAGACGCTGCGCGGCATGCGGCGCAGGCTGTGGCGAGATCCGCATCCGCCGCGCTGGCTCAAGACCGACTATCCGCCCTGGCTGCAGGAGGTCGTGCTGCGCTGTCTCGAGATCAATCCGGCGAAGCGCTACCCCACCGCCTCGCAGCTCGCCTTCGATCTCGGCCATCCCGACCAGGTCAAGCTCACCGCGCGCGCCGAACGATTGAAGCGCGATCCGCTCTCCCTGGTCTGGCACCGCCGCTTCAACCAGGGCGTGGCGATACCGAAACCAAAATCTGACATGTCCGCACAACTGGCCTCGAGTCCGATCGTGGCGGTCGCGCTCGATACCGCGGAGGGGTCGGACCAGATGAACGATGCCTTGCGCCGGACCGCCGCGCGCATTCTCGCGACCTTGCCGTCGGCGCGGCTTGCCTGCGTGAACGTGCTGAAGCTCGGCCGCATCACCATCGACCGCACGCTCGACGAGCAGGGGCACAACAAGCATGTCGACCGCCTGGTGGCGCTGAAGCATTGGGCCCAGCCCTTGAGGCTCGACGAGAACCGCCTCACGGTGCATGTGCTCGAAGCGATCGACCCGGCTGGCGCGATCCTGGAATTCGCCGACGTCAATCATGTCGACCATATCATCATCGGCGCGCGCGAGCATTTTGGCGTGCTGGCACGGCTCGGCAGCGTCTCGAGCAAGGTCGCGTTCGAAGCCCCCTGCACCGTGACCGTGGTGCGGCCGCCGCGGCTGGCGGCGCAGCCGGGGCGGGAGGGCGGCGCGGAGGACCGGGATATGCCGACGGTGTTTTGAACGAAAACCGCAACTGGTGACTCTAATCCCCAGATACGATCTCATTTTTCCGAGCTGCCTATGCCGGCCATTGATGATGTCCTTGCCGTCGCCGCTGCGGCCGTCGCCGTCGCGGCCTGGGTCGTTCCCCCGGTCCGCTATGTGCTGTCGTTCAGGAGGAGGAAGCCGCGGGACTCGCTGGCCGTCGTCGGCCGGGTGATCGGACTCATCGTGCTGACAGCCATCCTCTCGGCGGTCGCTCTGGTGCTCGCGATCTTGACGCTGGCGTTCTCGGACCGCAGCGGTTGGGGTTGGTTCGCCCTTGCCGCGATCGGAGTGTACTGGCTCGCGTTCGCGACGTCTCTCCTGGTTTCAGACCACCTCGCGCGCCGCCGTCGGCAGGAGACCGGCCGGCCCTAGATCGCTTCGCCGCGTGCCAATGCCGCCGCGTTGCGGATCGCGGAGATGTTTTTCCGGTAGGCCTCCATCGTGCCGCCCTTGAACACCGCGGAGCCGGCGACGAACGCATTGGCGCCGGAGGCGGCGAGCTGTCCGGAATTCTCGGGGCCGACGCCGCCATCGACCTCGATGTCGATCGGCCGGCCCGCGGTCATCGCGCGCAGATCGCTGATCTTGCCGAGCGCGGCGGGGATGAAGGCCTGGCCGCCGAAGCCCGGATTGACCGACATGATCAGCACGAGGTCGATCATGTCGATCACATATTCGATCGCCGATATCGGCGTGCCCGGATTGAGGGAGACGCCGGCCTTCTTGCCGAGCGCCTTGATCGCCTGCAGCGAACGATGCAGGTGGGGACCAGCTTCCGCATGCACCGTGATGTGATCGCAGCCGGCTTTCGCAAACGCCTCGAGATAGGGATCGCAGGGCGAGATCATCAGATGCGCGTCAAAAATCTTCTTCGTGTGCGGGCGCAGCGCCCTGATGACGTCGGGGCCGTAGGAAATGTTGGGCACAAAGTGCCCGTCCATGACGTCGAGATGGATCCAGTCGGCGCCGGCCGCATCGACCGCGCGGACCTCGTCGCCGAGTTTTGAAAAATCCGAGGCGAGAATCGAGGGCGCGATGACGAGCGGGCGTGGGGCGAGGGACATGGGCGGCTTCCAGGCGTTTGCGCGAGCGGATTCCCGGGTAACATGCGCGAGCAGGAGGGGCAACCGAGGGCGGAAAAATCTGCCGCCACGGCAGCTATTGCCGAGCTGGCGGCGCGCTTGCCGATGCAAGAAGTCCTTATTTTACGGGCATTTTCGATCGTGGCACGGCGCTTGCTCACTTTTTGCGGCTGATGGTGTGGGGCCGCCTCGCGCGGCGTATGTTGGAGTAATGCCATGTTGTTTGCATTGGGTGCGGCAGGGTCCGTGTTGGATGGCCTGCAATCACTGATTTCGTCGAAATCCTCGTCGTCCACGACTTCGGCGAACCCGAGCCAGGGCGCGGCCAACCCGTTCGATCCCGCTTCCGGTACCCAGACCGCGGGCGTGGCGACGACCGCCTTCTCCGGGCAAACCAGCGCCTGGTCGCAGATCTCGCCGGAGACCATGAGCGCGCTGATCGATGCGCAGAGCCAGTCGGGAACGACGAGCACCGCGCCGACCAATCCGCAGGACGCGCTGAAGGACCTGTTCTCGCAGATCGACGCCAATGGCGACGGCTCGATCAACAAGAGCGAATTCGAGAGCGCGCTGGGAGCCGGCGGCACCAACCTCGCAGCCGCCGACGATGTCTTCAGCAAGCTTGACAGCAACGGCGACGGCTCGGTCAGCCTCGACGAGCTGAAGAATGCGCTGCAAGGTGCGGGTGGGCATCATGGCGGCCACCATCACGTCCATGCCGGCGGCGGATCCGGCGATGCGACCAGCGCCGACGGCAGCACCGACCCGAACGCCGATCCGCTGCTGCAGGCGCTGGCCGGCGCTTCCTCTTCGTCGGTGAGCAACAGCGACGGCTCGACCACGACCTCCATCACCTATGCCGACGGGTCGAAGGTCTCGCTGACGACGCCGGCGGCTTCAACGACCTCTTCGTCTTCGAGTTCGGCGACCTCGTCCTACAATTGGATCGAGCAGATGATCCAGCGCCAGGCGCAGTCGCTGTCGGCCTCGCTCGCCTCATCGTTCTCGGTCAGCGCCTGACGCTGAAGCGAGCTAGCCGTAGCGATCCTTCCACGCCGGCAGTGCGCCGGGGAAGGGCAGCGCGGTCGCCATGAAGACGCCGCGGGCGATGGCGCGCGACAGCGCGTTGGCGGCGGCCGCGCCGAGCTCGGTCAGGCCGTAGACGGGATCGATCGGCTTCTCGCAGGTCGCCGCCGCGAACACCGCATCGCCGTCGAGCGGCGCGTGCACCGGATAGATCGCGCGCGCCATGCCGGTCTGCGCGATCATCGCGAAGCGCTTGGCCTGCGCTTTGGTCAAGGTCGCATCGGTCACCACCACGGCGATGGTCGTGTTCTCCACGGAGCTCCCGACGGGTGCGCCCTTCAGCCGCATCGCGAGCATCTCGGGCGTGAACGCGGCGGGTTGGCCGCGCCCGCCAAACTCGCCGCCTACTTCGAACGGCGCGGCCCAGAACCACGGGCCGTCGCCGATTGTCACGCTGCCGACGGCGTTGACCACCACGAGGGCCGCGACCATCGCCCCGCTGCCGGTCCGCGCCGAAGCCGAGCCAAGCCCGCCCTTGAAGTTCGCGGTGGTGGCGCCGAGGCCGGCGCCGACGCTGCCGAGGGCGAAATCGCTTCCCGCGGCTACTGCCGCGGCATAGCCGAGATCGCGATAGGGCGGAAAGCGTCCCCAGGCCTTGTCGCCGCCGTTGAGGAGATCAAAGCAGATCGCGCCCGGCACGATCGGGATCACGGCGTCGCGGATTTTGAAGCCGCGGCCCTGTTCGGCGAGCCAGGCCTGCACGCCGCCGGCGGCATCGAGCCCCAGTGCCGAGCCGCCGGAAAGCGCAAAACCGTCGACCGCCTCGACCGTGCTTTCGGGCTTCAGCGCCGCTTCCTCGCGCGTCCCGGGCCCGCCGCCGCGCACATCGATCGCGGCGACCGCGGGCTTGTCGAAAACGATCGCGGTGACGCCAGAGGCAAGCCGGGCATCATCGGCATGGCCGACACGGACGCCCGAAATATCGGTGAGAAGGTTTTTCAAGACGCTTTCTGTTTTCCCGAGACGGTCTGGTCGTGCCGGATATAGCGTAATTTCCCGTTCGGATGTCAAACAGCTTCTTCGTCATTGCGAGCGAAGCGAAGCTATTCAAGTATTCTCATCAAGGAATGCTCGTACCATCGAGATCGTTGCGGCTGGATTTTCCTCCATGATCCAGTGGCCGGAGTCCCGAATTACACCTTCACGTACGTTGCTGGCTGCAAACCGCATGATCTTTGCCATGGTCGTGCCAAATGATTTCTCGCCGCCGATTGCCAGCACGGGCATGGGCAGCTTGCCCTTGGCCAGGAATTGCTGGTTGTCGATAGCGTCCTGGTCGAACGCTGCGAACTGCATGAAACCGGAGTGCATTGCGCCCGGCATCGCGTAAAGCTTCGAATAGTGCGTCCGGGCCGCTTCACTGAATCGGGCAGGGGTCGCGGAAAACTCGTTCCAGAATCGATCGAGATAGATGCGCTCCCGGCCGGCCACGAGCCTTTCCATGTCCGGCCCGCCGAAGCGAAAGTGCCAGAGCAGGGGGTTTTTCAGTATCTCCTCCCACGGCCCGACGCCCGGCAACGGTGCGTCAATGAGAACGAACCGCGGGACTCGATCGGGATATTGCGCGGCAAACGCGTAGCCGACCATGTTGCCGATATCATGGGTCACGAGGTCCGCTCGGTCGATCTTCAACGCGTCAAGCACGCCGGCCACGTCGCCGGCTTGCGTCTTCTTGTCGAAGCCTCCCGCCGGCTTGGAGGAGAGACCCATTCCCCGCAGATCAGGTACGACTACGGTATGGTCGCGTGCAAGATCGACGGCCATGGGCGCCCACATGTCACCCGTCTCGCCATAACCGTGGAGCAAGACGACGGCCGGACCAATGCCGCCCGAGCGCACATATATCGAGGTGCCGTTGGTCGCTATTTCTCTTGTGCGGAACTCTGGCGGAAAGCTGAAGGCTTCCATGAACGATCTCCATTACTGTGGCTTCGTCTCCGTAAGCGTCGACGAATGCGCTGCGCTTCAGGGAACCAATAAGCAAAATGTCATACTCTCACCATTACATTCTCAAGAAGCACTGTATTCTCAAGAAGTGTCAGCGTTTGCCCCATGGCAGTGGTTCCACAGTTGCCAACGGTTTACGCGAGGCGCACCGTAACCGGCGATAACCGCGTTCTCGAGCATCCAATGGTTGGTTTCGTACGGCCGCCCTGCGACGTCGGAGTCATCGAGGCGACGTCGGGTTTTGACGCGGCCCTGCCACAGAGACGCAAGCGGCTGACGTTGGTGGCGACCATAGTCGGATCCAGCATGGCCCTCCTCGATGGTTCGGTCGTGAACATCGCGCTACCCTCGATCCAACAGGCGCTGCATGCGGATGCAGCGGCGACACAATGGATCGTCAATGCCTATCTGCTGTTGCTCGGTGCTTTTGTGCTGATCGGTGGCTCGGCTGCCGATCTTTACGGCAGGCGCGCGATTTTTGTGCTGGGAATTGCGATTTTCACCGCTGCGTCCATCGCCTGCGCGTTCTCGCCGAACATCGCGTTGCTTATCGTCAGCCGCGCGCTTCAAGGTTTTGGGGCTGCCTTATTGGTGCCAGCCAGTCTGGCAATGCTTGGGGCGACGTTCAACGAGCGCGAGCGGAGCAAGGCGATCGGGATATGGGCAGGCGCAGGCGCACTGATGATGGCGGCTGGTCCTATGCTGGGCGGTTGGTTGGTCGATCAGATCTCGTGGCGGGCGATCTTCCTCCTCAATGTCCCGCTCGCCATTGCCGCGGCTGGACTTGCGCTTCGCTTTGGCGGCGAGAGCAGCGATCGCCACGCGCAGCAACTGGACTACGCCGGCGCCGCCGCAGTCGCGCTTGGCCTCGCTGCGATTGCCTGGGGTCTGAACGCGATTCCGGCGTCGGGATTTGGCGACCAAACTGTGCTGGTAGCGCTGGGAGTGGGAGCTGCACTGCTGGTGTCGTTCGTCTGGATCGAAGCCCGTCTCCGTGAGCGGGCGATGATGCCGTTGTCGCTCTATCGTTCTCGTAATTTTTCCGCAACGAATGCCCTGACGCTATTGCTCTACTTCGCCCTCGGAGGTGCGCTCTACTATCTGCCATTCGGCCTGATCCGGCTCGGCGGCTACTCCGCGGCACAGGCCGGCGCGGCATTGTTGCCTTTTGCCCTGACAATGGGGTTCGGGGCATCATTCACGGGGACCATCGCTGACCGTTTGGGGCCGCGCCTGCTGCTCACTGGCGGGCCCATCGCTGCGGCCTGCGGATTGGCGATGCTTGCTGTGGTCGATCTCAGGCAGCCTTACTGGGCTGGTGTGTTTCCGACGATGCTCCTGCTAGGCGTCGGGATGGCCATCGCGGTCCCGCCGCTGACGTCAACTGTAATGGGGGCCGCCGGCAAAGCCCATGCCGGGATTGCTTCGGGCGTGAACAACGCGGTCGCGCGAATAGCTGGCCTGCTTGCGGTTGCAGCGCTCGGGGCGGTGTTCTTTGCAGACTTTCAATATCATCTCCCCGGAACGACGCCCGCGCAAGCCAACGAGGCCATGAACGCCGTGATGTCCGGACTGAGCGGCGCTGATCAGGAGGCGCTCGCCGCATTCCAGCGCGCGCTGCGCACAGTAATGCTGATGACCGCGAGTTGTGCCGCACTTGCCGGCCTCGTTGGCTTGGTGTGGATCGAGCCGGACAGCGCGCGTGCGCGCAGCTGAAGTTCACGTTCATCGCCCTGGACCTTCGGCGGGTCGGCGGTTCGCCGATTGTTGTGATCGTCTGGGTGATCGTGCACGAGCCCTTATCGAGGCGGCCGTGACGCCGGAGGAGTGCCTCGATTATGGGGCTGCTCCGGCAGCACGGCGATAGGGGACGTAGCGCGGCGTCCATATCTTGGCGCGAATGCGCTGCTCGATCTGGTCGGTCGGAACGCTGGTGACAAGCCCTTCCTTATGCGCCTGAAGCGCCACCGCGAGCGCGACCGTCACCGCGACCTCGCGCAATGCGCTGACCGGAGGCAGCAAATTGTGTTTCGGGTTGTCGCGGGCAGGGGAGGAGCTGGCCAGCGCCTTTGCCGCGGCCATCATCATTCCGTCGCTGACACGGCGGGCGCCGACAGCCAGCGCGCCCAGCCCAACACCCGGAAAGATGTAGGAGTTGTTGGTCTGGTCGACCTTGAAGCGGGAGCCGTCGCGCGTAATCGGCGGGAATGGGCTGCCGACGCCGATCAGCGCCCGCCCTTCAGTCCAGGCCTCGATATCCGCCGGCGTCGCTTCCTCGCGCGAGGTCGGATTCGACAGCGGAAAGATGACCGGCCGGCGGTTGCATTCGGCCATCGCGCGGACGATCGGTTCGGAGAAGGCACCGGCCTGGCCCGAGACGCCGATCAGCACGGTCGGCCGGGCGTTATGGACGACGTCAAGCAGCCCGATCTTGTCGGGATGGTCGAGTTTCCAGCCTTCGACCGCCTGTTTCTTCTGGACAAAGGGGAGCTGGAACGGGGCGAGCCCGGTCATGCCCTCGACCAGCAGCCCGTCGCGGTCGACCATGAAGAAGCGGGTCGCCGCCTCTTTCTCCGGCAAGCCGGCATCGCGCATGGCGGCCCGGATCAGGCCGGCGATGCCGCAGCCGGCCGAGCCTGCGCCGAGCACGGCCACGCGCTGCTCGGTGAGCGGCACGCCGGTGACGTTGATGGCAGCCAGCAAGGTGCCGGTCGCCACCGCTGCCGTGCCCTGGACATCGTCATTAAACGTGCAGAGCCGGTCGCGATAGCGCTCGAGCAGGCGCGTCGCATTGTTCTTCGCGAAATCCTCCCACTGCAGCAGGACACGCGGCCAGCGCTTGACCACGGCCGAGACGAAGGCCTCGACGAAGTCGTCATACTCCTGACCGCGCACGCGCTCGTGGTGCCAGCCGATATAGAGCGGATCGGCCAGGCAGTCGGGATTGTCGGTCCCGACATCGAGCAGGATCGGCAGAGTCGTCGCGGGATGCAGGCCACCGCAGCCCGTATAGAGCGCGAGCTTGCCGATCGGAATGCCCATGCCGCCGGCGCCCTGGTCCCCGAGGCCGAGGATGCGCTCGCCATCGGTCACGACGATCGCCTCGACCGCGTCGAAGCGCGGCTGGGCAAAGATGCGTTCGATCCGGGACTTGTGCGGGATACTGAGGAACAGCCCGCGCGGTTTCCGAAACAGGCGGCTGAACTGCTGACAGCCGGCGCCGACGGTGGGCGTGTAGACGATCGGCAGCAGCTCTTCCAGGTTACCGACCAGCAGCGCGTAGAACAGGGTCTCGTTGGTATCCTGGAGCTCGCGCAGGAAAGCGTAGCGTTCGAGATCAGTCTCGAAGCCACGCAGCGCCTGGAGGCGGCGCGACACCTGCTCGTCCAGTGTTGCGACATTGGGCGGCAGCAGGCCGTGCAGGTCGAACGCCTCGCGCTCGGTCTCGGAGAAGGATGTGCCCTTGTTGAGCTGCGGATCGGCCAGCAACTCGTACCCGCTCAGCGCCGTAGTCAGGAAAGCTGCAGTCGTCCCGGACATGACAAGCTCCTTCAGCGCCGAATGCCGAGCGGGATTGTATCACTCCGGCCGAAGGAATGGCTACTCCGAGTCGGAGGCGGTCGGACACCTGCGCCGACAACACCGGCGTCAACTGCCGAGCGCCACCCGGATCATCCGTGCGAGCTCCGGCTTGCGGTAGGGTTTGGCGAGCAGCAGCACGCCTTCATCGAGGCGACCGTGATGCAGGATCGCGTTCTCGGTGTAGCCCGAGGTGAACAGGGTTTTCAGCAGCGGTCTCCGCCGCAATGCCTCGTCGACCAGCTGGCGGCCGTTCATGGCGCCGGGCATGATCACGTCGGTGAACAGCAGGTCGACCTCGGCGCCGTTCTCGATGATCTTCAACGCCTCGGCCGCGTTGGCAGCCTCGAGCGTCTCGTAGCCGAGGCTTGCGACCTGCGCCGTTACGTATTTGCGCACCAGCGCATCGTCCTCCACGACAAGAATCGTCTCGTCGCCGCCCTGGACCTGAATGGCGAGTTGCGCCATGGCGGAGTGCCCCTGTCCGGTCGAGCGCGGCAAATAGAGTTTCACCGTCGTGCCGTGGCCTTCCTCGCTGTAGATCTTGACGTGGCCGCCGGATTGCTTGACGAAGCCGAACACCATGGAAAGCCCAAGCCCGGTGCCCTTGCCGACTTCCTTGGTGGTGAAGAAGGGATCGAACACCTTCTCCAGGAGATCGGCCGGGATTCCGGTGCCGGTATCGCTGACGGCGACCATCACATAATCGCCCGGCGTCACGTCGGTGTTGATCCGCGCATAGTCCTCGTCGAGATGGATGTTGCCGGTCTCGAGCGTCAGCTTGCCGCCGCGGGGCATCGCGTCGCGCGCATTCAAGGCGAGATTGAGGACTGCGGTCGTGAGCTGGCTCGGATCGACCATCGCCGACCAGACATCGTGGGCGAGCTTTGGCGAGATCTCGATCTGCTCGCCCAGCGTCGGATGCAGCAATTTGCCGGCTTCGAGGATCAGCGAATTGACGTCCATCTCGACTGGCTGCAGCGGCTGCTTGCGCGCGAATGCCAGGAGATGCTTGGTCAATTGCGCGCCGCGCTCGGCGGCATCGTCGATCAGCTTGGCGATCGAGACCAGCTCCGGGTGTTCGGCGACCGCATCGGCCAGGATGCCGATGGTGCCGGTGATGACGGTCAGGATGTTGTTGAAGTCATGGGCGACGCCGCCGGTGAGCTGGCCGATCGCATCCATCTTCTGGGCCTGCCGCATCTGGGCTTCGGCGGCGTGCTTCTCGGTTAGATCGCGGCCGATGAAAAAGTGGCGCCGCACCGGCTCGGACCAGCTTCCCATCCAGTTCAGCGTGACGATGTGTCCGTCGCGGTGCGGATAGCGCGCCTCGAAGCTGCGCACCTGCAATCCGCGCCGGGCGGCGCGCATTTCCTGCCGCGTGCTCTCGAGATCGTCGGGGTGGATGAAACCGACCGCGCTGTGTCCGATCATCTCGTCGGGCCGGTAGCCCAGGATTTTCTCCACGCTGGGGCTGACCTGGACGAAATGGCCGAAACCGTCGGTGACCAGGATCAGGTCCTGCGAGGTCTCGAAGATGCGCTGCCGCTCCTCGCTCTCGCGGGTGAGCGCCGTCTGCGTCCGCTTGCTCTCGGTGATGTCATGCGCGATCTTGGAGACGCCGATGATGTCGCCGGCGGCCGAGTGCAGCGGAGAAATGCTGACGGAGACGTCGACATTGCGACCGTCCTCGTGCACCCGCACGGTTTCGAAATTGTCGATCAACTCTCCGCGGCGGATGCGATCGAGAATGCCGTCGGTTTCGTCGCGCCGGTGCGGCGGCACGATGAGCGAGATGTGTTGCCCGACCGCTTCGTCCGCGGCGTAGCCGAACAGCCGCTCGGCGGCGCGGTTCCATCCGGTGATGGTGCCGTCGAGCGCCTGGGTGATGATGGCGTCATTGGAGGACTCCACCACGGCGCTGAACAGCCGCTCGCGCACCTTGTACTGGTCGCGGGTGAAGGCGGCTTCGCGCCGCATCGACCGCAGCAGCCGCGACATTTGCGCCTGCAGCGCGACATTGTCGACCAGCAGCACCGCCAGCACGAAGCTCGCCGCGAAAAGCCCGTAGATGCGCCCGACATAAAAGCCGAGATCGAACCGCGCCACGTTGAAGATCGCCGACAGCGCGATGTCGAACAGCCAGGCGCAGAGCACCACGATCAGCCAGACATCGAGCACCGAATGCGGCCGGCGATACCAGAGCACGAACAGCGCGGCGAGGCTGAGGCTCCATACCGCCCACACCACGCCGACCATGGCCGGCGTGTAGCGGCCCTGGCTCAGCAGCGTCGGCAGCAGGTCGTGGGCGGCGGTGGCGAGCCAGGTAAAGGCGGTCATGGCGAGGATGACTGCGGCGATGCTGGCGAGGATCGCGGTCGAGGTCGGCAGTTTTACCTTGGCACCGCCGTCGCGCGCCTTGTTGAGGCCGTAGCCCAGCACGAACAGCGGGAAGCCGCCGTGCCAGACCATGTAGAGCCAGACCGTGGTCTGCGGGCCGGCACCGAGCAATCCCGACGGCGTGAACAGGCCGGGGAAGCTCAGGGCGTGTATGACCGCGGCGGCGGCGGTGAAGAGATAGCCGCTGGCAAGCAGCAGCAGCGCGCGCGAGCGCAGGATCGCAAACTGCGACAGCAGCAGCACCGCGGTGATGACGTCATTGATCGCGAGCGCGGACTGGTAGGCGGCGACGAATGCTGGAACCGGGGTGAGCGGGATGCCGGCAAAGGGAACGGCGATGGCGAACAGAACGGCAGAAACGGCGACAATGATCGATGCTGCGATGCGGTCAGCCCGGCTGGCCGGCAGCGTCGACAGAAAAATATTGCGGTCACCGACCGTCTGCATTCACGCCTCCCGCGAACTCCGATCGAGTGCGGTATCTCTATGGCCGCATTATTGATTTTGGGGAATCAACCCAGAGTTACGTATAGCTCAAATCTTCGCGGCTCCAAATCGGGTGCGTGGGTTCCCGGTAACCGTGCCTTTACTGATCGGTCGAAATTTTGCGCGCGGACTGTGCCGTACGTCAGACGTTCCATTGTAGGTTTAGGCCGCGAAGCGATCCTGGAGTGAATGATGCCCCGCATTCTCGTTGTCGACGACCAGCAGGACGTACGCGCGATGATCTGCATGGTACTGCGCCTCAACCGTTTCGAAGTCACCGAAGCCGAAAGCGCCAAGGCGGGGCTGAAGGCGTTCGCCGCCGAAAGCTTTGACGCCGCCGTCGTCGATATCTTCCTGGAGGATACCTGCGGCTTCGACCTGATCGCCGCCATGCGCGAACAGGTTCCGCATCTCGCCGTCGTGGCCGTATCCGGGATGGCGACGCTGGATGCAGTGGCGCGGTCGTCCGATCTGTCGAGCGTGGTCTGCCTGCAGAAGCCGTTTCGTCCCATCGAATTGATCCGCGCCATCGAGAAGGCGCGTGGATCGGCCAAGCGGGTGAAGGCTGAGAAGATCGCGGTGTGAAAGCCGGAAGGATCGCAGGGTGGGCAAAGCGTAAGCGTGCCCACCATCCTTTTGGAAGCGTTGATGGTGGGCACGGCGCATTCGCGCCTTTGCCCACCCTACAACTCGCGCGATCGCTTTTTTACGACCCCTTGGGATTGACTTCGGCGTAGCCGCCCTTGTCGTCCCACTTGTAGACGACGTAGTCGATCTGCTTGATGTCGCCCTTGGCGTCGAACTCCATCGTGCCGATCACGGTGTCCCACTTGCCGCCCTTGATGGTCTCCATCACCTTCTTCGGGTCGGTGGTGCCGGCCTTGGCGACGGCCTTCGACCACACCTGGAACGCGGCGTAGGTGTAGAGCGTGTAGCCTTCGGGGTCGATGTTCTTGGCCTTGAACTTCTCGACGATCGCCTTCGCGGTCGGCTTGTTGCGCGGATCGGGACCGAAGGTGAAGAGGGTGCCTTCGCCTTGCGGACCGGTGATGGAAGCGAACTCCCTGTCGGCCAGCGCATCGCCCGCCATCAGCACGGTCTTCAGCCCCTGATCACGCATCTGGCGGATGATGAGACCGGCTTCCTGATGGTAGCCGCCGACATAGACAAGATCGATGTTCTCTTTCTTCAGGCGCGAGACGATGGCGTTGAAGTCCTTGTCGCCCTTGTTGTAGGACTCATACAGCTTTTCGGTGACGCCCGCCTTGTTGAGCGCCTTCTTGGTCTCGTCGGCAAGACCCTTGCCGTAGGTGGTCTTGTCGTTGAGGATGGCGACGTTCTTGCCCTTGTAATTCTTGGCGATGTAGTCGCCCGCGACCGTGCCCTGCTGGTCGTCGCGGCCGCAGACGCGCGCCACGTTCCAGAGCTTGCGCTCGGTGAACAGCGGGTTGGTCGAGGCCGGCGTAATCTGCAGCACGTTGCCGTCGGCATAGGCCTCCGAAGCCGGGATCGACGACGACGAGCAATAATGGCCGGCGACGAACGGAACTTTCGCGCTACCGATCTTTTCGGCGACCGAACGCGCCTGCTTGGGATCGCAGGCGTCGTCCTCGACGTCCAGCGACAGTTTCTTGCCGAGCACGCCGCCGCCGGCGTTGAGGTCGGCCACCGCCATCTCGGCGCCGTTCTTCATCTGCCGGCCGAATGCGGACTCGCCGCCCGTCATCGGGCCTGCGACCGCGACCGGTATGTCTTGCGCAAGTGCTGCCGTCGACAGCGCGAGCGTTGCGCCGAATGCCAGGCCGATGAGCTTTACTGATTTCATGAGGGTCCTCGCGATCACCTTGGGGTCTGTCCCCGGACACGCCGGGTAATCCAGCCTATTGTCGGCCGATTTTACCGCGAAGTCATCGGCAATTTTCAGGCAATTCGGGGGTGCTTTGCCGCACACGCCAACTGGCGCTAGCCCCGCCGGCCGCCTTCCAGATAGGCGGCACGGATTTCCGGGCGCTCCAGGAGCTCAGCGCCGGTTCCTTTCAGGGTGATCAGGCCGTTGACCATGACATAGCCACGATGGGCGAGTTTGAGCGCATGGTTGGCGTTCTGCTCGACGATCAGCACGGTGAGCCCGTCCTGGCGGTTCAAGGTGCGGATCGCATCGAAGATCTGGCGGGCGATCAGGGGTGCCAGGCCCAGCGAGGGCTCGTCGAGCAGCAGCAGGCGCGGGCGGCTCATCAGCGCGCGGCCGATCGCGAGCATCTGCTGCTCGCCGCCGGAGAGCGTGCCGCCGCGCTGGGCAAGCCGCTCCTTCAGCCGCGGAAACAGCGCGAACACACGTTCGAAGCCGTTCTCGCGCTCCGCTTCCGAGGTATCGGTCGCATCCGCGCCCATCTGCAGGTTTTCGGCGACGCTCATGCGCGGGAAAATCCGGCGGCCCTCCGGCGCTTGCGCGATCCGCAGCCGCGCGATCTCATGCGTCGGGACCGCGGTGATGTCACGGCCATCGAACAGGATATCGCCGGCGCGGGCGCGCGGACGGCCGAAGATCGTCATCATCAGCGTCGACTTGCCGGCACCGTTTGCGCCAATCAGGGCAACAATCTCGCCGGAATTGATCTCGAGATCGACGCCCTTGAGCGCCTCGATCTTGCCATAGGCCGCGCGCAAGCCCCGGATCGCGAGCAGGGGAGTAGCGGGCGCCGTCACGTGCCGCTCTCCATCACGGCGATGGCTTCGCTCTCGTCGGCGCCGAGATAGGCCGCGATCACCTTGGGATCGTCGCGGACCTGCTGCGGCGCGCCCTCGGCGATCTTGACGCCATAATCCATCACCACGACATGGTCGGAGATTTCCATCACCACGCTCATGTCGTGCTCGATCAGCAGGATCGAGGTGCCCTGGTCGTTGCGGATGGACAAGAGCAGTTCGCTCAGCGCGGCGCTCTCGCGCGCGTTCAGGCCGGCCGCGGGCTCGTCGAGACAGAGCAGTGCGGGCTCGGTGCACATCGCGCGCGCGATCTCGAGCCGGCGCTGGTCGCCATAGGGCAGATTGCCGGCGGCGTCATCGGCGCGGTCGATCAAGCCGATACGATCGAGCCAGAACTTTGCGAGATCGATCGCGCGCTTTTCGGCCGCTCGATAGACCGGCGCGCCGATCAGGCCGAGGAAGGTCAGGCCCGAGGCCCGCATCAGCGCATTGTGCTGCGCCACCATCAGATTTTCCAGCGCGGTCATGCCTGGAAACAGGCGGATGTTCTGGAAGGTGCGCGCGACCTTGGCCTGCTTGGAAATGCGGAAATCGTTCAGCCGCTCCAGCGCGATCTCGGCGGCATCGTCGCGGGCGAGCCGCATGGTGCCGGCCGTCGGCTTGTAGAAGCCGGTGATGCAGTTGAACACGGTGGTCTTGCCGGCGCCGTTCGGGCCGATCAGCGCGGTGATCTTCTTCCGGCCGGCGGCGAAGGAGAGATCGTTGACGGCGACGATGCCGCCGAAGCGCATGGTGAGACGATCGACGGAGAGAATGGTCTCGCCGCTCATCCGTGTCCCTCCTTGACGAGGTCGGAGGAGATCGCCCGCGCCTGCTTCAGATACACCGTCGGCGCGCGATGGCCGATCAGCCCGCGCGGCCGCCAGATCATGATCAGCACCATGGCGATGCCGAACACCAGCATGCGGTATTGTTCGAGGCCGCGGAACAGCTCGAAGCCGCCGATCATGGTGAGCGCGGCAAGCGCCACGCCAAGCTGCGAGCCCATGCCGCCGAGCACGACGATCGCAAGCACCAGCGCCGATTCCTGGAAGGTGAAGGACTCCGGGCTGATGAACCCCTGCCGCGTCGCGAAGAAGGCGCCGGCAAAACCGCCGAACATCGCACCGGTCGCGAACGCCGTGAGCTTGGTCGTTGTGGTGTTGATGCCGAGCGCGCGGCAGGCGACCTCGTCCTCGCGCAGCGCTTCCCAGGCCCGCCCGATCGGCAGCCGGCGGAGCCTGATCGTCACCCAGTTGGTGAGCAAGGCGAGCGCGAGGATCAGGTAGAACAGGAACACGATGCGATGGGTCGGCGAGAACTCGATGCCGAGCTTGGCAGCGAGCCCGTCATCGCCCGGTATGAGCGGAATGCCGAACAAGGTCGGGCGCGGAATGCCGGAGACGCCGTTGGGGCCGCCGGTGAGAGACTGCCAGTTGATGATGACGAGGCGGATGATTTCGCCGAAGGCGAGCGTGACGATCGCAAGATAATCGCCGCGCAGCCGCAACACGGGAAAGCCGAGCAGCACGCCCCAGAAAGAGGCGAGGATGCCGGCAAGCGGCAGGCAGACCCAGAACGACAGGCCGAAATTGGTGGCCAGCAGCGCGTAGGAATAGGCGCCGACCGCGTAGAACGCGACATAGCCGAGATCAAGCAGGCCGGCGAGGCCGACCACGACATTCAACCCCCAGCCCAGCATCACATAGGTGAGGACGAGGATGCCGAGGTCGAGAATGTAGCGTTGATTGTAGAAGATGACGGGAACGAGGAGGGTGAAGATCAACAGCGCCGGCCCGACCAGACGGCCGGCGATCGAAAGGCCGTGCTGCACCGACGGCGGAATGAGCCCGCGCGTGTCTGCAGGCCCGAGCCATTGCCGCAAGACCTCGATCACGATGCTGCCGCCGAACACCGCGCCGACGAGGGCTGCGAGATCGCCGAAGCGCGTCCAGTAGATCAATTGTCCCGTCGGTCCGGCCTCGGTGCGGATGCCGACCATCAGCGAGAACAGCACCAGCGCGACGCCGGCGCTGATCAACGCCTTCTTCAGGATGAACGGAATCCCCAAGCCGCGCGCGGCCGGGCCGGAGTCGGGCGCGGATGCTGCCACGCGCTCAGACTTTCTCGATTTCGGGCCGGCCGAGCAGGCCGGTCGGCATGAAGATCAGCACGACGATCAGGATCGAGAACGCGGCGACGTCCTTGTACTCGACCGAGAAATAGGCCGACCACAGTGTCTCGATCAGGCCGATGGCAAGCCCGCCCAGCATCGCGCCGGGCAGCGAGCCGATGCCGCCGAGCACGGCAGCGGTGAACGCCTTGATCCCTGCGACAAAGCCCATGTAGAAATCGACCAGCCCGTAATAGAGCAGGTACATCATGCCGGCGACGGCGGCCAGCGCCGCACCGATCACGAAGGTCATGGAGATGGTGCGGTCGACATCCACACCGAGCAGCGCGGCCATGGTCTGGTCCTGCTCGCAGGCGCGCATGTCGCGTCCGAGCCGCGTGCGCGCCACGAGCCAGGTGAAGATCGCGAGCAGCACGATGGTGGTGAGCACCACGACGATCTGGATGTTGGAGAGCTGCACGGCAAAGCCGCCGGCGCTTTCATGCAGGGTGTAGCCGCCGGTGATGATCGGCGGCACCGGTTTCACGCGGGCGCCTTGCGCGACCTGCGAATAGTTCGACAGCACGAAGGACATGCCGATCGCCGACAGCATCGGCGCGAGACGGAAGGAATGGCGCAGCGGCCGGTAGGCGATGCGCTCCACGGTCCAGCCATAGAGCGCGGTGATCGCCATCGAGACCAGCAGCACGATCAGCAGGATCACGGGTACCGTGGTCAGCCCGAACGAGACCAGCACCAGAAACGAGATCAGCGCGATGAAGCCGCCAATCATGAAGATATCACCGTGGGCGAAATTGATCATGCCGACGATGCCGTAGACCATGGTGTAGCCGATTGCGATCAGCCCGTAGATCGAGCCGAGCACGAGGCCGTTGATGAGCTGCTGGGCGAAATATTCCATGCTGCCGCTTTGTGACGACGACGCGGCGCGGGCCCCCGGGCAGCCTGGAACGCTCACGTCGTGCCGTTTCTAACAGGTGGGAACCGGGTGCGGCAACAGCGCGGCGTATAGTCCAAAGGGCTTGTACAGGGTTGTTTTTACAGCCGGTTCCGCTGCCCCGTCCCGGACATTCGATCGACACATTAAAAACGTCCGGGAACCTCTGTTCCCGCGCGCAACCAATTGGTCGGGGAGGGGGTTGGTCCCGACTTGTATTCAACAAGGGAGATCCCGAATGAGCAATCCAAACCAGAACCCTGGCCAGCAGACCCAGAATCCGGGTCAGCAGAAGCCAGGCCAGAAGCCTGGCCAACAGCAGCAGGGCGGCGGCCAGCGGAAGCCGGGCCAGCAGCAACAGGACCCCGGCGAGGGACGCTAGTTCGGGCGACATGGAATAAAGAGGAAGGTCCCGCCGAAGGGCGGGACTTTTCTTTGGCGAGGGGCAGGTGGGCCGCGCGGTTAAGGTAAACAAAGGGTTTACATTGCCGCTCTCACTTTAAGGGAGTTACTTCGCCGCAAAGGGTGTGTCGCCTCACAGCACGCCCATCGATTGCGGGAAGCGACATGTCCACGAACTGGCGGATCAGCTCATTCAACGGCGCGCTGCTGGCGGCCTATTTCATTCCGACCTGGACCATCCTCGCGTACAGGATCACGGAAGCGCCGATCCACTCCTTCTATGAGCGGGCGAACGTCGCCGTCGCGTTCTTCGCCAGCGACTATCTGCAATTCGCGGCGACCGGCATGGTGCGCACTGCCTGGCTGCTCGCGCTCGCCCGGATGACGGTGGTGGCGTTCTTCGCCATCTTCCTGGTGCTGCTTGCGCGGCCATCGATCCGCAAGGCGGGCGGCTGCAACGAGGCGCTCGCGATCGCGCTCGGCCTCGGCAGTGTCATTTGCTTTGCCATGATGCTGATGGCCTCCTATGTGCACGAGCTGGAGGCCATGCGGCTGCATGCGACCGAGCTGTTGATGCTGCTCGGCACCGCCATCCTGCTGCTGGTGGAGGGCCCGGCACAGCCAAAGACGGCGGAAGCTGCCCAACAGCCGCCTGGTGAGTTACCGCTTCAACAGCCCCAGCTCCTCAATAATGGCTGAGGCTTCCTTCACGGCGTGATTGGCGGCGGGCACGCCGCAATAGATCGCCTGCTGCAAGAGAATTTCCTTGATGTCGTCGGGCGTGAAACCGCCTTCGGCGAGTGCGGCGCGCACATGCAGGCGAAACTCGTCCCAACTGCCGAGCGCGACCAGGGTGCTGATCACGAGCACGCGGCGCGTGCGCTCGTCGAAATGCGGCCGCGTCCAGATCTCGCCCCAGGCATAGCGCGTGATCAGGTCCTGGAAGTCGGTGTTGAAGGCGTTGCGGTTGGCGACGGATTTGTCGACCCAGGCATTGCCCAGGACCCTGCGGCGCTGGCCCATGCCGCCGTCGCGGCGCTGTTGGTCGTCCATGGATGTTTCCTCCTCGTCATTGCGATCCAACGGGTCGCGCGAATGCGCGCCCGATGGCTCGCAATGACGTTTTCAGTTGCTACCGTTGCGTCAAGAAGCCGACCACCGTGTCGGTAAAGGCGTGCGATTGCTCGATATTGGAAATATGGGCGGCGTCGAGGATGGTGAGGCTCGCGCCGGGGATCTTGCTGCGGATGAATTCGCCGGCGGCAATGGGCGTGGCCATGTCCTGGCGGCCGGCGATCACCAGCGTCGGGCTCTTGATGGCAGGCAAGAGTTCGCGCTGGTCGAGCGTCGACAGCGCTTCGCAGCAGGCGAGGTAGCCGGGCACGGGCGATGCCAGCAGCATCGCCTTCAGGTTCGCGGTGATCTGCGGCTCGCGCTCGCGGAAGTCCGCGGTGAGCCAGCCCGCGATCACGGTTTCGGCGACGGCGGCTATGCCACCTTCCTTCACCGCCTTGATGCGGTTGTGCCAGTTGGTTGGGTCGGCGTAATAGCAGGCGGTGTTGGAGAGGATGATCTTGCCCATGCGCTCCGGCGCGTTGGCGCCCAGCCATTGCCCGACCATGCCGCCCATCGACAGTCCGCACCAATGCACCTTCTCGATGTTGAGATCGTCGAGGATCGCGAGCACGTCGCGGCCGAAACGTTCCATCGAATAGGGACCGGGCGGGACCTGCGACTTGCCATGGCCGCGGCGGTCGTAGCGGATGACGCGGAACACCTGCGTCAGCGCCTTCATCTGTGGCTCCCACATATTGAGATTGGTGCCGAGCGAGTTCGACAGCATCAATGTCGGCCCGCCGTCGCGGCCCTCGACGGAGACATTGAGCAGGCAACCGTCGGCATCGATCATCGGCATGTTTTCGTCTTCCCCTCGTCATGCGCGCGGCGAAAGCGCGAAGCGCGTCTTAAACTCAAGCGACCCGCGCATCCATCTAAAGAGAGTCTTTTCAAGTTGATGGATTGCCGGGTCAAGCCCGGCAATGACATCACGTTATTTCGTATCGAGCGAAGCGAGCAGCCGGTCGATCAGGGCCTGTGAGGCGCCCTGATAGGCCATCGGCTCGAACAGCGCGGCAATCTTGTTCGCATCGAGATGCGCCGTCACCTTCGAATCGCTTGTTAGCACGTCGCGCAGATGTTTTTTATCGGCGATCGCTTTCTTGCTCGCCGCTTCGACCAGATGATGCGCGTCGCTTTTGCCGATCTTCTCGGCGAGCGCGAAGGTGACGGCTTCCGCCATGATCAGCCCGTGCGTCGCATCGAGATTTTCGAGCATCCGCGCCGCGTCGACTTCCAGGCCCTCGGCGAGATCCACGATCGCGGCGAGCGCGCCTGAGGTGACCAGCATCAGCGCCGGCAGGGTCGGCCATTCCGCGTGCCAGGGACCGGCGCTGCGCTCGTGATCCTGCACCTGCGCGGCGAAGATGGTAGCGGCGAGATTGGGCGCCATGGTCGCAGCGCCAAGCGCGCTCGCGGCCGCAACCGGGTTGCGCTTGTGCGGCATGGTGGAGGAGCCGCCGCGGCCAACGCCGGCAGGCTCGAAGGCTTCGCCGACATCGGTCTGCATCATGAGCGAAACGTCGCGCGCGATCTTGCCGCAACTGCCGGCGAGGATGGCGAACACGGAAGCCGCTTCGGCGATGCGGTCGCGATGGGTGTGCCAGGGCGCCTCGGGCAGCGGTAATTTCAGCTCTCGCGCCAACGCTTCACTGACCGCGAGTCCCTTGTCGCCGAGTGCGGCGAGCGTGCCCGCCGCGCCGCCGAATTGCAGCGCCAATGCCTCTTCGCGCAGTCGCTTGAGGCGCAGCCTGGAGCGATGCAGTGCCGCGGCGTACTCCGCGAGCTTCAGGCCGAACGGCATCGGCAGCGCATGCTGCAGCCAGGTACGCGCCACCACCGCCGTGTGGCGATGTTTTCGCGCCAGCGCCGCAAAGCCCGCGATGGCGCGGTCGAGATCAGCCAGCAGCACATCGACGCCCATCCGAAGGGTCAGCATCGCCGCCGTATCAATCACGTCCTGACTGGTTGCGCCCCAATGCACATATCGCGAAGCCTCCGCATCTGATTTGGCGACCGCGGAGGTCAGCGCCTTCACCAGCGGAATGGCGAGATTGCCGGAGCGCGTCGCAGCTTCCGCAAGTGCGGCCACGTCAAACGATTCGGCCTTGCAGGCTTTCGCTATCGCCTCGACCGCGGCCCTGGGAATGACGCCCGTCGCGGCCTCGGCGCGCGCCAGGGCCGCTTCAAAATCCAGCATGTGCTGCAGCGTCGTCGCGTCGTCGCAGACGGTCCGCATGGAGGCGCTCGACAGCATCGGAGCAAGCAGAGGGGAAAGGGCGGTGCTCATGGTGCGCGCGACCTAACCATTTCTCACCGCCCCCTGCCAATCCCAAAGCGCGGCGGCCAGGCATTTCGCGTGTGCGAATATGCATCCCACATGGTCCTAAGGTGGCCTTCCTTTTCGCCCCCGTGTGTTCTAACTGGGGATAACAGATCAGGGTATTCGGGGAGGTCCTCATGGCGATGACGATGACCGGCGAGGTCCAGCTTCCCGCAAGCCGCGAAGCGGTGTGGGCCAAGCTGAACGATCCGGAGGTGCTGAAGGCCTGCATTCCCGGCTGCGAGGAGCTGGAGAAGACGGACGAGCATGGCTTCCGAGCGGTCGCCAAGATGAAGGTCGGGCCGGTGTCGGCGCGCTTCAAGGGCAAGGTCACCTTGAGCGATCTCGACCCGCCCAATGGTTACAAGATCTCGGGCGAGGGCGAGGGCGGCGTCGCCGGCTTCGCCAAGGGCGGCGCCACCGTGGCACTCGCCGACAAGGATGGCGGTACGCTGCTGAGCTACAATGTCGAGGCGCAGATCGGCGGCAAGCTGGCCCAGCTCGGCCAGCGCCTGATCAATGGCACGGCCAAGAAACTGGCCGACGAGTTCTTCGCCAATTTCGCCAAGGCGGTAGAGGGCTAAAGTCATGTCCGGCCCCTCCCGGCAAGGTTGCCCCTTGCCGGGAGGGGCCATATTATGGCTTTTGGAGTGATTTTAAACGCTGCGCCGCCGATATGCGGGGCGCAGATCAAGAGAGTGCTGATGGCCAAGGTTTCCCTGATCGTTAACGGCAATCCCGTCTCCGCGAATATCGACCCCCGTACTCTGCTGGTGCAGTTCCTGCGCGAGCATCTGCGCCTGACCGGTACCCATGTCGGCTGCGACACCTCGCAATGCGGCGCCTGCGTCGTGCATCTTGACGGCAAGGCGGTGAAGTCCTGCACCACGCTGACGGTGATGGCCGACGGCCATGAGGTGAAGACGATCGAGGGGCTGGCGGCCGACGGCGCGCCGCTGCATCCGATGCAGGAAGCCTTCCGCGAGCATCACGGCCTGCAGTGCGGCTTCTGCACGCCCGGCATGATCATGACCGCGGTCGACCTGGTTCACCGCAGGGGGCACGACCTCTCCGAGCAGGTGATCCGCGAGGAGCTTGAGGGCAATCTTTGCCGCTGCACCGGCTACCAGAACATCGTCCAGTCGATCGCCGCCGGTGCCAAGGCGATGGCGAAATCCGATCTCGCATAACCGATAACGCCGCTCCGCTGCGCGCGAGGAAGCTTCAATGTACGAATTCAAATATCATCGTCCGGGGACCGTGCGGCAGGCCGCCAATCTCCTGACCAAGAACGAAGACGCCAAGCTGATCGCGGGCGGCCACACGCTGGTGCCCGTGATGAAGCAGCGCCTCGCAAGTCCGCCGCATTTGGTCGACCTCTCCCACATCGAAGGCCTCGACACCATCGAGATGAAGGGCCGCTCGCTCGTGATCGGCGCGACTGCGAAGCACGCCGACGTTGCCAATTCCGCCATTGTCGGCGAGGCGATCCCGGCGCTGGCGGAGCTCGCCGGCCAGATCGGCGATCCCGCCGTGCGCCACAAGGGCACGATCGGCGGCTCGCTCGCCAACAACGATCCGACCGCCGACTATCCCGCCGCAGTGCTGGCGCTCGGCGCGACCATCGTCACCAACAAGCGTCGCCTCAAGCCGGAAGAGTATTTCCAGGGCCTGTTCACCACGGCGCTCGAAGCCGACGAGATCATCATCAAGGTGATGTTTCCGCTGCCGAAGAAGGCGGCCTATATCAAATTCCGCAACCAGGCCTCGCGCTATGCGCTGGTCGGCGTGTTCGTGGCCAGGCGTCCGTCGGACGTGCGGGTGGCCGTCACCGGCGCCGGCTCCAGCGGCGTATTCCGCGTCACTGCGTTCGAGGAAGCCCTGAAGAAGCGCTTCTCGCACAAGGTGCTCGACGGCATGACCGTGCCGGCCGATGGCCTCAACAGTGACCTGCATGGCAGCGCCGAATATCGCGCGCATCTGATCGCGGTACTGGCGCGCCGCGCGGTCGAAGCCGCGACGGCCAAGTGATTGCCAAGTGAGGTTGCTAGCCCGCGGCGTAACAAGAGTTCTTCCATGACCGCATCGGCCCTGCCTGCATCCGTCGATGCGCTGCTCGACCTTCTGACCTCGCGCGGCTATCTTGCCGAGCGGTCGCTCGCCACCGTCACCTATCTCTCGCTGCGTATGGGCCGGCCGCTGTTTCTCGAGGGCGAGGCCGGTGTCGGCAAGACCGAGATCGCCAAAGTGCTGTCGGCGGCGCTGGGACGGAAGCTGATCCGCCTGCAATGCTATGAGGGCCTCGACGTCGCCTCCGCCGTCTATGAGTGGAACAGTGCGGCACAGATGATCGCGATCCGCCTCGCGGAAGCCGCCGGCGAGCACGACCGCGACCAGATTTCCTCGGACATTTTTGCCGACCGCTATCTGATCAAGCGGCCGCTGTTGCAGGCGCTGGAGCCGGACGTCGCGGGCGCGCCGGTGCTGCTGATCGACGAGCTCGATCGCGCCGATGAAGCCTTCGAGGCCTATCTGCTGGAGATTCTCTCCGACTTCCAGATCACGATTCCCGAATTGGGCACGGTAAAGGCGCCGCATCCGCCGATCGTCATCATCACCTCGAACCGCACCCGCGAAATCCATGACGCGCTGAAGCGCCGCTGCCTCTATCATTGGGTCGACTATCCCTCGGCCGAGCGCGAGCTCGCCATCGTCAAGGGCCGCGTGCCCGGCATCTCCGCCAAACTGTCGCAGCAGGTGGTGCGCTTCGTGCAGGCGCTGCGCGACCAGGATTTCTACAAGTCGCCGGGCGTGGCCGAGACCATCGATTGGGCGACCGCGCTGTCCGAGCTCGACGCGCGCTCGCTGACGGCGCAAGTGGTTGGAGACACGCTGGGAGCGCTGCTCAAATATCAGGACGACATCGCGCGGATGCAGGGCGATGCGCTGAACAAGGTTTTGAAGGAAGCGACGAGCGAGACGTGACCGAGCGCCTTGCGGCGCATCCCGGAATGACGACGGAGAGTGTGGTACCGATGGCCATCAATCATCTTGCACCTCCGACCGGCAACATCGCCGACAATGTCGTCGGCTTTGCCCGTGCGCTGCGGGCGGCCGGGCTTCCCGTCGGCCCCGGCGCGGTCATCGATGCCATGCACGCGCTGCAGCTGATCGAGATCGGCAATCGCAGCGACGTCTTCACCACGCTGGAATCGATCTTCGTCAAGCGCCACGAGCATGCGCTGATCTTCAGGCAGGCCTTCAACCTGTTCTTCCGCGCCGCCGAGGAGTGGAAGAGCATGCTGGATTCGGTGCCGCTGCCGGCGCATGCCAGGAAGAAGCCGCCGCCGGCCGCCCGCCGGGTGCAGGAGGCGATGGCGCAGCCCTCGATGCATGAGGAGCCGCAGGCCCAGGAGCAGGATCTGCGGCTGTCGGTGTCCGACAAGGAGATCCTGCAGAAGAAGGATTTTGCGCAGATGAGCGCGGCCGAGATCGCCGAGGTCACGCGTGCGATCGAAAAGATGCGGCTGCCGCAGGCGGAGCTGGAAACCCGCCGCTACCGGCCGGATGCCCGCGGGCTTCGGCTCGACATGCGCCGCACCTTGCGCGGGTCTTTGCGAACCGGCGGCGAGATCATCGATATCCGAAAGCTCGGGCGGATCGAGAAGCCGGCGCCGATCGTGGCGCTGCTCGATATTTCCGGCTCGATGAGCGAATATACCCGCCTGTTCCTGCATTTCCTGCATGCCATCACCGACGCCCGCAAGCGCGTCTCGGTGTTCCTGTTCGGCACGCGGCTCACCAATGTGACACGGGCATTACGCCAGCGTGATCCCGACGAGGCGCTGGCAAGCTGCTCGGCCAGCGTGCAGGACTGGGCCGGAGGCACCCGCATCGCGACCTCGCTTCATACCTTCAACAAGCTGTGGGCGCGGCGGGTGCTGGGGCAGGGCGCCATCGTGCTCCTGATTTCGGACGGGCTGGAGCGGGAGGCGGACGCAAAACTCGCTTTCGAGATGGACCGGCTGCACCGGTCCTGCCGCCGGCTGATCTGGCTCAACCCGCTGCTCAGGTATGGCGGCTTTGAACCGAAGGCGCAGGGCATCAAAATGATGCTGCCGCACGTTGACGAATTCCGCCCGGTGCATAATTTGAGTTCGATCCAGGGGCTGATCAAGGCGCTTTCCCTGCCTTTGCCGGTGCACCACCGCAGCCTGATCCGCTCCGCAGCTTGAGAGAGAGGCGCCCATGCTCAATCGCGACGAGGACATCCTGAAAGCCGCCGAGGACTGGCAGAAGGCCGGCCATGGCGTGGCGCTGGCGACCGTGGTGGAGACCTGGGGCTCGGCGCCCCGCCCGGCGGGCTCGAGCCTGGTCATCAATGACGACGGCACCTTCCTGGGGTCGGTCTCCGGCGGCTGCGTCGAGGGCGCGGTGGTCACCGAGGCACTGGACGTGATCGAAACCGGCAAGCCGAAGATGCTGGAGTTCGGCGTCGCCGACGAGACCGCCTGGAATGTCGGCCTGTCCTGCGGCGGCACCATTCGCGTGTTCGTCGAGAAGGTGGGGTAGGGCAGTGAAACTCCAGACCCTCGCAGAGCTCAACGCCGAGCGCGCCGCGCGGCGTCCGGCGATCGTCGTCACCGATACCGCCAGCGGCGAGCAGCGGCTGGTGAAGGCGAAAGATTTTGCCGCTGATCCCCTGCGCGCCGAACTCGACAAGGCCTTGCGCATGGGCAAGAGCGGCAACGTCGAGGTGGGCGGCAAGAAGCTGTTCCTGAATGTCTACGCGCCGACCGCCAAGCTCGTCGTCATCGGCGCGGTCCATATCAGCCAGGCCTTGGCGCCAATGGCGCAGTCGCTGGGTTACGACGTGACCATCGTCGACCCCCGCACGGCCTTCGCCAGCCCCGAGCGCTTTCCCGACGTACCGCTGGTCGCGGATTGGCCCGACGTGGCGCTGCCGCCGCTCAATGTCGACCACTACACCGCCTTCGTCGCGGTGACGCACGATCCCAAGATCGACGATCCCGCGCTGCTGCACGCATTCCGGCGCGACTGCTTCTATATCGGCGCGCTCGGCTCGCGCAAAACCCACGCCAAGCGCGGCGAGCGCTTGCGGGCGCAGGGCGCAAGGGAAAGCGACATCGCACGCATTCATGCGCCGATTGGACTGCCGATCGGCGCGGTGTCGCCGTCGGAAATCGCGGTTTCGATCATGGCTGAAATCACCGCGCAATTGCGTTTGCCATCAAAAGAAAAAGAAGAAGCGGCATGAAGTTTGGTCCTGCCAGTCCGGCGGAAGCGATTGGCGGGGTGACCGTTCATACCCTGCGCCAGGGATCTTTGGTCCTGAAAAAGGGCACGACCGTGGGACCGGCCGAGGTCGAGGCGCTGAAGAAAGCGGGCGTCAAGGAAATCGTCGTGGTGCGGCTGGACGAGGGCGACGTCTCCGAGGACGTTGCCGCGGCCTCGATCGCACAGGCCGTCACCGGCGAAGGCATCATCGTCGAGCGCGCCTTCACCGGCCGCGCCAATCTGTTCGCCGCGCGCGCCGGCGTTTTGGTGATCGACCGTGCCGCGGTCGACCGCATCAACGGCGTCGATGAGGCGATCACGCTTGCGACGCTTTCGGCCTACAAGCCGGTGGTCGAGGGCGAGATGATCGCGACCGTGAAACTCATTCCGTTCGGGGTCGACGGAAAACTGCGCGATGCCGCGGTGAAGGCCGCCGGCCACGGCGCGCTACGCATCGCGCCCTATGTCATCAAGCGCGTCGGCATCGTCTCGACCTTGCTGCCGGGGCTGGCGCCCAAGGTCATCGACAAGACGCTGCGCGTCACCACCGAGCGGCTCGCGCCTGCGGGTGCCACCATCATCGCCGAGCGCCGCGTGCCGCATGACGAGAAGGTGTTGGCTGGCTCCATCAAGGAATTGCTCGCACTCGGCGCCGAGCTCGTGATCGTGTTTGGTGCGTCGGCGATCGCCGATCGCCGCGATGTGATTCCGGCCGCGCTCACCGGCATCGGCGGCTCGATCGAGCATTTCGGCATGCCCGTTGACCCCGGCAATCTCTTGCTCATCGGCAGCGCCCGCGGCGTGCCGGTATTGGGCGCTCCCGGCTGTGCGCGTTCGCCGGTCGAAAACGGCTTTGACTGGGTGCTGATGCGGCTTTTGGCCGGGCTGAAGGTCACCCGCGCCGAGCTCATGGGCATGGGCGTCGGCGGGCTGTTGATGGAAATCGTCACGAGGCCGCAGCCGCGCGAGAAACCCGAAGTTGAGGACAACCGCAATATCTCGGCGATCATTCTTGCGGCCGGGCGCTCGACCCGGATGGGCGGGCCCAACAAGCTGCTCGCCGAACTCGAGGGTAAGAAGCTGGTGCGGATCGCCACCGAGCAGGCGCTGGCCTCGAAGGCGAGCGACATCATCGTCGTTACCGGCCACCAGGCCGAGCTGGTCGAGCAGGCGCTGGCCGGCTTGAAAGTAAGATTCGTGCGCAATCCTGATTTCGCCGGCGGGCTCGCGAGCTCGGTGAAGGCGGGCATTTCTGCCGTGTCGCCCACCGCCGACGGCGCGGTGATTTGTCTGGGCGACATGCCGCTGATGTCAGCGCATCTGATCGACCGGCTGATCGAATCCTTTGCCCCCGATCGCGGCAATCTGATCGTGGTGCCCGTCGCCGACGGGCGACGCGGTAATCCGGTGCTGTGGTCGCGGCGCTTCTTCAATGAATTGATGACGCTCGACGGCGACATCGGCGCGCGGCATCTGATCGCCCGGCATGGCGAGGCCGTCGCCGAAGTCCCGGTCGAGGGCAACGGCGCCTTCCTCGACATCGACACGCCGCAGGCGCTGGAAGCGGCGCGGCGGGGGTAGCGCGGTGCGTAGGGTGGGCAAAGGCGCGAAGCGCGGTGCCCACCATGTATCCGCACCGTTTTCGTGATGGTGGCACACGGAGCCTGTCATCGGGCGGCGCTTCGCGCCGACCCGTTGGCTTTGCCCATCCTCACATCGCCATTTTCAACCTCGCATTCACCAAGTCCTAACGCCCCCTCGGATAAATTCCGCGCGCTGAGTGGGGGAGGGGCTCTTGATCATTTCAACAATTGCTGCGCAACGCCGCGCATTGCTTGTGTTCGCCCTGACGCTGGCGATCGGCGGGACGCGCTTTGTGAACCCGGCATGGGCTGCGGGCGCGTTTGCGATCGGCAAATGCGGCGCCTATGGCCAAGCCTATGACTATTCCGCCGAGGATGCCGCGCGCATCGCGGCGCTGAAGCAGTGCAAGGGCGAATGCACCGCCGTCACGATGAAACGCGCCTGCGCGGCGCTCGCAATCGACATGAAAAACCCCTGCGGCCCACACGGCTATGCGGTGCGGCCTCGCATCTCGAACTCGCTCAATGAAGCGACCCGCGAATGCTACAAGTTCGGTGGCAAGGAATGCGTGATCCGCGCCTGGGCCTGCGACGCCAAGGGGTAGTATCCGGGCTCGCTTGCTTCGCAAGCGCCCCGGAATGACGAGTTGGAGAGACCATGCAATTCGACACCAAGATCGCGGTCGTGGTCCGGACCGACCTCGAGCCGTGGCAGAAGCTGAATGTCACCGCCTTCCTCGCCGGCGGCATCGCCGCGGCATTTCCGGCCTGCATCGGCGATGCTTACGAGGACGGCTCCGCCACTAGATATCTCTCGCTGATCGGCCAGCCGATCCTGATCTATGGCGCCGACCGCGCGGCACTGTCGCGCGCGCTGGAACGGGCGCTGGCGCGCAATGTCACGCCCGCGCTTTATACCGAGGACATGTTCAAGACCACCCATGACGCCGCCAACCGCGAGGTGGTCAAGGCCGTCGCGCGCGCCGACCTCAATCTGGTCGGCCTCGCCATGCGCGCCGAGCGCAAGGTGATCGACAAGATCGTCGATGGGCTGAAATTCTACAGCTAGCTCCGTCCCGCCGGGAGATTCGCCAAATCTACCGTCACGCCGTTGTGAGGCAGGTTCCGTCGCTGGCGCTTGATTATGACTGACTAGTCAGTCATAAATAGACGTATGTCAAAGACACCCGACCCATCAGCCCCTACCAAGCCGCCCCGTGGCCGGGCCGGCGGCAAAACCCCTCCAACGCCTCAAAACCGCGCCGAGCGGGCGGCGGAGCGGCGCGCAGCCATCGTGCAAGCGGCGATGCAGGAGTTCATTGCCCGTGGCTTTGCCGCGACCCGGCTCGACGACATTGCCAAGCGCGCGGGCGTCGCCAAGGGCACGATCTACCTGCACTTCAAGGACAAGGAATCGATGTTCGAGGAGCTGATCCGCACGGCGATCGTGCCGCTGGTCGGCCGGCTGGCCGGACCGCCGCCGGCAAGCGGATCAATCCGCGATATGATCGAGGGGGTGGCGCTGACCTTCATCCAGGAGATCGTGACCACGCCGCGCGCCGACATCGTGCGCCTGATCATCTCCGAGGGGCCGCGCTTTCCCGCGATTGCGGACTTCTACTACCGCGAGGTGATCTCGCGGGGGCTGGCCGGCATGCGCGCATTGATCGAGCTCGCGATCGCGCGCGGCGAAATCCGCCAGAGGGAGCTTGCGAATTTTCCGCAGATCCTGGTCGCGCCCGCGATCGTCGCGGTGATCTGGAAGAGCCTGTTCGAACGACATTCGCCGCTGGATGCGATCGCGATGTTTCGCGTCCATCTCGATCTGATTTTTGGTCAACGGAGCAAGCCATGACCTCGTCGCGGATTTTCATGCTGGCGATGGCGGCGACGCTGGCCGCAACGCTCGCCGGCTGCAACGACAAGCGCGATCCCGGCTTCCAGGGCTGGGTCGAGGCCGACATGATCTTTGTCAGCCCCGACGAGTCCGGGCGGGTGACGAAACTTGGCGTGCGCGAGGGCGACGAGGTCAAGCAGGGCGAACAACTCTATTCCGTGGACGACGACCTGCAGAAGGCCGACCTCAACCAGAACAAGGCGACGCTTGCCAATGCACAGCAGACCTATGACCGCGCCGCCTCGCTGCGCGGGACCGGCGCCGGCACGCAGGCCAATCTTGATGCGGCCGTCTCGGCGCTGCGTGTGGCGGAGGCGCGCGTCGTCACCTCGGAGACGCGGCTGGCGCGGCGCCAGGGTTTTGCGCCGGTTGCGGGCACGATCCAGCAGATCTATTTCCGCGAGGGCGAGATGGTGCCGGAAAAGCGGCCGGTGCTGTCGATCATGCCGCCCGGCAACTTGAAGCTGCGCTTCTTCGTGCCCGAGACCGAATTGCCGAAGCTTGCGATCGGCGACGAGGTCAAGGTCACTTGCGACAATTGCTCGCCCGATCTCACCGCAAAAATCTATTTCATCGCGACCTCGGCCGAATATACCCCGCCCGTGATCTACAGCCTCGATGAGCGCAACAAGCTCGTCTATCTGATCCAGGCGCGGCCCGCGCGGCCCGACGCACTGCGCGTCGGCCAGCCGGTCTCGATCTACCTCAATCCCAAGACGCCGGTGGCGGCCAAGCAATGAGCGGCGCGCCCACCATCGCCATCGACGTCAAGGGCCTGTCGAAATCCTTCGGGGGCCGCGAGGTCGTGCATGAGCTGTCGATGCAGGTGAAGCGCGGCACCATCTACGGCTTCCTCGGGCCCAACGGAAGCGGCAAGACCACGACCATCCGCATGCTCTGCGGTCTGCTCACGCCTGACAGCGGCGAGGGCACCTGCCTCGGCTACGACATCCGCCGCGACGCCGGCAAGATCAAGCGCCTGGTCGGCTACATGACCCAGCGCTTTTCCCTGTATCAGGACCTCTCGGTGCGCGAGAACCTGGAATTCGTGGCGCGGCTCTATGGTGTCCGCGACGCGCGCGGCACCGCGCGCGAGATGATCAAGCGGCTGGGCCTCTCCGGCCGCGAGGAGCAACTCGCCGGCGATCTCTCCGGCGGCTGGAAACAGCGGCTGGCGCTGGGCGCCTGCACGCTGCCCAATCCGCAGTTGCTCTTGCTCGACGAGCCGACCGCGGGCGTCGATCCCAAGGCGCGGCGCGACTTCTGGAACGAGATCCACGCGCTCGCAGGGCAGGGGCTGACCGTGCTGGTCTCGACCCATTACATGGACGAGGCCGAGCGCTGTCACGAGATCGCCTACATCGCCTATGGCCATCTGCTCGCCCATGGCACGGTGGAGGAGGTGATCGCGAGATCGGCGCTGACCACCTACACCGTGACCGGCGACGATCTGCAGTCGCTGTCGGAACAGCTTGCGGGCCAGCCCGGCATCGACATGGTGGCGCCGTTCGGCACCTCGCTGCATGTCTCCGGCCGCGACCACGCGGCGCTCGATGCGACCATTGCGCCGTGGCGTGAGCGCGAGGGCCTGCACTGGCAGAAGGCCGCGCCGTCGCTGGAAGACGTGTTCATCGAACTGATGGGCCGCTCCAAGGACAATTTCCAATGAGCATGGCATTGGCGGCAAGCGAACAACGCGAAGAGGTCCAGGAGTCGCGCTTCGGCTTCTGGCGGCGATCCTATGCGATGGTGGTGAAGGAGTTCATCCAGCTCCGTCGCGACCGCGTGTCGTTCGCCATGATCGTGATGATCCCGGTGATGCAGCTTCTGCTGTTCGGCTACGCCATCAACACCACGCCGCACAATCTGCCGACCGCGGTGCTCTTGCAGGAGGATACCGATCTCGGCCGCTCGATCCTGAAGGCGCTGGAAAACACTGACTATTTCCGTTTCACGCGCAAAGTGCACGATGTCGGGGAGTTCGATGATCTCCTCAAGTCGGGCAAGGTGCTGTTCGGGGTCGAAATCCCGCGCGGCTTCGAGCGCGCGGTGCGGCGCGGCGATCATCCGGCGCTGCTGGTCGCGGCCGACGCCACCGACCCGATCGCGGCATCCTCCGCGCTGGGCTCGCTCTCCGTCGTGGTGCAGACCGCGCTGGAGCATGACCTCTTCACCGGCGATCCGCCGTCGCTGCCGTTCGAGATCCGCGCGCATGCCCGCTACAATCCGGCAGCGTCCTCGCGGCTCAACATCGTGCCGGGCCTGGTCGGCACCATCCTCACCATGACCATGCTGATCTTCACCGCGCTCTCGGTGACGCGCGAGATCGAGCGCGGCACCATGGAAAGCCTGCTGTCGATGCCGATCAGGCCGGTCGAGGTGATGTTCGGCAAGATCATTCCTTATGTTCTGGTCGGCTTCATCCAGGCCGCGCTGATCCTGGGCATCGGCGTGCTCCTGTTCGGAGTGCCGGTGCTCGGCAGCGTGACGTTGCTGGCGATCCTCTCGACGCTGTTCATCACGACCAATCTTTCCATCGGCTATACCTTTTCGACCATCGTGCAGAACCAGCTGCAGGCGATGCAGATGTCGATGATGTTCTTCCTGCCGAGCATCCTGCTGTCCGGCTTCATGTTCCCGTTCGCGGGCATGCCGGTCTGGGCGCAATATGTCGGCGAGGGCCTGCCGCTCACGCACTACGTGCGTATCGTGCGCGCCATCATGCTCAAGGGCGCTAGCCTTGCGAACCTGCAATATGACACCTTGGCCCTGATCGGCCTGATGCTATTTGCGATGACCATTGCCGTGACGCGCTTCCGCCGCACGCTGGATTGAGGATATATTTCGCCGGAGCGCGGTCAGCAAAGGTGATGGCCGGTTTTGCGTTCCATGGCGCTCCAAATGAGGGGCGGAGAAGGGCGATGGCAATCACGGATTTCTGGCGCCGAATGGTCGGACCGCGCGAGCCGGTGTCGAAGGAATTCGAACACCTCCTGATGCGCGAGGTGATGCGCACCGAGCTGTTGCGGGTCCGCGCGCTGATCATCGTTGCTTTCGTCATCATGTTCAACATTTCGTGCGTCCGCATTCTCTTCCCTGGCGTGGAAGAGCGCATCTGGCGGGGGATTAATCCCAACGCGATCTATCTGATTCTGACCTGCTTCATCCTGTTCGAATGGTGGGTCCACAGAGCGATCAGCCGTCACTTGAAGCTCGACCAGGACGTGCACGTGCTTCGCCGCTATGTCGGTGTGTTGATCGAAACCTCGATTCCGAGCTTGATCCTGTCGTTGCAGATCCAGAGCATGGGGCCGCTGCAGGCGCTCGGTTTCGTGATGCCGCTGGTCTACTGCATCTTCATCATCCTTTCGACCCTCCGGCTTGATTTCTGGCTGTCGGCCTTCACCGGCTTCGTCGCCGGAGCCGAGCTGTTCGCCCTCGCCATGTATCACAAGCCGCCGGTCAGTCCCGATCCCGAGCCGGAAGTGTACTATCATCTCACCCGCAGCCTGGTGCTTCTCGCCTGCGGCATCCTCGCCGGCACGGTTGGCGTACAATTGCGCCGCGGATTTGCCGCCAGCATCCGCGCGGCTACCGCGCGCGACCGCATCACCAATCTGTTCGGCCAGCACGTCTCACCACAGGTGGTGGAGCGGCTAATGGTCGAGGGCGCCAGCACCGAAAGCGACATCCGCCAGGTCGCGGTGATGTTCGTCGATTTCCGCAGCTTCACCGCGGGCGCGCGCTCGCGCTCGCCGCAGGACGTGGTCGACCGGCTCGACGGCGCCTTTGCGGTGCTGGTCGAAATCCTCGACCGCCATGACGGCATCGTGAACAAGTTCCTGGGCGACGGTTTTCTGGCGCTGTTCGGCGCGCCGTTCGAGGCCGAGGATCCCGCGCATCGTGCGGTCGCCGCCGCGCGCGAAATGCTTGACGCGATGGAGCGCATCAACGATGGGTCGAGCTGGCCGCTCCGCATCGGCATCGGCATCCATTTCGGCGAGGTGGTCGCCGGCAATATCGGCTCGCCGCGCCGCAAGGAATATACTGTCATCGGCGACACCGTGAATTTCGCCTCGCGGCTGGAAGCACTCAACAAGGAGTTCGGTTCGCAGCTCCTGATTTCTTCGGCCGTGCGCGACCTGCTGGGCAAGGATTGTTCGGACGCGGTTTCGCTTGGTGAAGTCCCGATCAGGGGCTATGAGCGGCCGATGGCGATCTGGCAGCTTGGGTAGTCGGGAGTTTGGCTCGTCCACTTGTCATTCCGGGGCACGACGAAGTCGTGAGCCCGGAATCCATAACCCCAGGCCGTGGTTGTGGATTCCGGGCCTGCGCCTTGCGGCGCATCCCGGAACGACGACGGTTAGATTTGCGGCGCCTCAAGATTCTCGATTTTCACCCCATCCCGCTCCCCGATGATCTCGGCGATCCAGCGGCGGTGGCAGTGTTCGTGATTGCGCTCGTAGCAGAGCAGGCAGATGGGACCTGCCTTTTTCACCAACGCCGAGAGTTCGTCCAATTCTTCCTTGGCCTGCGGCGTCTTCAAATGCTTGGCGAATATTCTGTGCAGCACGTCGTATTGGCCGCTGCGCGCGGCGAGCCGACCCTCTTTCGGCGTGCCGAGGCCCTTTAGATGCAGATAGGCGATGCCGCGCTCGTCCAGTCCCGCGGCAAGCTGGTTCTTGGAAAAGCCGGGCCGGCGCGAGGAGGTGACCGCGCGGACATCGACCAGAAGCTTCACGCCGGCACTTTGCAATTCATCCAGCACCGCCTTGGACGGCGTCTGCTCATAGCCGATGGTGAAAAGCTTTTTGGCTCTCATGCCTTTCTTCCTTTGACGCGTTTTCTTGACGCGAACCGGTACCCACTTCGCTTGAAAACGCCATGGTTACTTCACACGCTCGATCAGCTCCATCGCGCCCGCCGGCGCACGGATCTTGCCTTCGTGGATCACGTACGCGAACACGTCGCGCGGCGCCTTCTTCGGCTTGGTCTTGTCGAGGCGCGGCAGGTCGTCCGGCTCGCCGCCATCGGCCCAGAGCTGCAGCCGCCTGGCCCAGGCGTCCAGCTGCTTCGGCGGGTAGCAGGTCTTGATGCTGTCGTCGCCCTTTTGCAGCCGGGCATAGACAAAGTCGGCGGCGACGTCTGATATCGCCGGATATTGGCCGTGCTCGGCGAACACCACGGGCGTCTCGAACTGACGCAGCAGCGCGACGAAGGCCGGCGTGCAGAAGCTGTCGTGCCTGACCTCGACGACATGGCGAAGCTTGCGCCCGTCGATTTCGCGCGGCAGCAGCTCCAGGAATTTGCCGAAATCGGCCTCGTCGAATTTTTTCGTCGGCGCAAATTGCCAGAGCACGGGGCCGAGCCGGTCGCCGAGCTCGAGCACGCCCGTGTTGTAGAAGTGCTTGATGGAGTCGCCGGCTTCCGCGAGCACGCGGCGGTTGGTGGTGAAGCGCGGTCCCTTCAGCGAGAACACGAAGCCATCAGGCACCTCGCGCGCCCATTTGCGAAAGCTCTCCGGCTTTTGCGAGCCGTAATAGGTGCCGTTGATCTCGATCGAAGTCAGCTTCGAGGCGGCGTATGAGAGCTCCTTCGCCTGCGTGAGCTTCTCCGGGTAAAACACGCCGCGCCAGGGCGCAAAGGTCCAGCCGCCGACGCCGATATAGATGTGGCCCGATTTCTTTGAAGCGGAGGGGGATTTGGTCACGCGACAGTCTCTTTCCGAAAGCAGAACGCTCGTCGGAAAAGAGACTAGTCAAATCGCGCGCGATTGGCCAGTTTGCCGCGGACGGAGGTCATTCGTCATCGATAGACGTGATGGTGGCGGTGATGGTGCACCACGTAGGGGCCAGGCTCAGCGGCAGCGTAGGGACCGCGATAAGCCCCGGCCGGGCCGGACGGAACAAAGCTGCCGGGATACAGCGGGTTGCCAGGGCCGTAGTTGGTGCAATTGGAATTGGGATAGTACTGGGCGCAGTAGCCGGGCTCTTCGACCGCCGCCTGTGCTCGCGCTTGTCCTGCTGATATTGCGGCCAGCAGCGCCGCGCCAACCACTGCATATCTGGTCATGAGATGTCTCCTGGATGTTCCCCCGCTGTGAATAGAACACCACATTTTCGGCTCTGTTCCTCTCACATGTTAGCCAAAACCTGTGATGGACTTAACCCGTTCTCGTGTTCGGGTTAGGATGTCAAAAAAAGGAGAACGCGATGCGGATGATTCTGGCAGCAGCGTTGGCACTTGTTGCCACCGCCGCATGGGCTGATGAGATCGAGGACGCCCACCGGCTGGCGCTGCAGGGACGCGATTCCTACTGGAATTGCCTGGCGCGCGAATATTCGCAGCCCGGCACCAAGGGCATGACAGCGAAGGACTTTACGGCCGATATCGAGGCTGTTTGTCCCTCCGAGCGGCAGAATTTCCGGGTGGCGCTGATCGACTATCTCTCGATGCAATATCCCGACGCGGAATCCGGCTCCCATCTCTCCACGGCCAACCGGGCGATCGATCTGGCGCAAAAGGACATCATCACCGCCTTCATCAAACATAAGGCAACGAACTAGCCTTCCATGCTGAGACGGCTTGAGCTAGCGGACATGGACGTCGCCGCGCGCGTCCACCGCGTCGCCTTCGACCAGGCGCTCCCGACATTGGTTGGCCTGCATACGCCGGAGGAGGATCGCTGGTTCTTCCGCGAGCGCATCTTTGCTGCCTGCGAGCTGTGGGGCGCTTTCGATGGCGCTGGCATGACCGGGATCATCGCATTTCGGAAAGACTGGATCGATCAGTTATATGTGCTACCCGCCGCGCAAGGGCAGGGTACAGGCTCGTCGCTGCTGCAGGTCGCCAAAGACAGGTTCGCTTCGCTGCAACTCTGGACCTTTCAGCGCAACGCGGATGCGCGGAGCTTTTATGAAGCGCGCGGCTTTCGGCAGGTCGGCGAGAGCGATGGTTCACGCAACGAGGAAAAGGAGCCGGACGCACTCTACCTGTGGACGCGATGAGCCGAATTGCCCGGGAACCGCTTGCCTATTCCCGCCACCCGCCGTTCCATGATATCCACATCGCTCGGGGCACCGATGAAGGAAGTACCGGTATGACATCGCACTCGCTTGCCAATGTTCTGGGCTGGATCGTGCTGGTGGTCGTATTGGGAGCCTCGGTGTTTTATGGGCCGCTTGGCCAGTTCGGAAGCCGAAGCCGGCCGTCGTGCAACCCGCGCAGCCTGCCCCAGCTGCGCCGGCCGTCAAGGGGCCCGTGATCAAGGAAGTTCCGAACTAGTCAAGCCAACCCTTGCGGAACATCACGGGCGTTCTTATTTGTGTGTTAGCGGCGACGTCGATAGCTTACCTCCCAAGGCTCCGTCGCCCGAAGACGACCACGCAATAGCAAGGCAGCGCCGGATGTACGCGCGCCTGTTGTTCGTGGTCGTTGGCATTTTTAAGCCCATTTTGATCCTAACTTCCATTTTGACTCGTTTTCCGCTGTATTCGGCAGCTTTTCCCGAACTCCGCCTTGGCATGGTCGGAGGGCGCAGATATACGCTTGCCCATGAACGAAGCGATCCGACAAGGCTCCGAAAACGCCCAGCAAGCCATTGGTTTGCCTAACCTTTCGGTGGTCGTCCCGACCTTTAATGAATGCGACAATGTGGTCCGGCTTTACCGCAAGCTGGAAGCGACGCTTAACGGCGTCGCCTGGGAAGTCATTTTCGTCGACGACAATTCACCCGACAAGACCTGGGAGGTCGTGCGCGATCTTGCGCAGCACGATAGCCGGGTCCGCTGCGTGAGAAGGATCGGACGGCGCGGCCTCTCCGGCGCCTGCATCGAGGGCATCCTCGCTTCGAGCGCGCCCTATGCCGCCGTCATGGACGCCGACCTGCAGCACGACGAAACGCAGCTGCCGAAAATGCTCGCGCTGCTGCAAAGCGGACAGGCGGAGCTGGTGGTCGGCAGCCGCTATGTCGAAGGCGGCAGCGCCGAGGGTCTTAACAAGCAGCGTGCCGGCTTCAGCAGCTTCGCGACCTCCATCGCAAAACGCGTGCTCGGCGTCGCCATCGCCGATCCCATGAGCGGCTTCTTCATGGTACGCCGCGACCGTTTCGAGCAACTGGCGCCAAAGCTTTCCACGCAAGGCTTCAAGATTTTGCTCGACGTCGTCGCGACCGCGCATGGCGAGCTGAAGACCGTCGAGGTTCCCTTCAGTTTCGGCTCGCGGCTCCATGGCGAGAGCAAGCTCGACTCCATGGTGGCGCTGGATTTCCTCGGGCTGGTGCTGGCGAAATTCACCAACGACGTGATCTCGCTCCGCTTCCTGCTGTTCGCGATGGTCGGCGGCACGGGCCTCCTTGTGCATCTCGGCACGCTGTTCGTCGCGCTGACTGCACTCAGCTGGCCGTTCCCGGAAGCGCAGGCCGCCGGCGCCTTTGTCGCCATGACCTCCAATTTCATCCTGAACAATTTTCTCACCTACCGCGACCAGCGGCTGAAAGGCTTTGCGATCCTGCGCGGGTTGCTTGCGTTCTATCTTGTCTGCAGCGTCGGCCTGTTCGCCAATGTCGGAGTCGCGTTCTCGGTCTATGACCAGGAGCCGATCTGGTGGCTCGCGGGCGCGGCTGGCGCGTTGATGGGTGTGGTGTGGAACTACGCGATGTCCGGACTGTTTGTCTGGCGCAAGCGATGAAGTTTCGATGAGCCCCGCCGACAACAGGCTCGTTCGGAATATTTCTTTTACAATCCTGGCGCTGGTGGCGTTGCGGCTGGTCGCGGCCGCCTTGACGCCGCTGACCTTCGACGAAGCCTATTACTGGATGTGGTCGAAACATCTGGCGGGCGGCTATTACGACCACCCTCCGATGGTCGCGCTCGTGATCCGCGCCGGCACGCTGATTGCCGGAGACACCGAGCTCGGCGTGCGGCTGGTATCGATCCTGCTCGCACTGCCGATGAGCTTTGCGGTCTATCGCAGCGCCGCGATCCTGTTCGGAGGCGAGCGCGTCGCAGCGACCTCGGCGATCTTGCTCAACGTCACGCTGATGACGGCGGTGGGCACGCTGATCGTGACGCCGGATGCGCCGTCGCTGGTGGCCGCGAGCTTTGTGCTGTTCTTCCTTGCGAAAGTGCTGGAGACCGGGCGAGGGGCGTGGTGGCTTGCGGTTGGTGCTGCGGTCGGCTGCGCGCTGCTGTCAAAATACACCGCACTCTTTTTCGGCCCGGCGATCCTGATCTGGCTGCTCGTGTTGCCAAAGCAGCGGCGCTGGCTGCTCTCGCCCTGGCCTTACCTCGGCGCGATCGTGGCGTTTGCGATCTTTGTGCCGGTCATTATCTGGAACGCCGAACATCAATGGGTATCGTTCCTGAAGCAGATCAGCGGCCGCGCGATGATGCAGGACTTCCGGCCCGCCTTCGTCGGCGAATTGATCCCGACCCAGGTCGCGTTCGCGACGCCCTTTGTCTTCATTCTCGGCGCGATGGGGCTGCATGCGCTGGCCCACCGCAAGGCCGGCGCGATGCCAGCGCGAGTGCTGATCAACGTGATGTTCTGGACCATCACCGCCTATTTCGTCTGGCATTCGCTGCACGCCCGGGTCGAAGCCAACTGGTTCGCGCCGGTCTATCCGGCATTCGCGATCGCAGCAGCGGTAGCCGCGCATCTCGTGCGCTGGGAGACGCGATCGCAGCGGCTGGCCGATTTCTGTCTGCGCTGGGCTGCGCCGGCCGGGATCGCGATGTTCGCGCTGCTGATCGTGCAGGCCGACACCGGCGTGCTCTCCGGCTATCGCCGCGACGCCACGGTGCGCAGCGTCGGCGTCGGCTGGCGTGAACTCGCCGATCAGATCGAAGCGGTGAGGAAGCGCGTCGGTGCGACCTGCGTGCTCGCGCCGGATTACGGCACCACCGGCTGGCTCGCCTTCTATCTGCCGCCCGGCACCTGCGTCGCGCAGCAGACCCAGCGCATCCGCTGGGTCAACATGGGAGAACCCGACGCGGCAGAGCTCGCAGGCCCGCTGCTGTATATCGATGAGGTCAAGCCGCGCGCGCAGCTTTTCCTGAAGGACCGCTTTGGACGGATCGAGGAAGTAGCCGAACTCGCGCGCAAGCGCGGACCGCTGGTGATCGAAACCTACACGCTCACCTTGCTTGCCGATCCCAAAGGCGACGTGTTCGACCGCTCGCCGCCACCGGAATTGCTGCCGAGCGTTACAGCACACTGATTTGTGGCGGCCATCGAAGCCCGCATTAGCGCCAGCGATATGCCGGACCTTCGTTTCTCGGGGTTCGCTTCGCTCACCCCATCTACCAAGCTGTCCGTAGACCTCAGGCCGTGGCGCGCCCGGCCGGCTGGGTCGTGGGAAGAATTTCGGGCAGCGTCTTGTCGGTGGAATGGATGACGAGCAGGTTGATGCCGGCCTCGATCAGCACATAGCCACGCGACTCCAGCCATTGCCGCAATTGTCCGGCGTCGGCCTTGATCTTCTCGATCAGCATGATCGGGCGGCAGCGCTCGATGGTCTTTGCGGCACCTTCGAGCGCCTCCATCTCCATGCCCTCGATGTCGATCTTGATCAGGTCGGTGCGCGGCAGGTTGAACTCGTCCAGCATCAGCCTGCGGACGTTGACGGTGTTCTGATAGTCGATCTGCTGGCCGATGAACTCGTTGCCGGCGCGCTGGCGCAGCTCCAGGCTGCCGAAGCTGGAGGGCACGAGATAATTCGGACTCGGGATCTGCATGACCCCGCTCTCGGACGAGGCGGCGGCATTCACCGCGACGGCGTTGAAGCAGTTGTTGATCGCGATATTGCCGGCAAGCGCATAATAGATGCGCTCCTGGGCTTCGATCGAGAGTACCGATCCCCAGTTCGTCATCATCTTCGCCCACTCGATGGTGTGCACGCCGATATTGGCGCCGCAGTCGATGCCGAGCACGCCGTCGCCGTAATGCTTGCGGCGAAGCGCGAGCACGTCGAGCGCGAGCTGCACCTCGCGGGGATCGAAGGTCGCCGTCTCCAGGATCTGGAAGCCGACACCATAGCCTCTGGTCTGATCGACCATCCGATAGTCGAACCGGTTGACGATCATGGTGCCGTGATTGGATGAAGCAAGGACAAAGGCGAGCTTCCGCCCCACGCTCTGCATCTAGGTCTCCTGAAGGGCTCGGGATGGCGAGGGACTGACTACGAATCGCTTGGGGCGAGCTTACTGCGAGTTGGAAGCAGGAACCATGCCGCTCTCGTCCGATTCGGCCTCAGAAAGCCTCTCCCCGGGGCCGCCATGTTAAATGTTTCGCCGCGGTGTCGGATCGGCGTTGGCCGATACGTCTTATATCAAATCAACCGAGAGCGAGGACGTCATGGATAGTTCCACCCTGAAACCCGCCACGGAACTGGCACGCACCAACACGGTTCGTTATCCCAACGAAAGCGCGGAATATCGTCGTGCGCGCGAAGCGCTGCTTGCGGAAGAGATCGAGCTTCGCCGCCACATCGAGCGCGTGGCGGAGTTGCGTCGTAACTTGCCGCCGGGCGGCGAGGTGACGAAGAATTATTCCTTCGACGGCGAGCGCGGCAAGCCGACCTTGGCAGAGCTGTTTGGCGAAAAGCCGACGCTGATCGTCTACAGCTACATGTTCGGTCCGCAGCGCGAAAAGCCGTGCCCGATGTGCACGTCGTTCATGGGCACGTGGGAATCGAAGCTGCGGGACGTGGAGCAGCGCGTTGCCTTTGTCTTTGTCGCGCGCTCGCCGATCACGCGGCTGGTCGATGCGAAGAACGCGCGTGGCTGGACACAGCACAAGATCTTGTCGGATGCATCCGGCGACTACACGCGCGATTACGTCAGCCGCGAAGATGCGGATGTGCCGGGCTACAATGTGTTCACGCGCCGTGACGGGAAAATCCGTCACTTCTGGTCCGGCGAGATGGGGCCGAACACCGCGGATCCCGGACAGGACCCGCGCGGTGCGCCCGATTTCGACCCGCTCTGGACCATCCTCGACACGACGCCCGAAGGCCGCGGCAAGGACTGGTATCCGAGCCTGAGTTACTGACGCAAGCGAGCACGAATTAGATCGATTCAAGGATCGAAATTGCGCCTTACGAAAACAGGACATTCGGCATCGGTTCGCCGAATGTCCCACGTCCCCCGGAGGACTACGGGTGACCTGTGCCGAAATGAGACCACATTTTCTGGCCATTTCCACCTGCCTTACATCCGCCCGAACTTAATTCGCATTTAACGAAAAGTCGCCTTAATGACGCTCCGCCCTTCTGCGAGACGCTGCGCTCTGAGTCATGTTTGGCGCAGCTTCGAGAGGAAAAATTGGGTTCGTCCTGGGCGCGAGTGGATGAGTAGAGTTGAGTAAGCGTAGCGTTGCGTCAGCGGGGCGGGTCCGCAAGAAATCGTCCGGGATGGCGGTATCCAACCGTTTGGTTGGTGGGTTCGCGATCGCATGTGTCGTGATCGGCTGCGGCTGGACCGTCTACCGGAACATCATCTCCGCGAGCGTCTATCCGACATTGGGAACCGCGGGCTATGACGAGCCCGTCGTCAGGCAGCCCAGGCTCGCTTCGCGCACGACCGAAGAAGCCGTCAACGACGCCTTTGCCGCGCTGCCGGAACCGCCGCCGGTGATCGCAAAGCCGGCCACCGTCGCCGCGATCTCGCCCGATATGTTTAACGAACGGTTTGCAGCGGCCGCGCCGCAGAGCGTGGCGTCGAATGCGAACGCCGCGCCGCCGGTCGAAGCACCGAAGCTTGCCGAAGCGCCGAAACCGGCTGCTGCGGCGAAATTCGCCGAGGCGAAGCCGGAGACGCCGAAGCCTGTGGATGCAAAGGCGAAGCCGGCTGCGGCCCCCCAGCAGGTCGCACTGAACGTGCCGCCGCCCGCGCCCGCGCCGTCGAAATCGGGCCTCTCGGTTCGCGACATGGCCGAGCGCGCCAAGGCCGCAGTGATGTCGATCACCACGAGCGACAGGAAGAGCATGGTCGACAAGCTGTGGGGCAAGCCTGCCTCGCAGGGCTCGCTGCTCGCCTACGCCTCGGCTGACGCCAGCGTCACCGGCAGCATCGGCCATGCCGAGCAGAATCCAATGATGGGCGGGCAGGCGCCTTACGACAAGGACACCGCGGTCTACGACATCACCGCGCATACCGTGTATCTGCCTGATGGCACCAAGCTCGAAGCGCATTCCGGGCTCGGCTCCAATCTCGATGATCCGCGCTCGGCGCGCGTCCGCATGCGCGGCGTGACGCCGCCGCATATCTATGAATTGAAGCCGCGCGAGACGCTGTTCCACGGCGTGCCGGCGCTGCGGCTGACACCGATCGGCGGCGAGGACGCGATCTATGGCCGCGACGGCCTGCTCGCGCACACCTTCATGCTAGGTGCGAACGGCGATTCCAACGGCTGCGTGTCGTTCCGCGACTACTCTGCCTTCCTCGATGCCTATCGCAACAAGGGCATTCGCAAGCTTGCGGTGCTGGCGAAGGTCGATTGAGCTAAGCGCGCACCTTCTTCCACAACTCCATTTCCTGGTCGATCGCGGCCTTCACTTGCGGCCGTGCCTGCATGCGCGCGAGGTAATCGACCAGTGACGGCCAGTTGGCGACGTCGACGCCGCCGCGCCGCAAGAGCAGCAGAGACCAGGCGAGATAGGCGGTAGCGGTCCTCATCGCCCAGCGGCGGCGAGACCGAGCCCGTGATGTGCGCCTATCCCGACGACCTCGGCTCCATTCCCGAGACGCACCCATTGGGGCGGCGCCACCAACCGCGAGGTCAAGCGGCTCATGCTTGACCACGCCTTCACCTTCGTCGACACCGTGATCTTCTGGGTGGGCGACACCAACTGGCGCTCGCAGGGCGCGATGACCAAGATCGGCGGGATCAGGCGCGAAGGGCTGTTCACGCGCGAACTTTCCGGCGACCGCCCGTACTTTATTTTTGACATCACAAAAGCCCGCTATGAAGCTGGTGGCCGCGCCCTGGTGGCCTGACGCTTTTCGCCCGATCGGGAGCCCTATCATGGCACAGACGGAAGACGCCGGCTCTGCTTCGCCTTTCGCCACCATCTGGCTGAGCCCGCGACAGACCATCGAGCGGATCGTGGCGACGCGGCCGACCTATCTGGTGTTGCCGCTCGCGATGCTCGGGATGGTCGCCGGCTTCTATGTCCAGCTGGCCGGCGTAGGCCTCGCGGGCCAGCTGGCCGATTGGCGGCTTGCCCTCGGCTTTATCGTCGGAGGCGCCGTCTTCGGTTTCCTCTGGCTCTACCCGTCGGCGCTGATCCTGAGCTGGATCGGCCGGCTGTTTGGGGGCGAGGCCAACGCGCGTCAGTTGCGCGCGGTGATCGCGTGGAGCACGGTGCCGGCGATCCTCGGCGCCCTTGTGACCCTCGTCATCATCGCAGTGGTGAAGACCGCAGGCGGCAGCGCCATCATCGACAACGGGCTGCGGTGGCTCGCCATCGCCTTCGGCCTGTGGACGACCATTGTGTTCATGCTGATGCTCGGGCGTGTCGAGCATTTCGGATTTTGGCGAACGATTTCTGCCTATGCCCTGAACTCGGTCCTGGTCGCGTTCGTGATCGCGATGAGCATTCGCACCTTGCTCTTCCAGCCGTTCAACATTCCGGCTGGATCGATGGTGCCGACGCTTCTCGTGGGCGACTACGTCTTTGTCTCGAAATACCCCTACGGCTATAGCCGCTTCTCGCTGCCATTCTCTCCGCCGCTGTTTTCCGGACGGCTCTTCGCATCCGGACCGAAACGGGGCGATGTCGTCGTATTCCGTCTGCCCAAGGACGAGCGAACCGACTACGTCAAGCGCGTGGCGGGATTGCCCGGCGAGCGCATCCAGATGAAGCAGGGGCAGCTCTTTATCGACGACAAGCCGGTGACGCGCGAGCGCCTGCCCGACTATGTGGGCGAAGCCTGCGGAACGGAATCGACCGGCAGGGTCAAGCGCTGGCGCGAGACGCTGCCGAATGGCGCAATCTACGAGACGCTCGACTGCGTCGACAACGGCTTCCTCGACGACACCCAGGTCTTCACCGTGCCGGCGGGTCAGTACTTCATGCTTGGCGACAACCGCGACAACTCGGTCGACAGCCGCATGCTGTCGCAGGTCGGTTACATCCCCTTGGAAAACCTGATCGGCCGCGTGGAGGTGATCTTCTTCTCCCGCGCGCCGGGCGAAAATGGTGAAGCGGCGACCGTGCGGACGGAGCGGATCGGAACGATGGTGCGGTAAAAGAGCAGGGTGCGCCGCATCGAGGCGGCGGGCGCTCCCTCAATTCGGATTCACATTTCAAACAGCGACCCCGGGGCCTCATGGTTCGAGACGGCGCTGGCGCGCCTCCTCAGCATGAGGGTTTGGCATTGGTGTCGCTTGTTTGGCCTCATCCTGAGGAGCCGCGAAGCGGCGTCTCGAAGGATGAGCCGCGCATACGACTGGAGCCACAACTCCGCATTCCCGCGGCCCGTTTGCGCCCGAGTTCTGCATCGTCATTGTCCCTCGAAAGCAGGAGGGCGCAGGGAATGCCGGTGCTACAATCGCACCCGCAGCCTCGTGTGTAGTTTAAAAAACACACGAGTTAGTCACCACAGGTACGCCGCAACATCACGGCGGGCTCAAGCGGTCGTCGCAACACTCTTTTTTTTCACTCGTGACAGCAACTC
>Ga0210403_10000327_pt1 | contig 51778 bp, 54 predicted proteins | sample IncBWC19MmetaG_FD_150863 | JGI IMG/M metagenome (GOLD analysis project Ga0210403, IMG submission 150863) | Forest soil microbial communities from Barre Woods Harvard Forest LTER site, Petersham, Massachusetts, United States - Inc-BW-C-19-M | ecosystem: Environmental > Terrestrial > Soil >...
GGTAGCGGTTCGGCGGTGTTTGGAGTTTTCCCGAGCCCAGCTAAGGCGCGCCGAGCCGCTGTCGGGTTTCCGCACGATCAGGCCTTCGTCTGCGAAACAATTTCGCGGAGCAGGTATGCGCGGTTGTTGAAAAGCGCGATTGTCGGTTGATCCTCAGCGTCTCTCCGTACTCTGAAGGCTTTTTCATTTCAATGCATGGTTCCTTTTTCTCCGGGCAAGTGTGTCGCCGCAGAGCGGCGATCACAGCGAGAGGCGAGTGAACGACGAGCGTTTCAAAATCTTTACAGGTACCGCCAATCCCGTTCTGGCCAAGGCCATCTGCGGGCATTTGGACGTGCCGCTGGGTCAGGCCAAGCTCGATCGATTCAGCGATGGTGAAATTTATTTTCAGATTCTCGAAAACGTGCGCGGCGCCGATGTCTTCGTCGTGCAGCCCTGCTCGTTTCCGGTGGACAGCCACCTGCTCGAGTTGCTGCTCATGATTGACGCTTTCAAACGCGCTTCCGCCTGGCGTATCACCGCCGTTCTCCCGTACTACTGCTACGCCCGGCAGGACCGCAAGGACAAGCCCCGCGTTCCGATATCCGCAAAGCTGGTTGCGGACCTGCTCGAAACCGCTGGCGCAAGCCGAGCTCTTACGCTCGATTTGCACGCCCCGCAGATTCAGGGATACTTCGACGTTCCGGTGGATCATTTGTACGGTTCACCCGTGCTGGTCGAGTACTTCCGCCACATGAAATTGCCGAACCTCACCGTCGTCTCGCCCGATGCCGGCGGCGTGGAGCGGGCCCGCGCCTTCGCCAAGAAACTCGATGCGCCTCTGGCCATCGTGGACAAGCGCCGCGTGGACATGGACGTCACCGAAGTCATGAACCTCATCGGCGACGTCAAAGGCCGCAGCACCTTGATCGTGGACGACATCATTGATACTGCCGGCACCCTAGTGAAAACCGCCGACGCCCTAATCCGCGAAGGCGCCACCCAGGTCTTCGCCGCCTGCACCCACGCGGTGTTTTCCGGGCCGGCTGTCGAACGCATCGTGAAATCGCGCATCACCGAAGTTGTGGCCACCGATTCCGTGCCTCTCTGTGAAGCCGCGAAGGGCGTCAAGAAAATCAAAATTTTAAGTGTCGCGGAACTGCTGGCCCGCGGCATTCGTTCGATTCACGAGGAAACCTCGATCAGCGAGCTGTTTATTTGAGATTCTCCGGCGCGCGGTTCCGCCGGAAGTGATTCCAGGAAGGGAAAGAAGCTATGGCTCAGATCATTGTTGAAGGCGCGCCCCGCGACACACGGGGCAAAAATGAAGCGCGGCGGTTGCGCGTTTCCGGAAAGGTTCCCGCCACGCTGTACGGCGGAAAGGGCGAAGCGCTCGCGCTGGCCGTGAACACCAAGCAGGTCACCGCGATTCTCCGCTCCGAATCCGGCCACAACACCTTGTTCCAGGTGGACCTGGGCGGCAAACACGAGCCCGCGATCGTGAAAGACTGGCAGGTGGATCCCGTCTCCGGCAACCTGCTGCACGTGGACCTGCTCCGCATCGCCATGGACGTTCGCATGAAGGTGAAAGTTCCCGTGCACACCTTTGGCGAGCCTTCCGGCGTGAAGGTACAGGGCGGCGTCTACGAAGTCGTCACGCGTGAAGTGGAGGTCGAGTGCTTGCCCGCGGACATCCCCACCGAATTCAAGGTGGACGTCAGCGGCCTCGCGTTGAACCAGAGCCTGCGTGCCGGCGAACTTCCGCTCGACACCAAGAAGCTCAAGCTGCTAACCGACCCGCAAACCGTTCTCTCTCACGTCGTCACCTTGCGTGCCGAGGAAGAGAAGCCGGTCGAAGCCGCGGTTGCCACCGTTCCGGCCGAGCCCGAAGTCATCAAGAAGGGCAAGAAGGAAGTCGAGGGCGAGGAAGGCGAGGAAGGCGCGAAGCCTGTCGAGAAGCAGGAAAAGAAGAAGTAGTTCTTTTCCGCTCGCCACGCGCCATACATCATGCGGCTCATTGTCGGCCTTGGCAATCCTGGCCCGGAGTATCAGTGGACGCCGCATAATCTTGGTTTTCTCGCCGTGGATGAAATCGCGAATCGCGCTTCCATCCGCGTCGAACGGCCCGAAGGCAAGGCCCTTGTTGGGCTTGGGAGAGTGGCCGGGGAAGAAGTAGTCCTGGCCAAGCCGCAGACGTACATGAATCTCAGCGGGATCAGTGTTCGCGACCTGCTGGAAAAGTACGAACTGGGCCCCGAGGATTTGCTGGCGATCTGGGACGAGCGCGATCTGCCGTGGGGCATGATTCGCGTCGGCGAAAGCGGCAGCCCGGGAACGCACAACGGCGCGAAATCGGTCACCAGCGTCTTGGGTACGCAGGAATTTTCCAGGCTGCGCCTCGGCTGCGGCCCCGATCATGCGGTCAGCGATTTAGCGGCCTATGTTTTGCGGCCGATGAAGAAAGCGGATCTGGAAGTGGCCGCCGAAATGGTGGCCACAGCAGGCGACGCGGTGGAAATGATTCTGACGCAGGGAATCGCCGCGGCCATGAACAAATTTAACCGGCGCGTCCCGCCGGCCGAAGAAGCTTTGTAGGGCCTTTGTAGCGGCGGCCTTCAGGTCGCCAAGCAGTCAACGATTTTCCCGGGCCCAGCGCCCGGAACAGGAAGAAACGAGGTCATCATGGAAGAACGTTTGTACGATCTGATTTTCATCGCCCGCCCGGCAACGCCGGAAGACGAAATCAAGAAGGTCCTCACCACCATCGAGCATGCCGTCGCCGAAAAGGGCGGCAAAATCGAGAAGACCGAGCACTGGGGCACGCGGAAGCTCGCCTACAAAGTCGCCAAGCACCGCGAAGGCATCTACGTCTATCAGCAGGTGCGCACCAATCACGGCGAGCTGGTGCACGAACTCGAGCGGCGCCTCGGCGTCCAGGACTCGATCATCAAGTATCAAACCGTGCGCCTCGACGAAGAATTGAAGCGCCAGAAGAAGCTTTCGCACAAGCGCGAGCAGCGCGCCGCGCGCCGTCCGCGCCGCGTCACGCAACCGCCGGTTCCCGCCGCCGAGCAATCGGCCGGCGCCGCCTAGCAGTTGTAGCGGCGACCTTCAGGTCGCCACGTTTTCCGAAGTAGTGGCCGGTCTCTAAACCGGCCCGAGTTCTGAATCGAATTTTGATTTGCCACATTGGAAAGGTAGGAAGTTATGTCAGAGGAACAGAAACCAGTGCAAGCTGCACCTCCCCCGGCGCCAGCAGCCGCGGAAGGCGGCAATGCCCCCGCAGCCCCAGCCGCACCCGCAGCTCCCGCGCACCGCAGTGAAGGCGGCGCTCCCCCTCGCCGTGAGGGTGGACACTCGCACTCCGGCCCGCGCCGCGAAGGTGGTCCGGGCGGTGGACGCCGTGAAGGCGGCCCCGGAGGTCCCGGTGGCGGTCCTGGCGGCCCGCGCCGCGGCAAGCGCCAGTATTTCCGCAAAAAGAAAGTCTGCAAGTTCTGTGTCGAGAAGATGGACTTCATCGACTACAAGCGCGCCGACATTCTTTCCCAATTCGTCCAGGAGCGCGGCAAGATTCTCCCGCGCCGTATGACAGGCGTCTGCGCACGTCACCAAAGGTGGCTCGGCGTAGCCATCAAGCGCGCCCGCAACATAGCCCTGCTGCCGTTCGCAGGCAGCGCCGCAGGCGCATCAGCGCCTCGCGCCGTCGAAGCGCCGAAGGCCCCGGTAGCATAGGCTTTAGCCTGTGCGGCCCAAGAAGCAAGACTTTGTAGGGGCCGGGCGAGCTCGGCCCTCTTAAGACACCCGATGTAGCGGCGACCTTCAGGCCGCCAGGTTTTCAGCAGTACCGATTTCCGAATTCAGGAGCGAGTCATGCAGATCATTCTTCAAGAAGACGTAGAGAAACTCGGCCACCGCGGCGACGTCGTCACCGTCAAGTCCGGCTACGCCCGCAATTTCCTGCTGCCCAACAAAATCGGCATCGAGGCCACCGCGGGCAACATGAAAGCGCTCGAGCGCATTCGCGGCTCCCTGGCCAAGAAAACCGCCACGGAACTCGATGCCGCCAAGAAGCAGGCCGAGTTGCTCAGCGGCGTGTCCGTCAAGTTCGCGCGCAAGACCGGTGAGAACGACCAGATGTTCGGCTCCGTCACCACCGGCGACATCGCCGAAGTCCTCAAGAAGCAAAACTTCGAGATCGACAAGCGCCAGGTGCAGTTGGCCGATCCCATCAAGAGCATCGGCGAATTCCCGGTCACCATCAAGGTCTTCCGCGACGTAACCGCCGAAATCAAAGTCCACGTCGAAAAAGAAGTCTAACCTCGGCGTTCAACCTCGCGTATTCCCGGAGCACCCGCCGCGGCGGGTGCCCCTCTTTTTTGGAGTGCGGCAGCAACGCTGCCGCTTTTGACCAACAAAACCATTCCTCTCAGACAACCCTGCGTTCGCAAACTTTTCGAACTCCGCCGGTTCTCCCTCCCGCCAAAAAGTTTTCCGACATTATCCTCACGATTCACAGGCACTCCAATTGACGCGCGCTCGCGTTCCGCGCACACTGCCTCTCAGAACTTCGGCGCAGGGGTTGTTCGTCGGAGCCAAAAAATCTTCACTTGCCTTCCCGCGGTAGTCATGTTACCTATAGCGAAGGAAAAGCGAACATATTCCGAAAGGTTTGTCTGTCCCTATGCCCGCTGATTCCACTCTCGAACGCCCTCTTCCGAGTAATCTCGACGCGGAGCGTTCCATCCTTGGCGCCATCCTCTTCGATAACAATGCCCTCAACGCCGCCATCGAAGCGCTGAAGCCCGACGATTTCTTCATTCCCCAGCATCGCAACATCTTCACCCGCATGATCGCCCTCGGCGAAGCCCAGCAGGCCATCGATCTCGTCACCCTCACCGAAGAACTCCATCGCCGCAGCGAACTCGATTCCTCGGGCGGCGCGCCGTATCTCGCCTCCCTTGTGGATGGCATGCCCCGCGTCACCAACGTCGAGCACTACGCGCGCATCGTCAAAGAAAAGGCCATGCTGCGTAATCTCATCCACGCCACGCACAACATCCAGCAGCGCGCCTTCGAAGGCGAAGACGGCGCCGACGCCATCCTCGACAACGCGGAGTCCAGCATCTTCGCCATCGCCGAAGACCGCGTCAAAGCCGGCCTAATCCCGGTCAAAGACATCGTCCGCGACAATTTCGAGCGCCTCGAAAAAATCTTCCGCGAAGGCAAAAGTGTTACAGGCATCTCCACCGGCTACGGCGAACTCGACAAGCTTCTTTCCGGCCTGCAACCTTCGGAACTCATCATTCTCGCCGCACGCCCATCGCAGGGAAAAACGGCTCTCGCGCTGAACCTCGCGGAAAACATTTCGATTCGCGGCGGTCTCCCCTGCGCACTCTTCAGCCTCGAAATGTCCAAGGAGTCCCTGCTACAGCGCCTGGTAGCTTCCGTCGCCCAGGTCGACGCCCACAAATTCCGCTCCGGCCACCTCAGCCGCGAAGACTGGCGCCGCATGACCGAAGCCCTCGGCACAATTTCTTCCGCGCCCCTCTGGGTGGACGACGCGGGTTCCACCAGCGTTTTAGAAATTGGCGCCAAGGCTCGCCGCCTCAAGCGCGACAAAGGGCTCTCCCTCGTCATCGTCGACTATCTCCAGCTCATCACCGCCCGCGGCCGTTTCAGTTCCCGCCAGGAAGAAGTCGCCAGCATCTCCCGCGGCCTCAAGGGCCTCGCCAAGGAATTGCAGATTCCCGTCCTCGTCCTCAGCCAGCTCACCCGCGCCCCCGAACGCGAAGAGCGCGGCCCTCAACTTTCCGACCTCCGCGAATCCGGTGCCATCGAACAGGACGCCGACGTGGTCATGTTCATCTACCGCCCCAACTTCTTCAATCTCAACGCCACGCCCGAAGAGCGCGACATGGCCGACATCCTCATCGCCAAACAGCGCAACGGCCCCACCGACAAGGTAAAATTCGTCTTCCGCAGCCGTTTAACGCGTTTCGAAGAAGCCGCCCCCGACGCCTTCTCTCAGTTCTCCGGCCCCGACGAACAGTAGCGGCAGGCTTCAGCCTGCCAAGGCCCCGGGAACGCCAATCTCCAGATTGGCAAGACTACGATTTGCCGAGCTGCTTCGTCAAACACTACAATCTCGCTTATGCGTAGAGCTTTTCTCGCACTTATTCTTGGTCTTGGTTTCACAGCCCTCATTTGCTTGGCGATCAACATCCCGCTTGCAGGCCTACTCATTTTTGCTCTACTTGCGCCGGGTGCGATCCCGTGGGCTAGCTTTGCCCCGACCGCAAATGGTGATTCGATACCTCTATTGTTTGGTACCAACGCCTTGTTCTACTCGATCCTGGCATATCTCCTGATTTTCTTCCGTTTCCGAAATGTCTCAGACAAGACTTACTTTCATTACCCTTCGGTTGATTCTGCCCGCTTCCGTGCTTTTCGGCCTTGCGTGCATACCTCGTCTGAATCCACTCTTGCCGGTTGGAATGGCTGAGCTTTCTGCTAGGGAATCAGACCTCCAGCGCGCACTGCCGGTTGGATCAAATTTGACTAATGCACGTAACGTATTTAAATCCAGAGGTATTGAGTTCTCGGATTCCGTCGAAAGCGCTGACAGAATTGTTCTCCAGGGGGTAGGCGAAAAGATCACCGCTTCTGCAGGCGACCGGGTTCTTGCCAGCAATTTGCCAACTTCTGCCTCCAAATTTCCATGTGGGTATCGGCTAGACATTTTGTTGGTGTTCAGTCCGGACGATATTATGAAGGAGCGACACATCAAGCGATTCCCGCTCTGCCCCTGAGAGATCCCATATTTAATCCTCTTGGGAGTGATTGGCACAATCGATGAACAGCGGCGAACACCGCAAAGGAGTAGACCATGTCCATTAGCTGGAAACCCGAAACCTACAATTCCGTTTCCGTCTATATCGTCGCGGACAACGCCCAGCGCGTCATCGACTTCCTGAAAAAGGCATTCGACGCAGCAGAGCTCCGGCGCTTCGACAATCCGGACGGCAAAATCATGCACGCGGAAGTTCGCGTCAACGACACTGTCGTGATGATCGCCGACGCGGGTGGCGCCTATCCGGCCTTCCCAGTCTGGCTCCACGTCTACGTGCCGGATGCGCAAGCCACCTACAAGAAAGCTCTCGCAGCAGGCGGCGTCTCCGTTCAGGAGCCCGTGCACAAACAAGGCGACCCCGACCTCCGCGGCGGCGTGAAAGACCCTTGCGGCAACACCTGGTGGATCTCCACGCAAATGGCCTCCTGACACACCGCGTCCCGCCTGCCACACCCTCTCCCGACTCCTCTCCCCGTCCCTACTTTTATCTTTCCGTATCTGCTTCCCATTCAATAGATTACAAAGTCCCCCAATTGCGCTTTCCGCCTTCTTCCTGGCCTCAGGATTGCATCGCTTCCAGGTGTTGTCATTCTCGCTCGCGGCGCCTCATTCCGGCTTTTCGCCTCCGCGCGCGAATGCCGTACACTAGTTATTCAGGAATTTTCATGACCCCGAGCAAGAAAAACCAGAGTCCCCCCGACTTCATCGGCCGCCCCGTCTGGGCCGAAGTTTCTCTCTCCTCGCTCACCGGAAATCTGCGTGCTATCCGCGACTACGTGAACCCGCCTTCCGAAAAGCGCAAGACGCCGCGAAAAGTTCTCTCCATCGTGAAGGGCAACGCCTACGGCCACGGCGGCCCCCAGGTCGCCAAGGCTCTCGAGAAGGCCGGCTCGGACTGGTTAGGCGTCGCCTCCGCCGGTGAAGGCATGGAGATCCGCAAGGCCGGCGTTCGCACTCCGATTCTCGTTCTCGGCGGCTTCTGGCCCGGTGAGGAAAGAAATCTTCTCCAGCACAATTTGACGCCGGCGATTCATCGCTGCGAGCAACTCCTCGCGTTCGAAGCCGCCGCCACGAAACTCCGGAAGAAAAATGTTCCGGTGCAGCTTAAGATTGACAGCGGCATGAACCGTCTCGGCATCATGCCAAAAGATGCCGATTGCTTCGCCCGTCAACTTGCAAAGTGCAAGCACCTGACCCTGTCCGGCACCTTTACGCACCTCGCGTCTTCTGAAGTTCTCACCGAAACCGAACTCGGCCATCAGACCCAGCAGCAAATCGAGCGCTTTTACTCGACCGTCGAGCGCCTACGCTCGCTCGGTGCCGATCCCGGCATCCTCCACATCGCCAACAGCGCCGCCATTGCCGCGCGTCCCGAAACCTGGGCTGACATGGTGCGCCCCGGTGCGATTCTCTACGGTTATCATCCCGGCTTTGATCCTCCGGAACGCCGCACGGAATTCGAAAAGAAATTGCCCCTGCGTCCGGTGATGAGTCTCCGCTCCCGCTTGATGAGTGTCCGCAGCATCGCCTCCGGCGAAGCCGTCGGTTACGACGCCACGTGGATTGCCCAGCGCCCGTCGCGTATCGCAGTTCTTTCTGCCGGCTACGCCGACGGCGTTCACCGCTCGCTCGGGAATCGTGGCGTCCTTTACATTCGCGGCCACGCTGCGCCAATCATCGGCATCGTCTCCATGGACGTTGTAATGCTCGACGTCACGGATGTTCCAGACGCGGTGGTTGGCGACGTCGCCACGCTCTATGGCACCGACGGCAACCACGTCTATCCGGCCAATGTGGTGGCCCGCAGCATCGGCACGGTCACATCCGATTTGATCAGCGGCGTCGGCCAGCGCGTCCCGCGCTTCTATTTGCCCTGAACCCTCAATCTCCGCCCTTCTATACACGGACTTGACGTAACGCTAATTCAAGAGTATACAGTCCATCACGTCCCTGCTCCGGCAGGAAGGGCTCTTTCGTCTGGTTGCCTTCTTTGCTCCCAAGCTCCACGGAGCGGTTGACCGTAAGCCGTACCGTGAGGTCCTATGAACGGTCCAGGGTCCATGCAAGCAGGCAGTCCTCTTTCGGATTCATCGTTGTCCAGATCAAAGATGCGCGGGTTGCATGGCCGGGAGTGGGACTTCTGGGTCATCCGCCTCGCGCTGTTCGGCGCTTCTGTCGCGCTCTGTTTCGCCCTTCGCCCCTTCAATCTCCACGGACTCACCGCCGCGGGCCTTGGCTTCTTCATCGCCATGGTGATTCTCCTCGCCGAGTTAAGGCTTCGTCACGCGGAAATCAGCGGGCTTGTGGGAGGTGCAATCGGCTTGGTCCTGGGCCTGCTCGCCTCCCTCCTGATTACCCTCGTTGTTTCTCGCACCTCGGAACCCGAACCCGCCAAGTCCTTCTTCGAGTTCGCGTCGCTGCTCTCGCTCAGCTACCTCGGGTTGGTGATCGGCATACGGCGAGGGCGCGACATGCGGCACATCCCCTCACCCGGCCAAGTGAATGTTGCTGAGCCGGTCGTCGCTCCCTCACTGATGAAGCTCGTAGACACCAGCGTGCTCATCGATGGCCGTATCGTGGATATTTGCGAAACTCATTTTCTGGATGGTTCGCTTGGCCTGCCCCGCTTCGTTCTTCACGAGTTGCAGATGGTTGCCGATTCTTCCGACTCCTTGAAGCGCCAGCGCGGCCGCCGCGGCCTGGAAGTTTTACAGCGCATGCAGAAAATGCCAGGCCTCGAGATTCGCGTGCTCGACGATGATGTCACCGGTCACGCCGGCGTGGACCAGAAGCTAGTCGAATTGGCGCGCCGCACCGGCTCCAAAATTGTCACCAACGATTACAATCTCAACAAGGTTGCGCGCGTGCAGAATATCCCGGTGCTGAATATCAACGAGCTTGCTAACGCGCTAAAACCCGCCGTGCTTCCCGGCGAATCCATGCGCGTGCTCATCCTGCGGGAAGGGAAGGAATCCACCCAGGGCGTTGCGTATCTCGATGACGGCACCATGGTTGTCGTGGATGGCGCTCGCCGCCTGATCAATCGCACCGTGGACATCCTCGTCACCTCCGTCCATCAGACCCCTGCCGGCAAAATGATTTTCGGCCGCCTCGATGAACGCGCCGACTCCGGCTCAGTCCGTGCCGCAGCCTCTGCCACGGGAACTCGCGCCGAATCCCCCATCGGCGGCAACGGCAACGGCCACACGCTGCGCCAGCCGCGCCCCGAACCCTCCGCCGCGATCGACCCGCCAACGGTCAACCCCTACCCCGACTCCGATGCCGTCTAGGCCCGCTTTGGAGTGCGGTAGCTCCGCTATCGCTTTTACGGCCTAATCCCTAACTCCAACCCAATCTCTCGCACCGCCCACGCCGGCCTAGCACCCCAACCGCCAGCCACTCACCTGTTTCGTGCGTGTTCCGGGTTCTCGTCACAATCAGGTCTCCGCGTCCAGCGCCAAATCCTCTTTTTCCAAATGCAGGTACTCCTGCAGTACCGCCACAACCAGCGCGTGATCGTCCCTCTGCGGCAAACCGGAAACCGCAATCGTCCCAACGCAACCCGTCCCCACCAGCAGAATCGGGAAACACCCGCCATGTGGTGCAAAGTCTTTCAGTTCAAGACCCGTAGCCGCGTGCAAGGTCGTATGCGCGCGCTCATACTTCAGCCCGATGGCATAGGAACTGCGGTGATACCGCATCACCACGTTCCGCTTCCGCCGAATCCAGTCCCAATTGTCCGGCGTAATCCCCGCCATCGCGAATGAAAACAGGGGCAGTCCATGCAGCTGAATGTCGATGGCCACGGAAACTTTCCGCTTCTCAGCCGCCGCCTTCAGCGCGGTTCCAATCGCCCAAGCCGCCTCCGAATCAAAATGCTCGAACTGCAGCCGCTTTTCCTGCAACGCAATCTTTTCCAGATCCTGATCGATACTCATGATATTTCCGTTTGGAAAACAGGGAATCGCACGAATTCTCCTCGTCAAAGATTCCGTATCATAACAAGGTTTTGTTTCCAACCCGCAATTGCCAACAGTCCCATCCCTGGGTAAGCGCTCCCCATTTGGAGTGCGGTAGCTCCGCTCTCGCTTTTACGGCGTAAACCGAACCACAAAAACTCCCGAATTACCGCGCCTTTGTGGCACAGCCATTCCTGCTTGCCCTGAGCGAAACCGAAGGGGCTGTGCGCTTTTCTCAACAGAACCTTCCCACCAACCCATCGCCCCTCCCAATCCGCCTCTTCCACCCTCTCACCATTTTTCTTCCACCCCACTCTTGCGGTACACTCTCCCTTCTGCATCCCGCGCTTGGGCCCACAAGGTGTCGCTTCAGCCGGTCTGCTGTCACGGTATGGGTCAAATCACAGCCATTCTTCCTGCTGCTGGTCTCGGAACACGCATGGGCGCCGAGACGCCGAAGCAATTTCTGGAACTCGACGGCGTGCCCATCGCCGTTCTCAGCGTGCGTCGCATCGCCTCTTGCCCGATGGTTACGCAGATCATCGTTGCCACCCGCCAGGACGGCATCGAAAAGCTCGAAGCGCGCCTCCGCCAGGAAAAGTTCAAGCAACCGGTGCGCGTAATAAAGGGTGGAGACTCTCGGCAAGAGTCGGTAGCCGCGGCGCTAAAACTGGTTTCGAACGACACAGAACTCGTCCTCGTCCACGATGCAGTTCGCCCGTTCGTTTCCGTCGAACACATCGCCCGCGTGATCGAAGAAGCGCGTCATTGCAAAGCCGCCATCGTCGGCATTCCCGCAATGGATACGGTGAAGGAAGTGAAGCGCGCCAGTCTTCCTGAAGATGTCGCGCTGATCACCAGCACGGTTCCCCGCGAACGCATCGTCCTCGCCCAGACGCCCCAGGTGTTTGAAACCCGCCTCCTGAAAGAAGCCTTCGCACGCGCCGAAGCCGACGGCGTCAATGCCTCCGACGAAGCCGGCCTCGTCGAGCGCCTCGGCTACGACGTCCACGTGATTCACGGCTCCGAGAGCAACATCAAAATCACCAAGCCCTCAGACATGGCCCTCGCCCGCTTCTACCTCCAGATGGAACAGAGAAAATCATGAGCATTCGCTGTGGCATCGGCTACGACCTGCATCGCCTCGCCGAAGGCCGTAAGCTCATCATCGGCGGCATCGAAGTCCCCTTCGACAAAGGTCCAGTCGGACATTCCGACGGAGACGTCGTCGCCCACGCCCTCTGCGACGCGCTCTTCGGCGCGGCGGGTTTGGGAGACATCGGCACGCATTTTCCCGACACCGACCCCAAGTGGAAGGGCGCGAACAGCCTTCTGTTTCTGGAGCACGCCCGCAAACTGCTCGACGAAAAACATCTCACCATCGAGCACGTAGATGCCGTCGTCATCCTCGAGCGCCCCAAGCTAGGCCCGCATTTCCCCAAAATGCGCGAAGCCCTCGCCAAAGCCCTGCGTGTCCCCACCGAAAAGATCCACCTAAAAGCCAAGACCAACGAAGGCGTGGACGCCGTTGGCCGTGGCGAAGCCATCGCCGCCCACGTGGTGGCCACCCTCTCTACGTAACGCCCTTTTGAGTGCGAGAGCGGAGCTCTCGCTTTTACGGCGTAATCCACTCCTCCCAAACTCCTATCTACCTCCCAATCCCCAAAACACCCCATCCACTCCGCCCTGCGCTAAACTCTCCCCATGCCCTCCGAGGACCGCATCGCCGACCATCCCACCCACGCAAATCCATACACCGCGACCGATGTGATCAACATCCTCCACGAAAACCACTGGCTCACGGCGGATCCCACCCCCGAGCAAACCGCCTGGGCCGAACGGGCCGCCCAACTTCTCGGCCACTACACCGAACGCCCCGCCGACCTCGCCAATCTCCTGCGCCTGGTCTTCCACTACGACGCCGCCCAAATCCTGCAATCCCCCGACGCCCACGCCGCGCTCTCCCGCTACGCTGCGCGCGACGTCGTCCGCCATCTCGCCCTCCTGCTCCTTGATCCCGCACCCTTCACCTCCGAACGCTTCAAGGAAATCGTCACTGAACTGAAAGAAAAACTCGAACTCCGCAGCCGCGACCTCTTCCACCCCATCCGCCTCTCCCTCGCCGGCCGCATCGGTGACGGTGAACTCGATCGCATAATCCTCCTCCTCGACGAAGCATCCGCCCTCCCCTTCGCCGTCCCCGTCAAATCCGTCCGCACCCGCATCCTCGAATTCTGCTCCGCGCTGGATTAAGTTCACAGTTGATAGTTATAAGGTTTAAGTTGAGAGTTGCTCCCGCCTCTTCTCCGAAACTTTCAACTTTGAACTGTGAACTGTAAACTTGTTCCCCATGGATCGTCTCACCGGCATTCACGCCATTCGCGAAGCCCTCGAAGCCGGCAGCGCCTTCGACCGCATCCTCATCGCCAAGGGCCGCCAGGACACCCGCGTCGAAGAAATCGTGCAACTCGCCCGCGCCCAAAACATTCCCGTCCGCTTCGAAGACCGCAGCCAGCTCGATCGTCTCGCCAACTCCCGCGATCATCAGGGAGTCGTAGCCATCGCCGCCGCGCGCCCCCCAGCCACGCTCGAAAGCCTCCTCGACCAAGCCAACAAATCCAAAGGCCAGATCGGCCTCATCGTCCTCCTCGACGGCGTCGAAGATCCCCACAACCTCGGTGCCATCATCCGCACCGCCCTTGCGGCCGGCGCCCACGGCATCGTCATCCCCGAACGCCGCGCCGCGGGCCTGACTGACACGGTAGCGCGCGCTTCAGCAGGCGCCCTCGCACACCTGCCCGTCGCCAAGGTCACAAATCTAGTTCGCGCAATGGAAGATCTAAAGGAAGCAGGCTACTGGCTCGTAGGCCTGGATGAAAGCGCCGAAAAAAATTACACCGATGTGGATTACACCACGCCGACAGGTATCGTCATGGGCGGCGAAGGCAACGGCCTCCACGAACTAACCCGCAAGCGCTGCGATTTCCTCGTATCGCTACCCACCACCGGCCCTGTAAAATCCCTCAACGTAAGCGTGGCCACCGGCGTAGTCCTCTTCGAAGCCCTCCGCCAACGCCACAGCAAGCGTACTCAGTAGTCAGGTATCAGCAATCAGAAAGAGAGGCAGAGTCTCTCTGCCAATAATAACCACCAACCGAGGCTTAAATTGCTATAGGTCGATTCATAGTGATGAGCAAAAAAAACCAACGATTCCGTCCGAGAGGATTCCTATAGAATCGAGCAGTAAGCAAGTGGATGCGGAAATCTATCTCGCGCTCGATTCTGCGGGCTGTGAACTTGGGGCCTCGAAGATCTCAGATAGGACGCGGCCTTTCATCTGAGTCGGCCGGGGGATCCCATAGAGGTTCAGGATGGTCGGCGCAATGTCGAAGACGCTGACGGTAAGCCCCATCAGTCGCACGTCTCTCTTGATATTTGGGCCGATCGCAATGAAAATCCCGGGCACATCATCGCCATCCTCGAAGTCATGTTTGGCAATGATGGGAGTATTGCCGCCGTGATCGTGGGATGAGTGATACAGGCGCCGACCCTCTTCAAACTCCCGCAGCGGCTTGATTCCGTGGTCGGAGATGATGAACAGATACGTATTTCTGTCTACATGCTGCAGGATCTTTCCGAGCACCTGGTCAAACGCACGGTACTGGTCAGGGAACGCGTCCACACGAACGTTGTGCAGCGTTGAGTCGTAGCCGGCGTTGTAGGGCTGAATGGGATAGAGCCAGTGCCCGACGCGGTCCTCGCAGGATTGAACCAGCATGGTGAAGTCAGTCCGATGGTGGCTCAACAAGTAGTCAAACAACTTCGCCTGCTGAGCACGCACCTGCGATACCTGTTGGAGCCAGTGGTCGATAGCCGCTAGTTCTTTGCCTTTCAGTTCCTCGGCGGTCGGCATCCGCGAGCAATCAATCCAGAAGTCGCCCACATTCATTTCCAGCTCAGCAACCATGCTGGGCGGGTACACCGCCTCCCCGCCCTTCACCTCAGACAGTTTCGGCGAACAAAGGATCCCATCCTCGCAGCCTTTGCCACGCGTGAGCATGCCACTGATCATGTAGCCGTTTAACGGCATGACCGGGAAGGTCGCAGGAACGTTTGCCATGCCGACCGTCACGCCCCGCTTTGACAGAATCGACCACAGTGGTTCCCGCTTTAGCATATCGGTGCTGGCGGTCTTTCCAGCGACAACGAAACCCGTGATACCGTTCTCCTCCGGGGGCGTGCTGGTGGCGATGGAGGTGTAAACCTTGGGACAGTTCGGGGCGGAGAGGGTCTTCATTTTCCCATAGACGCCACGCTGGATGACTTCAGCAAAGTTGTGGAGCTCGCCTTTTAACAATAAGGGACGAATGATGTCCCACTCCATTCCGTTCACGCCAACGACGATCACATGGGGTCGCGACTCGGTTTGGCTAACAGCCGGGGTGACTCCCATTAGAAGAGCAACCACGCCGGTCAAAATTTTTTTGTCGCAGATCATAGCGATTCCTGCTGACATCAGCCCCACCGCGCCTCATGCGTCTATTTGTACAACTCCGCCGAAATTGTATCTGATCCACCGCTCACGAACACTCGACCATCTGGCAGCAAGACCGCCGCCGCAAGCGCCCGGCCTGTTTCCATACCTCCTGTTTCGGTAAAGGTTCCGCTCCCGGTGTTGTAGAGCTCAGCGGTGAAGCCGCCGTTGGAGCCGAACGAGCCGCCAGCCACCAGCACAGTTCCATTTGCCAACAGGACGGCGAAATGGGAATCGCGCGCAGTCACCATGGGTCCGGTGGCGCTGAAGCTGCCGGCGACTGCGTCGTACACCTCTGCGCTCGCCAACGAAACGTTATTGCCAATTCCTCCAGTTACAAGCACGTTGCCATTGCCTAGCAGCGTAGCCGTGTGAAATATGCGTGGACTCGCCATGCTGTTAGTCGAGGTGAAGTTCCCTGTTCCCGGGTCGTACAGTTCTGCTGTGTCCAGTTCACCAGTGGAGTTGGAGCCGCCCGCGATCAGTACCAGTTCTTTTCCGTTCGCCATAAAAAGAGTTGCGGTATGCGAGGCGCGCGCCACCACCATGGTACCCGCCGTAGCTGAAAAGTGCCCGCTGTTTGGGTCGTAGAGTTCGGCGGTAGCGAGCGCACCACCACCGACGGCCTGGCCACCGGCGATAAGTACTTTTCCACTGGCCAGCAGCGTCGCCGTGTGGGAATTCCGGCCAACGCTCATGCTGCCCGTAGCAGCAAACGTCCCGGTAGCCGGATCATAGAGCTCGGCGCTCGCGTCATGTCCACCCGTTACCAGCACCTTGCCATTACCGAGCAGTGTGGCGGTATGGGAAAAACGCGTCACCGACATTTTCCCGGTAGTAGTCGCAAATGTGCCTGCGCCGGGATCGTAAACCTCCGCGGAGTCCAGCGGACAATTCTGGTAGTAGTTAATGAAAAAGCAGGAGTCCCCGCCGGCGATCAGCACTTTTCCACTCGGCAGGAGAGTGGCCGTGTGTGCCGACCGACCAGTACTCATATCCCCCGTAGGCCGGAATCCAGAAGGCACGATGGTTACATTAGCAATCGCATCCTTGGTTGGGTCCTGGACACTAGTGGCAACCACGTGAAACGACCCGGTGGTGGTATTTGGGGCCGTGTATTGTCCTCCGGCGGTCGTAATGGCGCCACCCGCAGGCCCCTCTTGCACGCTCCAGGTGACAGTTGCGTTTAAAGAAGTATTCACGGTTGCGCTGAAGGCGCGAGCCCCCAGCGGTCCTAACACGTTGTCTGCTGGGGATACTGACACCATCAGCGTCGCCACAGTGATGGTTGCCGGTGCCTTTTGGGTAGGATCCGCCTGGCTTGTGGCAATCACGTGAAACACTCCGTCAGTCCCGGGAGCCGTGTAGACGCCCGAACTGGTGATGCTGCCGCCAGACGTACCTTCTTGTATGGCCCAAGAGACGGCCGTATTTGCCGTCCCTGTTACGTTCGCCAGGAACTGGAATTGATTACCGACATCAATAGTCACCGCGGTTTGATTTAAGGAGATTCCAACTGCAGCGACCATCACGGTCGCCGTCGCTGACTTAGTCGTGTCGGCCTGGCTGGTCGCAATCACGTGAAAAGTGCCGCCCTTGTTTGGAGCGGTGTAGGACCCCATGTTGTTGATCGATCCTCCCGTTGCACCTTCCTGCACGGTCCAGTTCACCGCAGTGTTACTGGTGCCGTTGACGGTGGCGGTGAACGACTGGGCCCCGCCTTGGCTAAGATTTGCGGTCGAAGGAGAAATCGAAACTTCGATGGCGGGGTTCGTCGTACCCCCTCCGCCACAGCCCGTGAGCACAAGGAGTAGCGCAACTAGAACAAGAGTCCCAATCCTGGTGTCCATGGGTGTCCCCTTGTCTGCCCCTAGCGTGAGGCCGCAAATCATGAAACGCGAGTCCCAGTCTGCTCTAGTCCTGAATGAAAAATTTAGGCCTTGGAGCCGACCTTACACGGAACGCCAATTTCAAAGGTAGGAACTTAGAATAATGGCCGAAATATGCTCTCGAGGAAAGTTGTTGTCAAGCCCCACAAGAATTGGGCAAAAGGCCTGAGCAGATGAGCGAGCAAGAAGAACCATCTACGAGACGGGCGCAGGTCTCCGGAACCCAGCGGTAGGCTGTTTCAACTCGCCCAACTCCTGGTAAACGCTGCCAGCTCAACCGGTCGATGCAACACCCTCCGACGCGTTGATTCGATAATCATTCCGCGGGAGAACCGATCTGTTTGACTGAACTTGGTCAAAACCTAGCCAGGGTAGTGTTCCGGCTGATCTAGCCATACCGAGTAATTTAGCCTTTGTTTTCAGTACAAGCTGCGTTCGAGCTGAGTGTTGCGTCGACCCATTGAGACCAGCGCGCTTACCGGAGATGTGGGTACTACGAGAATGCATTTTAGTTCGGTTCGATAGATTCGATGCTGTGTTACCGGGTGGACGGGACCGGCCTTGGCTCATTCTGCCGTATCGCCCGTGCTAGCGTTGTCCACGGCGAGCCAGGGAATGCCACGGTAGGAATCCGCCACCACCCAGGCGCCGGCCGTCAACGCTGCAGAGACCACGGTCTCGCTCCATTGGAAGGTGTCTTTGGAGCCTGCCGCCACGACGGGTACCCAGACCAGCAGCGTGAACATGCCGATCTCGAACGCCGAGAGCGCGGCTGCCAGCTGTCCATAGACATTGATGACCACCGCCACGCCCGCCACGATGAAGGCACAGCCGGTGAAATACGCCCAGAACCCATGCCATGGCAGCCAGCCAGGCACCAGCGAGACGGTATTTTTGAGATAGGCGAAATGGGCCAGGCCGAAGGGAATCAAGGCCAGGCCGTAGAGCACCCTCGCGATGCGCAGACCCTTCTCGCCGGCGGCGAAACCGAGGCGCTGCCGGTCCCAGTCAGGGGCGAACCAGACATACAGTACCCAAGCGGCTGCCACCATCACCGCGGTTTTGCAGGCCGACCACCAAAATTCCACGTTGGGTGCGAGGAAAATACCTGGCACTCTCAACACCAGCAACCAAAGCAAGAGATAGGCGAGCAGCACGCGGGCAGAGGCGGCGGCTGTGCGCTGCCAGATCAGTCCTATGCCAGATACCAGGGAGATAAACGCGCAGAGATAGGCCAGTGCGGGCACACCCTTGGGTACCGGATCCCATAGCGGGGTGAAATCGACTTTGATCAGGCCAAGTATTCCAAGCGCGATCATCGTCGCCGCAAAGACAGCGTGACCCATGCTTGCGATGCGCATCGGCTATTCTCCGGTGGTTCCAGTTCATCGGGTGCAGGCATCCTTTCTTTGCCAGATGCCCACCAGCGCCGAGATAATATCATCAGAAAATCGAAACGAAGCCGGTGGCAAATGTAACGCATGGTTAACGCGCAACCTTACAAGTGGGTCCCGGTACCTAAGTTACCGGTAAGCGCTAACCGGACAAGTGGTTTTCACACCCCAAATGGAGTGGAATCGAGAAATCGATCTATATTCGAAGGGCCGCCTGCTGCCAATACGCGGGTGTAAAATCTCTTCTCTATGGCTGAACTCGCATCGACACATCCGCCTTTATGGCTACGTTCCGACACTCCACGTTCGTCAGACTTCGAGAACACAAACGAACGCGAGACGTATAGAAAGAGCAAGTGATATTTGAGAAAGGCTGGAGCCTATAATAAAGGGCCTCTCGTCGGAGTCAATGTTCGTCCCGGGCGTTATTGGTTGGCCCGTTTGGTCGACCGCTGAAGGAATCCAGCCTTCTGTAATTTCATCAGGCCCAGTAGCCCCGTACCAAGCGGCAATAGAGAATTGGGTTCGGGAGTGGAAGTGATTGCGGTAAAGCTGCCAGTCTGATCATGAAAGGCTGGGGAAGTATCCACGTACAAATCCCCGGCGGTGGTCGGAAGAGCGACGGAGGGAAGACAGTTGCTGTTTACCGGTGACGATTGGGGGAATCCGACGCAGGAAAATACGAGATCGCCCTCTGAAAGTGGCACAGTAAAATTGCTTTTCAAGTCGTAATTGTCCAGCCCCGTACCGAAAGCCAGAGCGTATGGGTACGTTGGGTTACCAGGGAAACTCGGATCGTTCTGATTTGCCACCGCGAATGAACCAAACCCCATGCTGGCGTTGGTGTTATCGACGCTTACGAATATTCCGGCGCTGGGTAGAAAAGTTCCCTGCGCCAGGACAGCGCCAGTGTTGGCATCTGTAACCTGAAAAGACGCTATCCCCACCAGGATTTCAAACCCGCTAACTGTTGTCGTTGGGTTTGGCACAGTTACTGACCACGGAACGACGTTCGAAGTATCCCCTTCGAAGTTGAAGGTAAGCACGGCGTTGCCGTTGGCTCCACCAAACGACACCGTGTTTCCACCTACTAGTGTGCCTGACGGCCCAACATCTCCCGTAAAGTTCGTAACTACCAGCGAGTAGTCGACCGCTGTAGCGTTAATCTTGGGGGCAAATACCACTGCCAACACCAGCGGTACTGCCAGGAAAAACCATCGGGAAGTTGCGGTATAGTTCACAGCGCCCTCCGAACGGAGAAGTAATTTACATGGAACCTGTGGCATTTGACTGGCAATTTGCCAACCAAATGCGATCTCATTTTGCTTGGCTTATGTTTCTGAAATGAAAAGGAATGCGCTGCCACAGATTCAGTCCATGCTGGACTTACGCAAGTTTCTTCCAGTTTTTACCAAAATATTTGTCAATTTCTGAGTACCGGTATTCACAAACACTACTGCCGCCTTACAGTTTCTTATACCTTCGATGCCGCCTCACCTGCGTGAGGCGTCGGCTAAGCTGTGTGTCAAGGCGTATTTTCAAGATAGCTGTCGGGAACTGGGTTTCCGACCTGCTGAATAGGTTCAGTGCCTGATTAAGCGGTGGTCTCAATGGGTCGACACAACACGCAGAACAGAAGATTGAATTTGTGTTTTCCGGCAATGCTCTTTGACATGTCATGACACTCGTGAGACTTCGACACTGCTGCCTGGCTGCCTGACGGTCCCCTTCTACTTTTGCGGAACTCACTATAAATCAATGGGTTGCACCAATTTAGGGCAGCCCCTACGTTTGGCCCTTGCCTTGCCCCTACCTTGTGGCCGGCAAAGCGACGAGAAGAGGAGAAAGCAAAATGTTAATCAAGATTTTCAAGCTGGCGAGTGTTGTGACAATCGGAATTCTGGCGGCGGGTGCGCCGGGGGCCGCAGCCCGGACTGCGTCGAGCGTGTCGCCGAAGAAAGGTGAAAATGCGAATGTTCATGTGGACGAAGTGGCCCATTTGCCACTGGACGGAATGCACGTGAATGAAATGTTCGTAGAAAGGCTAGACAACAACAAGGTCTACCTTTATCTCCAGCGACCCACCAAGGAGGCCTTTGCCGTGGTGGATGTAACCAACCCGGACAAGCCGGTCTTGCTGAGCCGTGATGCCTTGCAAGAAACGGCTGGGAGTGAAGTGCAGCCACCGGCAGCGGGTTCTGTCCTAGCCCTTGCTTTTATCCCCGAGCGTAGCCCGGCTTACCTGTCGCCGGCTACCGAGCCATTGCCGACGGAGACGGTGCAGTTTCTGGATATGTCCGATCCGAAGAATGTGAAGAGCGTGAGAAAGATTACGGGAGTTACGAGCGTGTATGCAGACGATGCCCGCGAGCTTGTTTACCTGGTCAACGGGGAAGGGCTGTTGATTGTAAGACATTACATGCCCCCCTCGGTGCACCAGTGCAGCTCAGGAGATGCCCTGAGCCCGCTCCCCAACTGTCAGTGACGGGAATTTTGCTTGGCGCGGGACTGGCAATGGACGTGAAGCCGATTCTTGAATTGAACTAAGTGAACGCGACATTGCCAAGTCCCCGATGTCGCATCCCTGACGCAGACCCGGTGTGCCCGCTGAGTTCAGCTTTTGTACACCAAGCGCTCCTCCCTCGACCTATGCATTCAAACTGACCAGGAGTTAAGCTACCGGAGGATCGTCCTGTGTCGAGAGAGTTTGCAAGGCGGAGTACCGAGAACTCTGTTTCTGCACCACCATTCACCAACTATAGTGGACCTTGTAGCTCACCGTTTTCTCTCCGCCAGATGGAATCTGCACAAGGAACTCCATGGTGCGGCTATCTAGCTTTTTGAAGGGATCAGAATTCTTGATGATGTCCCAATTCGTCCAACGATAGAGATGCTCGACGATGCGCACTTCAACAGGCTCGCTCTTGTGATTGCGCACTTTGATTTCAAACGATTCGTCGAGCCACCTCGCATTAAAATCTGCACGGTAATCCGTGCGGCTGCGCTCCCCGGTCATGTCGAAGGCGTTGCCGGTATAGAGGCGGATGGTCTCGTCCTTTGGGGTGTGATCGATGTCGTTCTCGCCGGTGAACTCGAGTTGACCATCATCGTCGCGCCGATAGAAACGCACGCGTCCTTTTGGAAGCGGCATTCCGAGATGATTCTCAGAGCTGTTTTTGAACTCCTGCATGACCCAAACTTTGGGATTGGAGAGGATTCCATAGCTTTCCTGCTGGCGGATGTTTTCCATTGTCCAATTCTGATAATTTTGGTCGACTTTAAATCCATCGTAGACATAGAGAGTCTTGGACTGAATCCCGGCGGCGCGGACCATTTCTACTTGCTTGGTTTCGCGATCGTGGAGGGTTGTGGGGTGCTCAAGGGTGTAGAGATGATATTCGTCGAAAGCCTTCTCTGTCACCGATGGACCAAATTGGTCTCCGCCTGCTCCAAACCCTCCCAACCTTCCCATCACCGCTGCCCCTGGCGGCGGAACCTTGTGAACATCGCCTGCCATCAACTTGAGGCGCGCATCGCGAAAGGTTTTGCCGCTCTGATTGTCGAGGGTTACCCAGCCGACGAGCTCGAGTACGTTGGATTTCGCCGGCGCAATCACGTTGTAACTGGCCTCCCAGTTCATGCCGCCGGTGACATAGCTGAACTCCGCCGAGATCGCACCCGGTTTGTCGCTTAGCAGTTCCCAAGAGAGCGTGGGTTTGAGCACCGTATCGTCAGCCAGCGCAGGGAACAGAGGCTGACCTGGCAGGGAGAATTGCAGCTTTCCGTTGACCTCAATGACGGGTTGCTCGCTGCCCTGGGCCACCGCAGCCTGCTGTGAGGCATATTGTGGGCCGTACGATTGGAAGGCGGCGTAATGGGGCACGTAGCCGCTGCGGATGATTTTGCCCTGCACGGTACGCGCAGTGCCATCCTTGTCGGTCTCGAGGAAATCAATGGTCTTGCCCTCATAGAGGGATAGGAGCAACTGCTGCGAGACGGGATCATTGCGGTAGTTCTGCTCGAGAATCTGAAGATGACGGCCAGTGTCTAGGGAGCGCAGGATCACGGAATCGGGCTCGAGGTGAGCGGTGATGTCTGTGACCTGAAGTTGATTGACACCCGACCGCAAGTCGAGGGCCAGCTTCTGGCGCACGACGGCAAACTGCTGATTGTAAATCGTGAGGGCGGGAGAGTCTCCCTTCTGCTCCTGCTCTGTGCCAGATGCAAAGGGCGGATTGAATTGATAGAGCGCTCCGCAGAGAAGGACTGCAGATAAGCACAGAGCACCGATCCGTTTTGCGATGTACATGTTGACCTCCCAAGTGCGACAAGTACTCAGGAAGTATACAGCTCGGCCAATGGATGTCAGTACTTATATGCGGAGAACGGGCTAACTACTGACCACCGCAGTTACCGGACAAATCATTTTCACTGTGCAGCTCCGTGTCGGGCTGACCCAGCCCCAGAGGCGCAGATGGGAGCTCCGTCTGTGCCCATTTAGGTACGATACTGCTAGAGATGACCTGTCCTTTCGGGCAATTGCGCCGGTTTTTCCTCTGCTTGAATACTGTCTTTACTATGAAACCCACACTTACATTCGTACTCCTGGGTACCCTGATCTTCGCGGGAACGGCTTCCGCGCAAAAACAATTCGAGTGGCGGCCAGGGACCGATGAGGCCGTCCGGCTGGACCCGGCCAACTACCACACCGGCAAGACCTATACGGCGGGCGGCGGCATTCAAGTGGATATTGAATCGCAGCAGCCAGTGACGATTTTCCTGACCGGCGAAGGCGAGTGGAACCACGCGCTGCAGTATCCGGAAACCATGGGGACGCTGAGAATGCTGTGCTTGCGCGAGCACGTAGTTAAGACCAGGTACGTTTGCGATTTGCCGGCGGAACCGATGACGCTGGTGATTCGCGATGACCGAGGCAGCTCCCAGTCCGCCGCGTTCGCAGGACTGGGCGAGGTACTGAAGCGTGATGGGGCCGTGCTTAATACTCCAGCCGGTAACGCTGTCGGCATGGGTGTCGGCCTGGTTGCTGTCTTGAAGGCGCAAACTTCGGCCAGTCGCCATTTCGCGTCGCCGAACGATGTGCACATCCAATATTTCCGCTGGACTTGTATCAGCAACTGCTTCCCGCCACAGTTTCAGTGGATCCAGCAGGCGAAGGAAAAATACGAATTGAGTTCGTTCTTGAAAGTTTATGGGGGATACGCGCCGGACCGCGATGGCGAAGTCGTGAGCATCAAGGTTAAGGCGCCGGTGCCGATGCTAGTGGCGATGGTGCCGTCGTCCGTGGCGAACCAGTTGCATGGCAAGCCGGAAATGCTGGAGCCCGCGCTGGAGAAGAATGCTTGCCAGCAGCGCGGAGTGCAGTCGCAAACATTCCAGTGCACATTTAACGCCGCGGATGGGCCGCAATCGTTGATCGTGGCGCCGGAAGCTGGCGAAAAGGTGCCGCACAAGAAGGCGGAGATTGAGTTTTTCGCCTCGAAGTGCATAGCGAATTGCGCGCTGCCGCCAGCGAATGCGAACGCTTCGGCCGTTAACCCCTAAGCACATCCTGTAATCGGAATCACCTGCCGCCGCCCGGTTGGTCACCTAGCCTCCCGGGCGGTTTTTGTTTTTCGGCCTCTTTGATCCTTACGGATTGGCAACGCGGTGGCGGTTGGGCGGTTATGCCTGACTTTCGTTCGTGGGCTGTTGGAACGAGCCTTGAGGTGCAACCGGCCCTGCGAATCTGTGCCCAAACTAGCAGCAAGGTTCCGATTAACGCGGTGGTCTCAATGGGTCGACGCAACACTCAGCTCGAACGCGGCTTGTACTGAAAACAAAGGCTAAATTTACTCGGTATGGCTAGATCAGCCGGAACACTACCCTGGCTAGGTTTTGACCAAGTGCAGTCAAACAGATCGGTTCTCCCGCGGAATGATTATCGAATCAACGCGTCGGAGGGTGTTGCATCGACCGGTTGAGCTGGCAGCGGTTACCGTACAAGTGGGTACTAGGCCCAGCACAGCTGTCCCCAGCTTCCTGTAGTCGAAAACGTATGAGTTGAAAGGAAACCATTAGGAAACAGCGCTGGGTTAGGGAGCGCTTTCACTTGTCATACTGCATCAACGAAAATACATCCAGCCCAGGCAACTTCTTCCGGCCATTCAGAAAATTCAGCTCGACGGCGAATGCAGCGCCTTCGACCACTCCGCCCAGCGAACGGATCAACTGCACCGCCGCCGCCGCGGTTCCTCCCGTGGCCAGCAAATCGTCGCACAGCAGCACGCGCTGCCCTTTCTGCACCGCGTCTTCGTGAACTTCCATCGAGTCCGTGCCGTACTCCAGCGCATAAGAAATCTTCGCCGTCTTCGATGGCAGCTTGTTCGGCTTCCGCACCGGCACAAATCCCGCATTCAGCCGGTACGCCAGCGCCGGAGCAAAAATAAATCCGCGCGCCTCGATGCCCGCCACCAGATCGATCGTGTGGCCCTCATAATGTCCGCATAACCGGTCGATCATCATGTGGAAACCCTTCTTGTCCTTCAGCAGCGTCGTGATGTCGTAAAAAAGGATTCCCGGCTTGGGATAATCCGGAATCTCGCGGATCAACTTCTTCAAATCTTCCATTCGTCAGGCTCCTGGTTATTCCGTGAATTCAACCGTGAAATTTCCCACGTATCGCGCTTCAACGTCACTCGGTTCTTCGGCCACACGCGATACCTGCGCCATCATCGGCCCGCGCTCCAGCGCCATGCGCAGCTTCTGCAATTCCTCGGGTGTTCCCATCGCGAATACTTCCACGCTGCCGTCGCGGCGGTTTCTCACATACCCGTCGACACTAAGCTTGCCCGCGGTGTGCTCCACAAAATTCCGGTAGCCCACTCCCTGCACACGACCCGTTACCATGTAGCGACGCGCGACCATCCCCTCACCCACAATATTTCGAGTTTACCAGAGCCTCCGCCCGTTCCTCCAAATCGCCGCCCGGCCCTGCCGCCATTGCGTTACACTGGTTTTCGGACGTCAGGCGGCTCAACCCTCTGCTCCTCGCATCAAAATCAACATGAAGCGCATCCCGGCAATTTCCGCGAACTTGCAAACACTCAAGCCCATTCTGCTCGGCTCCGTCGTAGGATTTTTCCTGACGATCTCCGGCGCAGCAGCGCAAGAAAACGCCGCAGGCCCGCTTGCGCCTCCGCCAGAACATAAAGTAGAGCGCGTCATCGGCACGGCGCAGCCCGAAGCGCCGCCCTCCCTGCCGCCCACGCAGATCATCAGCGCGTTCACCAAAAAAGAGGATTTGTATCTCGCAGAGCGGCCGCTCTACTCCTATCGCCGCACCGTGCGTATCCAGGAATTCGGACCGGATGGAAAACCCGCCGGCGAATATAACGCCACCTATCAGGCGGTGCGCTCCAGCAGCGGCCAGCTTTACGAAAAAGCTCTCGCCGCGCCGGAGTCCTCGCTGCAATACATCCAGTTCGAGCCGGATGACGCCCACTATCTCGGCAGCGTCCCGGCCTTTCCTCTAACCACAGACCAGCTTGCAAAATACAACGTGAAATTCCTGGGCAACGAAAAGGTCGACGAAATCGACTGCTACATTTTTGAAATCCATCCAAAGACGCTCGATCGCAAGCATCCGCTCTTCGACGGCATCCTCTGGGTGGACCAGAAATATCTGGAGGTCGTGAAAACTTACGGCAAGTGGGTAACCGACCTCGGCCCGATGCGCCCGGGGAGTTTGCCGTTCAGCATGTTCGAAACCTACCGCGAAAATGTGGAAGGCAAATATTGGTTCCCCAACTATTCCCGCGCCGAGGACGTTTACAAATTGAAAGACCGCGAAATTCCCGTCCGCGTCACCATCAAGTGGTCAGACTTCAAGCCGTTCCCTCCAGCCGAAGTCCCGCAGCCGGCAAGTCCGCTGCCGTCCGCCGCACCCGCCGCCAAACCCTGACGATTCACCCTGTAACTCAGGCCTTCAGGCCTGAGGCTTTTCCTTCCCACGCCACGACCTCGCCGCGGCTATGAAAACCCTCACCCCTGAAGGGGTGAGCTACAGGAATTCCGGCGCATCAAAACGTTGGTGCGTCGGCGTACAATTCCCGCAACAACTTCGGCAACTCTTGCAATCCATTCAGCAAAATCTCCGGCCGCACCGCCCGCAACCTCTTTTCCGTCGGAAACGGCCCCAGCACCGCGATGGCCCGCACGCCCGCCGCCCGGGCCATCTCCACATCCTCCGGCGTATCTCCCACGTACACGCAATGCGGCGCCTCTGCCTTCATCTCCTTCAGAGCTTTCAATAGCGGTGCCGGATGCGGCTTCTTCTCCTCCGTGTCTCCTCCCAAAACCCGGGTGCGAAATACACGCGTCAACCCGAATTGCCGTAGCTGCTGGCTCACCCGCTCGCGATCGCCGCTGCTGACCAGTCCCAGCGTGTGCCGCTTACTCACCTGCGCTAGCACTCTTCGTGTCGCTGACATCAGCCTGGAGGGATGCTTGGCGTAATACCCCCGCCAGGCCCGATCCGCTTCGTCCCAGCGATCCTCGGGGATTCTTGCCGCGCGATAAACCGCATACCAGTCGGGAGAATAGTGTTGCTCCAGCTCCGCAAGCCCCCAGTCCACACCCATCTCTCGAAACATCGCGAGGTAAGCCTGGGAGTCCGCGTGGTAAGAGTCGAGGAGCGTGCCGTCCCAATCGAACAGCACACCCTGAAGCACGGGCCGGAGAGTCATCGTCTCCAGATTAGCAGAAACACCACGGGAGAAATGATTGGGAGCAGGGACCCAGATTGAGAGGTGATTGTCAGTCAGCGGCGGAGAAACGTCCGGGGATGTTGTCGTCCCGGTCAAACGCAAAATCAGCAAAGCTCACGGCGATCCCGAACCAGCCAGGCATGTTTGCCGGCTCCACGCGCTTCACATGCGCTTTGGACGAGACCACGACGTTTCCATAGCCCAGCGGACGGCTGACCAGCACGATATCCAGCTCAATTTCGGTTTCCAGGGTCAAAGACTTCGGGCATAGGAAAAACACCCCGGAAGAACTGATGTCCCTGGTCACCAGGGTTATGGGGTAGTCCTCAAGCACCCCGCTAACGCTCCTCAACTTCAGCGGCAGCCTCAGGGAAGCCCGGGGGCACTCCCGCTGCTCCAGATGGACCCCCACGACATGCGTGGGCACCCGAACGAAGCGGCGCGGCTGCGGGCCACGTAACAATGGCATCACCCGCAGCGCGGGCACCGGCGAGACGGCCGGTGGCTCCGGAAGTGAAATGGCCGGTGCAGCTGCGGCCTGTGCCGTAACGTTTGGTTGTACTTGAAAATTTTCCCAAGCTAGCGCGTGATTGGCGGCGTTCATCTCACCCCTCAGAGAGATGACTCAACAGAGGACCCCACTGCTATGGTTCCATTACTTGAACTGTTGGGCACGAACCCCAGAAAGAAGTTGGGCTGTCAAAATGCCACCTATGGGGAATGGTGTCAACCTGTGGAAAACACTCGAAGTGTCCTAAATCGAAACACTTAGGACTAGTACCCCACTCAAAATTGTTCTAAATCTTTGCTTCCTCTTCGCCTCGTCCAGCGTCTTGTTCCAATATGGTCGCTGCCCTCAATTTCGTTTCACGCTATCTTGGAATGGATCAGGTCAGCGAATGAGCTCCAATTCCTCCTCATCGGTTTCGGTAGTCTCCCCAGCGGCCCCGCGCGATTCCGCCGCTCCTCGTACTCACGTCCTCGTTGCGTTCGCCGCGGTTTACATCCTGTGGGGCTCCACATATTTCTTCATTCGAATTGGCGTCGAAACAATTCCTCCTTTTGTTCTCGCCGGAATTCGGCATATCGCCATCGGCCTGGTTTTCTATCCAGTGTTCCGTCATCTGAGCAAGGAAAAGCCAACGCCCGCGCAGTGGCGCACTACAATCATCACCGGCCTCCTCTTATTGCTCTGCGGTAACGGAGCGCTGTCCTGGGCCGAGACGCGCGTCCCATCCGGAATTGCCTCTCTTCTGGTGGCCACCGTGTCCCTCTGGATGGTAATCATCGATTGGCTGCGCCCCGGCGGTGTGCGACCCGGCCCGCGTGTTCTCATCGGCTTCGTCCTCGGCTTTGCCGGTATCGCCTTGCTCGTAGGTCCCTCGCACCTCGGCGGCTCCGAGCGCGTCAATCCCATCGGCGCCATCATCCTGATCCTCGGTTCACTCGCTTGGGCAGCCGGCTCCATCTATTCGCGGCATCACCCCGTCCCACACTCGCCGCTCCTCGGCGTAGCCATGCAGTCGTTGGCAGGGGGCGTTGGGCTCTGGATCGTGGCGGCGGCCACTGGCGAGTTGCACCAGTTTCATCCCGCGCAGGTCACCTTGCGCTCCTGGCTCGCGGTTCTGTATCTGTTTTCCTTCGGCTCCGCGCTCGGCTTTTCGGCCTACATCTATATTCTCAAGCACAGCACCGCATCCCGCGTAGCCACTTACGCCTTTGTCAATCCGGTCGTGGCTCTGTTCCTCGGGTGGTCCCTGGGAGGCGAGCCATTAACCTTGCGAACGTTGATCGCCAGCGGCACCATTCTTGCCGCGGTATTACTGGTGATTATGGAGCCGCACAAACCAGCCGCCTCGGCGGAGGAAGTCGTGCCCGTTCCCGGCGAAGCCTGAAGCGACATTGACGCCCGAAACCGGATAGATTGCTATCATCAGGTTTTGTAGTCTTGGCCCATGAACAAACTCGCTACCAACTCGGAAACGAGCAACATCTCTTCACAAGCCGCCGCGGAGTTCTGGCAAGCCACCCTGCACCGAGACCCCCGCGCCGAGGGCAAATTCTTCTTCGCTGTGCGCTCCACACACATTTACTGCCGGCCAACTTGCCCCGCGCGCCGGCCGCTTCGCCAGAACGCCGTTTTCTTCCGCACCATGCAGGAGGCGGAGAAGAATGGCTATCGGCCCTGCTTGCGTTGCCGGCCCCAGGAACAGCTGGAGGCCATTTCGCTGGTGATGGAAGCCGCGAAACTCCTCGGCGGCGCAAGCGAGGAAGATTCCATCCGCCTCGGCCCCATCGCCGCGCAATTGCACGCCTCAACCGCGAAGTTGCGCCGCGTCTTTCACCGCGTGACCGGCCTGTCGCCTCGGGAATTCGCTCATGCCGCGCGCCTTGAAAAATTCAAGAAAATGCTCCGCGGAGGAGCGGACATCTCGGAAGCACTTTACGCTTGCGGATACGGCTCGCCGAGCCGCGTCTATGAAAAAACAAACGCGCAGTTGGGAATGACCCCGGCATCGTACCGGAAGGGAGGAGCGGGAATGAAAATCGGATTCACAGTCGCAGCAAGTTCATTGGGCAAGGTGTTGGTCGCAGGGACCGAACGCGGAATCTCCGCGGTCTATCTCGGCGACGACGAAAGAACCCTCGTAAGTGCGTTGCAGAAAGAATACCCGCGCGCGGAGATTGCACGCTCCGCGCCTTCCAACGAAAGTTGGCTGAAAGAAATTCTCAGCCGCGTGGAAGGCCACGCCCCCAGCAAGGATCTCCCGCTGGACGTGCAGGCTACCGCGTTCCAACGCCGCGTCTGGCAGGAACTCCAGAAAATTCCTCTTGGCGCTACCCGCACCTATACGCAAGTGGCGCGCGCTCTCGGCAAACCAAATTCCGTGCGCGCCGTCGCCCGGGCCTGCGCCACAAATCCCACCTCCATCGTGGTGCCGTGCCATCGCGTGATTCGAACGGACGGGGAACTTGCGGGCTATCGTTGGGGTCTGCAACGCAAACAGAAGCTCTTGGAAAGGGAAGGAGCGCGGGCCTAAACCACCGGTGCGCTATTCGTGCGGCTTTTCGATCTTCGTGCCTTTCGGCCAATCGGGTTTGAACTTGCCGTCGCCGATCTTCAGGTTTTTCATCACATTTTTGTACCGGGAAATCGTGTAGTCGCCGGAACCCGCTTCCAGGAATTTCTGCTGCACCGGCAGCCAAGAAGCCTCGTCCACCCACATCACGATCTTCGTGATCTGCTTGCGCACTTCATTGGAACGCGGCACCAATTCGACTAGCGCCATCTTGTGGCCGTCCAAGTCCTCTTCTCCCGACAGGTTCACGTCATAGCTTTTCTTGAGACTCTCCGTGCGCGAACCGAACCCCAGCGCCAGGTATTGATCCGCAAGAGCGCGGTTCTTTCCGATGTTGTACTCCTCAACCCGGTTGATCTTCGGCGTGTAGATATAAAGATTGTCGCCATTCCGGATGATGGTGCGAGGATCCGGCGTAATAAAATCGATGCGCAGTTTGGAATCCTTGCGCACATAAATCTCGCCCGATTCCGTCGAAGTATCCTTCACCACCGCGGTATATTTCACGTGGTCCAGCGCCGCCGTGAGGCTCCGGAAGTCCTCCGCGGACCTGTCCATCATGGTCAGCACGTAATCCAGGGTGAGCTTGCCGGAATTCTGACCGCTCCCCGCAGACGCTGGAATCTCCAGTAAACCGAACAGCAGAATCAATGCAAAAAGGGCAGTTCTTTTCAATTCATCCTCTGTCCCGTTCGAAACTATGTACACTAAAATCGTAGCACAATGCGAGGGCCGCCGAGTCGTACGGCGTCCTGCGCGACTGGGCCGCCGGATTAGTGCGAGATCTCCACCTGGTAGGCGATCACATTGCCGCTCGCGTCGCGCAGCGCCTCGATTTTTCCAATTGAGAACCGGCCGTCCTGCAGCCCGGCGCCGGCTTTCTGCAACGCATTGTGAAGATCGTTCTGAAGCGCGGGTGTGCGGGTAGGCGGCGCCAGAACGCGGGAATCCACCCTGTAAATTTCCGTCTCGCCCGATTTGGAAAGCAATTCCACCTGGGTGGAATTTGCCGGCAGGCCTACCTGCGGCTGGTCGTGGAACCAGTTCTTCGGCGAGAACACAAAAACCAGAATCAGGATTACCGCAACGTCGTACTGCCACGAGCCGCGCTCGTAGGACCAGAAAAACGTCCGATAAAAAAATTGACCGATTCCCGCCATGGCTCAGTCTGCCGGCACTCCGTCCACGATCACGCCGTCGCGCATGTGCACCACGCGGTCGAAATAAGTAGTGGCTTCCGGGTTGTGGGTGATCATGACAATGGTTTGTCCCAGATCTTTATTCAAACGCCGCAGCATTTCCAGCACAATTTCGGAATTCTTCGTGTCCAGGTTGCCTGTGGGCTCGTCGGCCAGCAGAATCTTCGGCTCGTTGATGATCGCGCGCGCAATGGCCACGCGCTGCTGTTCGCCGCCGGACATCTCCGATGGCCGGTGCTCCAGTCTTCCATCGAGACCCAGCATCTTGGTGACAACTTCGAAGCGGTGCGGATCGAAACCGTCGCCATGAATGTACTGCGCGATCGCGATGTTGCCCTTGGCCGTCAAAGCAGGCAGCAGGTTGAATCGCTGGAAAACAAAACCGATCTTGTGCCGGCGAAGCTTGGTCCGCTCGGCATCGCTCATCGCCACCAGGTCGTTGCCGTCCACCAGCACTTTGCCGCGCGAAGCTTTCGCCAGGCCCCCGATCACATAAAGCAGCGAAGACTTCCCGCAGCCCGAAGGCCCCATCACTGCCACGGATTCCCCCGGCAAAACCTCGAAATTTACGCCGCGCAGGGCCGGTACTTCCACTTTGCCCGCGTGATACAGCTTCCAGACGTTCTCGACTTTGAGTATCGGCTCCAAGGTTTTGAGCTCTGGCTCCGCGTTTCCGGAGGAATTCGTTCGTATTGTAACTGTGATTGCCATCTCTGCCTAGTTTCCCCTGCTTCCTTAGTCGTAAGAGAGCGCTTCGACCGCGTCTTTGCGGCTGGCCTGCCACGCCGGATAACTCGCGCCGATCAGCGCGCCCACAATGGCGATCAGCCCCGCGCGCAATACCCAGCCCGCGGTGATCAAAATGGAAAGGGTCGGAAACAGCTTGAGGAAGCCAGCCCGCACTACATAGCTGAGGCCGATGCCCGCAAAAATTCCCAGGAAACAGAGCAATGTGGTTTCCGCCAACAGGGCGCGGATAATCAGGAACTTGCTCGCACCCAATGATTTTAACACGCCAATGTCGCGGGTGCGCTCCAGCACCGTCGTGTACATCGAAAGGAAGATCACCAGCAATCCGATGGAAACCGCCAGCGCGATCATCGAATTGATGAAAGTCTGCAGCGCGGGAATGTTGGTGGACGTCATCAGCGTCATGAACTCCTTCACCGGCCGCACCGGATAGTTGGGCAGAAGTTCCTTGATTTCGCCGATGACATCCGGCGTGTGTTCGGGGCGGGTGCACCTGACCAGGAAAATGGTCGCTTTGTCCCGGCCGCCGACGAGTTCCTGAAGCGTGGTAATGGGAACAAAAATGCGGCCCGCTTTTCCATGCTCCACGATGCCAACAACTTTCCAGGCGTGATTCAGGAGGGTATACGTGTCCCCAACCTTCACGTGTTTGGACTTGGCCTGCCAGTCATCCACCAGCATGTCGTCGGGCCCTCGCAAGTCACGTCCCTCATGAAACACGAACCCGTTCGAAACGTCGTGGAACGAAGCCGGGTCAATTCCCCAGATCGTCTCGACGCCGCCGGAAGTATTGAATTGCAGAAACGCCGGGCTGACATATTGCACGTACTTGAGCTCGTGAATTTTTTCACCGATCTTGATGGGCATCGGCGAACCGCTCATCACGATGAAGATCTGCGCCGAGGGTGCCTGCACCATGATGTCCGCGCCAATTCCCTCAATCCGCTTCGCAGTTTCCTGCAGCATCCCTGAAGTAAGCCCCACGATGGTGATCACCAGCGTCACCTCGACGGCGATCGCGAGCACGCCAATCAACGTGCGGACGGGCCGGTGAAACAGATTGCGGAAAACAAACTGGCCCATCATGGCCGTTTCTCCTCGGAATTTTCTCCCACGCGCACGATCTCCGCGCCCGGCGGCGCTTCCAGTTTGAAGCGCTCCGCTTCCAGCGGCTCATTCAAAGCGATCTTGCTGATGGTCAGGTCCAGACGGTATTCGTCGCGAGGACGCTCGATTCGAATATTCATCGGATATTCCGCCGCGCCCCCAGCGGAAACCGGTTGCCAGTTGGCGTACCGCACGTCGGAAAGCAGCGCGCCCTTCGGCCCGTACGACTGCAGCCTCACCACATGTAAATCAGCGCGGTCGAACCAGATCTTCCGCAAAATCTCCGACTTGTAACCGCCGCGCAGCACCGTTAGCACGTAATACCGCGCGTTCTCGTCGTTGTACTCTTCAATCAGCACCACTTCTTCCTTGCGAACTTCCGGCCACAACACGGCGTCCACCAGGTGCTGCGGCCGCAGGTTTTCGATTGGTTTGCCGCTTTGCCGCTCCAGTGACACCTGTCCGACCAGGAATTTATTCTTCGGCGGAATCGACACTTCAAACGTCTGCCCGTCGCTGACCATGTCAAACACGGTCTTCCCGACGACGGGCACCTGCCCGATCATTCGAATGTTGTACGGCCGCGAAGCCAGCAAGAATGCTTTCACCTCGTGGTATTCGTCGATTACCCCGCTGTACTTCGTCCCCGCGGTTGGCTTCAGCTCCAATGTGGCGTCGATGCTTTTCAGCCCGCGCGCAAGCGCATTGTAGCGATCGAGCAGTTCTTCCTCGCTCGCCTCCCGCGCGACGGGCCGCTCCGCCACGGGCACCTTCGTGGATTTCGTCACCGCGTGCCCGCAACCGCAAGCCGCCGCCGACACTGTCACCAGAATCATGCGCTTCCATCTGCGTTTCATCAGTGAATTCCGCGTCTACTATGCAAACTAGGCAATTTAGCAACCATCCCCGGGAGCGTCAAACCGCTTCCTCACTGGGGCCTCGCAATGTGCACATCAAACGGCTGCAGCGCCGGGCGAGCGCGGCGAATGATTTCGCTCGGCCACAGCTTCTGACTCAGCAGCGTCACCCAACCATCATCGGGCTCGCAGATCGCGCAAAACGTATAGCGCGTGTACGCGTCCTGGTAAGCGTCCAGCCCACGATGCGAAAGTTCGCTCTCGACCGTGACGTCCGCGTCTTTTGCCGCGGCGCCGCATCGCAATCCGAAAGTTTCTCCGGCAAATCGCGCAACCAGTTCTCGCAATTTTTCGGCCGGAGGCTGGGGGACCACCAGACAACGATTGGCCGCCTCGTGAAATTCCACCCCATGGCCCTTGCAGTATTCGCGCACGCGATCCAGATGGCTGAAAAAATCCAGCACCCACGTCTCATCGCCCGCCAGCGCCGGAAACACTGCCGCCCAGATCGCTGCGGCTTCCGCGCCCCGTACTGGCTCGCGGCTTTCCGTCCCGATCAATTCCAGCCCCACGGCTTTGATATCGGAGCCGAGGTCCATCGCCTGCACATCCAGGGAATACGGCGGCAAATCAGGCAGGTTGTTTTCCGGCAGCAAGATTACTCTTCCTCGATTTCGCCAAAGGTCGCGTGAAACTCCGGCGAAGCCTTCCGCACTTCCAGCCAGTCAAAAAACGCGTCCGGGGCCTCCAGCCAGATGCGGAACCACTCCGCGATTTCCTTCTTCTCTTTTCGTTTCTGCTCTTCCACCTTGCGGTTGCGTGAAATCATCTCCGCGCGCCGTTTGCCCAGCCGCGCAACCTCCAGCACCCGCTCCACCGCCGCCCGCTCCCCATGCGTGCGAAAACGCCGCAGCAGTTCGTCCAGCCGCGTCAGGCTCACCTCCGCGTCCTGCAGCGTCTTGAAATGCAGAATGTCTTCAAACTCTTCCTCGAAGCGATCTTCCGCTTCCTCGCGCTCCGTAATCTGGATTTTCCAGCCCGCCCCCTTCAACACATCGGCAATGTAATCGTTCCCGGTTTTTCCCGCCTCGCCGTGATCCGCCAGCAGCTTGCGCCGAAGCTGGTCAATCTCCGCAACCGTCCACTTCTGCACGCCCAGATCGCGCGCCGCGTCCAGAATCATGTCCTTTTTGTGTTTGAGCGCATCGCTCATCGTTTGCCTTTGCGCGCGGGGCCGCCGGCATGTGTATGATGCGCTTCCACCACCGGAGGTTCCGCGGGCTCTCCGTTCAGCAGGCGATGATACTTGGCCACATTCTTGTTGTGCTCCGCCAGCGTTGACGCGAAAAAGTGTCCGCCTTGGGTGTTGGCCACGAAATAAAGATACGTGGTCTCCGCCGGATGCAACGCCGCTCGCAGCGCAACTTCACCGGGATTTCCGATGGGGCCGGGCGGCAAGCCCTTGTTCGTATACGTGTTGTAGGGCGAATCGATCCGCAAATCCTTCAGCGTAAGTGTGCCTTTGTAGTCGTCATCCAGTTGAAGCGCATAAATCACCGTCGGGTCGCACTGCAGCGGCATGTTTTTCGCCAGCCGGTTGGTGAACACGCCCGCAACCAGCGGCCGCTCATCCGGCTTGGGAGTTTCGCGTTCCACCAGCGAAGCCAGCGTAACCATGGAGGCGATCGACAGCCCCGGTGGGTCGCTACCCGCGTTCCCATTCGGCAAAACGTTCGCCAGCGCTTCCCGGAATTTTCGAACCATCATTCCGGTCAACTCCTGCGCGGGAGCGTGCTTCGGAAGATTATAGGTCGCGGGAAACAGAAAGCCTTCCAGCGTTTTTGCTCCTGGAAAAAGATCCTTGATCTCGCTCGGATCCTGTGCCGCTTTCAGGAAATCATCAGTCGTCAGATACTTCGCGGCTTCCAGATCGTGCGCGATGTCAAAAATGGTTTCCCCTTCGCGCACCGTGAACGGCTGCTGGTAAACCTCGCCGTTCGCCAGTTTCCAGAAGACTTCCTTGCCCGCGAGTGGGCGCTCGAACAGGTATTCACCGGCCTCGAGCGTCCTCTTCGGATGACGTCGCGCATAAAACTCAAACGCAAACGAATTGCGGATTACACCGGCTTTTTTCAGGATGTGGGCGACCGCGCGCCGCGAAACGCCATGGGGAATATCCACGTACAAGCCATCCGCCGGAATCTTGCCGTACGGTTTTTCGATGGAATACCACACGTAGCCGGCGGCGGCACCGGCGGCAATTACAACCAGCAGGATCAGGGCGGCAAGAATTTTCAAATTAGCGGTTCCCCTCCGTCAAGGCCGTGCGTGCCAGATATTCGCGTAAAATCACCATCGCGGCAACCGCGTCCACGGTGTACTTTCCGTCCGCCGTGCCCGCCGTTTTCCGGCGTCCGTGCGGCGTCTCTTCGTGCACAATCCGCCGCCCCATCTCTTCTTCCAGGATGCGCTCGGCTTCCCAGCTGCTCAGCCGCTCGTCCACCATTTCCACCGGCATGCCAATCTGTTTGTGCACGCGTTGCGCAAATCGCGTTGCCTCGTCCGCCATCTCTCCGCCCGTGCCGTCAAGCCGCAAGGGAAGTCCCACCACAATCTGCCGCACGCCAAGATCCCGCGCCAGCTCTCGCAGCCGGCGCATATCCTCATTCCGGTTGATGCGTTCCATCGTGTCGTAGGGCTGCGCAATCCGCGCTTCGCTGTCCGCCAGCGCCAGCCCGATCTTTGTCCGCCCGTAGTCCAGCGCCAGGATTTTGAACGCTGGCTGCGCCCGTTCCGAAGCCAAAACTCCGCTTTTATGTGGATTTCCGCTCACATATTCAGTATAGCTCGAACGCCACTTGCCACGCCCGCAAGCGGGCCGCGGTTTCCCTTTTGTGCACCGTCTCTCTTGTAGGGGCGGCTTTACGCCACCCTCACTCCGTCGCCGCCACCGAACCAACTCCTCCGATCACGGTTTTCTTCCCCGTGCACCACTCTCCCAATCCGCCCACATGCCGAGAGTTTTCAGTTCTTGGTCGAGCCCCGTTTCCTTCAGCAGCGTTTCCATCTGGGCGCGCGAATAGCGCGGGCCTATCGGTTCCGGACGATCCGCGATGCCCCACGCCGTAACTGCAGCAAGCACCGTGTTCAGCTTCAGCTCGCGAATGTCCACCTTGTCAAACGTGTCCGAAGCTGCATGGTAATTCTGCAGGTAGTTCGCAACTTCCTGATTGGCCACCAGATTCGGTACGCCCTCCAACAGAAAGTCCAGATGATCGGTGCCGGTGCTCGCGTCGTACGAGTGTCCATCCACATCCCACCCGGCAAACGGTTTCAATATCTCCCTCACCGCAGTTCCGATGTCACGGCGCCCGCCCAACGAATAACCCGTCACACGCCCGATTCCCGAATCGAAAATCACCACGCCGCGATACTTGTCCAACTCCGCGCGGTGTGATTCGACATAAGCCCACGAGCCCAGCAAGCCTTCCTCTTCGCCGCTGAATAAAATAAACCGGATCGTGCGCCGCGGCAGCAGTCCGCTGGTTTTGATCGCGCGCGCGGCCTCAATCACCAGCGCCGCGTTGCACCCGTTATCCAGCGCCCCGGTGCCAAGCTCCCACGAATCAAGATGCGCGCCCAGCACTACTATTTCATCAGGCTTTTCGTAGCCGCGAATTTCTCCCACAACGTTTTGCTGTTCCACGGGTCCGCTAATCCTGTTCGGCATCGTCAGCCGGACGCGCACTTTGCCTGGATTCGCAGTGGCTGCGCGCTCCAGCCGCAATCCGTCTTCCCGTGCCACCACGGCCTGTGGAATGCGTTCCAGTTTGCCATCCGCGGAATTCGTGTGCCGGTAAAGCAGCCTCCGCTCGCGCTCCCCGGTCCACAGGATAGCCAGCGCTCCCGCCTTCAGTGCACGATCAATGATCGCCGGTGGGTTGCGGTACTCGTTGAAGAGGTCGTTCCACGTGTAGCTGACCTCCGTATGGAGAATCAGGATCGCGCCCTTCACGGAACTTCCGGCACGCACGAAATCGGCTTCCGCGCCGGTTCCGATATCCACCAGCACGCCTTCCAACCCTCTGTCCGGCGTAGCCGGCGAAAGCCCGATCGAAACAAGCGAAACAGGAAAGTGCTCCGGGCCAAGCACCTCAAGCCGCGTCTCGCCCTCGCTCCACGCCACGGGCATCATGTATTTCTCGGTATGCACGTCCACTCCCGCCGCGCGAAATCCCGCGACGCCCCACTCCACCGCCTTGGCCATCTCCGGCGAACCCGTCACACGTCCGCCGATCCCATCCGTCAGCCGCCGCAAATTCTCCTCCAGCGGCGATTCGCCCATCACAATCGGCGTAATCTTCGCCGCCGCCTGCGCGCAAGACGATGCCTCCGTCGCCGAACACGCCGCCGCCCCCTGCCCGGGATGCAGCGTGTCCGTTTTCACTGCGGGAATCTGCGCAGAAGCATCACGCAGCGAGACAAAGAAACAAAGAAGCAATGACCCAACGAAAAATAAGCGATTTCGCATGGATGGGTTCCTTAGCAGACTTCAAAGTGACGCGTGGATTATATCCAACTCAATGTATCAGCCGCTGACCTTCTTTGGCCGGAGGCGTGGATGGAGCAGGCAATCAGTTACCCGAGCTACCTGAACCATCTCTTCCACATCGTGGACGCGGACGATATGTGCACCCTGCAGAATGCTAGCCGCCACCGTCGCTGCGGTTCCCCAGACTCGTTCGCCGGCCGGTAAAGGTTTGCCATCCCGCGCGAGCGTCGCTCCTAGAAACCCTTTTCGGGAAGTCCCCACCATCAGCGGGTAGCCCAGCTTTGCAAGTGCAGGAAGCTTGGCGAGCAATTCGTAATTTTGCTCGAAACTTTTGCCGAAACCGATGCCCGGATCAAGAATGATCTGCGATTTACGCACACCCGCCCGCCGCGCAATCGCCGCGGATTCGCGGAGCCCTCGGCTCACGTCTTTCATCACATCCTTGGCCCATGGTTTCTTCTGCATGGTGCGCGGCGTCCCGCGCATGTGCATCAGCACGATGGGCACGCCAAATCGTGCCGCGACCTCGGCAATCTTTGGATCCTGCTTCAGCCCCGAAATGTCGTTCAGCATTTTCGTCCCGGCGCCGAGGGCCATCTCCGCCACGCTCGCCTTCTGCGTGTCAATCGAAATGGGAATTTTCAATCGCCCGCGCAGCGCTTGCAACACGGGCAGCAAACGCTCCAACTCTTCCTCCGCCGCAATTCCGGCGGAGCCCGGCCGCGTGGACTCCGCCCCAATATCCAGAATGTCCGCGCCCGCCCGCTCCATGGCCAACCCGGCCTTCACAGCATCCGCAACCCGGAAGAAATTCCCGCCATCCGAAAAACTGTCCGGCGTCACATTCAGCACACCCATCACCAGCGTGCGCTCGCCCAAGACAATCGTCCGCCCGCCAACCAGCAACTTGAATTTCTTCCTAAGGATCATAGAGTGAGGGAGACATTCAGGGGCGGGTATCACCAGTCACAAATCACCAGCCTGCCCTGAGCGTCGCCGAAGGGTCACCAGTCACCAATTCTAATCCAGATCGAAATCGCGGATAGGTTTCCCGGCGGGCGCGTCCTTGGCCTTCTTCATGGCCTCTTCGAATTTCTTGGCGAGAATATCTTCCTTGTTGGTTTCCTGAAACCACGAGTCCGCAAACTTGTCCTCGCGGTTCTTGTTCTGCTCTTCCAGGATGCTGGCCGCCTTGGTCAAATCCACATTCGGCCCGGGCTTCACCGGAGCCGTGTGCGAAAGCACCGCGCCAAACACCGGATCCACCACCAGCTTCGCCTGGCAGCACGGGCAGGTGATATTCAGGTTTTCCCCGTCTTTCAATCCCATGGCCGTATTGTACGCCTCCGCGCGCAAAAAAGTAGGGGCCCGATTTTTCGGGCCCCTGGACTAAATATTCGAGTTTAGGTAGCTCAGGCTTTCGCTGGCGAATCCCCTCGCGTGAAGCCCGGCGCCGGGCGCATCTCTGGACGAACCACCTTCGGGTCCGCCGCCGGCGCAGCCTGCGGAGGCACCGTGGGAGGCGTCCGCGGCTTTTCCGGCAGCGGCTTGCCTTCCATCAGGAGTTTCACTTCGTTGGCATCGAGCACTTCGCGGATAAGCAACGCCTGCGCGATGTTGTCCAGCGTCTCCTTGTGAGTGGACAGCAGATTCTTCGCGGCCTCGTAACCCCTGTTGACGATCCGCTTCACTTCGCGGTCAATCTGCAGCGCGGTGTCTTCGCTGAAGTCACGATGCTGCGCGATTTCGCGGCCCAGGAAGATGGCTTCTTCCTTCTTGCCGAACGCCAGCGGCCCCAGGTCGCTCATGCCCCATTCGCAAACCATGTTGCGAGCGATGTCCGTGGCGCGTTCGATGTCGTTGCCCGCGCCGGTGGTGATGTGTCCCAGGAAAATTTCTTCGGCGCTGCGTCCGCCCATCAGCACGGCCAGCATGCCCTCCAGAAATTCCTTCGTGTAGGTATGCTTGTCCGCTTCCGGCAATTGCATCGTCAAGCCCAGTGCCATGCCGCGCGGAATAATCGTCACCTTGTGAACCGGATCGGCGCCCGGAGTCATCGCCGCCACCAGCGCGTGGCCCGCCTCGTGATACGCCGTGTTCCGCTTCTCTTCGTCCGACAGGATCATGGACTTGCGTTCCACGCCCATCAGCACTTTGTCCTTCGACATTTCAAAATCGTCCATCGCCACGAACTTGCGATTCTGCCGCGCGGCCCACAGCGCCGCTTCGTTCACCAGGTTCGCCAGGTCCGCGCCGGAAAAGCCCGGCGTTCCCCGCGCAATAATCGAAAGATCCACGTCGTCCGAAAGAGGAACCTTGCGCGTGTGCACGCGAAGAATTTCCTCCCGGCCTTTCACATCGGGACGCGCCACAACCACCCGGCGGTCAAAGCGCCCGGGCCGCAGCAGCGCAGGATCCAAAACGTCGGGACGGTTCGTCGCCGCAATCAGGATCACGCCTTCGTTCGATTCAAATCCATCCATCTCCACCAGCAGCGCGTTCAACGTCTGTTCGCGCTCATCGTGCCCGCCGCCCAGGCCCGCACCGCGATGCCGCCCGACCGCGTCGATTTCATCAATGAAGATGATGCACGGAGCATTCTTCTTCCCCTGCTCAAACAGGTCGCGCACGCGGCTCGCGCCCACGCCGACGAACATCTCCACGAAGTCCGAACCCGAAATCGAGAAGAACGGCACATTCGCTTCGCCGGCAATCGCCCGCGCCAGCAAAGTCTTGCCCGTTCCCGGAGGTCCCACCAGCAGCACGCCCTTCGGAATGCGCCCACCCAATTTCTGGAATTTCTGCGGGTCCTTCAGGAACTCGATAATCTCCTGCAGCTCTTCCTTCGCTTCATCGCTGCCCGCAACATCCTTGAATGTCGCCTTCTTCTGTTGTGCCGAAAGCAGCCGCGCCCGCGACTTGCCAAAACTCAAAGCCTTGTTGCCGCCCGCCTGCATCTGCCGCATCAGGAAGAAAACGAATCCGGCCAGCAACAGCAGGGGCAGGGCATTCAAAAGAATCAGCACCCAGTCGCCGCTGCGCACTTCCTTCACGCTCAGTTGAACCGCCTTGTCCCGCAGGTTCTTGGTGATCTCCGGCGCGTTCTCCTTGGGGATGGTGACGCGGAATTTGCGGTTTGCCGGCCGGACGTACTCGCCCTGCATCTCGTAGCTGTTCGGCGAGAGGTACATCGTCACTTCCTTGACGTCGCCCTCGTCCACCTTGGCCATAAATTCGCTGTAGCTCGGCGTGTCTTCACGCGCCGCCTGCCCGTTGGCGGAGACCAGTTTCCAGAGCATTACGCCCAGGAAAACGATCGATATCCAGAATAGAATTGTTTTTGCCGTGGAATTCACATTGCCCTCACAATCAAGCCCTTACAGAAAACCTCAAAAAATTGCGGGTAGCCTCACCGCTTCCGTTTCTTAACTCGTCTCGAACCGCCGCTCGCCCGGTCGCCGCTAACCAAAGACTTCCCGTTCCGCCCCAGGCCGTTCGAGCCGGCCAGCCCGTACCCAGACCACATTAAGTTAGATGCGGTCTGGAAGCCAAAGTAATCGGGCTCCAGGGCCACCCGGCGCTTCGAAGCCTTGTCCAGGAGCACCGCCAGGCGCAGCGAGCGCGGCTTGTTTTCCCCGATGCGCCGCAACAGAAATTCCTGCGTCACACCGCTATCGAGCACCGCATCCACCAGCAAAATGTCGCGCCCCTTGAATTCCGAGGGCTCCTCGCCGCCGCTGGTGGTCGCGCGATTCCCAAAAAAAACTTCGCGCCGCGCCCGCCCGTCCATTTCCACGTCCCGCACATCCTCGCGCACAAAATGCACCGCCACGGGCCCATCAATGGCGCGCACGAGGTCAGCCGCAAATACAAACGAACGGTCCATCGTCACCACTATATCCACTCTCCGGCCGCGGTAAGCCAGCGAAATCGCGCGGCCAAGCGCTTTCACGCGGCTGGCGATGCGCGCCGCGGAGTAGGAAGCAGCTTTTGCACGGCTCACGATGAGGATTCCTCGATAATCACCACCGCCGCACGGCTCCCTTCAACCACCGCAAACTCGTCTGCCACCGGCAATCCCAGGACCCACGCCAATTCTCCCGCGCTCGTCAGCACCGGCCAGCTTTCTTTTTCCCAGCGGCTCACGCCCAACTCGTTCAAAAGCCGTGCCACTGTGTGCCGATTCCGATGACCCGTTGGCCGCATGGCGTCCCCGGGACGCCAATTCCGCAATTCAAGAGGTGCGCGCAACCGGTCACGGTCCAGAACCGCCCCTGTCTTAATAGTTTCTCGCCCTTCCGAGGGCCAGTCAATCACCCGAACGTGCAAGATGCGAGAAAGTGCATCAACGCGCAACTCCTCGCCGTGCGCGGGCAAATTCACGTGCAACGAAAATGTCGCCGCCTCCGCTTTGTCATCGTGGAATGCAGCGGCGCGAAAAATAAGTGAATCGCGCTCCCGGCGCACTTCGACTCCGCCCGGCAACTGCAGAATCTTTCCCGAGTCACCGCTCTTCGCCAAATGGAGTACTGCGTCCACATGGAGCGAGCCTAATTCGCCGGCCCGCGGCTTCACTCGCTTTACGATCTCGCGAACCATCCGCTTCCTCATGGCGCACGCGTTCGTTTCAGAAAATCCCTCAGCTTCACCGCGCTTCTTCAGGTCCTGTTTTGTGCCCCCGGCAACATCCCGAACAGGGATGAGAATGCCCGCCCCGGCCTCTTTTGAAGCTACGTTCACCCGGAATTGGGCCATGAATTCAAGATAAGCGTTGTCTTCACGCGCGAGCTCCGCCAAGTGACATAGATGCTCGACAACCAAGCTTTGAAATTTCTTCTCCAGAAAGGGGAGCAATTTATGCCGGATGCGCGATCGGGTTCGCGTCTCGTCCCGGTTGGTCGCGTCCTCGCGCCAGGCCTGGCGTTTGTCACGCAGGTACGCGCGCAGCGCTGCGCGGCGAATTCCGAGCAGCGGCCGGAACACGCTTCCCGCTTGCGGGTGAATCCCGGCAAGCCCCGCAAGCCCCGTGCCGCGCAAGATGTGCGCCAGCACCGTCTCCGCCTGCTCGTCGGCCGTATGCGCCACCGCAACACGCGAAACCCGCCCTTCCTTGATAAGCTGCTCGAAATAGGCGTAACGCGCGCGGCGCGCCGCATCCTCAAGATTCGCTCGCTCGCGCTTGGCCTTGGCGGCAATATTTTCGCGCGCGACGAAAAACTCCAGCCCATGCTGCGTGGCAAGCTTGGCCACGAATTTTTCGTCCGCCTCCGAAGCCTTCCCCCGCAACTTGTGGTTGAAATGCACCACGCAAAGAACAATTCCCAGCCCCTCACGCAAATCCAGAAACAAGCGCAGCAGCGCAACGGAATCCGCCCCGCCCGAAACCGCCAAACCCACGCGCTCTCCCGCGGAGACGCCGAAGCGCTCGCGCAGCGAAACCCGCAACGACTCCGCGAGTTCATGGCGTTTCTTGCGCCCTTGCTTTTTGATTGTTTTCTGGGGGGGCATGGCCCTGCGGGTATCCTAACAACGCTGGAGAGCGAGGTCGAGAGGTGCGCCCGCCCGGTTGTGGCGATTGCTTCTCAGTGGAACGCGGTGCCCAGCAGATCCACCATCAGGCGAATCGCGGTTTGCGCCGTTCGCCCGGAAGGATCGCGGTACGGATTCACTTCCACGATATCCAGTCCCACGAGTTTTCCTTTGCCCGGAATCCCCTTCATCAGGTCGTCGATCTCCTGAAAATTCAGCCCGCCGGGCTCCAGCGTACCGGTCCCCGGCGCCAGCGTGGGATCCATCGAGTCCACGTCAAAGGTGACGTAGATATTCTCGCTCTGCGGGATCTGCTCGATCGCGGCGGCGATGCCTCGCCGGTGAATCTCTTCGGAGGTGACCACCTTCGTGTGCAGCGCCTTGGCGTTTCCCACTGCTTCGGGATCGTTGGCGATCCCGCGCATGCCGATCTGCGTGATGTTTTTCACCGTCGGCAATTTGGCCACGCGCAGCACCCACGAAGCGTGGTCCAGATTTCCCTGCGCGCCGTTCCATGTGTCCAGATGCGCGTCAATGTGCACCACGGTCAGTGGAATGTCGTACGCGCGAATCACGGGAAAGGTGATGCTGTGGTCGCCGCCCAGAATAATCGGGAAGGCCTTCCGAGCGAGCATTTTCTTCACCGCTTCGGTGATTTTCGCGTCGGTTTGTTCCGCAACCGTCGGATAGATCACCACGTCGCCCACATCCACCCAGCGCTTGCCCTTCAGCACCGTGCGGTCGCCGTCAATGTAGTAAAAGCCTTCGGTCAGGTCGTGCGCGTACTCCTGCGAATTCTCGCGCATGTCCCGTGGGCCGTAGCGTTCGCCCGGCTGGCCCCAAGTGCCTTCATCGAAGGGCACGCCGAGCACCGCAAAATCCGCGTGGATCTTTTCGATGTCCGGCTCATACGGCGCGCTCAAAAACGTGCGCACGCCCACAAAAGTAGGCGCCGTCTGCGCCGTAGCTAGAGGAGGGATGAGCAGCAGAAGGAGGAGGGTGAGCGAGAAAGCGAGAGAGAGAAGTTTTCGCATGGCTATGGCCTTTTGATCGGGCGCAGAGGCCACATTGTAGGTCGGGAGGGCGGAAAAGGGAATGAGCGGCGGTGCCGGATGCCGCAAAAAACCTCGAAACATATGGGGGGAAAATGCAAAATGTCGGCGCGCCGGCCGTTAGGTGACAGCCGATAGCTTCGGGGCGGAAGGAGAAACCTCAAGCCGGTTGCAACGCCAGGTGTGAGATCAAAGCGAAGGAGTGCTTTCTTATTGTGCGGCGGGCGGCCAACGCTTCAAATTGTAAACAGCATCCAACCGGATTAGACTTAGGTGTAACGGATCCGCGCGAACCTGGCAGCTTGTACTTTGGAAGCTGCAGGGAGGGTACCCATATGGCGCGCTTTTTCCTTCACGGTTCGATCCTGAGAAAAATCATGTTGGTTGCGTGCGGTGTGTTGGCCTGCGCCTGCTTGCAGACTCCCATTGCCCTGGCGCAACACGGAGGTGGCGGAGGGCACGGCGGAGGCGGCCACGTTGGAGGCGGAGGGCATTTTGGGGGTGGTGGCGGGCACGTGAGCGCGCCGCATGGTTCTGCTCCGGCAGGCCATGGAGCGGCGTCGGGATTCCACGGCTCGGCAGCAGCTTTTCCTCGGCCAATATTCAACGCCGGCAGTTTCCGTTTTCGGCCCCACCCGATTCACCCGCAGCCAATTCACCCACGGCCGTTCCCCATTTTCGGCTTTCCTGTATTCTTTGACGGGCCATTCTTCTTTGGCGGAGCGTTCAATTCCTTTTGGTGGCCGTCCTGCGGTCCTTTCTGGGGACCCGGATGCAGCTTTTCGCCGTTCTACGGCTATGGCGGTTATGGCTACGGCTCTGACTTTGAGAACAATTGGCCCAGCTATGGCTCAGGTGGCTCAGGCGCCCAGGGCACCCCGCAGGGGTACAACTATCCTCCATTCCTTTATGGCCAAGGGGCGCGCGACCTGGTGGAGCTCTTTTTCAAGGACGGCACGGTCTTCGACGTGAGGGACTACTGGCTGGTGGACGGGCAAATCCATTTCACGATGCTTGATGAAGGCGGCACAAAACTGGTCGAGAATGTAAGGGATTTCGACGCACTGAATTTGCAGACAACCATTGATGTGGATACGGAGCGCGGGTTCAAGTTCACCTTGCGCAACCAACCCCTGGAGCAGTATCTGCGGAATCATCCGGATGCGAGCCCGCAGGATAGTCCGAACCCACCAAAGAACTAGACGTAATCTCATAAATGTTTCTTTTAGGAGGTCGGGGCTTCAGCCACCCTTAACTTTGCCGGCGAGAGGGCGATCAGGGCGATGCCGATGATCACCATCGCAACCACGCCGACCAGGAAATGAACGCGCTCGGGCACATCGTATACGGCCTGCACGGCCATGACTGCGGCGTGGGCAACGCTCGACCAAGCCGCGAAGGCGATCACGCTGCGATATCCGGACGGATTGCGCGCCGCAAGCAGCAGGAAGATTCCCAGGGTGACGTAGACGCTCATCATCATCTGCAGCGCCTCGTCCAAGCGCATCGTCAGCAGCGGGTAAGCCATCGCCACAAACAGCAGTCCCACTATTACCAACACGGCTTTCAGCGCTCTTTCTCGGATCATGGTGCCCTCCCGTCGAAGCGAAAAGCGGATATCAGTAATCAGATATCAGAAAACAGGAATCAGGAAACGGAAACTACCTGTGTATACGGATCATCGAGGGGAATGTTACGTCGCAGGCACGCGAAAGACCAACGAAATCGCACGCAGGGGCGCCCGGCGGCCCAATGACTGCCGGCGAAAGGAACTGTCATGGAGATGGCGCAGAACGTTTCGATACAGGAAATGACGGAAGCGATTTCAGCGCGGCTCGTCGCCCAGTGGGAGGGCTGGAAGAACCAGGATCCGGCGCCCAATGATGTGATTATAGCCGATGACTTCCATTCTTTCTGGCCCGATGGCACCCGCCACGTGGGAAAGCCCACGGCACAGCAGATGTCCGAGCAGCCCATTTCCGGGTACAAACTGTCACACTTCCGCGCAGTGCAGGTTGGAGCGGATACAGCCCTCGTCACCTACTTCGCCGACATCAAAACCCCCGGCGCCGACGTTGAGTTTCACATGGCCGTGGGAGAGGTCTGGGTGAAGCGCAACGGCCAGTGGCTAATCCGCGCTTACTCGGGCACGTTAATCAAGTAGACCGCCAGGACTGTGGCAGCTGCCTCGATCTCCCGCCAATCCGTTTTCAACAGACTGACAGTGTCCAAGGAATTCGACAGCCGACTATCGTCCGTAGAATGTTAAGTCCCCCTTCTTACCCTCGTAATCTCCTTGCTGCCAACATCTTGCCGAATACTCGGTTTTCCTCGCGAAACGGTACAACGCGTGCTTTCGACCAATGTGGAGGATGAAGTCGAAACCGCCAGGCCAGTCGCTCGGAGATGGGAAGGGAGAGTCATGACGCTAGATAAAGCTGAACGACATGTGATGTTTGTCTCTACAATTCTGCTGTTGCTTTTTGTGGGTCTCACGCTTTTTGTCGCTTCGATTGCGCGAGCTAACCCGGGTCCAGACAACGCCGCCAGTGCCACGTACCGGACGAAATGCGCGATGTGCCACGGTCAAGACGGGAGTGGCTCCGAGGTCGGAAAGAGCTTGAATGTTCCGGACCTTCGCTCACCGGTAGTCCAGAAGCAGCCCGATGCGCAACTCGCTCAAATCATCTCCGACGGTAAAGGTGGCATGCCTCCCTTCAAGGCTTCGTTGAGCGAGGAGCAGATTCAAGGTTTGGTGGGGCACATTCGCTCGCTGCGTCAAAAGAAGTAATTCGGACTTCGTAGGCTGATTGGACTCCAGTGACAGACCTTACGCGCAGATTATTCCTAGGGCAGGCAACCGCCAGCCTTGCCGCACTGGGTGCGATGGCATCCAGCGCGAATCCGCAACTGGTTTACAAACGATCGGATTGGAAAATTGCCGAATTCGACCGCTTGGTCAAGAATCCTTCTCGCGTGAAGCAAGTTTTTGACGAGAACCAGATTGGCGGCGGCAAGTTCTTGAATAATATTAAGAACTCACTGAACGGCCTCCACTTTGGTTTCAACATCCCATCGGACCAGATCAAAATCATAGCCGCCATGCACGGTCCCGCGAACGCGCTCAATTTCAATGACTACATTTGGCAAAAATATCGCATCGGGGAATGGCTGAAGGTGCAGGACCCCAAAACCGGGCAACCCGCCTTGCGTAATCCGTTCTTTGCAAGCAAAGCAGCGCCGGAGATGCAGTACCCGACGCAAGACCCTGACGACGGAAATTCTCCGTTCCAGGATGCCAGTATTCAGGCGTTACAGCTCAGGGGAGTACAGTTTCTTTGCTGTCATACCGCGACGGAAGAGCAGGTGCGGGCGCTGATTGCGCACCAAAACCTGACACAGCAACCCGAAGAGATCGTGAAGGAGATGCTGGCGTACACGCTCCCCGATGTGCTGGTTGTTGCATCGATGGTCGCGGCTATTGCGCTGCTGCAGACAGATGGTCATTACAGTTACATTACGGTATGAGACGCAAACGAGGAAAATGCTGTGCCGAACAGTTGGATGTTCTCCCGGCCCGCGAAACGGCTAGGCGGACGAAGCTAAACAAGAACCTTGGAGGTCAATCATGAACAAAAAAGAACTTTCTGCGAATACGGCTGGAAATATTTTGCTGGGCAAGGAAATTTCCGTGCATCGTCTCGGCTTCGGGGCGATGCGCCTGACCGGCGATGGCATCTGGGGACCGCCGAAAGATCCCAAAGGCGCGTTAGCGGTTCTTCGCCGGGCCGTGGAGCTGGACATCAATTTCATCGATACCGCCGATTCCTACGGTCCAAACATAAGCGAGGAACTGATTGCCGAAGCCCTGTTTCCTTACCCTGTTGGCCTCGTGATCGCCACCAAGGGAGGCTGGAACCGTCCCGGCCCGAATCAGTGGACCCACGATGCAACTCCCTCGCATCTTCGCAAGGCGGTCGAGGGAAGTCTAAAGAGACTGCGCCTGGACAGGATCGAGGTTTATCAACTGCATATTCCGGATCCCGTCGTACCGTTTGAGGCATCGGTGGAAACTCTGGCTCAACTGCGAAACGAAGGCAAGATTCGCCTGGTCGCGTTGTCCAACGTCACACAAGAGCACATCGAGCGGGCGCGCAAAATTGTCCCTATCGTCTCTGTGCAGAATCGCTATAGCTTTGCGGATCGCGAATGGGACTACGTGGTGGATTATTGTGAACGCAATGGAATTGCTTTTATTCCCTGGTTCCCACTGGGAGCAGGTAAAGTTGCCGGCGAAGTGCTGAACCGAATCGCCGAGGCACACCATGCGAGCCCCACGCAGATAGCGTTGGCCTGGCTCCTGCATCGATCTCCCATTATGCTGCCCATCCCAGGGACTTCCTCGACCGAACATCTTCAGCAGAACGTCGCTGCGGCTTCGTTGCGCTTGACTGACGAAGACTACCAAACGCTTTCGAAGGTTCCCGCGCTGGTCGCCTCGCGGTGAAGGGTTTCTCGCTGGCGGCCGATACACGGCGGCCGGCGTTATTCAGTTCAGACGCTCGGTGCAGGCCGGAACCCGAGGCACCCGGCTAGCCGTTTTCGACGCGCGCCTTTATATCCGAGTACGCCGTATCGATGAGCCTGCTTAGCGCTGCGGCGTTTGTGGCCGTTCCCGATCTCAGCTTCACATGACGCATGCACTTGCCGGTGCCTTGCAACAGGCGAGCCGGATCCGGCAATGCTGCGCCGTGAAAAAATCCCACGTTTACGTGCGAGGTGAATACATTCACATAGCCGAAGGGCGCATCTCCCAAACATGCAACCGGGCAGCCGTCATGCAAAAGCTCCCGGACTTCGTCCCCGCACTTTCGCATCACCTCAAACCATTGATGCGCGATGGCTCCCAATTCACCTGCATGCTCTTTCATCCACGCATCGATGGCGGGATCCCGCCGGGCAGCGCCATCGAATCGCAGCAAGTCCGTTTTCATCGTTGCTCGCCTTTCTGCTTTCGGAAATTTTTTGACTCCCGTTGACTGGCGATCTTGTTCGATAAACTGAGCTCTTGCATTCCTTGCAGTCAGCCCAGAAGGTCGACTACCGCTTGATGCGGAATCCGGCTAACGGGCGCGACGCAGAGGGCGTTTGCCGGCGCGGATCAGGGTGCGCAGGGCAGAGTTAACGGACTGCTCGTCTGGGAAATGCCGGGCCACATCGGGAGAGAGAAGCACAAGATTTGTGCCCGACTGATAGCGTTTGAAGTATTTGCCCCGGACTCCACCCTTCAGGCTGGACAGGTGGTATTCCTGTCTCAGTTCGTCTGCCGCTTTCCGCTTCTTAGTGGTTTTCTTCATGTTTGGGGCACGGAAGCTTATAGCCAACAGTTTACAGCCGTAAGCTTCGGAACGGCGCAAGAGTCTTCAAGCCGGTCGCAACGCCCGGTGCGGGAACAGCGGAAGCCCGCTTTCCAGTTGTTCCATTTTGTAGTGGCCAGTCTTTAGACTGGCAATCCGCGCCGGCGAAGAGCAAAAGCGCCGACCTGAAGGTCGGCCACTACACAACGAGCGAAGAGTTGCCCACCCTTCCAAAACCGAATGGGCCACCCAAGACGTTTCTGGGAGTTGAATGCGCCACCCACCGATTGCCCTGAAAAAAGTGAACAAAAGAGCATGTCCTGCATCTCAAGTAGTGGATTCAAAACTACTCCGGAGAAATAATGGACTACGTCAATCTTGGCAAGACCGGACTCAAGGTGTCGCGCATCTGCCTGGGCTGCATGACCTATGGGCAGCCCGCCACGGGAAAAATCAAGCCGGGCAGCCACGCCTGGGCCATGAATGAAGAAGAGAGCCAGCCCTTCTTGCGTCAGTCGCTTGATTTGGGCATCAATTTTTTTGACACCGCCAACGTTTATTCAGCAGGGGCCAGCGAAGAGGTCCTTGGGCGATTTCTGCGCGCGCATACCCGCCGCGAAGCCGTAGTCATCGCGACCAAGGTGCATGCCCAGATGCGCGACGAGCCGAATGGTCAAGGCCTCTCGCGCAAGGAAATCTTTTATGAACTCGAGCAGAGCCTGCGCCGTCTCGGAACCGACTACGTGGACTTGTATCAAATCCACCGCTGGGATTACGAGACGCCGATCGAAGAAACGCTCGAGGCGCTGCATGACGTAGTGAAGTCCGGCAAGGTGCGCTATATCGGAGCGTCTTCCATGTACGCGTGGCAATTCACGAAGGCGTTGTATCTTGCGGATCGCCACGGTTGGACGCGATTCGTTTC